>ENA-ORBV01014233-ORBV01014233.1-microbial-mat-metagenome-genome-assembly--contig:-NODE-14233-length-11940-cov-3.781000_pt1 | contig 11940 bp, 9 predicted proteins | sample MGYA00237777_ERZ505514 | MGnify/ENA primary metagenome ERZ505514 (study PRJEB26160, sample SAMN06269048) | microbial mat metagenome | isolation source: Oligotrophic lake microbial mat | place... | reverse complement strand
CCTTGCAGGCCACCCCGCTGGCACGCACGCCGCGGGTCGGACTGCACCCGGGCGATGCGCAGGCGCTGGGCGTGGATGATGGCAGCCTGCTGCGCATCTCCGACGGCACCGCGGAAGTGATCTTGCCGGTCGAGCGCAGCGCGGCAGTGCCGCATGGTGCGGCGTGGATCGAGAGCGGGCACCCGGAAACCGCAGCGCTTGGTCCGAGCGGCTCGCGCTTGAGCCTGCAAAAGGCCTGAGCCGGTGTTCGACTGGCTGGCCCAGCTCTACGAGGTCCTGAGGGCCGGCGCGACGCCGGTCACGGTACTGATCTGGACCCTTATCAAGATTGTCGCCATCACGCTGCCGCTGATCCTCTGTGTGGCGTTCTATACCCTTGCCGAGCGCAAGGTGATCGGCTTCATGCAATCGCGGCGCGGTCCGGTGTTCATCGGTCCGCTGGGTTTGCTGCAGCCATTTGCCGATGTGGCCAAGATGCTGTTCAAGGAACTGATCCTGCCGGCAAATTCGAGCCGGTTCCTGTTTTTCCTGGCCCCGGTGCTGGCGCTGGCGCCGGCATTTGCGGCATGGGCGGTGGTGCCGTTCGACGACGGACTGGTGCTGGCGGACATCAACGCCGGACTGCTGTACCTGCTGGCGATGACCTCGATGGGCGTCTACGGCGTGATCCTTGCCGGTTGGGCCTCGAATTCCAAGTACGCCTTCCTCGGCGCGATGCGCTCGGCCGCCCAAGTAGTGTCCTACGAGATTGCGATGGGCTTCGCGTTGGTCGGCGTGCTGGTGCTTTCCGGGTCGCTGAACCTGAGTGCGATCGTCGCCGCGCAGGCCGGCAACGGCGGCATCTTCGAATGGTTCTGGCTGCCACTGTTTCCGCTGTTCGTGGTCTATTTCATCTCCGGCGTGGCCGAGACCAATCGCGCGCCGTTCGACGTGGCCGAGGGCGAATCCGAGATCGTGGCCGGCTTCCACGTCGAGTACGGCGGCGCGGCGTTCGCGGTGTTCTTCCTCGCCGAATACGCCAACATGATCCTGATCAGCTTTTTGGCCGCCATCCTGTTTCTCGGTGGCTGGTTATCGCCGTTTCAAGGCTGGATCGATGGTCCTTTGGGCGCACCCAGTTTCATTTGGATATTTGCCAAAGCCTTCTTCTTCATGTTTTGTTTTCTGTGGTTCCGCGCCACTTTCCCGCGTTATCGCTATGACCAAATCATGCGTCTCGGCTGGAAAGTGTTTATCCCGATCACTATTGTTTGGATTGCGGTTATCGCAGTCCTGGTGGTCGGCAAAGTTGTCGAACGCGGCGTATAATCACCGAGAGAAAGATAGCCATGAGCGCCATTAGTCATTACTTCAAGAGCTTGATGCTAAAGGAGCTGTTGGTTGGCCTATCGCTGACCGGGCGCTACTTTTTCAGGCCTAAATACACATTGCGTTACCCCGAAGAAAAAGCGCCAAAGTCCAATCGCTTTCGCGGTCTGCACGCTTTGCGTCGCTATCCAAACGGTGAAGAACGATGCATCGCATGCAAGTTATGCGAAGCGGTATGTCCAGCTTTGGCCATTACCATTGACTCCGAACAACGCGCTGATGGCAGTCGTCGTACGACACGCTACGACATCGATTTGTTCAAGTGCATATTCTGCGGCTTTTGCGAAGAATCCTGCCCAGTAGATTCCATCGTGGAAACCGGAATTCTTGAGTACCACTTCGAGCGCCGCGGTGAGAATGTGGTCAACAAAGAACAATTGCTCGCCATCGGTGATCGATTCGAGAATGAAATCGCTGCCGCTCGCGCGCAAGACGCGCCCTTCCGCTGAAGACCTCTCATGAACTATGAGCTGATTCTATTCTTCGCACTATCCACGTTATTGGTGCTGGCTGCAGGCGCGGTGGTCACCGTGCGCAATCCGGTCCACGCCGCGATGTGCCTGGTCCTCACGTTTTTCACCAGCGCAATGCTTTGGATTTTACTGCGTGCCGAGTTTCTCGGCATCACCTTAATTCTGGTTTATGTGGGCGCGGTGATGGTTTTGTTTTTATTCGTGGTGATGATGCTCGACATCAACGTCGCTCCCATGCGCGAAGGCTTCGCCCGCTATTTACCTGTCGGAATCGTTGTTGCAGTGATCATGGCCGCACAAATGGTTGCCGTGCTCGGCAGCCGTCATTTTGGTTTCGATAACTTTGCTGCGCCGGCAGCAGTTGTGGAAGGCAGCAACACTGAAGCGCTGGGGCGATTGCTGTACACCGAATATGTCTATCCATTTGAAATTGCGGGGGTCATTCTGCTAGTCGCGATTGTTGCCGCAATAGCGCTGACTCACCGCCGTCGGGAAGGGCTTAAAACGCAGGACATCAGCAAACAAACCCAGGTGCGCAAAGGCGATCGTTTACGCGTGATTAAAATGGCGAGTGAATCTAAGGACGGTCACGGCGCATGAGCATGATTCCTCTCTCCTACTGGTTGATTCTCGCGGCCATTTTGTTTTGTATTAGCGTTGCTGGTATTTTCATTAATCGCAAGAATCTGATTATATTACTGATGGCCATTGAGTTGATGCTGCTCAGCGTCAATATGAATTTCATCGCGTTCTCGCGTTACCTTGACGATATGGCTGGCCAAGTTTTTGTGTTCTTCATTTTGACGGTTGCCGCCGCCGAAGCCGCGATTGGCTTGGCCATCCTAGTGGTTGTATTCCGAAACCGGCGCACGATCAATGTCGCCGAACTCGATACCATGAGGGGCTGAGCCCGGTGATTACCAAGACTCTGCTGCTCACGACCGCGCTGGCACCCTTGCTTGGCGCAATCCTCGCTGGTTTTTTCGGCCGCCAGATTGGGCGCAGTGGCGCTCACATTGTAACCATTCTCGGCGTCGCGGTGAGTGCTGCGCTGAGCGCTTATATTTTCAAACTCATCGCCTTTGACGCTCACCCTGCGGTTAATCTATCGATATACACTTGGTTTGAAATTGGCTCAATTAAGGCCGAAGTGGGCTTTTTGGTCGACGCGCTCACGGCAACCATGATGGTCGTGGTGACCTCGGTATCGTTGATGGTCCACATTTATACGATTGGCTACATGCACGAAGATTCAGGCTACCAGCGCTTCTTCGCCTACATCTCGCTTTTCACCTTCGCCATGCTGATGTTGGTGATGAGCAACAACTTCATGCAACTATTCTTCGGTTGGGAAGCAGTGGGCTTGGTTTCGTACCTGCTGATCGGTTTTTGGTACAAACGACCCACCGCAATTTTCGCTAATTTGAAAGCCTTCTTGGTCAACCGCGTAGGCGATTTTGGCTTTCTGCTCGGTATTGGCCTGGTCTTGGCCTATTTGGGCAGCTTGGATTACGCCACCGTTTTCAAAGCGGCACCGAGTTTGGTCGGACAAACCTTCAATCCATATGGCACAGTTGAATGGGCAGTGCCGACACTGATCTGCTTGTTACTGTTTGTGGGTGCGATGGGCAAAAGTGCCCAGGTACCGCTGCATGTTTGGCTGCCCGATTCGATGGAAGGCCCGACGCCCATTTCCGCGCTCATCCACGCAGCTACCATGGTCACTGCCGGTATTTTCATGGTGGCACGCATGTCGCCACTGTTTGAACTCTCGGAAACCGCGCTATCAACTATTTTGGTCATAGGTTCAATTACCGCGCTGTTCATGGGCCTTATTGGCATCGTGCAAAACGATATCAAGCGCGTAGTCGCCTATTCGACCCTATCGCAGCTGGGTTATATGACCGTCGCGCTCGGCGCATCCGCATATTCAGCGGCGATATTTCATCTAATGACCCACGCTTTTTTCAAAGCGCTGCTTTTCCTTGGTGCGGGTTCAGTCATCATCGCGATGCACCACGAGCAAGACCTGCGCCGCATGGGCGGCTTGCGCAAATACATGCCAATTACCTTCATTACCGCTTGGGCGGGAACGCTGGCCCTGATGGGCTTCCCTGGCACCAGTGGTTTTTATTCGAAAGACGCCATTTTGATTGCCGTCGAACATGCCGACCGCCCAGGCGCCACCTTTGCGTATTACAGCTTGCTAATCGGCGTGGCGGTGACTGCCTTCTATTCCTTCCGCATGTTGTACCTCGCGTTCCACGGCAAAGAGCGCTTTGGGCATGACCACCACGGGCATCACGCGCACCACGACGAACACGGCCACGGCGATCACAAACCACACGAAACTCCGTGGGTGGTCACTTTGCCGCTCATCTTGCTAGCCATTCCGTCCATTGTGATTGGTGCGCTCGCGGCTGGACCGATGTTATTCGGCCACTTTTTTGACGGCGCGATCTTCTTGGCCGAGGGACGCGAACCGCTAGCCGCAATGGCACAGGAATTCGAACACGGACCCATAGCGTTTGCGCTGCATGGATTCATCACCCTGCCCGTTTGGCTGGCGTTAGCTGGCGCTGGTTTTGCGACCTACATCTACTTGTTCAATCCCAGCTTGGCCGACCGGATTCAGCAAGCGCTGGGGCCAGTCCACCGGATCTTGGAACGCAAATACGGTTTTGATGAGTTCTATCAGGCGGTGTTTGCGCGCGGCAGCGTTCGCTTGGGGCGTTTCTTCTGGCGTGTAGGCGATCAGACCTTGATCGATGGCATGCTGGTCGATGGCGCGGCGAACACGGTGTCGAAACTCGCTTACGCGGTACGCAAACTGCAGTCCGGTTATTTGTATCACTACGCTTTCATGATGATCCTTGGATTGATCGTCATCATTGGCGCGTTTGCGTTGCTGCGGTGATCGCGACAGACCGTCTGCACTGCCTACGCGCACTACCGCATCCACGTCACACATCGACGAGAAATTAAAAAACCATGTTCGCCGACTGGCCTTTACTCTCCTTACTTGTCTGGCTACCGATTGCTGGTGCAGTCGCTGTGCTGATTACCGGAGACCGCAATGCCGGTGCCGCCAAATGGCTGGCCTTGGTGGTTTCATTGGCGACACTAGCCTTGTGCATTCCGTTGTGGGCCAATTTTGACACTGCAACCAGCGCGATGCAATTTGTTGAACGTACGCCTTGGATTAGCTCATTCAACGTCGAATACCATCTGGGAATCGATGGATTCAGTCTGCCACTCTTGGTGCTGACTTCTATCATTACGGTTTTAGTACTCATCGCCGGCTGGCAAGTTATCGAATACAAACCCAGCCAATACGTCGCCGCATTTCTAGCGCTCGCCGGATTGATGAATGGTGTTTTTGCCGCGCAGGATGCCTTGTTATTCTACGTTTTCTTTGAGGGCATGTTGATACCGATGTTTATTATCATTGGTATCTGGGGTGGCCCACGCCGCGTTTACGCCACGTTGAAGTTTTTTCTGTATACCTTTCTCGGCTCGGTATTCATGTTGCTGGGATTGATTTACCTCTATCTCAAAGGCCAGAGCTTCCAACTGGCAGATATGCAAGCAATGACGCTGAATATGACCGAGCAGACATGGTTGTTTTTTGCCTTTCTGGCCGCATTTGCAGTGAAGATTCCGATGTGGCCGGTGCATACCTGGTTACCAGATGCCCACGTTGAAGCACCGACCGGTGGTTCGATGGTATTGGCCGCGGTAATGTTGAAAGTGGGTGGTTACGGATTCCTGCGCTTTTCGATGCCAATCGCGCCTGATGCGGCAGCCGAATACGCTTGGTTAATCATTACGATGTCCTTGATTGCCGTCGTCTACATTGGTTTCGTGGCGTTGGCACAAGAAGATATGAAAAAACTGATCGCCTATTCGTCGATCAGCCATATGGGATTCGTTACGCTGGGCCTGTTCATTGCATTCGCGTTGGTGCTCGACAAAAACGCCGCCGACAGCGCTGCGTTGGGCGTGCAAGGTGCGATGGTGCAAATGATTTCACATGGATTCATCTCAGCCGCGATGTTCGGCGCTGTCGGTGTTTTGTATGACCGCATGCATTCGCGACAGATCTCTGATTACGGCGGCGTGGTCAACACCATGCCTTGGTTTGCCACGTTCATGGTGTTTTTTGCGATGGCGAACAGCGGCTTGCCTGGCACCAGCGGTTTTGTCGGTGAATTTATGGTGATTCTAGCCGCGGTGAAGGTGAGCTTGGGCGTGGCGGCGCTGGCTGGGCTCACTTTGATTATTGGCGCTGCCTACACCTTATGGTTGGTTAAGCGCGTCATTTTTGGGGATATCGCCAATAAACACGTAGCTGAGTTGACCGATTTAAACGCGCGCGAGTGGATAGTCATGAGCACACTCGCCTTTTTTGTGTTGCTGATCGGCCTGTGGCCGCAGCCCTTGGTGGATGTCATGCAGACCAGCGTTGAAGCGCTGCTACAGCATATGACCACCAGCAAACTGATCGGCATCTAGGGTTGAGGACGGAAAGACCATGATTCAATCCTGGAACGATTTATTGCCGCTGTTACCCGAGTTATTTTTGCTTGGCATGACCTTGATCATTCTGATCGCCGGGCTTTATATTAGTGAAAAGCGCCGTGGTTTGGTGCATTTTTTGGCCACCTTGACCCTGATTTTTACGGCCATATTGACTCTGCGTGATTTCAATGTAGCAGAGCGCACCGTGGCGCTCGGCGGCATGTTCATTCGAGATGGCGTGGGCGATATTCTAAAATTATTTGTTTATCTGAGTACTGCCATTGTTTTCGTTTATGCGAAGTATTATCTGCGCATTCACAAACTATTTGTTTCAGAGTACTACTCCTTGGCACTGTTTTCAGTGCTTGGTATGTGTATTTTGATCTCCGGCGGCAACCTCCTGACCATTTATTTGGGCTTGGAGTTGATGGCGCTATCCATTTATTCAATGGTAGCCTTAGATCGCGATTCTCCGGTCGCTTCCGAATCGGCGATGAAGTATTTTGTGCTCGGCTCGCTCGCCTCTGGGCTTCTGCTGTATGGCATGTCGATGCTTTATGGCCTGACTGGCAGCTTGGACTTAGCCGAAATCGCCACGCGATTGGCGTCTGGCGATCAGCCTAAAGTCATACTTGCGTTTGCGGTGGTATTTATTGTAGTTGGCATTGGATTCAAATTCGGCGCAGTACCCTTCCACATGTGGGTGCCGGATGTCTATCAAGGTGCGCCAACCGCAGTAACCCTGTTTTTGGCCGCTGCGCCGAAACTGGCCGCCGTCGGTATGGCTTTCCGTTTACTCAATGAAGGCTTGGAACCTTTGGTTCGCGACTGGTCACAAATGCTCGGCTTCATGGCATTGATGTCACTGATCGTCGGCAACTTAGGCGCAATTGCCCAAACCAATCTGAAACGCATGCTCGCCTATTCGACCATTTCCCACGTCGGGTTTGTGTTACTTGGCATTATGAGCGGCACCAATGATGGTATGGCGGCTGCGATGTTTTATGCGATCACTTATGCGTTGATGACCACCGGTGCGTTCGGCATGATCATCGCCCTTTCGAGTGCCGGTTTCGAGGCCGATCGTATCGAAGATTTCAAGGGTCTGAACCAACGCCACCCTTGGTTTGCCTTTCTGATGCTGTTGATTATGGCTTCGCTCGCCGGCTTGCCACCCTTGGTCGGGTTTTTCTCCAAGCTGTATGTGCTGCAAGCAGCGATTGATGCGGGGTGGATGTGGCTGGCGGTGGTTGCGGTGGTCATGGCCGTGGTAGGTGCGTTTTACTACTTGCGCGTCATCAAGATGATGTACTTCGACGAACCTGAACACGAACACCCGTTTAATGCACCGGGTGATCTGCGTGTCGTGTTAGCCGCAAATGGCTTGCTGCAATTGGTGCTGACGGTGTTCGTTGGATCGCTTACCGCACTGTGTGTCGCAGCTTGGCAGTAATGCCCGCGCTGCGGCCAAGCCGACTGCGGATTGAGTACAGATGGAACGCGTTCAACTGAGTTTTCTAGCAGCCTATCGGACTTTAAAGTCCGACAGGCTGCTGGGTTCAAACCCACGAAAAGCGGCACCGCTCTACGGCGCGCGCAGCGGAACAGTCAGTACAAACCGCATGCCAATTCCAGGCTCGCTATGCGCCTCAATGCGTCCACCTAATTTCACCGTGACTAGGTTGTAGACGATGTGCAAGCCCAGACCGCTGCCGCCTTGTGAGCGTCGCGTGGTGTAGAACGGTTCAAATATTCGCTCCAACTCGCCAGCGCCGATACCATTGCCATTATCTTCAAAACTGATCTTGACACTTTGCTCGTTGCTGAGCGACGCGCTAATTCGCATATTACCGGCACGCAAATCGTCGAATGCGTGCAGTAGCGCGTTTTGAATCATATTGGTCATCACCTGTCCCAATGCGCCAGGAAAGCTATCGAGTTCGATTAGGTCATCACAGTCCAGTTCCAAACTGATTGGACGTCGTTTCCAGGTCAATTCCATACTGCTGACCACGGCACGTAAACTATCGCGCAAGTTAAAATGGCGCCGATCATCGCTGCTGCGATCTACTGATACCTGTTTGAAACTACGCACTAGCTCTGCCGCTCGGGCTAAGTTTTGATGGATTATTCCGGATGCTTCGCGCGTTGAATCCATAAACGCGGCTAATTCGCTGCGTTGCATACGACCGGATTCCAGCGTTCGCCGTAATTCTTCGCTACGTTCATTCAAATAGGATGACGCAGTTAGTGCGACGCCGAGCGGTGTATTAATTTCATGTGCCACTCCAGCGACCAACTGACCCAAGGATGCCATTTTTTCGCGCGCAACCAGTTCTATTTGGGCGCTGCGTAGCTGTTCCAACGCGACCTCCGCGCCTTCTTTGGCTAAAGTGAGCTCGCCAGTGCGCTGCGCGACAATGCGTTCAAGCTGCTCGGCGCGATGCCGGATACGCCGTGCATTCAGGCGTAAGATAATGATCGACGCCGCGACCAAAATTCCGAACACCGCGCACATGAACCACCACGTTTGCCAATAGGCCGGAATGATGCGCACGGGAATCGCCAATTCATGCGGGGACATATTGCCCGTTCGGCCGCTGCCGCGAATCCGCAACACATAGGATCCCGGACTCAAACTATTGTAACTGGCAACCCGTCGGCTCGCATCGGTAGCTACCCACTGCGAATCGAAACCTTCTAGTTGATATTCGTAGCGATTAAGCTGCGGCGCAGTGAAGTCCAATGCTGAAAATTCGACGCTAAATCCGCGTTGCTCTGGTGAAACTGAGAAACCTTCAACCGCCGAGTTCAACACGACCAGCTCGCTACCGACTTTAGCCTCAGTGACGACCAACTGCGGCTTGAAGTCCCAGCGCCTAAAACGCGTCGGATCGACGACCATGAGTCCTTTGCTGCCACCAAATAGCAGCATTTGATCGCTGGTTTTGGTGTAGGCGCGAAACCACGCGGTGCCAAAATCGGCGCCATCCGCGCGGCCTAATTCATACAAGGAATCAGCGCGCGGATCGTAGACAAAACCCTGACTCCAGATCCGCCCTTGCTGGTCCTCCAATAGATTGGCGCCAAAAGGCTGACCCGTCTTGCCGAGTCGGCTGCTTACCGGCTCCAGAACAACCGCATCAGGGCCGGACATACGAACGCGATACAAACCAACCGGTGTATCCGCCCACAGCTGTCCGGTGTGATCGACTAATAGGCCAAGCATGCTGAGTTGGCCCAGCCCAGTGCCATCGGCCAAGTTCAGCGCTTTGGCCGATAAGGTGCGCGTGTTTGGCGCCACCGCATACAAGCCGGCTGAGCTACCCACCCAGACTTGGCCATCGGGCGCAAGCTCTAGCGCATTGATATCGATTCGCAGGTTTGCGCCGTCGGTTGCGGTGACGCTGTGTACGATGCCGTCGGACGCGAGCCAGGCCAAACCTGCATCCGTGCCTATCCATAACTCGCCGGCTGGACTGGCTAGCAGTTTGCGCACGTAAACATCAGGTAATCCCTGTTCTACGCCAAAGTGCGCGAAGGACTGGGTTTGGGCGTCAAAGCGATGTAACCCGTCGATACTGCCCACAAAGATGGTACCGTTAGCGGTCTGCGCCAAACTGGAAATCACGCCATTGCGCAGAGACTTGGGATCATCCGGAGCGGGTCTGTAACCCGCAATCACGCCGCGAGTGCGATTCCAAACGTCGACCCCGTTACCACGCGTTCCTACCCAAATGTTGCCGTCTCGCAGTTCCAAAACGCTGCTGATGCTCGGCGAACTCAAAGAATCGGCGCGCGATGGGCTATGGCGGAGCACCGCAATAGCCTCATTGCCGGGGTCGTGGCGTTGCAGTCCGCCGCCATAACCGCCCACCCACACCTGGCCAGAATGGTCACGCAGCATGGTGCGGACTTGATCATGAGCCAGGCTAGACACCACCGACGGGTCAGGACGAATTTGACGCAGCAGGCGCATGTTTTTGGTGTCCACCACGTCGATGCCGCCAAATACACCCAGCCAGAGCAATCCAGGTTTGGGTTCCAGCAGGCTCATGACGGCAGGTTGGATGGCTTTGGTATCCGTACCCACCGGAATGTGCTGCAGCTCGGCGCGCCGCGGATCCAGCGCAAAACTGCCGCTGCGCGCGGTGCCGATGATGATCGACCCGTTGCTCAGTTCAAGCAGGCTCTGCACTTGTTCATCGTGCAAATTGGGACTGTTTTCGTCACTCGCCTCAAAGCGCGAAAACGCATCATCTGGACTACGCCGAAAGCTCAATCCACCCAAACTTCCAACCCAAAGTACACCTTGCGCATCCACCATGAGCGCGGTGATGTGCTCGTCAGCTGCGCTGGTTGAGCTGCCCAGGCGCTGCCGGTGCTGGCGGATTTGACCGGTCCGCGGCTCCCAATAGTCCAAACCTTCGCGGGTGCCAATCCAGATTGCGCCACGTTTATCTTCGGCCAGCGCGCGTACCGTGGCGTTCGATAATCCTGGCAGCTCGCTGTTTGACGCGCGGATACGTTCGATAGCACCGCTGATCGGCTCCACCACCGAAACGCCGTCCGCATTGGTTCCGACCCACAATCTGCCGTCACGGGCGACCAACATCGAACGGACAAAATCGCTCCCGGAACCCAAGGCATCATTGTTAGTGCTTCGGTACGCGCGAAAGCGATAGCCATCGTAACGAATTAAGCCATCAGGTGTGCCTATCCACAAGAACCCGACTTTATCTTGAGCGAGCGCCGACACATTGTTATCAGGAATGGTCTCGGCATCGCCGACCGACTCGAAATAAGGTTCGACTTGGTTAAAGGCGAACGCATCTCTCGTCGTGGCAACGAAGAAAAGAACCAGTATCCAAAGGGCATAGTGCATTAGCCGCATGTTAATGGTCGCCCTAAGCGGGCGCCAGCCGAAATCGACAGGCAAATGTCAATCAGCGATGCGCGTGCGGCTGCGGGGGTTTCAAGCGTGCGACGGACATGCCACGATGTGATGCATGAAATCAAAGGGGGAAACGGCATGCTCAGCACCAATCAATGGGTCGGCGCCGGCTTTGCATTGGCCGTCGTGGTGGGAGCGTTTGCTGGTCAGACTGCCACTGGTTATTCGATTGCCACCGCCGCAGCGACTTTTGGCAGCATGGCGACCGTTTTGGCGCTGGTGTTGTTATGGCAGGGAATGCAGGCGCAAACCCGCGAATTGGCCATGCAACGTGAGGAAATTCGCCTGCAGCGCGAGCAAATGCTGAAAATTGCGCGCCAAACCAGTCGTGGTACCAGTCAAACCGAGCAGATGCCTGACTTTATGTATGGGCTGGATGACCCGCGTTTGTTCTTGCGGCCAGAGAGTTCGATGGGCGATTCGGCCATCGTACTGGTCTTGAAGAACTCCGGCGCGCAAATTTGGGGCGTGTCCATGTACTGGCATTTCCAAGATCGCATGCATTTCATCGACGAAACGCATCCGACCTTGCTGACCGGTGGTGAAATCCTGTCTCTTATACACATCCCGAGCCCACGAGACTAAGGCGAATCTCGTATGCCGTCTTCTGCTTGAAAAAAAAAA
>ENA-ORBV01014232-ORBV01014232.1-microbial-mat-metagenome-genome-assembly--contig:-NODE-14232-length-11940-cov-4.781421_pt1 | contig 11940 bp, 7 predicted proteins | sample MGYA00237777_ERZ505514 | MGnify/ENA primary metagenome ERZ505514 (study PRJEB26160, sample SAMN06269048) | microbial mat metagenome | isolation source: Oligotrophic lake microbial mat | place... | reverse complement strand
CTTTAGCGGCGCAGGCTGGGATCCGTACGAGCGAGCCGTGGCGGTGGGCAAGCAGGTGGGGATTCCGGTGATGATCGACTTCGGATCGGCGGCCCGCAACAACCGCACCCTCCAGGAGTTGTTTGAGAAGTATCTGCGAGCCGGGGACATTTACACGCATGTTTATAGCGGTTTGCGGCAGGAACAGGATCCGACGACGCACGGGCCTGCCGCGGCGTTGCTCCAAGGGCGCCGGAAAGGCGTCTTTTTTGATGTTGGCCACGGCGGCGCGAGCTTTGCCTGGGCCGTGGCCGTGCCGTTGATGAAGGCGGGATTCCTGCCGGACTCGATTTCGACGGACCTGCATCGCAGCAGCGCGGGCGGGGGCATGAAGGACATGCTGAACGTCATGGGTAAATTTCTGGCCATGGGCCTGCCGCTGGATCAAGTGATTGTGAAGTCCACCTGGAATCCGGCAAAGGAAATTCGCCGTGAGGATCTGGGCCATCTGACGGCCGGCGCGGTTGCGGATATCGCGGTACTCCGGTTGGAAAAAGGGAAGTTCGGGTTTGTAGATGGGGTGACGGCGCGCCTGGATGGCACGCAGAAGCTGACCTGCGAATTGACCTTCCGCAACGGCAAAGTGGTTTACGACCTGAACGGCACAAGCCGCGAGGCGTGGGACAAATTGCCGGCTTCAGGCTGGCGCGGCGGAGATTTCAGCTGGGATGGGCTGGGCCAGCAGCCTCGGCCACAGCAGGGAAAAAAGAAGCAATAGGGCAGCTGGATTCTCGATGCCTCAACGTGCTCAAGCGCGGCTGTGTGGGGCTTTTGATCTCGCGGGTGCGCTGCGCGACAGTGTAAGAAATCACTGCATAAATTCCGACGGCAGCCAGGAGCAACGCCATGCCGCCGCTGATCGCAAGCAGTGTAAGGGTGAAGGCGGTCCGCGACATTGATTTGTCGTAGATTTGTTTCATCGTCTCCATAGCGGTTATCGGGATGCCGCCGTTGACAGCCCAGACCGATTGACGGATTTCGCCGGAAAAACTGTCTGTTCCGGAACGGGGACTACGGAGGAGGAAGGCCATTGAACTCGATGATCGCAGCGGCCAGAACACCGTTGCGGGGGAGGCCACGCGATTATCCTGTCTTCCCGATTCCATGCGGAGACCAGGACGGATACATGGCAGCGGTTTAAGCAGGACTCCATTGACAACGCTAAAGATCGCGGTGTTCGCGCCGATGCCCAGCGCGAGCGTGACGATCGTGGCGAGAGTGAATACGGGTGTCCGGGCGAGACGGCGAAGGGTGAGCTTACGTCGCGGATAAGATCGTACAAGCGTTGTTTCTCCTAAGCTCACTTATACGAACATCTCCTGAATTCGTTCCCTAAGAAATTTTCCCGCGCTCAGAATCGGCGGTCAATCTGATTTTTGACGGCTGCAATGAGGAGCGGGTACGGATTCAGGGGTGTACCATTCCACCACTTCTTTTCGGGACCCAGCTCGAAGATGGCCATGTGCAGGTGGGGGACACGGGGATCGGCGTTTCCGGTTGAGCCGACATACGCCAGCAGTTCGCCAGCCTTTACTTTATCGCCCTGGCGCAAGTCTTGATGGTAAGCGTCGAGATGTCCATAGTAGTAGCAGAAGCGTTCCTGTTTGTCGAAGAGATAGATCGTCAGGCCGCCGGGTCTGCTGAGGAAGAGTTTGCGAATTGTACCGGGGACCACCGCGAAGACGGGCGTGCCTCGCGGCGAGATGATGTCGATGGCCTCATGCATTCCGTTTCCGCGCCGCTCATTGAATGTGTCTCGAAGGTCCTTAACGGTTAGTCCGGCGATGGGCGGCGTTAGCTCTGGCGTTTTCGACTGGGCGCCGAGGGTGGCTGCGAACGAGAGCCGGACTAGGTCACGCCGTCGCATTATTCCTCAAGTATGGCCGGGGTACCCTGGCGAACCATCTTAGCGAGGCTGGAGGCGTCCCAGTTCGTCAAGCGGATGCAGCCGTACGATTCAGAACGGCGGACCGTGCCGGGTTCAGGCCCACCGTGGATGCCGTAGTGGGGCTTCGACAGACCGATCCAGACAGTTCCTGCCGGGTTGTTGGGACCAGGCGGCAACTGCGCTTTAGGGCCGTCCTGTTTGGCATTCCAGAATCTTTCGGGGCTGTAGTAGAAAACGGGGAAGGGTTGGACGACGGTGATTTTCCAGGTTCCAATGGGGAGAGGATCGTGGGGGCCGCCCATGGTGGCGGGATACTGCCCGAGGACCGTCCCGTTGGCCGCGATGGCGGTCACGGTACGTTTTGATTTGGAGACCATCACTTTGGCGGCGCGGGCAATTGCGTCGGGCCGCAGGCTGGGGACGAGGAGTTCTTCTCCGGCAGTTTTGAATGTTTTGGCCGGATTGAGTTCCCGGAGGAGCGTTGGAGAGAGATGGAACTTTTCCGCAATGCGCTCGTCCGCTGTTTGGAAGCCCATTCGTTTCAGCTTCGCTTGCTCCTGGGCGCCATTGGGAATGGTGACGAGCGGGTCCCGGAGATCTTGCAGCTTGACGGTATAGAAGGTAAGAAGGTCTTCCGTGTCCTCGTTTAAGAGGTCCCAAAGTTCTTTATCAACGATGCCGGTCGACTTCAGTTTGTGCCGCTCCTGGTAGCCCTTGACGGCGATTTCCAGATCGGGGCCGAAGCTGCCGTCGATTTCGCCGGGCGAGTAACGGGCACGATCAAGCAGGATTTGCGCGCGGATTACTCGCACACCCGCTGCTCCCGGATTCAAGCTGCTGGAATCGGTGGAGTCGTTTACTTTTTCCAGTGCGATGGCAGGATTCGGAATGCGCGAGCGCTGCTTCGACCGGGACTTCGTTTCGGCTGCAATGGGATTTTGGGCGAAGGGCAGGAGAATAGCGACAGCCAGGGAAATTGCGCGAATTTGAAGCATGCCGGGTTAGGAGCAATCTGGTGGCCGAAGCCGCGTTGGGGGAAGGGCGGCACTTTTTCGCTCTGTTGCCTCTGGCTTTTTTCTAATTTTTCTTCCAGGAGAAGCCGTCGATTACCATTTGGGTGCCGGAGCCGGCCGGGATTTCATAAATCAAGTGCCGTGTTGTCTGGCCGTTGGCGGTCAACTCCAATGTGTTGGCGCTGAGCCGATACCTTCCCTTTTGCGCGTTGACTGAGAGTCCGCTCGATGCGCTGGACCGGGCCGATCCAACGTTTTCGATGGTGTAAGCGCCATCGGGGCTAAAGACATAAGTGCTGGCCGAACTGTTTCCACCATAAGATTGCCCGGAGGTGTAGCGGCCGTTGAGTTTAGCGTTAGCGGGATACACAGCGGTGATTTTTTGGCAGGAATTGCTGCCGATGTTCCAGTCGGCGCCTTCGGTTTTGAAATCGGCGACCCAAGGCTTGCCCTTGACCGGAGTAAGATTCAGCTTTCCGCCGGTGAGCGAGTACTTGCCCCATTCGCCAGGGGGGTCCCTCCATCGGCGCATCGTTGAGTTAACGACCGTCGGGAAAAAAAAACAGTGGCGAGGAGCGAATTTCCTCGCCATCACCTGATATTCGAGATAAACGCACAAGCCATTTAAGCTTTGGGCCTAGGCGCTTGTGGCGCATGCGAAGAGCGCCACAGCGGCAAAGCACGATCTTAGATCCATTCGAAAAGTCTACTTGATTACTCCACAAGCGATTCTCGCCCCTGCATTGCCAGAGGGATCTGAGCGATAGTCATCGGCCTTTTCATGGATAACCAAAGACCGGCCACCATTTGCCGTAATGGAGTTGGGTCCGACTTTCAAGCTGACTTTTGGCGCTGCGAGAGTGGCCTTCGCCGTACCGTCCGAACCGACCGTGATGTTCTTCAAGTCACCGGCATGATGACCCTTAGGATTCTCCTCGCCGTGGCTTTTGTTCTCCGGATTGAAGTGAGGGCCGGCGGATTCAAAAGTTGGAGCAACGCACTGGCTGGTGGCGTGGATGTGGACAGCGTGTTCTCCGGGCGGCAGGTTCATTAGATTCAGTTCGAACTTGACGCCAGTGCCAGGAGCGCCCTCGCTGGCCGGGGAGACTCTCACGGTTCCGACTGACTCCCCTTTCGCGTTCTTCATCTCGATGATGTTCTGCGCCCATATCGTGCTGGTCAGGAGAAGGGCGGATCCGAGGACAAATAGTTGGTGCTTCATGCCGATTCGAGAGCAGCTTAATGGCCAATTCCTGTCCGATGGTCAGAAAGCCTGGCCAATGCTGAAGAAGGGCCGGCCCAGTGGCTCGCCGGGGCGTCGATCGAGCTTAATGCCGTAGTCGAAGCGAATCAGGAAGTACGGCGTTCGGACGCGGATTCCCAGGCCGCCGGCTTTGCGGACGGACGAAGGGCGAAAGTCGCTGAGGTGGTCGTAGACGTTGCCTGCGTCGATGAATGCAACTCCATCGAAAATACTGGCGATCGGGAACCGCATTTCATTATTCAGGATGAAAAGAGCGTTCCCGCCGGAGGGCGAAACACCATCAAAAATACGGGGGCCGACGCCGTCCTGCGCGAAGCCGCGAATGGTGGTGCCGCCACCGGCGAAGAAGCGTTCGCCGAGGCTCACGCGATTTGTAGAGCTTCGACCGGGAATTAGATCCTGCCCGTTCAATCCTCCGGCGATACCGACACGCACACCGGTAGCGAAAACCAGGCGGCTCTTTCGAACTCCGTTTTGGAGTGGAAGCAGTTGCGGCTTGTCGAAGGCGAAGTAACGGAAATACTGGGCGAAGTATTTTGCAAAGTTGAGTTCGCTGCCGGAGAATTTCGGGGCGTATTCGACGGCGTTGGAGAAGAAAGAACCGCGCGTGGCGTCGAGAAGATCATCACGAGTATCGCGTGAGAGGGAGGCGGTTAAGGGGGCCACGCGCAAAGTCGCGTCGAAGATGGGATCCGGACCGATGTCGTAGGTGCGGGTGCGTTCCAGACGGTAGCCGTAATTAAGTATCCAGGCTTTGCCGAAGCGGGATTCCTGGAGAACGGAGAAGCCGAGACGGTCCGTATTAAAGCCTTCGCGGACCTCGCGGCGAACGAATGTGGATGCCGTCGTGCGCAGCGGAAAGCGCTTCAACAAGGGTTGGGTGAAATAGAGGCGGCTCTCCTGTAGATCGGCATCGTAGCGAGCACGGACACCGATCACGCGAGCCGAACCCAGAGAGTTGCGATTGGTGAAATCGACGATGCCGCCAGGGCCGCGCTCGGTGTCGAAGTAGCCGCCATACGTTACCTGGAACGGGCGGACTTCGCGTACATTCAGGTCGAGGGAAACTGCCTTTTTGCCGGCGGCGGGCTCCAATGCGTTGCGTTGGATATCGATCAGGGAGTAGGCTCCGGTGGAGTACAGGTTCCGGCGGGAGTGGCTGAGAACCTGGGTGTCGAGCGGATCGCCGGGCTTTAGTTCCAATTGACTGCGAATCATTCCGGCCGAAGTCTGGTCATTTCCACTTACGGTGACGGACTCAACGACGCTTTGGGGCCCTTCCGTGATTTGGAAGGTGACATCGACTTTGCCGTCAGCGGGACGGCGATCCAAAGCGTAACTGAGCTCCGCGTCATTGTAACCGCGACGGCTGTACAGTTCGCGCAAATTTGTGAGACTCTCTTCCCGGAGTTCTGGAAGGTAGTCGGAGCCGGTTTCGAGGGTAACGGTTGGTAGAAGTTCCTCTGGTTTGAGAACCTTGTTTCCAGCGAATTTCAGAGCGCCGACCTGATAGAGCGGGCCCTCGTTGACCGGGTAAATGAACATGGCGGACTTGGCGGGAGCATCGAGCACGAGTTCCGGTTTCGCCACCTTGATGTCGAGAAAGCCTAGATCGCGGTAGTAGCGGAGCAACGCATCGATCGCTTCTTCCGGGTCCGTGACCGCCACCAACGTCAATTTCCGATCCCGCAGCAACTTTCGGAGATCGGACTCGTCCACTTTTTTTGCCCCGGCGAAGACGAGCTTGGGCGCGTTGAATTTGTCTCCTGGCTGAATGTCGAAGACGACTCGCTTCCGGCTTGGTTCCGGCGTGTCTATTTTGTGGTCGATCCTGGCGGTGAAATAGCCCTGCGCAACCAGGTCGTCACGAAGCGTAGCGGCGGCATCGTCAGCGCGTTGCGCGTCGAAGACGCCGGAGAGCCAGTGTTCCCGGATCTTTTTCTGCGTTCCTCCGTCCGGACGAAAGCCTTCGTAGACGAAATCGACTTTGGGGCCCGCTTCGATGTTGAGATCGAGATCGACCTGGCTGTCGCGGTTGGTGCGGGTTAAGCGGACGCGAGCCTCCAAATGGCCGTCGTTGGCGTGCTTCTCCGTGATCCGTTCGACGCCGCGGCGAATCTTAAAGAAGTCGTAGGTTTTGCCTTGGCGGGCAGACAGCCACTTTCTGAGTTGCTCGTCGGTGAAGGGGCGGTCGCCGCTAAATTGCACGACGCCAATTTTCTTTCGTTCGCGTTCGGCTGTGGTTGTTGGCGGTGGTGCGGTTCCGCCGAACTCCTGTTTACGGGAGAAGTCAAAGCGGTAGGTGTTGTCTGATTGCTTCAGAGCACGAGTGCGGAAGCGTTTGGAAATGTCGTACTGGCCGACGAGAATCTGGTCTCCCGAATCCGTAAGATTCATGGAGTAGATGAGGCTCAGTTGGCGGGTGAAGTTCTGGCCGACGGTGAGGCGGGCGGAGGGGTCGGACTCGTTAGCGATGAGGTTGGGCTCGATGCGTACCTGGGAAATTCCGGTGGCCTGTTCGATTCCGCGGCCGAGAGTCCCGCCGACGCGGCCGGTGAGGTAGGAGAGAACCTGTTCTTTGGCGACGTCGGCTTCCTGGCCACTCAGTTCGTCTAACGTGCGTCCCGTGAGGAGGACGGCGGCGATGTCGGGTTCCGGGAGGGGCGGATCCGATGTCAACGTCGTCTCTCGTTCCTTGCCGGAGCCCTGCACGGAGAGCGTAACGTCGTATCCGGATGCCTGCGTTTTCGCAACGATATCGAAGGACGGATCGATTTTATTTTCGTCGGTGAAGGTGAGAACGCCGCGATCGACGAGGTATTTGCGTTCGTTTAAGTTAAGCGATCCGCCTTCGTCGATCGTGACTCTGCCGACGAGTCCCGGACGGTAATAAGAACCCGTGAGCCGGGCGTCCACATCGAGTTCCGCTTTCGCAAGGTTATTGTCGACGACTACGGGATTTTCAGTTTTAATAGCGATGCCGAAATCCAGACGTTCGAGGAATGGAGACCGGTCTTCACGGACTTCCGGAACAGAGGACGAGTTCAGCGCGTTAAGGACGCCCTGGTCCAGGTTCACAGGCGCTGTGTAGCTGCCGTCAATGACGGCTACGTTGCCGCCGAGCAGGAAGCGGTTGCCGGTAGAGCGAAGAAAGATGTTCGCGTTTGACATCGTCTTCAGGTTGGCGGGAAAGTCGAGATAGACGCCATTCGACGTTAATCGCAAATCGGCCGCTTCGATTTCGGTTCCCCTGAGGGAAAAACCGCCGGAGCCTTGGAGAGTTCCACCGTTGAGGGCTCCGGACAGGGCGCTTAGCGTGACGCGGTTCTTTGCCAGATCCAACCGCAAATTCACCTTTTCAGCTTGCACGCGAGGAGAGGTGATGCTGGCATTCGCGTCCGTTACCTGGAGAAATCCACTGGCATCGGGGACAGGAATGGCGCCGCCGATGTTCAAGGCGACAGCCGTGGCGCCCTGGGCACGGACGGTTTTTGTGAATGCGGACAATAGGCCCAAATCGAGATTGGAATCGAGGCGGAGTTGCAGAGCTTGCGGGCCGGTGAGTTGCGCGGTTCCGGCGAGAGTTACCTTTGACGCCGGGCCCGCGAGCCGGAACTGTTCCACTTCGAGGGTGCCGCCGTTAAGGCGGAGTACGGATGGCGTTTCCTGGGCCAGGTTAAATTTGTCGGCTTGCAGACGGAGTTCATCGAAACGCACCTCACCGCGGATCGCATCCAATTCCGCCTTGGTTGATTCAAGCTTGGCTGTGAAGGAGGCCTGCCCGCCGACGTTTTCGGGAACGCCCTTTAGCTGCGCGAAATTCAGGCCCTTAACAGTGAGTTCGGCGTTGGCGGGTCCCGATTTCCTGACGATGTCGAAAGGCAATGTCGTGGACAGCAAGGCGAGCGGGAATTCACCCCTGCCGCTGATGGCGGCGCTGGCCCAGCGGGCATCGAGGGAGTCAATTTGAAGGTTGCCGTCCGCGAGGTGAGCTTTTAGGTTGGCGGCTGTTACGGCGTTAATGGAAGGATTGGCATAGGATCCGTTCGCCAGCGCTAAATCCAGCCGCGGGTCGAGGCTGTATCGACCTGCTTGAAGCGTGCTTTGAACCACGCCGGATAAAGTTAATTCGCCGGCGGCGCCTTCCTGCCCAAATGCTTTCTGGGCGGCAGCGATGTTGACTGTCCCGTCAATACGCAGCGTTCCGGGCACTTGGCCCCCGGCGGTAAGGCGCGTGCCTGGGCCCACAAGTTTAACTGGTTTGAGATCCAAGGCGCCGTTGCGGACAGTGGCCGAAAGCGGTCCCTCGGTGCTCACAGGTTGTCCGTCCAAGACAAGTGCGAGTTGATCGGCGGCGAAATTTACCTCGGATTGCCGCCAATTGGCCGCCTCTCCGGAGGCGTTGATCGTCGCGGTCACTTTGCCCTGCAGATTTTTCGGCACGGCTACAGGGAGGGAGGCCAGGTCCGTTTCGCGCGCTTGGATCTGCACTGTGAATGGGTAAGGCGCGACGGTTGTGACTCGACCTTCCGCTTTGGCGTTTTGCTTTTCGGCTTCCGCGGTCACGTTCAAAGCGTTGCCGTTCAGGTCAGCCTTCAGTTTCAGTGGACCGACTTCGTTTAGCTCGCCCGTAACGTTTGCCACCGCCACCGGTTGTTCGATAGTGCCGCTACCTTCAGCATTGATGGCGACCGTGCCGCGAGTGAGCTTGAGGGCGTCGCTTTTGACGGATGCAGTGAAACGCTTCGACTGGAACTCGTAAGTTCCCTTCCCCTGAAGCCTCTCGCCGGGACCTTTAACGAGCAACAAATCGGGCATGGTGGCGGAGATTCGATCGAATCTGGCGGAAGCCGTGAGGTGACCCAGCTTTTCGCTATACGCCTCTACGTCTTTCACGTCGAGCGAAGCGTCGCCGCTAGGACGATCGATGGTACCAGTGATGCTGGCCCGCAGGTTCAAGGCGCCGCTGACCGGGATGTCTGTCTTACCGAGTAATTTACCTAGATCTTTAACGCTGGCATTCGTCACTTCGGCGTTGATGGCGAGCGGCGCGGACGGTCCGGACAGGCCGACGAATCCAGTGGCCGCGATGCTTTGTCCGCCCCATTTTATAGTGGATTGGTGGAGATCGACGCGATTCGCGTCCGCCTTTCCGGTGGCGGCGACGGCGATTCCGGTGACGGACTCGGCAGTGAGGTTGGGCGCGTCGATGGTGAAATCGGCGGCGGGATGTTGAGCGGTTCCACGGAGATTTAGTTGGGCCTTGGCAGCGCCCGACATTGGCAATGCAGCATACGGCTGGGCAGCGATGTTGGCCGTGGAGACGGAGAGTTGGCCGGACAACTGGTTTCGCGGATCGAGGCGAATTGTGCCGGAAGTTTCAATGCCGCTCAATGATGCGCGCTGGATGTCGATAGAGGTACCCAGAGCCGTACGGCTTGCGCGGAAATTGCCGGTGACCGGGTAGAAGCCCTTTGCCGGGGCTCTGGTGGCGGCAAGCCGGATGGCGGCGGTTCCCCTAGCGCCGGCGACGTCCAATCCCTTCCATTGGGCCTGGAAAGTGCCGCTGGCCGAACTGGCCAGGCCCGGCACGAAGTTGCCGACCAATGCACGCTGTACAGTGCCCTGAAAGGCACTGGGACCGGTGGCGACTAACGAAAGCCGCCCGTTGCCGTTTAGCGCCGCGAACGGGGAAGTGAGCGCGAGGTCAGTTGCCGTGACGGCCTCGGACGGCGCGTCGTACGCAAAATTCCCATTGATGCCTATATTCCGGTAGGACTGATAGCTTGCATTCTCTGCCTGCAACCGGGCAGTTACAAGAGGAGCTTTAGCGGTACCCGCGATAGCCACTTCGGCGTGTACCTGGCCCGACACTTCGGGGAGAAATTTACCGGGCTGGGCGTCAATCGTCAGCTTCCCATTGAGTCCGAGCTCTTGGAAATCGAGAATGGAAAGCGTACCGGTGGCGGAGGCTCCGGGCGAACGGAGCGTGAGAGCTTCGATTCGCAAATCCTTGCTTCCGGCGTCGATAACAGTTCCGAGAAACTCAATCGGAAAGACTTTGTCCTCGACAGCGGCTGAACCGCCCGATTCGGTCACGAGCTGGATTCGATGGCGATTGGCCAGACGGTCGCCCGCAACCTCCAAATCCCATTTAGGGAGAACGATCTTGTAGCCTCTCCGTCGATCGTCGACGTGCAAAGATCCGGTGGTGGCGGAAAGACGCTCAACCAAATAATCGAAGGTCTCGGAAGAGGGCGAATCGTCCTTCGATTTCGGAAGGTTCGTCAGCCCGTTTTCCATGATGATCAGCCAGACTTCCGGGTGCTGGAGGCGCGCGCCAGTGACGACGAACTTGCCTCGCAAGAGATCCCAAAGGGACAGCTTAACTGTTAGAGAATCAATTTTGGCGAGCGGTGGAAGTCCTGGCTCCGGTTGAACAATGATGCCCTGCATGCTCGCCTGTAGAGTGAGCAAATTGAAGTCGAGGCTGGAGGCCTCCAGCCGGACTCCCTGTGCTGCGAGAGCCTTCTGCAATTTTGCCAAGGCGAAACGCTTTGCGGGAGGCGTATGCACGAGAGCCACACCCGCGATCACGAGCCCCCCAAGTGTCAGTCCCGCGATGCGGATGTATCGGATACGCAAGGGATCCCTTATGGCCTTAGCGGCTGGACTTCAAGAACGACCGAACTTTGGGCGCCTCCGGTGATTTCGGCTCCAAACGAAGGAAGTTGTTAAAGGAGTCCACCATTTTGTCGGGACGTTTGGTATTGCTGTAGGCAAGTCCCGCGTAGTAGTAGGCGTAGGCGTTCTCAGGATCCTGTTTGATGGCCAACTCCAAATTCGGAAGCGCCTCTTTATGATGCTTGCGAAGGACGGCCAACATGCCGCGGTAGTAAGGCAGTTCGGGATGGTCGCCCTGCCGCGCGGCAACGGCGTTTACCAACTCACCCGCCTTGTCTAACTGTTTTTCCGCGGCGTAGGCATCAGCTAACGCCAGCATTACGGCGGCAGAATCCGGCGCGGAGGTGGCGGCCTTGTCGAGGAAAGGAAGCGCCTCATCGCTTTTTCCCTGGCGAACCAGCGCCAAGCCGAGGATACGGTGAGCCTCGACGTTTTCCGGTTCCGCGGCCACAACGCATCGCAACTCCGCTTCAGCGGCGGAGTAGTTCCGAGTCTGAAATTTCTCCATGCCGCTACCGAGGTCGGCCGCCGTGGACAGCGCGACCGCAGCGACGATTAGACCAATTTTTAAAAGCATTTAATCCTCCGTTCCTATTTCTAGATGCCGCCGAGGTCGCAGGAGTTTCCCAGGAGTTGTCTGTGTAACAATTCATGGAATACCCGCATCACTTTGGGGGGGCAGTCGAACATTATGCAGACAATGCGCGCAGCTCACCTGTGGCCGGCGCTTCGAAAAACCGCCGAGAACTGGGTGGCGCACGATGCGCCCCGGCTCGGCGCTTCGCTGGCGTTCTACACAATTCTGTCGATGTCGCCGCTGGTGTTATTGGCGGTGGCGATCGCGGCGTTGGTATTTGATCGCGCCTCAGCGCAGAACGAACTGCTTTATCAGGTTCAGGAAATGGTGGGGAAGGATGGGCGCCAGCTCGTTGAGGGAATTTTGGAGTCGGCGCGCAAACCGGCGTCGGGGGTTTTTGCGTCGGCAATCAGCGTTTTGACGCTGCTGTTTGGGGCTTCTGGCGTCTTTTCTGAGTTGAGGGCAGCGTTGAACC
>ENA-ORBV01014230-ORBV01014230.1-microbial-mat-metagenome-genome-assembly--contig:-NODE-14230-length-11941-cov-4.765678_pt1 | contig 11941 bp, 9 predicted proteins | sample MGYA00237777_ERZ505514 | MGnify/ENA primary metagenome ERZ505514 (study PRJEB26160, sample SAMN06269048) | microbial mat metagenome | isolation source: Oligotrophic lake microbial mat | place... | reverse complement strand
GTCTCGTGGGCTCGGAGATGTGTATAAGAGACAGCAGCAGCAGGCCGGAAAGCCGAAAGTTCCTTATCGCCGAGTGCGACGCGCTCCGCCGCCGTCTGGCTGCGGGCGACGGCGGGAACGAGTAGGGTGCCGAGGAGGAAGAGTTGACCGAGGCTACGCATGCTTGTTCTGGAGAGTCACCATCTCTGTGCTGTGACGCGCGCTGCCGTGCGAACGGCCGTGCGAACGGCGAGGCGAACGGCGAGGCGAACGGCGAGGCGAACGGCGCGGCGCGATTGTTGAGATCGTGGATGCTGTGATTATACCCGAAGGAAGGCACGAATGCTTGTCCAGCGCTTGATCGAGCGGAAACGCGACGGAGGGCGCCTTGCACCTCACGAATGGGAGGCGCTCACGCGGATGTTCGGTAGTGGGGCCATGCCGGACTATCAGATGTCGGCCTTTCTGATGGCGGCCTTCCTTCGGGGTCTTGACCGCGAAGAGACGGGATCGCTCACGGACGCCATGCTGAGTAGTGGGGCCACGCTCGATCTTTCGCACCTGAATGTTGGGCGTATCGACAAGCACTCGACCGGAGGCGTCGGCGACAAGGTGTCGCTGGTGCTCGCGCCGCTGGTCGCGTCGCTGGGGGTCGCGGTCCCGATGATGTCGGGTCGGGGGCTTGGACATACAGGAGGGACGCTGGACAAGCTGGAGTCCATTGCCGGCTTCCGAACACGCATTTCGCTGGAGCAGGCGCGTCGGCAGGTGGAAGACATTGGATGCGCACTCATGGGTCAGAGCGGCGAAATTGCTCCGGTGGACCGGAAGATGTATGCGTTGCGCGACGCGACATCCACCGTGGAGAGCATCCCGCTCATTGCCGCGTCGATAATGAGCAAGAAGCTCGCCGAAGGTCTCACCGGTCTTGTGTTGGACGTGAAACGCGGCTCTGGCGCCTTCCTTCCCGAGTTGGACCGTGGCATGGAACTGGCTCGGCTCATGATCAGCCTGGGCGAAGAGCGTGGCTGCCCGGTGGTGGCACTCATTACGGCGATGGACCGTCCCCTTGGACGCGCCTGCGGCAATGCGCTCGAGATGGAGGAAGCTATCCACGCCCTGCGAGCCGAGGGGCCACCCGACCTGATGCAGGTGACATATGCGTTAGGCGCGGAGATGCTGGTGTTGGGGGGCGTGGCCCGCACGCTCGAGGCGGCGCGCCGACAAATGGAGGTCGCCATCTCCTCGGGCAAAGCGGCCGAGAAGTTCCAGCAGATCATCGCCGCGCAGGGTGGCGATCCGACCGTGGTCGACGATCCGTCGCGCCTTCCGCAGGCGCGCGAGGTGGAAATTTACTCCGCCGCGCGCTCGGGCGTGGTGGCGCAGGTAGAGCCACGCGCCATCGGGCGGGCCATCACCGCGTTAGGCGGTGGTCGCAGCACCATGGAAGACACGATCGATCCCAGCGTGGGCTTCGTCGTGCGGGCCCGAACCGGCGACGTGGTTCGCGTCGGCGAACCGCTGGCGACCATCTTCGCGCGCGACGAGGCGGGCATCGCCGTCGGCCGGGCGGCGTTGGCCGAAGCCTTCGTGATCGCCGACGACGCCGAGCCACCCTTGCCGCTCGTCTCGCATCGTGTCACCCGGGCCGGCGTCGAGCTGTACGAAGCCGAGCCCTGGGTACGGACGGCGGAGTTTCCGGTGTACGTGGAGCGGGGGTAAGGGGGGATAGGACAGAAGACGAGAAGACGAGAAGACGAGGTCGGCGTAGCGCGGTGAGACTCTGGCTTGCGAATCGGCAGTTCTCGTCTTCTCGTCTTCTCGTCTTCTCGTCTTCTCGTCTTCTCGTCTTCTCGTCTTCTCGTCTTCTCGTCTTCTCGTCTTCTGCTCTTCTCGTCTTCTGCTCTTCTCGTCTTCTGCTCTTCTCGTCCTCTTGTCTTCTCAGAATCACGACACCGCCGCTTTGTTTGGCGGTGCTGCCAGCGGGGGAAGTCCTAACGACTGCAGCAGCGGATTGATTCGCTGCACGGTGGCGTTGACCTGGCGCTCCACCATGTCGATGACGGTTTGTGCGTCGCGGCGCACATCGCCCATGTACTCGCGTTGCGCGGCCACCACTGGCGTGAGGCCGTTGTCGATGGATTGCATGAGGCTCATCGCGCGCTCGAGGGGGCGGGGGCCCTCGGAGTAGAAGGGGACGATGTCGGACTTCGGGCGCGTCAGCTGCAACCTTACGCTATCCAGCTTCATGATCTCTTGTCCCACCGCCATCGCCATCTCTTTGGATGCCTCGCCGCGCATTTCGCGTCCCGAGGCGCGACGTTCGTCCAATTGTCCCTTAAACGCGGTCAGGTTTCGCTCGGTGTCGATGAGCGAGGCGATGACCTGATTGAGACGAGTGGCTTGCTCGAACTGGAGCCGCAGGTCGGCCTCCGTCTGCCCGGATGACGGATCGATGCGCACGGTGATAGGCTGTTCCTGTGTGTCGCTGCCAATCGTTAGACGCAGGGCATACTGGCCAGGGAGTACCTGCGGCCCCATGGGGCGTGCGCGCCAGTCGCTGGGGTCCGACGTGTCGGCAGGCATGTCGCTCAGTACCCTGGGTGGATCCATTCGGAGGTCCCACGTCACACGATTGAACCCGGCGTCGAACGACGGCTTTTTTATCCGGCGGATCACGGTACCGTTCTGTACGACCTCCAGCTTCACCAATGAATCGCTGGCCAACTTGGACCCGAGCCAGTAGGTCACCAGCGCGCCATAGGGCGCGTTCTGGCCACGGAAGTGCTTGTTGCCCCAATTCCACGACTGGTCCCCCTGGTTGTAGCGCACCGCCGCACGCGAAGGAAAGAGGTGCACATTCCGGGCGGCGATCTGCGCCGTCATCTGCTGAATGGGCGACGCATCGTCGAACACCCAGAGCGCGCGACCGTGGGTGGCCAATACCAGGTCGTTGTCGCGCGGGTGCACGAGGACCTCGTGAATGGCGACCGACGGAAGGTTCTTCAGGTGCAACCGGGTCCAGTTGGTGCCGCCGGTCCACGAGACGTAGAGGCCGAGCTCTGTGCCGAGATAGAGAAGATTCGGATTCCGTGGGTCCTCGCGAATGACCTGTACATAGTTGGCGGCAGGCAGGTTGCCCGTGATGTTGCTGAAGGTCTTTCCGAAGTTGGTCGTCTTGAAGACATAAGGCTTGAAGTCGTCCATCATGCGGCGCTCGAAGGTGACGTAGGCCGTACCCGCCGACGTGCGCGACGGCTCCACGCCGCTGACGACTGCATCGGGACCGACGCCCGCCACGTTAGGTGCGACGTTGGTCCACGTCTTTCCGTCGTCTTGCGAGAGTTGGAGGTTGCCGTCGTCGGTGCCCGCCCACAGCACGCCCTTCTGTGCCGGCGATTCGGCCAGCGAATAGACATTGCCGTAGTACTCGGCAACCGTGTTCTCTCTGAGAATCGGGCCGCCGGCATCACCCTGGCGCGACTTGTCATCCTTGGAGAGATCGCCCGAAAGTTTCGTCCACGTCTTTCCCCAATCGTTGGAGCGGAAGACGATATTGCCGGCGAAATAGACCACGCGCTTGTCGTGCGGCGATTGTACGATGGGGGCGTTCCAGTTGAAGCGCACCGCGTTGGAATCGGCCGAGTGGCCGTCCATGCGCTTGGCTTGCGGCGACGCTTCGCGCTGCTCGAAGGTCTTCAGATTGGTCGCCTGGATGCCGCCCGCCTGATAGTCGCTGAGAAAGTTGTCCGGGTCGTCGGGATGCGAGACCGCGTAGTAGCCGTCGCCATTTTGAATGAAGCGCCAGTCGGTGGACCAGATGCTCGCCCCTCGGGTGCGAGTGGGGCCGGTCCATACGCCATTGTCCTGCAGGCCGCCGGCGACGTGAAAGAAGGGTTCGCGCATGTCGTAACTCAGTTGGTAGAACTGTCCGACCGGAATGTTCTGGAACCACTCCCAGCTCTTCCCCTGGTCGTACGAGACGTTCATGCCGCCGTCGTCGCCCATGAACAGGCGCTTGGGATTCTTGGGGTCGATCCACATGGTCTGGTGGTCGCCGTGGAAGTTGCCGGTCATCGGCTTGAAGGTGAGGCCGCCGTCGATCGAGACGGTGAAGGCCATGCCTAACGTATAGAGTCGGTCGGGGTTCACCGGGTCCACGCGCAGGTCGGCGTAGTAGAAGCCGCGCCCCAGGGTGTGGGCGTTGTCGCTCACCTTGCGCCACGTCTCGCCATGGTCGTCGGAGCGGAAGACATACCCTTCCTTCGTCTCGGCCACCACATACACCACGTTCGGCGAACTGGGCGCCACCTTGATGCCGATGCGCCCCATGAGCTTGGGGAGCCCCTTGGTCATTTTGCTCCACGTCTTGCCGCCGTCGGTAGAACGGTACACGCCCCCGTGCTCGTCACCCGAACGATGGGTCCATTGCTTGCGGTCGAAGTACCACATCCCGGCATACAGGATGTTGGGATTCTGTGGATCGATCTCGAGGTCGGACGCCCCGTGACGGTTGTCGGTGTAGAGCACCTTCTTCCATGAGTCGCCGGCATCGTCCGACATGAACACGCCGCGTTCCTCGTTAGGCCCGAAGGCATGCCCGATGGCCGCGACGTACACCTTGCGCGGGTCGAGCGGATTGATCACGAGGCGCGCAATGTGGCGCGTATCGCCCAACCCGATATGCCGCCACGTCAGTCCACCGTCGGTCGTCTTGTACACGCCGTTGCCGAACGACACGGAGTTCCGAACGTTGCTCTCGCCCGAGCCCACGTAGACGACACCCGCGTTCGTCGGATCGACCGCCAGGTCGCCGATAGACTGCACGGGCTGCTTGTCGAAAATCGGCGTCCAGGTGGTGCCGCCGTTGAGCGTCTTCCAGACCCCGCCGGATGCACTGCCGATGTAGACAATGGAGGGGTCGCCGGCCACGCCCTCCACGTCGGACATGCGGCCCGACATGTTGACCGGCCCGATGTTGCGATAGCTCAACGTGGCAAAGCTCGAGTCGGTGAGCACCGGGATCGTCGCGTTTGTCGGCGGTGCAGAGCGAGTCTGGGCCGACGCGGAAAGGGTGGCCGCGAGGCACAAGGCGGCGAATAACAGGGCCGGTCGGCCCGAGAAAGAGCCAAGAGGGGAAGAGACGAGCAGCATTCGAACAGTCCTCGTGAGCGGAGAGTTCGGACCTTGCGTCCGAGGTGGCGCGCCAAGAATATCGCCAGAACATGCCCGGCGTGAGCATACCACGCACATCGGGGGCTTTCGTTTGGTGAATCGCACCCGCACTTTTCTCCCCTGCGTCGAATCGACGTGCGGTGTTCATGGATCGCGATCCACACGGTCATCACACGCAACCAGAGGTCAACCACGCCGCCATGGACATCGACATGAAGAAGTACGCGAGGCCCGCCTCGTTCGGCGCGCTCGCCGTTGCGCTCGGTCTGGTGGTGTTCTACGTCTTCATGGTCTGGGTCTCGATGCCCGCCCCATTGGGAGGCATGGACTCGGAGCACGCCATGATTGCGTACATCGGGATCGCCTGCCCGCTGGCTGCGATTGCCGCCGTCCATGTGGCGTTCTACAAGCAGCTCAGCAACTATGCAAAGGAGCAGGGCACTCGGTAGGGGCGAGATGCGAGCCCATGCGGTGGGAATGGGACGGTCACTCGTTTCTTGGTGACGCGCGAATCGGGATCGGTTCGGCTCACGCGCGCGCGTTTTGAACGAATGAAACCGGATGCGGTCGAGTGACGGCGACGCGCAGCTCTAGCAGGTCGTCGCCCCGACCACCCACGCAGAAGGGCGGAAGCCACTCGGCCCCCGCCCCTCTCCACCAACGCAGTCGCGCGACTCGAACGATTACGGACTTGGGTCCGGACCCAATAATAGTCCCATCAGGGGCACCGAGCACGGCTCCTTTGACGGCAATGATGGCAACTGGAGCTGGCGTCGTGCAGTCGTCCCTCTGACACAATTTGAATGCAAAGACGCCCCCAGCAATAGCGCCGTTTAGCGCACCGATACCGGACGCTTGTCCGCTCGTGATTCTCGGAACCATTGGGTTGCCTCTCGAAAGAGGCTCGAGTGCATGTTGACGCGTTACCACGCCAGCGGCTCTTGCGAAAACCAAGCGTTCTGAAGCACCCCCCCTATCGATTCTCGGCGCTGCTGCGACAGCGGGGATGGGTCTCCCTGGCCTACCTTCGGCACTGTCAGTCGAGAGGACCGTCGCAAGGTTTGCCAGAAGCAACGTCGCTGCTACACGCATGTTGGGCCAGCTGAAATAGTTTGGCACTCATCTACGGCGATGAGCGCACGGAACCCATACATGCTGGCCGCCGCCATCCCCAACGTCTCCACCAACGTCTCCACCAACGTCTCCACCAACGTCTCCACCAACGTCTCCACCAACGTCCCCACCAACGTCTCCACCAACGTCTCCACCAACCTCACGATAGGATCTACGGGTTCGCCCTAAATATCGAGATTGCTCACAAACTTCGCATTCGCCTCGATAAACGCCTTCCGCGGCTCCACGTCGTCTCCCATTAGCGTCTGGAAGATCTGGTCGGCGAGAATTGCATCGTCCATCTCCACCCGCATGAGGGTGCGACGCTCGGGATCCATGGTGGTGTCCCACAACTGTTCCTTGTTCATCTCACCCAGTCCTTTGTAGCGCTGGATGTTGACCGTGTTGCGCTCCGACGAGCCACCGAGGCGCTCCTGGTAGGTTTCGCGCTCCTTCTCGTCGTAGGCGTAGAACTCCTGCTTCCCCTTGTAGACGCGATAGAGCGGAGGCTGGGCGATATACATGTAGCCGGCGTCGATGAGCTCGCGCATCTGGCGGAAGAAAAACGTGAGCAGGAGGACGCGGATGTGCGCGCCGTCCACGTCGGCGTCGGTCATGATGACGATCTTGTGATAGCGCGCCCGACCGATCTCGAACTCTTCCTTGATGCCGGTGCCTAACGCGGTGATGATGGTGCGGATTTCTTCGTTCGACAACACCTTGTCGATGCGCGCTTTCTCCACGTTGATGATCTTGCCGCGGAGGGGAAGAATGGCCTGAAACTCCCGGTTGCGCCCCTGCTTGGCGGAGCCGCCGGCCGAGTCACCTTCGACCAGGAAGAGTTCGCAGAGCGCGGGGTCGGAGAGCGAGCAGTCGGCCAGCTTGCCCGGCAGCGTCCCCACATCGAGCGCCGATTTCTTGCGCGTGAGATCGCGTGCCTTGCGCGCCGCTTCGCGCGCCCGCGCCGCCGACACGGCCTTCTCGAGAATGATGTTGGCGGTGCGCGGATGTTCATCCAGGTACGCGCCCAGCCAATCATTCACGGCTGTCTTGACCGCCGATTCTGCTTCGGAATTGCCGAGTTTGGTCTTCGTCTGTCCCTCGAACTGCGGCTCGCGCACCTTGACCGAGAGCACCGCAGTCAGCCCTTCGCGGGCATCATCACCGGAGAGAGTGAAGTCGGCCTTCTTGAGGAAGTTGCCCTTCTTCGCGAACTCGTTGATGGTGCGGGTGAGCGCGGCCTTCAGGCCGGTGAGGTGCGCGCCCCCTTCGTGGGTGTTGATGTTGTTGACGAAGGTGAAGACGTTCTCGTTGTAGCCATCGTTGTACTGCATGGCGAGCTCGATCCCGATGTCGTCCTTCTCGGTGTCGAGATACAGCACCTCGGGATGCAGCGGCTTCTTGTGGGAGTTGAGATACTGCACCATCTCCTTGAGCCCGCCCTTGGCGTGGAACGTGTCCTGCTTGACCGGGTCGTCGCGCTCGTCGGTGAGGGTGATGGTGACACCCTTGTTGAGATACGACAGTTCGCGGAGTCGACTGGCCAGCGTGGTGTAGTCGTAGCGCAGTTCGGTGAAGATTTGCGGGTCGGGCTTGAAGTACACCTTGGTGCCAGTCTCCTTCGCACCCGCCTTCCCCACCTGCTTGAGTTTGGTGGTGGTGTCGCCGCGCTCGAAGTCCATGTAGAACTCCTTGCTGTCGCGCTTGACCCAAACCTTGAGCTGTTCCGACAACGCGTTCACCACCGACACACCGACCCCGTGCAACCCACCGGACACTTTGTAACTGTCCTTGTCGAACTTGCCACCGGCGTGCAGCACGGTCATGGCAAGCTCGAGCCCCGGCATCTTCTCGGTAGGGTGCATGTCGACCGGAATGCCGCGCCCGTTATCCTCCACCGTTATGGAATCGTCGGCGTGAATGGTCACGCCCACGGTGTCGCAATAGCCGGCCAGCGCCTCGTCGATGGAGTTGTCCACCACTTCGTACACGAGATGATGCAGTCCGCGCGATGACGTGGAGCCGATGTACATGCCTGGGCGCTTACGGACCGCTTCCAGTCCCTTGAGCACCTGAATGTTGCTCGATTCGTACGAATTCGCGTCGGATTGATTCTTGGCCATGACTGCCCGTGTTTGAGCGGCTGAACGCGCCCCGAATAACGACCGAAACGGGGGGAAGGGAACGACCCACAAAGATAACCCGTCGAGGAGCCACTTTCAACTGGCTGCTGCTACCCTAAGCGTTTGTTCAATAATGGCTTAGGAGCCCTGACTCGACGGTCTCCGCCTCTTGCGCTGCCACGGGCGGAACCAACTGGATTCCTGCGCCCCCTCCTCGCGCCGACCTACCGCATGAGGCTCCAGCGCAACTTGTGAATCGGGCGGTCGCCGGTGATGCGATTTATCGACGCGAGCAGGTCGCGTTCCATCATCGTCAACTCCGACATCCACGCATGACTCCGGGCGGAAACAAAGAGCGTGCCGTCTTCACTCACCGAGAGCGGACGCGTGACGGCCGCCAGCTCGGGCCCCACCAGCGTGGCCCACTGATCGATGACGGCACTCTGCTTGATGCGCGACTCGAACCCCGACTTCTTGAGGAAGCGCGCGAGCAGGTCGGCCAGCCGTTCGGGCGAGTCGTTCGCGTTAGGCATCGAGGACTCCGTCGACCATGTGATGCCGCTCAAGCGCGGTATATTCCCCTGGTACGTCATTGGCACGTGGAACAACCAGAATCGTCTGGCCCATGGCGCCACCTGCCAGCACCCGCAGAATACTCCTCGCCCGATCCCCATCGAGCTCGGCAAACGGATCGTCCAGCAACACCACGGGGGAACGTCCGGTGCGGTCGCGCAGCGTCTCACGCTCCAACAGCCGCAACGCGATGGCCGAGGTGCGCTGTTGGCCCGCCGAGCCGAACGTACGCATCGATCGGCCGCCGAGCGTGATGAGCAGGTCGTCGCGATGCGGGCCGCTGTGGGTCATCAACCGGCGTAGGTCGTGCGGGCGATCGCGCTCGAGTGCGGCCGAGAGCTGGGCACGAACGACGGACTCATCCGGGGCGACTGTATCCGTTGGCGCGAGCGCGGAGTGATAGTCGATCGTCACCTGCTGACGCTCACCGATGGCAGCTACCAACTCCGAGAAGCGGGGGGCGGCCCAGCGCGTCCAGCGCCGGCGTTCGCACCAAAGCGTGGCGCCGGCCTCGGCCAGCGCGGGCTCCCACACGGCCACTCGCGAGGGGTCGGCGCCGCGACGGGCGGCCTCGCGCAGCGACGCGTTGCGCCTGACGAGCGCCGCCCTGTACTTCTGCAGGGCCGCCAGATAGCGGCGCGACGTGGTGGCCAGCGTGATGTCGAGATACCGGCGCCGCTCGGTCGGTGCGCCCGACACCAGCGCTACGTCCTGCGGCGAAAACATGACCGACGGCACCGCACCTAACGCATCGGCCAAGCGCTCGCACTCGGCGCCGTCCAGCACCACCTTTTTGCGCCTGGCGGACTTGCCAAAGCCCACCCGCATGTCATCCACGGCGGCGCTGCGTACCGTGGCGGCAACGTGAAACGCCTCGGCGCCGAATCGCACCAGGTCCACGTCGCGCGCCCCCCGCACCGAGCGCAGTGCGTGCAGATAGTGGATGGCCTCCAGCAGGTTCGTCTTCCCGTGACCGTTGGAGCCGACGATGGCCACTCCGCGCGCCGGAAGGGCGAGGTCGAGACGGGCGATATTGCGGAAGTCGCGAACCGCCAGCGTCGTTATCGCCACCCCATCTGCCGAGAGATCCGCCGTGACGTCGTCGCCCACGCCCGTCGGCCGCACCGGCGCGTCCGCCCTGACCGTCACCGCCCGATAAACCGCGGCGCGCGCTTCTCCAGAAACGCCGTCATGCCTTCGGCCATGTCCATGGTGCCGGAGAGGATGGCGAAGTGGTTGGCCTCGAGATTGAGTCCGTCGTGCTGCGGCGCATTGTAGCCTCGATCCACTGCCTCGATGCACAGCGCCAGCGCCAGCGGTGCGTTGGCCAGCATCTGGCGCATCATGTCGTTAGCCGACGACAAGAGATCGGCTGGTGCCACCACGCGATTCACCAGGCCAATGCGCAGGGCCTCCTGCGCGTCGATCAGTTCGCCCGTGAGCAGCAGCTGCAATGCGCGCCCCCGCCCGACCAGTCGCGGGAGGCGCTGCGTTCCGCCGTAGCCCGGCGTAATTCCCAGTTTGACTTCGGGCTGTCCGAACTTGGCCAGATCGGACGCGATGCGTATGTGGCAGGCCATGGCCAACTCGCATCCGCCGCCCAGCGCGAAGCCATTGACGGCGGCGATGACTGGCTTGGATGACGACTCGTACTTGTCGAAGACGCGTTGCCCGTACGCCGAGCGCGCTTTCGCCTGCAGGGGCGACTGCGAGGAGAGCTCCGAGATATCGGCAACGGCCACGAAGGCGCGCCCGGCCCCGGTGAGAATCGCTCCGCCGACGTCATCACGAGTGCGCACCTCTTCGATGGCACGATCGAGTTCGGCGATAGTCGCAGCGTTCAGTGCGTTGAGTTTGTCGGGACGATTGATGGTGATGGTCGCGACGCGCTCGGTCACGCTCAGCGTAAGGGTCTCGAACATGGGAGGCAGGGAGGCAGGGAGACAGGCAGGAGGTGCCGCGTTGCGTGAGCTGGAGCGTGGCGCCGAGTGGTGGACGCGGCGTGCTCCCATCTCGACGATCCGGAGGTCGCGAGCGCTGGAATCTACCGTCCTCCTCGGCGTCTCGCTCCCGCTCGGGAAGGTTGCGGCGTAGCTTAGCCCGCTATGGAGTATCTGGAGAATATCGACGCGGTTCGATGGTCACCGAGCGGCGACGCGGTACGGATCATCGATCAGCGCCGTCTTCCGGGCGAGTACGTGGAATGCGACCTTCGCACGGTGGATCACATCTGCGAGGCCATTCGCACGCTGGCGGTGCGCGGCGCCCCAGCCATCGGGATTTGCGGGGCAATGGGGGTCGTGGCGGCCCTGCTCGACCATGAAATGGAAGCGCCGAATTTTTTCCGGGAGCGGTTGCGTGTCGTGGCGTCGGAGATTCGCGAGGCGCGGCCGACTGCGGTGAATCTCGCGTGGGCCGTCGATCGGATGACGGCGGTCGCGCGCTCGGTGGTGGGGAGTAATGGAGACATGCTGGCCGCGCTCCGGAACGAAGCGACGACGATTCTGGACGAGGACCGCGCTATGTGCGAGGCGATCGGTGCGAACGGGCTGGCCCTGCTCTGCGATGGCGTGCGTGTGCTGACCCACTGCAACGCGGGGGCGTTGGCGACGGGGGGAATCGGCACGGCGCTGGCGCCGATTTATGTTGCGGTGCGCGCTGGACTACGCGTCGCAGTGTATGCAGACGAGACGCGGCCTCTTATGCAGGGAAGTCGGCTGACGGCGTGGGAGTTGACGCGCGCCGGGATTCCGGTCACCGTGATCGCGGATAACATGGCGGCCTCGCTGATGCGAGCCGGTGCGATTGACCTGTGCATTGTGGGGGCCGATCGGATTGCTGCCAACGGCGACGTGGCCAACAAGATCGGGACGTACGGAGTGGCGGTGCTGGCTCGGCACCATGGGATTCCCTTTTACGTAGCGGCGCCGACGTCGACTATTGACGCGGCAACGCCCACCGGCGACGCGATCGTGATC
>ENA-ORBV01014228-ORBV01014228.1-microbial-mat-metagenome-genome-assembly--contig:-NODE-14228-length-11943-cov-5.180431_pt1 | contig 11943 bp, 17 predicted proteins | sample MGYA00237777_ERZ505514 | MGnify/ENA primary metagenome ERZ505514 (study PRJEB26160, sample SAMN06269048) | microbial mat metagenome | isolation source: Oligotrophic lake microbial mat | place... | reverse complement strand
CGAGATCTACACCTCTCTATTCGTCGGCAGCGTCAGATGTGTATAAGAGACAGCCCATCGCCTCGATCGCGGACGACATGGTGTTCGCGGTGTACATGCCGCCGCACGAGCCGACGCCCGGGCAGGCGTGGCGCTCGATGGCGTCGAAATCGGTACGTGACATGCGCCCGGCAGCCGATGCCCCGACCGCCTCGAAGACGCTGACGATCGTCAGGTCCTGGCCGCCCCAGCGGCCCGCCTTGATGGTGCCCCCGTAGACGAAGATCGCCGGGATGTCGAGGCGCGCGATGGCGATCATCGCGCCGGGCATGTTCTTGTCGCAGCCGCCGACGGCCAGCAGCCCGTCCATGCTCTGCCCCCGGCATACGGTCTCGATCGAGTCGGCGATCACCTCACGGCTCACCAGCGAGCACTTCATGCCCTCGGTGCCCATCGAGATGCCGTCGCTGATGGTGATGGTCCCGAAGACCTGTGGCATCGCGCCGGCCTCCCGGATCCCGTACGCGCCACGGTCTACCAGGCCCTGGATGCCGGCATTGCATGGGGTGATCGTGCTGTGGCTGTTAGAGATGGCGACGATGGGCTTCTTGAAGTCGGCATCGCCGAAGCCGACGGCGCGCATCATCGCGCGATTGGGCGCGCGGCTGTCGCCCTCGGTCACGACCGAGCTGCGTAGCTTGCGGGGGGTCTCGTCTCCGGGCATGAAATCTCCGTTTCTCCGTTGCTGGCGGCGGAGTCTAGGGGCCCTGGTGGGTGCCGTAAAGGGTGTTGCCTCGACGGTCGTGCGATGACGCCGCGCGTTGCTGACCATTTTGCGAGCTTCCGGTTGAAATAAGTTGACAGCTTTGCGTGTTTGCCCTTAACCATGCGCTATGGCCGTTCGTATCGAGTTCCACCCTCCGCCGAGACGGCGAAAAGGGACGAACAGCGATCGGCCGTCTGCCATGCTCGTCATCGGTATCGCCACTGCCATCGTGGGCACCCACTTCCTGTTCTGGATGGTGGGTCTCCTCGAGTAGGGCAGGTGGCGTCGCCTCGACGGGCGATGTTCGCGCAGTACGGTCGGTGGCTAGCGGAAATCGGCATTTCTGTCGGATTTCGGTTCGTGTGGCGCTGGCAAGGAGCATTCGAGATCTAGCAACTACGGCAAGAAGGACCGACATTCACGTTCGCTGTGAGCCGCACCATCATCCCTCCACTTCCTCCCTACCCCCTGTCTCCTCGATCGTTCGGACCGCCCTGGCACCAGTTGCCAGCGGGGCGCGACGAACCACCGCTCGGTGCGGATTTCACGGTTAATGGCCGCGCGGCGAACCGCCGAAACTAGGGCAGGCCGCAGACCACGCGCGGTGGTGGTATCAGCACGAGCAAGTCAGAGGAGTCGATGCGCGCAGCGAACGCACCACTGCGGCGAGGACGGGGCTCAGCGCCGCGGCCGATGCCGGAGCCCAGCCAAGGGAGCCAGGCCAGATCCCCACGTGGACAGCTGGTGCGGATCGACGAGGACGTCGTGCACGACCTCTCGCACGAGCTCGGCAACTACTTCCACAAGCTCTACTACTGGACGGACTACATCCGCTCGGGGGCAAACGACCTCGGGCCCGACTCCTCGCCCGTGCAGGCCCTCGACGAGACCATGCACCGGCTGCAGGAGTTCCTGAACCTCGCGCTCGGCTACTTCGAGCCCGCGCGGCTCGCATCGGTGACGATGAAGGTAGCGGACGTCGCCGGGGCGTTCGAATCGCTGCTGCGTGGCGAGAATCCCGAAGCGACGATCGAGACCAGCGGCGTGGGTCCGATCGCGGATGTGCCGTTGCACATCGACCCGACGCGCCTGTCGGCCGGACTGCGCATCGTCGCCCGCCTGCTCGGTGGCGGCGCCGGGACGACGCTACACGCCTCGTACGCCACGCCGCGCTGCGGCAAGGGTGGCGTCCTCGAGATCGTTCTCGCGGCGAGCGGAGCGTCGGCCGACGCGGCGGCACGACGCGCCCAGCGTGTCGTGGAGTGGGCGGTGGCGGCACGGATGATCGAGCTGCACGGTGGTGAGCTCGTAACGAACGAGGAGCGTCCAGGAGCTGCGCGCAGCGTCCTGACCCTTCCCCTGGCGACCTAGGACTGAGGCGGCATGGAGACACGGATCCTCATCATCGACGACGACCCTTTCATCTGCCGACAGCTCGAGGACCTCTACCGCGCGCAGGGGTACCTCGTGGAGAGCACGACGGAGGCGCCGACCGCGCTCTCCATGCTCGGGCAGCACGACTACTCGCTGGTCCTCGTCGATCTCAAGATTCCCGGCACCGACGGTCTGAACCTGACACGCGAGATCCGCGACCGCTGGCCGGACATCGACGTGATCATGATCACCGGCTACGCGAGCATCAAGGGCGCGGTCGAGGCGATCAAGCTCGGTGCCTCGGACTACATCACCAAGCCGTTCCAGAACGAGGAGATCCTGCTCGCCACCGAGAAGGTGCTCGAGAAGCGGCGCCTGCTCGATGAGATCCAGTATCTGCGGGGGCAGCTCGCCGACCGCTACTCGTTCGCCAACATGGTGTCGCGCAATCCCCGGATGCACGACATCTTCTCGCAGCTCGATGCGCTCGCGCAGAACGACGCGACGGTCTTGCTGACCGGCGAGTCGGGCACCGGCAAGGAGCTGTGCGCGCGCGCGATCCACTTCCAGGGCAAGCGCAAGGCGGGCAAGTTCGTGCCGATCAACTGCGCGGCCTTCCCCGACACGCTGCTCGAGAGCGAGCTTTTCGGCTACGAGCGCGGCGCATTCACGGGCGCGGTGCACGACCGCATGGGCAAGATCGAGCTCTCGTCCGGTGGCACGCTCTTCCTCGACGAGATCGAGTCGATCTCGCTCAACATGCAGCTCAAGCTGCTGCGCGTGCTCGAGGAGCGCGAGATCGAGCGTCTCGGCGGCAACCGCCGGGTGAAGGTCAACATGCGCGTGATCGCGGCGACCAACGTCGACCTCGAGTCGCTGATCGCGGGCGGTCAGATGCGCGAGGACTTCTACTACCGGGTCAACGTCGTTCCGATCCGCATCCCGCCGCTGCGCGATCGCATCGAGGACGTGCCGCTGCTGGTCGCCGAATTCCTGCGCAACTCGGCGCTGGCCCAGGAGAGGGCGATCAACCGGGTCTCGAACCGCGCGTTGCAGCAGCTCATGGGCTACTCGTGGGCCGGCAACGTGCGTGAGCTCGGCAACGTGCTGGAGCGATCGATCCTGCGCACCAGCGGCCCGATGATCCGCGAGATCGATCTGCCGGGCAGCGACGCGAAGAAGGGTCCGGACGGTCCGTCGCGCCGCGGCTTCGACTACGAGGTGCCGCTCAAGGAGTTCCTGCGCCGGGCGGAGAAGGACTACCTCGGACACGTGCTGCGGAAGTATCGCGGCGGGATCAACAGCAGCGCCAAGCACGCGCTGGTGGATGCCGCGACCCTGCACCGCAAGATGAAATCGTACGGGCTACGGCGCGAAGAGTTCCGCATGCGCGGCGCGAAGGCCGACACGCCGATCTTCCAGATGGCGTCGCCGCCGCACTCGACGCAGCACTGACCAACGATCCCCTTCCAGGAGGAACCCATGCCTCAGGACGAGACCTCGAACGGGCTGCTCGGCTTTCTCTGGCGGCACAAGATCTGGTGGCTGATGCCCGCGATCAGCGTGCTGCTGATCACCGGGCTACTGCTCTACTTCGGTCGCAGCAACGCGTCCTCACCCTTCGTGTATACGCTGTTCTAGTCAAACGAGGGGACTCTGTCCCCTCGCCCCAGCGGGCAAAGCCCGCCGGGTCCCCACTCCCCGGCTCGCTGACGCTCGGCGCTCGCCTGCGGCTCGCGAGCACGCGTGGTGCGCTCCTGAGGGTGCGTATTGCGCCTGGAGCGGTTGATCGTCTGCTCGCGGGCTGATGCTCGGGTCAAGCAAATCGACGCGGCGGAGAAACTCTCTTCCGCGACCCCGGTCGGCGCGCTATGCACGGGCTGCGGCAGTCGAGCGCTACCTCTCCCAACCACCGGGGCACCACCAGCATGCAGGACGACGAAGCCTTCCGACGCGAGGCCGATCAACTGGTACGGCTGTACGGCGAGCTCGTGCGGCGGCTGTCGAACCGGGGCATCCGCGGGGTCGACGAGCTGGTCGCGTTGCATCAACAGGTGCGCGCCGCGGTGGACACGATCGCCGGGCAGGAGATCGACACAGCGCTGCTGCAGATCGCTACCTTGCTCGATCGGGTGCGGCTCATCGCGCGCTGCCTCGCGACCCTTTCGGAGATGAAGCAGACGCTCGGCGGGGGCGCGCAGGACGAGGCCATGACCGAGTCGGCCGGCGGTGCGGGCCCAACTGGATTTGACTCGCCCGGGGGCCATTGATAGCTCCCGGAGTATGAGCGGCTCCGACCCGAACGCGTCAGCGATCAGCGAATTCCTCGAGATGACGTTCCGCCCGGACAACATCCCGATCGTCGGGATGCTGTTCCTGGTGCTGTTCTTCACCTACATCGGCTTCCGCGAGGCGCGGCGCAACGACGAGCTGACCGCTCAGGGTCGCGAGGACGAGATCCTCAACGACATGCAAAGGTAGCGTCGGATGCCGTTCTACATCATCGCCGAAAACTGCACCGGTTGTAGCGCCTGCGAGAAGCGCTGCCCGACGCGCGCCATCAGCGGCGACCCGAAGAAGGCCTACTTCATCGAGAACACGCTCTGCATCGACTGCGGCGCGTGCGGGGTGATCTGCCCCGACGAGGCCATCCTCGACACCTGGGGCAACATGACCAGCGTGCTCAAGCGCGCCGAGCGTCCGGTGGCGATCGTCCACCCGGACAACTGCAACGGCTGCGGCGTGTGCATCGACGTCTGCCCGTTCGACTGCATCACGCCGGCGTCGAACAACCTCGCGACGTTCCTCGGCAAGGTCGAGGTCGAGGAGAAGACCTGCGTCGGCTGCAAGCTGTGCGAGGAGGTCTGCGGCTGGGACGGCATCTACATCATGCCCGGTGGCGAGAAGGAGGCCTTCCTCAACGCCCTGGGTTACGATCCTGCCGATTCCGACGCCGCCTAGCGGCTCTGCTCACACCACCTTGTTGAGCGGGTACTCGATGATCCCGCTCGCGCCGGCCTTGATGAGCTGCGGGATCAGGTCGCGCACCGTCGCTTCGGCGATCACGCTCTCCACCGAGAACCATTTCTCGCCGTGCAGGTGCGCGGTCGGGAAGAGGTTCGAGACCGTCGGCGCGGCCAGGCTCGGCAGTAGCGCGATGATCGCGTCGAGGCGCTGCTCGGGAACGTTGAGCTTGATGCCCACCTTGCCCTGCGCGTCGAGTGCGCCGGTGAGCAGGAGGGAGATCTGCTCGAGCTTCTCGCGCCGCGCCGGATCGGCCCAGGCGGCCTCGCTTGCGACGAGCTGCGGGTTCGAGGTCTGCAGCTCGGCGACGATGCGCAGCTTGTTGGCCCGCAACGTCGAGCCGGTTTCGGTCACGTCGACGATGGCGTCGACCAGGCTCTCGGCCACCTTGGCTTCGGTCGCCCCCCACGAGAACTCGACGTCGACCTCGATCTTGCGCTCGGCGAAGAAGCGCCGCGTGACATTGACCAGCTCGGTCGCGATGCGCTTGCCCTGCAGGTCCTCCGGCGTCTTCACCGGCGAGTCGTCGCGCACCACCAGCACCCAGCGCGTGCCCTGCAGGCTCACCTTCGAGTAGACCAGGTCGCAGATGGTGTGCACCTGCGAGCCGTTCTCGATGATCCAGTCCTGCCCGGTGATGCCGCCGTCGAGCGCGCCGTTCTCGATGTAGGCCGACATCTCCTGCGGCCGCATGAACGAGCAGCGGATGTCCGGATCGTCGATGCTGGGGAAGTAGCTGCGGCCGCTGGTCGCGATCCGCCAGCCGGCCTTCGCGAACAGCTCGATGGTCGGGTTCTCGAGGCTCCCCTTGGGGATGCCGAGCTTGAGCGGCGACTTCAGGCGGGCGCTCATGCGGGCGCCTTCTTGTAGACGGTCGCCGGATCGAACACGCGCTCGGCGATCGTCGTCCAGCTGTCGCCGTCGAGGCGGCGGAAGAAGCAGCTGCGGTAGCCCTCGTGGCAGGCGGCGCCGCCGTGCTGGACGACCTTGAAGATCACCGTGTCGCGATCGCAGTCGACGAGAATTTCCTTCACGTCCTGGAAGTGTCCCGACTCCTCGCCCTTGCGCCACATGCCGCGTGAGCGGCTCCAGAAGCAGGCGCGGCCGGTGGCGAGCGTCTCGCGCCAGGCTTCGTCGTTGATGTAGGCGAGCATCAGGACGTCGCCCGTGGCGTGGTCCTGGACGACGGCGGGCACCAGCCCCTTGCTGAAATCGAGCTCCACGAACGGCCTTTCCTAGCGCTCGCCGCGGATGATCGTCTCGAGGATCTCGACCTGCGTCCGCCACGCCTCGTCGCGCGCCCGGAGCTGCGCGACCCCCGCCTCGGTCATCCCGATCGATGCCTGTGGATCACAGGGCGGCACGAAGACCACCGCGGGCAGCGAAGGGCGGGGCGGTACCACGGGGCGCTGCGCCGAGCAGGCCGAGAGGCCGAGGACCACCGCTGCGGCTAGCAAGCGGGCCGCCCGCCGGGCCGGGCCGGATCGGAGTTGACGCAGGCCGGTCTGCACTCCGGCTACGTATAGGCGACCGGGTGCAAACGCAATGTTCCGGCCGGCGTGCGGCACATGCGTGGAGATGCGGCGGGCTGGTTGGTAGAAGCGGCCGATGAAGCTCGGCGCGATCGCCCGTGCGCTCGGCGCGACCCTCGAAGGAGATCCGGAGCTCGAGATCGACGAGCTGCAGCCGCTCGACGAGGCCGGCCCGCGCGCGCTCTCGTTCGTGTCGAATCAGCGCTACCTCGCCCAGCTCCAGGTCACGCGGGCCGGTGCGGTGATCCTCGGGTCGGGAGTCAGCGGGCCCGGCTGCGCCGTGCTGCGGGTCGACAACGCGTATCTGGCCTTCGCCGTCGCACTCGGCCTGTTCGATCGGCCGGTGCTGCCGCCGCTCGGCGTCTCGGCGGCGGCGCAGCTGTCGCCGACGGCTCGGATCGGCGAGGACGCACGCATTGCCGCCGGGGTCGTGGTCGGCGATGGGGTGACGATTGGCGCGCGGGCGCGGCTCCACCCCGGCGTGGTGATCTACCCCGACACGGTCATCGGCGACGACTTCACGGCGCATGCGAACGTCGTGGTACGCGAGCGTGTACGCATCGGGGACCGGGTGATCCTTGGCCCGGGCGTGGTGATCGGCGGCGACGGTTTCGGCTTCCTGCCGCTGCCGGGAGGCGGGATCTTCAAGCTGCCCCAGATCGGCACGGTCGAGATCGAGGACGATGTCGAGGTCGGGGCCAATACCACGGTCGACCGGGCCACCATCGGCACGACCCGGCTCGCCAGGGGCGTCAAGCTCGACAACCTCGTCATGGTCGCGCACGGCTGCCGGATCGGCGAGGAGGCTCTGCTGGCCGGGCAGAGTGGTCTCGCCGGCAGCACGATCGTCGGCAAGCGGGTCCAGTTCGGCGGTCAGGTGGGAGCCGCCGGGCACCTCGAGATCGGCGACGACGTACGGGTCGCCGCCAAGACCGGGATCGACAACGACGTCGCTCCGGGCCGCGTGATCGGCGGCTACCCGGAGCTCGACGTCAGGCTCTGGCGCCGCGTCAGCGCTGCGGTCCAGCGCCTGCCCGAGCTGCTGCGCCGCGTACGGCGGATCGAGCGCATGCTCGGCGACACCGCCGGGAGCGACGAGCCCAAGGCCCGTTGAGCCTCGGGCACACCCTCGCGTGCGGCCCAAACGCCCGGCCGGGCGTTGCTTTCCGGGCCTCGACCCCTATTATCTCCAGTTCCCATGAAGCTCCGCGTCGACCGCATCACCGACGAGACCTCGGAAAGCAGCTTCCAGGCCCCCATCGATGAGCTCAACCAGCAGCTGGACCGCGGTGGAGCACACGATTTTCGCCTGGTGCAGGCGCTCGCGGTCGAGGTCCGGTACTACCGTGCGGGTGACGAGCTCTACTTCGAGGGGCACTGCGACACCGTCGTCGAAGGTGTCTGCGCGCGCTGCCTGGAGACCTTCTCGTTGCCGCTCGCGAGCCCCTTCGAGTTCGTGCTCACCCGTGCGCAGCCGAACGAAGCGACCCAGGAGCTGCACTCCGAGGACCTCGCGTTCAGCGTTTACACGGGCGACGAGATCGACCTCGCGCCGCTGGTCGGTGAGCAGGCGATCCTGGCACTGCCGACGCGCGCCGTCTGCCGTGAGGACTGTCGCGGTCTGTGCCCGGTCTGCGGGGCGGACTTGAACAGCGAGGCCTGCGGCTGCAAGACGGTCGCGCCGGATCCGCGTCTTGCGATCCTTGCCCAGGCGAGGGTGCGCACGGCGTCGTGAGCCGGGGGTGATCCGCCTGTAGAAGATCGGCGCGCGCGCGGCGCGCGTCCACAGCTGCCACCCCGTGCAGCAGGGGCCGGTGGCCCTCATTGGAAAGGGATTGAGGAAATGGCCGTTCCGAAACGTAGAACCTCGGTGTCGAAGAAGAACAAGCGGCGCTCGCACCACGCGCTGACGGCCCCGGCCTTCGTAGCCTGTCCGCAGTGCGGTGAGCCGCGGCTGCGCCACCGCGCCTGCCCGAGCTGCGGCGTCTATCGCGGCAAGAAGGTCATCGAAGCCGCCGGCGAGTGAGAGCCGTACCGTCCACTAGGCGGTGCTGACCATGCGGATCGCACTCGACGCGATGGGCGGGGATGCCGCTCCGGCAGCGACCGTCGACGGAGCGGTCGCGGCGGCACGCGAGCTCGGGCTTGCCGTGCTGCTCGTCGGTGACCGTGCGCGCATCGAGCCCGAGCTCGCGCGGCACCGCACCGCCGGGCTCGATCTCGAGATCCGTCACGCCACGCAGGCGATCGCCATGGACGAATCGCCGACGGCGGCCCTGCGCAAGGCCGACTCCTCGATGGCGGTGGGCTTCGGCGCGATCCGCGACGGCGATGCGGCGGCGTTCGTGTTCGCGGGGAACACCGGCGCCGGCATGGTTCTGGGCGCCCACCTGCTCGGTCGGACGCCGGGGGTCGAGCGTCCCGCGATTGCCGTTCTCGTGCCGTCGCCGCGCGGCCACACGATCCTGCTCGACGCCGGCGCCAACGTCGACTGCCGTCCGATCCATCTGACGCAGTTCGCCGTCATGGGCGACGCATACGCCCGTGCCGTCAAGCAGATCGCCGCGCCGCGCGTCGGCCTGCTGTCGAACGGACTCGAGGAGAGCAAGGGCAACAGCCTGGTGCGCGCCGCCGCGCCGATGCTGCGCCAGCTACCGATCAACTTCGTCGGCTACGTCGAGGGCCGCGAGGTGAACAGCGGCTCGACCGACGTCGTCGTCTGCGACGGCTTCGTCGGCAACCTGGTTCTGAAGAGCCTCGAAGGCATGGGACATCTGATCGGCGACCGCCTGCGCGAGGTGTTCGAGCGCAACCTGCGCACCAAGCTCGCCTATCTGCTGCTGCGCCGCGACGTGGCGATCTTGCGGCAGGATCTCGACGCGCGCGAGACCGGGGGCGCACTGCTGCTCGGGCTGAACGGGATCGCGGTCAAGGCGCACGGCTCCTCCGATGCACGAGCCATCCGCAACGCGATCGCGGTCGCCGCGAACCTCGCCCAGAGCGGCGTCATCCAGCAGGTCGCGAGCGGCATCGCCGCCACGGTCGGTCTCGACGCGGCGGCGGATGCGTCCGCGCAGACGCCGCGCACGCGGCGCCTGTGGAACACGATCCGTGATCGGCTGCGGCGCGACGGGCGCGTCGACGTGCGCGCCGAGGCAGCCGGGCCATTGCCCGCGCCCGGGAGCCCGACAACGTCCGCCGAGCCGCCGTCGCAGAACGGTCCCGGTGTACCTGGGGGCGCGAGCAGCGACGGCGAGGGAGCGGCCCGCGCCGCTCACTCGCAGTCCACGGCGGTCACGGCCGACGAGTCGCCAGCGCACCCGCCGGGGGCGAAGTGAGCGCGCCAGCACTCCTCTTCCCGGGACAGGGCTCGCAGCGCGTCGGCATGGGCGAGGAGCTGTGCCGCGAGTTCGCGGTGGCGCGCGAGACCTTTGCCGAGGCCGACGACGCCCTCCAGGCAGCGCTCGGCGAGCTCTGCTTCACCGGCCCCGAGGAAACCCTGACCCTGACCGAGAACGCCCAGCCCGCCCTGCTGGCGACGTCGATCGCGATCACGCGCGTGCTGGCGAGCGAGGGTGGCATCGTGCCCGAGGTCGCGGCCGGGCACAGCCTCGGCGAGTGGTCGGCGCTGGTCTGCATGGAGGCGCTGTCGTTCGCCGACGCGCTGCGCGCGGTCCGTGCGCGCGGGCGCTTCATGCAGGACGCGGTCGCACCCGGCGTCGGTGCCATGGCGGCGCTGCTGGGCGCAGATCTGCAAACGGTCGAGATGCTGTGCAGCGAAGCCTCGAGCGACGGTGCGGTGGTGGTGCCGGCCAACGTCAACGGTGCCGGACAGATCGTCGTCTCCGGGCACGCGGTCGCAGTCGAGCGTCTCGAGGCGCTCGCGGCCGGCAGAAAGGTGCGCGTGATGCGGCTCAGGGTCAGCGCGCCGTTCCACAGCCCGCTGATGGCGCCGGCCCGCGAGCGCATGGCGGAGCTGTTGCGCGACCTGCCGGTGCGCGCGCCGCGCGGCGTGGTGCTCGCCAACGTCGACGGCGACCCCTACGGCGCGGCCGAGGGGGTGCGCGAGCGCCTGTGCGCGCAGATCACCTCGACGGTGCGTTGGGAGGACTGCGCGCGCGGTGTCGCCGCACGCACCGATGTCGGCATCGAAGCCGGTGCGGGCAAGGTTCTGACCGGCCTGATGCGCCGGATCGCGCCGGGCTTCCGCTGCCTGCCGACCGACGACGTCGCCGGCGTGCGCGTGGCGATCGAGGGTGCGCGCGCGTGAGCGCTGCCGGGGCGAGCGGGCCTCTGGCCGGACAGGTCGCGCTCGTCACGGGCGCCTCGCGCGGTATCGGACGGGCGATCGCGATCGAGCTCGGCGCGCTCGGCGCCCACGTCGTCGTCAACTATCAGAGCAACGACGGGGCCGCTGCCGCGGCCGTCGCCGCGGTCGAAAGCATCGGCGGTAGCGCTGCGGCGCTGCGCTTCGACGTCGCCGACGCGGACGGTGCGGCGAGCGCGATCGCCGGGCTGGTGACGGCGCAGGGCCGCCTCGACGTGCTGGTGAACAACGCCGGCATCGCGCTCGACGGGCTGCTGCTGCGCTACAAGGCGGAGGACTGGCAGCGGATCATGGCCGTCAACCTGAGCGGCGTCTTCCACTGCAGCAAGGCCGCCGCGCGGACGATGGTACGCGCGCGCTCGGGCCGCATCGTGAACGTGACCTCGGTGGTGAGCGCACTCGGCAACGCCGGACAGTCGGCCTACGCGGCGACCAAGGCCGGCGTCGAGGGCTTCACCCGGGCGCTGGCGCGCGAGCTCGCCTCGCGCAGCATCACTGTCAACGCTGTCGCCCCGGGCTTCATCGACACGGACATGACCACGGCACTGCCGGCGGCCACGCGCGACGCCTACGTCGGCACGATCCCGCTCGGTCGCCTGGGCAGGGCCGAGGAGGTGGCCGCCGCGGTGGGTTTTCTCGCCGGCCCGACCGCCGGCTACATCACGGGTCACGTGCTGGCGATCAACGGCGGCCTGCACATGTGAGCAGCGCACGGGGTCCGATCCGGGCGGTGGCGCGACGGCTCCCGGCACGGTAAAGCACCCGAAATTACGTGCTCGGGACCGGTGTTACCAGGGTAGGGAGAACTTGGATGGCTTCTGCAGTCGAGGCGAAGGTCAAGGAGATCGTGTGCGAGCAGCTCGGCGTCAGCGCTGTCTCTTATACACATCTGACGCTGCCGACGAATAGAGAGGTGTAGATCTCGGTGGTCGCCGTATCAT
>ENA-ORBV01014223-ORBV01014223.1-microbial-mat-metagenome-genome-assembly--contig:-NODE-14223-length-11946-cov-10.148875_pt1 | contig 11946 bp, 7 predicted proteins | sample MGYA00237777_ERZ505514 | MGnify/ENA primary metagenome ERZ505514 (study PRJEB26160, sample SAMN06269048) | microbial mat metagenome | isolation source: Oligotrophic lake microbial mat | place... | reverse complement strand
GCCCCTCCATAAAACACGCAAAATATTGTTCTATAAACGGTGTCGGGGCTACGCCCCTTTTATACAAACAAACCCTTGAGTCAACGACATTGCCCTTTAGGGGTAGGGGGTGTAACCAGCAGTTGACACAGTTTTATGAACACTCCCCCAGTCACCAGTCACCAATCAACGAATTTACATTGTCATGCTTTTGGCATGGTTCATCATTTGAGTAGAATAAACAAGGCTGCTGCCCGCTCGGATAGCGGCAGCAACGTGCACGGCCTCCATCATTTGTTCCTCGTCGGCACCTTTTTCGAGGCATCCTGAAGTATAGGCATCAATGCAGTAAGGGCATTGCACAGTATGTGCCACAGCCAATGCAATGAGCGCCTTTTCCCGTTCTGTGAGTGCGCCTTCTTTAAAAACTTCCCCGTAGTAGTCGAAGAATTTATCCGCCATGGGCTTTTGCCACTCGCCTATGTTGCCAAATTTCTTGAGGTCTTCGGGTTCAAAATAGTGTTTCTTATCCATGTTTAAACAAGTAGTCGAGTATTGAAAGTAAGCAGTTTAGTGAAAAATATGAAACTTACGAAGGTGGGTCTTCGGCAGTTTTTAGCCGGGCAAATAAAGTTGAATTTTTATGAAGTAAGCTTATTTTGTGTGCAGCGACACTTGTCGCGAGGGCAAACTACCTTTGGGCTTTGTTCTGCAAGGACAAGCCAATCAAACCATACTATTGGACATTTTATAATATCGAGACCTATAAGGTTTTTGGAAACCTTATAGGTCTGGCGGCAAAACAAAAATGTCCAGCAGTTAGCACTCAAACACACTTTTTTACATGAAATACAAAGGATTTTGGTTATTATTGGGCTATATTCTCTTTTCACTTGGCATTACTTCCATTGCGATGGAACTGGTGGGCACACACTGGTATTTCCTCGCTTGGTTTGAACAGGCTGGACGGCTTTTGGCTTTCATCCTCAAATTGTTGATGATTATAGTCGGTGTTTTAATCATTGTTTTTGCCCGAACAGATTGGGAAAAAGAGAAAAGGGACAGCAGTGAGTAGAGTTGTGTGATTTAGGCTGGAATAGGATCACTCCTTTCCCTGTTTTTTCCCATACGGACAATGCCTGCACCCGCTGCTGCAGCAGTAGCCGCGTTTGCGCAGAAATTTTTCTGTAAAAACCCAGTAGCCATCTTCAAGATAGTAGTCTACTCCTTCTTTCAAAGGCTCAATTTTGGGTGTTGGTGGTTTTTTCATAGTAGTACCCCGGAACTCCGTTCCGGGTTCTGTTCAAAGATGTTCCCCGGAACTCCGTTCCGAGGTCTATTCAAAGATTTATCCCGGAACGGAGTTTCGGGATACAGCATCCAAAAAAAACTTGGCCGCCCAATTTGGATATCGGAATGGCAGATATGCACCCCAGAGGGGAGCAGAACCGGGCAACGCTCCAAAGGTATTTTTGTTCGCGCATAGTTTCTGAGAACCAATAATCTCCGACAAAAAACTGCTGGCCGCTTCCTCGAATTTTGGCTCGCCTGTCAGCGCCCAAATCTTGTGGCAAAGAATGCTCAACTGGCAATTGCCCGTGACACACAAAAATGAGTAATCGCCTTTCCAATGCTCGTCATAACGGCCCGCTGTACGCCCGCCCGCCCGCGCCCGCTCGGCCAACAGTCGCTCCATGGAGGCGATGACTTTATCCATAATCGCCTGCTCTCCAAGCCTTTCCGCAGATCCCCAAAAACCTTCCAAAGTGTAAGCCAGCGTGTGCGTGAATGCCGCTTCGCTCGCCCGAAACCCCCAATCCTTTACCGCCCCGTTTGGCAAAAACCGTTCCGCGTAAAAGTGCAAGGAACGCCACATCAAGCCTTCAACTTCAGGTTTTTTAAGTGAATCGTTGGCGTGAAGCACTCCCCACACCGCACGGGTGTAATAACTGGGAACAAAGCCCGGAACAAAAGCATGGGCGCGCCAGGCGCCGTCGGGTTCCAGATTGGAGAGAAGCCAAGACACCGCGCGTTCAGAAGCGTCTTTACGGTTCGTAAGCCCAAACAATATCTGACTCGTATTAAAAATGCTCGGTCTCGTATTACCCGCCAACAGTCCAGGGAACGCCCCCGATGGCAACTGAATGGTTTCCAGCCAGTTAATACAAGAAAAAGCAAGTTGCCGGAGCGATTCGTCCTGCTTCAGCTCAGCGTATGTAAGTAATGTTTCGATGAGGTAGCCGGTGGTTTCCGGATATGCTTTGGACCAACCAAAGAGGGGATGCCAACTGTGCGAAGAACCTTGGCCACCAGTGGCTTCGATGCTCCGGCGAATCCAATGCAGGGCAGCATCGCTGTGCATTTGCCATGCTTGTTGTGTTATTTTTCCTTCTCCCAAATTTGACATGGTCGGCACAAAGCATTGAGGAACAAAGGTGTAGTTTTGCTGTTCAATCAGGCCATGAAAAAACACCTTACGCTCCTACTTTCCCTTGCATTTTTGTCTGCCGTCCAAGCCCAAATGTGGAACGGGCAAGACACGCTCTACGGCAATGAGTGGATTGACTATTCCAAAATCTATTTCAAGATAAAGGTTGCGGAGGACGGCGTGTACCGGGTTGACTTTCAAACGCTTACAGCCGCAGGGTTTCCCGCTGCCAGCGAGGCTGCCAGCGATTGGAGGCTCTATCGCAACGGTAATCAGGAAGCGATTTTCAGCTCCACCAACGGTGTGTTCAGCGCTTCTGACTTCTTTGAATTTTATGGCAAAAAAAACCGGGGCGAGGTAGATTTTTACCTGTTTGAAAATGCCGACCAGGAACAGATCAATCCTTGGTATAGCATGTTCAACGACACGAGTGTATATTATCTGACTTGGGGCACAGGCGGGCAAGCATTGCGATATTCCGCAGTTCCAAACGACCTGAACAACCTGCCTGCCGCTGAGCCGTTTTGCTGGCAGCTTTCAGAAAAAGTGTTTGCCGAAGGACTGTTCAAAAAGAAAATCAGCGACGAAATCCAATACTCCTGGTTCGACGGGAATGGTTACACCCGACTCTCTGCTTCGTCTACGAATCCCTTAACACTCGCATTGCCCAAGATTTCCACTGCCGGCCCCGATGCCACCGTGCATATCCGATATGCGTGCAACCTCGGTGACCACCAGCAGCAGATTTTGCTCAACGACTCGCTTTTTGCCGAAGACGCGTTTTTTGACTTCAAAATCGTTGACCGAAAGTTCCCCGTCGGCACCAGTTTTTTGACTGCCGCCGCCACGCTCAAACTCTTCTCGCCCCTCTCCGACCGCAACGGCATCGCGCTGGCCAGCATCCGCTACCCGCGCCTGTTCGATTTTGAAAACGCCCCTATTGCCTTGTTCGAACTGGAGGCCTCCGCCACCGAACAATACCTTGAATTTCAATCTTTTGACCTCTCTAACGGAAACGCCGTCCTCTGGGATTTGACCAACAGGTCGAGAATGACAACCACGAGCGAAGCGGGTTTGGCTAAAGCAAAAATCCCCTCAAATGGGGCTTTGCGGAAGTTTGTTTTGATTGGTCCCGCAGCAGTTAAACAGGTTTCCACATTGCTGCAGGTACAGTTTCAAAGTCTTGCTGGCGATCCTGCTGATTATCTCATCATTTCCAACAAAGCCTTGTATTCCGATCCTTCTGCAGGCGGGGCAGACCACGTGGCAGAATACGCCGATTACCGACGCAGTGCAGCGGGAGGCAGCCACGCCGTGAAGCTGGTGGACGTGAACGACCTTTATGAGCAGTTTGCCTACGGGGTTCGTTTTCACCCTATTGCACTGCGCAATTTCCTGCATTGGGCAAAACGCCAATGGCCTCAGGCCGAGCATGCATTCATCATCGGCAAGGCGCTGGATTCCCACAATTTCCGCAGTTCCACACAACAAAATCTAATGGTGGACTCGCTCTTTTTTGTCCCCACGTTCAGCGTGCCGGGCGCAGATTTGCCCTTTGTGATGCGCGGCAACCATCTCTCCGACCCTGTAATGGCTATTGGCCGATTGGCGGTGACAAAGCCTTTTGAAATACGCGACTACCTCGACAAGGTAATATTGCAGGAACAACAACTAACGCTGGCCAGCCAAACCATTGGCGACAAAGCATGGATGAAGCGCGTCATCCACAATTCTGGAGGGATAGGAGGTGAAACAAGCGTGATTCGCAATTACACCACAAGCATGGCCAACGTGCTGAGCAACAACCGATTCGGCGCAGACGTACACACCTTTTACAAGACTTCCAACGACCCCGTGCAGATTTCAGCCTATGAACAAATACTCGATCTGCTGAACAACGGCGTGTCTATTTGGAGCATTTTCGGACACTCTTCGGCTTTCACGGTGGATTTTGACATCGGCCAGCCAGGAGCCTACAGCAACTATGGGCGCTACCCATTGATGCTTATTATGGGCTGTTTTTCGGGACAATGTTCCCTCAACCAACCCAGTATTGGGGAGCGCTTTGTGAATGCCGCCGACCGAGGAGCAATTGCCTACATCGCGTCGGTAAATTACAGTTTTACGGATGCCCTGCACAGCTACGGGCGGCAGTATTACGAGCGGTTGGGCGGTGCAGATTATGGCAAAAGCGTGGGCCTTACACTTATCCACACAGTATCTGATTTGAAAGCCACTCAGTACGCGGGCCTGATCGCCGTGTTGCACCAAAATCTTTTGCAGGGCGACCCTGCCGTACGTGTGTATGCACATGATGGGCCGGATTATCTGGTTGACAACCAAACGGTTGTGTTTGACCCGAACCCAATCGGCCTGGAAAAAACTACCGCAAAACTGACATTCGACGCCGTAAACATTGGCGAAAACACTGGCGGGCAAATCGCCCTGAAAGTGGAGCAACGCCTGCCCGACAACACGGTTTTGAGCCGTGTCATGGACACAATCACCGCCCCACCGAACCGCTCGAAACTTGAGTACAACTTGCCTTTGGCGGGCAGCAAGATCGGCTTCAACCGTTTTTTTATAAGCCTCGATCCCGACAACCTCGTGAACGAAAACCCGGTCGCGGCAGAATTCAACAACGATCTCACGGATGCTTCGGGCGAGCGCGGCATGGACGTATATTTTTACGCCGACGACGTTTCGCCCGTGTTCCCCGCGCCTTACGCAATTGTGTCGAAACCAGCCTTGAGCCTCTACGCTTCCACGCTCAACAGCTCGGCGCTGCCGCTTCGTTACTTGTTTGAAATAGATACCCTCGAAACCTTCGACAGCCCTTTTAAAAAGTCAACCGAGATGACCGAGCGCGGCGGACTTCTGCGCTGGAACCCTTCTATTGTGCTAAAAGACAGTGTGGTGTACCATTGGCGCGTGGCCCGCGACAGCCTGGTGAACGGCGAACCGCTTTGGCGCGCACGCTCCTTTATCTATCTGCCAAACAGCAGTCCCGGTTGGAATCAATCAAATTTTGGGCAATACCGCGATGACCAGTTTGCCAACCTGCAGGCCAATGATACCACGCGCCAAATCGAGTTTCAAAACAACGCTTCTTTCATCACCGTACAGGTAGCCTACCGGGGCGTGAACCGCTATCCCGGTCTTCAAAACAGTCTGTACGAGAACTTTTTGGGCGACTATGGCTGGAATCAGGTGGGTATTTCTCGGGGGGTGGTGCTTATTGTGGCCGACCCGAACACGGGTCGCTTGTTACACAACCCAGTGGGGGGGCCATTCAACCACAACCCGACAAAAGATTACGTGTTTTTTTGGTTTGATACCCGCGATTCCCTGCAACGGCAAAAGTTGATGCAGTTTGTAGAAACGGGCATCCCGAACGGGTATTACGCCGGGCTTTTGGCTTTCAACACCCCCACCGATGCGCTGGGCTACGCGCCTCATTTGTGGGCAAAAGATTCTGTATCACAAGGAAAAAACTTGTTCCAAGTACTTGAAAGCCAAGGCGCAAAAACGATTCGGCAAACGACAAACTTCAGCACCGCGCCGCCCGCATACGGCTTTGTTTTTAGGAAAAACGTCCCGTCTTACCCCGCACTCGACTCCGTGATGAACGACCCGACGCTGGTGGTGGATATCCGCGCCAATTTTGCCGCCAAGTGGTCGGTGGGACAATTGGAAACGCCGCCCATCGGCCCGGTGAAAGCATGGAAATCGCTGCATTGGCAGCATGGAGCGTTCGACGATGGTTCCGACGCGGCCAAATTGTCCGTGTTGGCTGTGCGCGAAGGCCAGCCCGATTCCTTGTTGTTTCGATTGGAAAACACATTCGACACTTCGTTGCAATTGCTTTCAGCAACAGCATTTCCGTACTTGAAACTGCGCTATGAAATGAGCGATACGCTGACTCGGACGGCCACAACACTGGCTTTTGCAAGGGTGCTTTTTGACCCCGTTCCAGAAGGGGCTTTGCACCCGGCGGCGCAGTTCGTTTTCCAACGGGATACCCTGCAACAGGGAGAGACACTTCGGGCCTCTATCGCTTTTGAAAATATTTCGGAAGTAGCCTTCGACAGCCTTTTGTTCAAATTCAGGATTGAAAATCAGGCAGGAACAGGAGGAGAATTCCTCCAAAAACTAAAACCCCTCGCTGTCGGGGATTCGCTCCACGCCAACTTCTCGACCCCTACCCTATCGCTTCAAGGCTCGCAACGCTTGCTCATAGAAGCCAACCCCGCCAATGACCAACCGGAGCTGTTGCACTACAACAATGTGCTGCTGCGCGACTTTTTTGTGGGCCGCGACAACCGCAACCCTTTGCTCGACGTGACCTTCGATGGCCAGCATATCCTGGACGGCGACCTCATTTCGCCCAAACCATTGGTAGTCATCACGCTCAAGGACGAAAACAGTTATCTGGCCCTGTCGGATTCCGGCACTTTTACGCTGACCCTGGCAATGCCCAACGGTACCCAGCAGATGCTCTCCCCCAATGACCCCGCTTTGCTTTTTTTCCCTGCCGATGCCTCCAATTTGCCCAAGAAAAACCTCGCCCGACTTGAATGGCGACCCATGTTCCTGCAAGATGGCGAGTATCGGTTGATGGTAAATGGCCGCGACGCATCGGGCAACGAAAGCGCGGCACTGGATTGGTCGGTGACCTTCAAGATCATTACAAAATCATCCTTGTCAAACGTTTTAAACTACCCCAACCCATTCTCCAGCTCGACCTGTTTCGTGTACACCCTTACAGGTAGCGAGCCGCCTGCCCGTTTCAAAATTCAGATCATGACCGTAAGCGGGCGCGTGGTGCGCGAGATAACAGAACAGGAATTCGGCCCCCTAAAACCCGGCACCCATCGGAGCGATTTTTGCTGGAATGGCCGCGACGAATACGGCGACCAACTCGCGAACGGGGTGTACCTCTACCGGATTGTGGCGAAAAAATTCGACGGCGTAGATTTTGACCTTTTCGAAAACGATGCGGCAGATGGGTTTTTCAAGCATGGGTTTGGGAAGATGGTGTTGATGAGATAAGGGGGCAGATGTGCATCGCTAGCCTTTTTTCAGGGCTTTCGCTTTTTCGAGCAACCAGCGCCATTCGACGGTCTGTTTCTTCTCTTGAATGCGCTTGGACAAACGCTGTGCCCGGTCCGTACTGTCTGGAGGGGATTGAATAAGCTGGAGAAGCAGGTTGGCAAAATCCTGATTGCTCCTTTTTTGGGTTTCAGAGAGCAGTTTGGGGGAGGTTCGGCTCAAAAACATCTTGAACGCATCCAGTTTGTAGGGCAAAAGATCCGAACGCAATTCGTACATTGCTTTCAATTCTAAACGTTTGCCGTTCAAAAGGTAGTCAACCAAAGGGGAAGTGGCTGGAATAGAGTCGAGACATTCAGCATACCTTCCAGCCCCAAAAAGGTAGATGGCCATATTGAAACGAAAGATATCCTGTGTCTCGTTTTCGCCAATTATCTCATGTTTGTGGCTTTCGATGAAATGCAAGGCCCAATCCAGTTGTTTTACCCGAATGGCGGAGACCGAAACCGCCAAATAGGTTGGGGATGTCATCTTACCTTCAACGTGCAGGTACCCACGGGCCAAATTGTCTTTGTAAAGTTCAAAGAGTGTCAGCCGAATTTCTTCGTTGTCAAAAAACGTATTAGAAACCAACACGCAAAAACTCCTCAAGTAAGTGTGAAATTCCCGAAGGCTTATCGGGTCAATTTTGGTTTCGTGTTGTAGTAGCAAATCAAACAACATTTGGATATCAGAAGGCTCCAGAATTGGTTTTCCCAATAACTTAAAAATCTCATAATTGATTCGTATTAAGAGCGATTCGCTTAGATATCGCTCAGGAATCTTGGTTTCGGCTAGCATGCGTTGAATGACTTCCGGGGTATTCAGACTGGCGGCTTTTTGCTGTAGGAGGAAACGGTTGAGCCGGGAAAAACGAGTTAAATGATAATGTTGGTCCAATGCCTGGAGAACGTTGGGAATGTTCAGGTCGCCCCGTACCTGATTGTGAAGGCTTTCGATATCATGAATCGAATCCTCTAAAAGCAATTGTTTTAAATAATGGGCCTCATTCTTTGGGAAAACCTCGTTTTGCGATTTTTTCAGGCGAGTGAGTAATTGTTGTTGACGGGTGTCCATACCATTGGAACTCGCAATCTTGGCAAAATCAAATGCTTGATAAAACGCATTCTCTTCCCAGAAATAACACATCACCAGCAGGCCGTTTCGGAGCACTTTGTGCGCTGCAGCCATCACCTGTTCCAATTTCCCTTCTTTGAACTGCTGCTCCGGAAATATGGACGCATAAACGGACTTTTTTTCTAGTGTTTGCCGGGTTTCGCCTGAAACATGCTTGAAACAAAGTTCTAGAAGCGAGATAACCTCTGTCCTGAACCTGCCATGATTGAAGAAAGAAATGGTTGCAAATTGTCGAATTTGTTGAATTTTGGCAGCGTCTAAGGTTTTGACCAATTCGAAGAAGTTACTTTGCTCCATGCTATTAGGTAAATAACCATCAAATAGTGTTATAGAATTTAAAGGGTCGAAGAAACAACCTTTACCCCGAATTTTACTGTTTATCCATTAAAACACAAGATTATGGCAAAAAATCTAACACAACTCGTGCTTTTCGTCGCACTTATGGTCGGCTTCATGCCGCTGCATGCTTCTATCGAACCGAGCTTCGTTAATGGTAATGCCCGAATATCGGAGCAATGCGACGCCCCAGCTCCAGACAGTTTTCGTATGACCAATGCTGGCATTCACTTTGTTTCACTGGCCTGGCAACCTGTCTGGACAGGCGCTTTTCATACCATTAAAGTGTTTAAAAAAGAGGAAGGTTCTACTACTTGGTCGTACTTAGAAACCTTTCCTGATGTGCCAGACTACACTTTTACGGTTTCAAACTTGCAATACCTTACACAATACAAATTTTCGATTGCTACGAATTGCAGCGATGGAACCCCCGGTGAATACGAGGCTTATACGGGTCCACCAATAGGCGTAATCCTTGATCTGGTGTTGGGTGGGCGTACGCCGAACAACCCGGCCCCGGCCCCTTATTGTCAGCCAATCTTGTTTGAAAACTATGACTGGGTCGGTTTTAAAGTAGAATCAGGAGTTGGGCTTGGGGCTATTGCGAATTATTTCGAGTTTGGCCTAAATGAAGGTGGAGCACCTGTAATCAAGCGTCCTACCTATGGGCCGGATTTGGTAGCGGCCAGAAAAGCAGACGGTGCATATCCTACTATCAATGTCCCAATTATTGAGCTAATCGAAGCAACTTTCGACATAAGAAGGCTAGTCAATGGAATACCTCAACCGCCGCTTGGCAGATTAGATTTAACCTACGATCCCATTAACAATACCGTCAATATTTGTAAAAACACTATCATAAACTGGGCGCCCGGGTATATTTTCACCATGTTAACTGCCAAAATGGTCAACGGATTTCAAGCCCCAAATACAGAAGGGTTGCTGAAATATAATAATCATTTCGCCGAGTCTATTACAGTGGTAAACCCTGTCAAAGAGGCAATACACATCTTCATGCCAAAGCCACTTTGCGAAAAAGAAAACTTAACCATAAGTGTTTTGAATACAAATGGCCAAACGGTGCTCAAGCGCATATTCGAAGCGGTCCAGAACCCAATATCATTCCCGGTCGAAAACCTTCCACCTGGATTTTACATACTTAGTCTCGAAGGCTTAGGCCAAATCCAGACCTTTAAGATTGTGAAGCCCGAATAACAAGGATACTCCCCCTATCGCATAAAACTGGCGGTTACGTTTACGAAACCTTCAAGGTTTCGCAAACGTAAACCTAACGCATTAAAACATTGATTATGAAACTATTGCTTTCACTTCTCCCCACTTGTGCCCTATCAATAATGCTCTCTGCCCAGCCCAATATCGAATGGCAAAAATCCCTTGGGGGGGGAGCATCTGAAACACTGCACTGCATCAATCTATGTAGTGATGGAGGGTACATAGCAGCCGGGTTTACGAGCTCCAATAATGGCGATGTATCTGGGAACCACGGTGGCGGAGACCTTTGGGTCGTAAAACTCAGCAAGACCGGCCAGCTTCAATGGCAGAGGTGCCTTGGTGGCAATTCCACAGAAGCGGCTTATTCAATCCAACAGAGTGGCGACGGTGGATACATCGTAGCAGGTCAAACTTACTCTAACAACGGTGACGTGACAGGCAATCATGGCTCATGGGATATATGGGTTGTAAAGTTAAACAATGTTGGGAGCATTGAATGGCAGAAGGCGCTTGGAGGGACTTCTGAGGAATTTGCCTATTCCATCCAACAAACCATTGATGGCGGCTTTGCCGTAGCGGGCTACACGGGGTCAAGCGATGGCGATGTGTCGGTTAATTATGGTTACGCAGATTATTGGATCGTAAAGTTGAGCAGTACAGGGGCTATCGAATGGGACAAGTCGCTGGGGGGCTCTAACGGTGGCGACCAAGCCTTCTTCATGCGACATACCAGCGATGGGGGGTACATTTTGGCTGGGGAAAGCCAATCCAGCGATGGCGACATTTCCAACAGCCAGGGTGGCACCGACTTTTGGGTCGTAAAGTTGGACAGCATCGGGGATATCGAATGGGAAAGGTCCCTTGGGGGGGACGCCGGCGATGCTGGGAGGTCTATCATGCAAGCAGCGGACGGTGGGTATGTGGTGGTCGGCGAGGTCGGGTCGAACAATTCAGGACATGTGACAGACAACCACGGACTGAACGATTATTGGGTCGTCAGGCTAAGCCCAGATGGCGAACTGGAATGGCAAAAGACGCTTGGAGGCAGCGACTCAGACTGGGCTAGATCCGTGTGTCAGGCACCTGACGGCGGCTATGTGGTGCCGGGGCTGGTATATTCAACGGACGGAGACGCGGCTGGCTGTGAAGGGGCAGATATCCTAGTGGTCAAGTTGAGCGCTGATGGAGAGAACATCGAGTGGAAAAAGATAGTGGGTGGTTCGGATTTCGAGACGGTCCATTCCATTGTGCGGACACCCGACGGGGGGTATATCCTGGCGGGCGAAACCTATTCCAATGATGGCGACGTGTCGGGCAACCACGGTGGGCGGGATGCCTGGGTCGTCAAACTCGCACCCGAGTCGGCTTCTTCTATTCCCAACATTACAGGCGAAGCCCTTCCTTTGACGATATTTCCAAACCCTGCCACGCAAGAAATAAGCTTCAATATCCCTACTGAGGAGCCGCTCTTGAGCATCTCTATCACCGACCTGACGGGCCGGAAAGTCTGTCACAAAACCCTGTCCATTACCGCCGGGCTGGATGTGTCCTTCCTGACGAATGGCTTTTATACCCTGACGGCTACTACAATCACGGGGAAATTGTACTTCGGGCGTTTTGTGCGGGCGTGATTTGCTTTTTAGGTTTTTACGTTTACTAAACCTTCAAGGTCTTTCGATTACCCACAGAATAACTACGTTCTTTGACAAATAAAAATATGCAGAAATAGGTGCGGACATCTT
>ENA-ORBV01014222-ORBV01014222.1-microbial-mat-metagenome-genome-assembly--contig:-NODE-14222-length-11947-cov-3.019545_pt1 | contig 11947 bp, 7 predicted proteins | sample MGYA00237777_ERZ505514 | MGnify/ENA primary metagenome ERZ505514 (study PRJEB26160, sample SAMN06269048) | microbial mat metagenome | isolation source: Oligotrophic lake microbial mat | place... | reverse complement strand
CAATAAAGCGGTTCCCCCTGCGGCAACTCCGGCACTCAGTTGCTGCCCTTATACCGGTCATCAGCCTCCAGCTTATGGCGCGGGTCCACAGCGTTCTGCACGCCTAACAGCGCCTTAGACATGGCTTCTGAGGCTCCGATCATCGGTCTAAGGATGGCGCGAGGCACGGCCCGCAACACGGACTTGACGGAGGCCCCTGTGCCTGAGCGCACGTACTCCTCCCGTGGCACCACCACCACTGAATGGGCCACTGACTGGAATGCACGTGACAAGGCGTCGTACGCCTGCTGAAAACCGTCTTGCACGTTGCGCGGTTGAGCCGCCAGCTTGTGAACGGGCAAGCGACGAGGACCTTGCAGCGACGAGTCACTGCCCGCAGGAGCGCCGGCCGGACCGGCTCCGAAGCCGCCGGATGCCCCACCGCGTTGGCGCTGCTGTCGACCGGGGCCACCACGTCGATTGCGCTGATTTGCCGCAGAGCTCGCAGCCCGGCCCGGTGTGGAAAACGTGGCCGGATCAGCATCCGACGAGAAGATGCTATCCACCGTCTCTAATAGGGAGGTGGCACCCACCGCCAGTCGAGCTGTGATGCCTACAGTCTCGGTAGCCACGCGTCGCACGAAGGACTCGGCTCCCTTACGAACACCTCGCGCCACTTTACCATCCCGCTTGTACTGAGCTAACGGCACCAGCACCAGGTCTGCCACTCCAGCGCCCACATTGACCAGAGAGCGAATAGGCTGTACACCCGTGACGTACTTGTAGGATTGATGCGATGCGATATCATTAGCCCATACATTAGCGAGCTCTGCCCCCAGGCGGGGCCAGCCATTTAGGCCGTGCAGCGTGACCTTAGCCACGTCAATCTCCACGTCTTCTAGCGGGAACATGTGCACCAACTGCAGGTAGTTTCCATCGCGCAGATCCGAGAAGTCCACGCGTTTGGGCGTGTAGTCGACACACACCTTGAAGCCACGAGTAGAGAACTTCTGAATGAACACGGGCGGAACGGAGGGGTTCACCACCTGAGCTGTGTCCAGCTGCACGCTAGCCGCAGCACCAGCAGCAGCAGCCGTATCTGCAGCAGCGGCCGCTGTGGCGGGATCAGGTACGAGGCTGAAGCGAATACCAAAGAACTGCAGCAGGAACTCCAGGGCATCTTGATCGATGTTGAGCCGCAACGGCAGCAGCTCCACCCGCAGTCTGATCTCCTCATCAATGCGGGAGAGCTCAGGTCGCACTGTGTCCCACTCCAGGCGGAGCATACAGGAATGGATCTCGCGCCCGGGCTGACCGGGCACTCGGTAGTAGCAGAGGAACTTCTTGAACAAGGACGCTGCGAGCAGATCATGCAGCTCGATGTCTTTGATCGCCACAGCGATTCTGCTCGACACTAGTCCACCCGCCCGATTGGAGCCGTCCAGGCCCTTCACCTTGTCCGGGAACAGCGCTGCTGTGAGCACGGGGTCATAGCTCTGCGTGCGCACAGTGGCACCTGTGAGGTAGCACTCCATCACCTGATCCGTCCGACGCTTGGGCGAGATGGCCGGTGCACTAGGCCGAGACGGAGGCGGGATCGCCCGATCCACGGGTGGGCGGGGACCCACACGGTGATCACCACGTCCGGCACCAAGGTCCGGTCTGCGCGCGCGCGCCTGAGCCGCAGCGGCCACTGTGGCATAGGACCGAGCTGACGCGGTAGCAGTGGCGGATACTCCAGCCACACCAGCGAAGTCGTCTGACAGGGCGTCATCCCGATCATAGCGATGATGCCCCACCGCGTGACCAAAGTAAGAAGACTCGATGGCCACGCCGTGCTCTCCGGCCACCTGATGAGTGGGTCCCGTTGGCGGAGCTGAAACCCGAGCTGCTGGGGCACCACTACCACTAGCAGCAGCAGCAGAGGCAGCTGCAGGTGCGGATATCGGCATGGCGCCCCAATCAGAGCCGCCAAACAGCCGCCAGCATATGTTGAAGTCCTTCAGCAGCGTCTCGGAGATCGGGGTCGGGAAGAACAGGTCCTTGTCTTTGAGCTCCTCCTGCAGCAGCTGGAAGTCAGGCAGCTGCTGGTCTTCGTCCGGCAGAGACATGTGGTTCTCGAACACCACGGGACCGGCACCGCCCGTGGCCGGACTGCCCGCCGGGAGCGGGTAGGAGGGTGACAGGTACAGCGAGTCCGGATCAAAGGAGGGGTCAGTCGGATACCAGTACGCATACTGATCTTCCGCAGCCGCGCTCCGCCGATCTCGCAGGTGAGGATGCGAGGACCGCTGCTTGGAGCTGGAGCTGGCGGTGTTGGACTTGCCACGATGTGTGCGTCGGTCATCACCATGTTTGCCATCATCTACAGACACATCGGAAGCAAACTGCACGGGTCGAGCAGCATCCTGTGGCCCCTTGGCCTTGCTCTTGAGTCCACCTCTGCCCCTACCAGCTGCAGCTGCTGTAGGGGACACTAACTTGCTGCCGCTGCTTGCCTTCACCACCGCAGCGAATGAGGGCGCCGCGGGGCTCCACGCATCCGAAGGCGGCGGGACACCCGGAGGACGACGAGGACCCGTTATAGCACCCGCAGTAGAGGCAGTTGATCGACCCTGCTGCGGATGGTAATCATCAATTAGCTGAATGCCCACCCCGCCCCGTGGACGCTTGAAATCATCACCATCATCATCATGCACGGTGGAGGCAGCTGATACAGGGGCAAGGAACGTCTCATTCAACGCGGCCATGATGGCGTTGCTCGTGTCGGTATCACCTCCTGACGCTATGACAGCTGGTACAGGGCCTGTTACAGCCACTGCGGTACGTGGACCCTTGACATCATCGTCATCATCATCATACGTGCTCCGCCATCTGGAAAAGCCTGAACCTGCAGCGGCAGCCAGTCCGGCCCCTGATATCGCAACAGAAGGCCTCGCATTCGCTGCTGACACGGTAGTCGAGATAGAGCTTGCAGAGGCATCGCTTCGGAGCTGGGACACAGCGTTACTGAACGACACCGCCACCTCGTCGCGCTGCAGTGGCGGGAAATAGGTCTCAGTAACCTCGGCGCTGAACCGCTGCACCACGTCGATGAGCGTTTGAAACGAATCTGCACACGTGAGCACCGTCAGAAGTCCATTGGTGATCTCCGCGTACAGTGCCGTGCTGATCTCGTGACCCGCAGTGGGCGTCGAGTTCTGCTTGATGAACGCCTCCACGAAGTCCAGCGTGCCAATGCGGGCAAAGCCCTGTTGGTCCAGGTGATCGCTGACGGACGATGACTCCAGGTGCTGCAGGATGGCTGGGTACAGGGATCGCAGTCCCAGCGGGCTGGCAGGAGCATCACCGTGTGACCACGCAGTCAACTGCTCGTCAGACGAGCGGAACGGCATGAGCTGAGGCTGCATCTTGGGAGACTTGTCAATGAGCCACAGGGACCCGTCGCGAACATCGATCTTGAACGCAAGGATCGGGCTATTAGTGAGTATGTTGGTGGTAAGGCGCACCTTATCGAACAGCAGAATCAACCGCGAGCTGATAGCCAGGGGATTATAGTCAATGGCGCAGTCGAACCCGTTCACAAACAACTTCACCACGTCTTCGGAGACCGCTGGAGCAGCCGGCCCGACAGTTGCAAGAGCCGGAGCCGGTGCCACTGTGGAGTTCAAGCTCGGAGGTTGACGGGGCGTGCTGGCAAACGCATCCACCACAGTGGCAGCAGGGACGGTGGGAGACGGTGCAGCCGCAACACGCACGGTGAAGAACTCTGTGAGCTTGGTCATCCACTGGGACTCCACAATGTAGTTGAGCGTGAGGGCTCGGAGGTTAATGGTGGACATGATATCCCGCACATTGCGGACCAGGTCTAGCTTGAGCACCACATTGATCAGCAGCACTTGAGTGTCCAGCCGCGTGCGCTGGCGATCACGAGCAAAGTCCGGACGGAACACGGGCTTAGGCGAGGCTGCGCCCACTTCGTTAGGCATAGGCGCACTGGGCGCCGCAAACGACAGGCCGGGCGGAGCTGCACCGATGGGTCGACCTGCGAATACTAGCGCGGAGTCATATAATCTGGCTGAAGGCGATGAGAACATGATAGCATCTGTCGTCATATCGGATGTGACTCGGTTGACCACGGGCGTTGACCGAGTGGCCAGAGTTTTGTAGAGCAGCGGCACAGCAGCCACTGTGGCCCGCTCGTGCTCTGACGTGACCACAGACTGGTACTCCCGCAGCGTGACGTCACTGGCTGAGCTGCTCATGTACGTGGTGTTCTGGTTGTTGAGCATGGCCACCATGAACAACGCCACGCCCTCCAGCTCCGCTACATATGACTGCGCGATGTGAGACGCCTTAGGGACGTACAGGGACGGGCTGCGCGCGCCCAGACTCACGTGATCCTCAGTCATACAGATGGACGCTCTCTGAATGCTCAACCTCAGAGCCATGAGATGACGGAACGTTGAGGGCTCAGTAGCCTGCGGCACGTTGTGTCCTCGCACGGGTGTGGCTCCCCGTTGACGCGGCAGCACAGCAGCATCGGAGTCCAGTGAGCTTACTGAGCGATCTAGACCAGGCGAGCCTGACTGCTGTCGATCCAGGGCAGATAACACAGGACTGGGAATAGTGGCTTGAGCCTGCCGACCCCTGTGCGCGTGGCTCGTGTGACGATTGTGATCATTACCCGCGCGACCGTCATCGTCTATATCCTGATCATACACGCTGATGAACGGCTGACCTCCCGTACCCGCCCGCTCGGTCGGCGCCAATGGAGTAGGGCTGCGACCCGAATGGTCCAGTTCATCGAGGATCAATGAGGCACTCATTCGCTTGGTCACACTGGGTGCAGAGCTCGCAGACGTGTCTGATCGACTATCATCACTGCCTGCACTGTGCTGCTGATGATGCTGCTGCTGCGAGGCCAGCACGCTATGCACGCGACCCGCACCGGTGACATCGATCGCAGCGGGTGGCAGCGGAGCCAGCGGTGTAGCAGGCAATGCTGTCACAGATGCGGGCAGGGCCGATCGAGGTGGTGTGGAGGACAGAGGACGTGTGATTGAGCCGCGTGCACCACGCTGCACATTACCATCATCATCATCACCACCATCATCATCATGACGGTCACCAGCAGCCTCGTGATCCTCCGCATCAAAGTAGCGTGACGTGTGTGGTGGCAGTCTAGACACAGACAACACCGTGGTTTGCAACATGCTCTGCGCTTCGTGGAAGTGGTCATTCGCCCCATCGCTCTCACTCGAATCCGTGTCGCTGTTCGAAATGGTGGATGATGTGGCAGAGGTCGCGCGTCGTGCGGGCATCAGGCCTGCGGCAAACTGCTGGGCCTCAACAGACTGTGCCGCTGCAACGAAGGAGTGCGACATGGCTGCAATGGAGGCAGCAGAAGCTCCATTGTCATCCTCCTTGTCATCCACGCCGTAATCGCTAGTTAACGGCACATGGGGTGCGCTAGGTGTGGTATGGCTAGCGGCAGAGCCCCGTTCATTCCCCGCAGCAGCAGCACCAGCAGGCGGTACCTCCACCTTGGGCGGCTCAGTCACCTCCAGTGCAATATTATACAGCAGCATCACCGTGTCATACTCGCTCTTGGTGAGGTCGAGCGAGCAGATCGGCAGCGTGATATCCACCACGTGACGGGCGTGCTGCACACAGTCATCCTCGAACTCAACCAGACTGGCTGCGGCAGATGTAGCTACCACTCCCCCGGTGTTTGCACCCAGACCAACTGAAGATGCAGCCTACGTGCCCGTTAACACAAAGTGCACAGGGCACACAGAGCGCAAGTTGAGTACGCATGGTTTGCCCGACATCACACGCAGGACAGATCAGAATCACATTACCGGTCGGCCTCCACTCGCGCCACCTCGAGCGCTTGACGCGGGTTCCGTGACCTCCGGAACGGCTTCCCACACTTTGACGGAGGGTAGAGCTTGGAAGAACTGCTCGGGCAGAGATGAGGCACCAGATTGAGTGCGAGAGAGCAATGGATCACCCGTGGCGGAGCCGCCATTCTGATCGCCACCAGCGCCACCGTACACGGGGCGAAACACGGCTCCCTTGGGTGCAATAGCCTCTTGCCTGCTCAACACTCTGATGGTGCCGCCCACTGTACCAGCGGTGCCCGGGCCGGCAGGTTGAGCACGAGTGACATTGCCTGACGGTCCACCACCGGCACGTGACTTGGTATCGTCTGATGAGAACGACAGGCCGGATCCAGCCACCACAATGGTCTTGCGGATCAGATCTGATTCCGACACGCGCGCTGCGGCAGGTAACGTCGACGGATACAGCAGAATTCCTGTAAGATCCCTGAAATCAATCTGCCACTCCACATCCTCTGGTGCTGCGTGCTGTACCAGACCCGTCGCGGCGTCTTCGATCGAGCCCCGTGTGGACGTGACCATATCATGCAGCTGCAGCAACACTTGCTCACGGCGCAGCACTCCTCGGGCGTCCAGGGCATGTCCGGCCGGACTCGCGTGGCGATGTTGCACAGCAGCAGTGGTGGCTGATGCATCGGGAAAGCTGATCTGCACCGAGATAGTGGAAGCTCGTATCCGCAGCTCGCGCTGTGGTCGCTGAGGGAACGTCACCGGTGGTGGACCAGGTGGCAGGATCGCATCGTCGAGCGGTATATCCGACATGCCTCCTATTGGAACCGTGCGGAACGGGTAGTGATGCGGCTGCTGGTGCAACGGAGGCGGTACCGGGTCTAGCGACACACGGTAGACGGGTTGAGGGAACGATTGCAGTGATGACCTGTCGTCTGTGTGAGACGAGAAGCCCACAGAATCCGACAGAGACTCCGAAGACGTCAGGCCGTTAAGAGCGGTGACCAGCGCACTCAGCCGCTCAAACAAGCGCAAGTCAACATCAAAGAGAACGGGCGCGAAGATCACTTCGGTTTTCTGATTTAACCAGTCGTTGTGCGCGTGCTGTCTGTCATGCGCTGCTGCGGTCACGTGGTTCGAAGGACGCGCGCGCGAGGTCACGCGATAAGAGTCATCATCATCCATGTCCACGTCGCTCCGGTACTTCTCTTCCGGCACGGATCGCATGGCGGACCGCTCGCTCACAGCGTCCTCCGTCAAGAAGCCGTGGTCCACAACAGCCGGCACAGCAGCCCCTGTGGAGGCGTCGGGCCTCAACACGTCCGTGGGGTTGACACAGGAGCGCACTGACATGGTGAAATGCGGATTGACCGCCCGGTAAGCTGACTCCAAGAAAGATGATAGCTCGTGACCCGTCTGGGCGTTGGGCGCAGACACAGATTCAAACTGCACGAGCGCGTGGCGGTTGAACAGCGGAGCCGCATTCGCGTGGGCTCCGGCTCGTCTTGGAGCCGGTATAGCCACCGATGGTGACGCAGCTCGCGTGACAGCCAGACACTCATAGGCCGCAGCGTGCGGCACCTCCAGGGCCATTGAGCTCTCCACAGTGGTCTGCCGCAGCATCAGCTTGAGCCGCTGAAAGTCGATGCTGAGATGACTGGCTGTAAGTCCAGCAATCTCAGGCTCCACCGGAGCTGAGTGTCGAGTCGTCGAGCCAGTAGCGGCCCGTGTGGCGCGAGCCGCAGGTCCCTGTGCACCTGGTCCGTGACCATGCACACCGGGCTGCTGCATGGGCTGCAGCCACCACTCGGACGGCGCCGTGGCGTTCTCTTCCAGCAGCACAATATTGCAGTGCAGCAAGTGAAGCTTCAGACTCCACACCTCCAGTTCCTCTCGCTGTTCAGGCGGTGAGGTATCGCGCTCTACCATCACCGGATGCATGGACTGGGGCGGCATGCCCATTGCGCCAGGTGGGCCGCGATGCTGTCGTTATAAGCAAGCAAGGCAGCATAATGGAGTGAGAGAGAACAGAGAAAATGTCAACAAGTAGCCGAGTGTTCACATAACGTAGCGGATCGAGCATAAGAAAATACCTCGTGTTGAGCTTGCTGCATGAGATCAGCGATGACGCTCCAGTCATTGTGGTTGAGCGGTCTGGAATGTCCCGTACCGTACGGCAGCGGGGCTGCCGCGGTCGCGTGATGCTGGCTCATGCCAGCTGTGCCGGTAGCGCCTTGCACCGACGTGAAGTGTTGAGGTAGAGCTGCAGTCACACCAGTGAATCCCTGCATGTGCGCCTCCTGCAGCTGTTGTTGCTGTTGCTGTCGCAGCTTCCGCTGCTCCACCGCAGTGGCCACACGAGCTGAGCATTCCGTGACGGCACCGATCAGGTCAACCAGCAGTGCAAGGTTAGCCGGGTCGATCACCATACGAAGGCTCTTAACGAAGCAGTCTAGAGCCGCGTGAGTCTGCGCCGAGGTGGCGCCGATCGACACCTTCAACCCGATCACGGACTCTTGACCAGCCTCGCCACTAATGATCGTGACTGCATTTCCGCTCGGACGACCACCCGTATCGTTGCCGTGACGAAGGGCGGCACCTGGACTACCCATGTCCCGCACCACTCGTGCACTGTGGAGTGACGCTAACGAGCCAAAATCCTCTGGCTCGAGCTCCTCCGAGTCCAAGCTGACCTGAAACCCGCGGAACCGGATCGCTTTATGGTACTGGAACGTGGGGCCCGCCGCTCGGTTCTGCGACGCCACTCCTGCATTGTCTTCAGGCGAACCGTACACCAGGGATGCCAACGCAAACGTGAGCACCGTCTGCTGATCGTCTACAGGCCGCTTTCGTACGATCTTCACGGTGACATCCTTGACCTCGACCTCGATGTTGGCCAGGATGCGCTCTACAAAGCTGGCTAGCACCTCTAGTCCCTCTGTGGCCGTAGCAGCGGCCGCTGTGGCAGCACCCGTACTGTGATCAGGACCGGTTACGGGCGCAGTGTCATCGATGGGCACCTCATCCTCAACATCCAGATCAGAGCCACCGTCTGCGGTGATCTTCTTGGCTAAGCGAATGCTCTGCCGTAAATCTGCCTCGCCTAACTCGGCGATGGACTGCTGCAGTACGGAGCTTTGGCCAAAAGCACCACCTGTGGAGCGATTATACGAGATCAGCCACCATGCGACAGCAATGCAAGATGGAAAGCGCGCGAGCTAGAGAGAGAAAGCGACGGCAGACCTTTCTTGTCGAGATTGGCGGACGGTTCAATGACCAGCTCGAGATGTTCGATGACGATGCGCGAGGAATCCTTCAACAGATTGCGCCAGGGTATCTTGACACTGACGCGACTCACGTGACCGCGAGTGAAGATGAATGGCAGATTCTGGATAGACTCATTCAACGCCTGCAAGCGAGTTCATCAATGCACATGATCAAGCACTTAACTGACTGTGCGCTGATGTCAATCGTCCACTCAAGAGATGCCACGTACATCGGTGTTCAGTTCCAAGTTCTTCAGTTCGATGACGCCAGCGCCGATCTGTACATCTAGTTGTTCGACGTTGAGTTCGTTACGAACGAGTCCTCCGAAGAACTTTTTGAAAATAAACTTGTAGAACCGCTTGAGCGGGTTCTGGAAAAATCCAAACATTATTGCTGACCGGTTTCACCAACACTGCCGTTTAGAATTGCATGTCGGAAGTGCCCAATAAATGTCAAACTCCTGCAACTTGCCAAAGGAGATTGGTCCGTAGGAAAGACGATGCCAGAAACAAAAATCTAATATAACCTATCCGAGCCGCGCAATCGGACGACAGGGATTGCAGCGAAGACGATAGTCACAAATCAACAAGATGTCAACCAACAAAGGAAACTCAACTTGGCTCTTCTGGCACTGAGCCCACGCTAAATCCGAGGAAGAAAGGTTTCCCGTTTCGGCGGAACGCCATTTTGGATGACGACGTCTGAAGTCCTCTGTTTTTTCACATCGTTTTTCCCACCTTTTCACGTTTCTACCCAGCAGCATCCAGTGCATCAAGTGGCCATGTGGCCCCGATCCGATGTTTACAGCGCTCTCTTCAGGATAGCACTAGTGGCATCGCTGGTCTGCTGCATCTCTGGTACGTCTATCCTTTCAACGCACAGCTTTCCCGTTGTTTGTTTACTCAACGGCTCGCGTCTTTTCTCAGATGTTGTCGAAGCGCGTCAAGGGGTGCATGCTTCTCGGGGTAATCAATAATTTGATTGGGCACCATAGGCCAGTAATGCTGACCACATGTCTACCACATGCAATCAGGCAAGCTTCGGATGCAAACACAATCTGCGCCACTACCGCCGCCTCCATCGGCTTCGTTACCTATGGCGGTTCCTCCAGTGATTAAAAGTGCTACGCAGGCGCCGAAGATCAGTAAGTAATCTCATTGATCTTGCCCACTTGCTTGACCTGACTTGGTTTCGCCTTACAGCGGCGCCTTCACGCCCTGTTCCCGCAGTCAACGGTGGTTTAACTGGTAGCGGCACGGCAGGTGCGACCAAAGCAGGAGTCCGTCGCTTTTCGTCTCAAGCTGCGCCCTCAGCGACCACTGCGGTGTTCAATCCGCCACCACCCCACAAGACCTCATTGCAGTCTGACCCGCCCTCCGCAGATCCACGATTCTCGGAGTTGAACGCACCAGCCAACGTATCGACAGCCTTGGCTGCCAAGATAGATCCGAACCCCGGCACAAACAGCACCACCAAGTTACAAACGAGCACCTTGAAGACAAACGCCACCAAGTCACTTAAACATCCGAAGGCACGCAACAGCACCAACAACCCAAACGCGGCTCATCCGCACCGTAATTCGACTGGTCTTGGATCAAACAGCACCGCCTCCCGTGCGCGCAGCAACGCATCTTCATCTACCAACTCATCCACAGCTTCAAAGCTGCCTCCACCTGCATCGAATGCGTCATCTTCCAAAGGACCTGATGCTCGTGCGAACGGCGGAGCGAATGCTCCAGCGGGTGGCAGTGCGGTTAACAAGAGCAGCGATGCGGATGTTACCTCGAACGAACCGGACGATGAAGCTGATTCCAACCCGACGGGGTCATCGCCTGGTGCCGGTTCGGAGAGCGACTTTGACGAGGCGACCTCCAGTAACGGCACGGCAGATCGTTCAGTCCCCAAAGGGTCCACGCTCCCGGTCAACAACTCGGCTGGCACTGCGAACACGTCAACAACGGCTGGAGGCGCATCTCCTAACGCCACGTCTGGTGAAGCGAATCGTGCCAAGGCCTCGCCTGGTGGGTCTGAAAAACCGGTGGCAGACGCACCCGAAACACCAGCAGCGAGCGAACCGACCCAGAGCAGCGCATCAAATGATACTGATTCATCGACAGACGATAATCGCGTGACTGCAGGGGGTAAAGGTGGTGATGACAAACCGAACGACGATGATTCTGGTGACCGGAGCGTTGAGCCTGAATACGAGGAGGAAGAAAGCACCGAGGATGCTACTGCGGATGCTGAAGAAGAAAGCACTGCTGAAGAGAGCGCAGAGGAATCAACTGCGGAAGTGGTACCCACCTCCTCTCCTCACGCGAACGACACTGACAAAGAGGCAGGTGGTCATGACGCCAGCGATTTACCTGACGGTGCTGAGGGAAACACCACTGCGTCCCGGGATCCTACCGCTGACCCCGAAGATCATGTTCCTAAGCCCGAAGCAACGCCTGAAGATGGATCGGATGTGTCCAATTCAACAGCGGAGTCCACGCAAGATCCTGCCACGGGTAAGGACGAGCCCGGCAGCACCACCGCAACTCCTGAACCACCCGTCGTTCCTGCACCAACTGGCTCTGGAGGTCAAGGCGCTGCTAAAGGAGGGGAACCGCCCAAACCGGAGCCTCCTGTGACACCCGCTCCTACAGTGCCGGCAGATCCCAGTCCCGGGCCCGACGATGACGATGAGAACCAGGATGACAAGGACGTTCGCTTTCCCAATGCTGGTGGGTTCCAAAACAGCAACAGTTCTGTGACACACACTTTGGCTCTGTTTGTACTCAACCTATGCTATCCCTTGCTGTGTTATCCCTCCCAGTACCCGTAACAGTTGAGACGCAAGACAA
>ENA-ORBV01014220-ORBV01014220.1-microbial-mat-metagenome-genome-assembly--contig:-NODE-14220-length-11948-cov-6.136299_pt1 | contig 11948 bp, 8 predicted proteins | sample MGYA00237777_ERZ505514 | MGnify/ENA primary metagenome ERZ505514 (study PRJEB26160, sample SAMN06269048) | microbial mat metagenome | isolation source: Oligotrophic lake microbial mat | place... | reverse complement strand
CAAAGTGCCTGCGGCTTGAGGCTTTGAGGCTTTGGGGCTTGGGGCTTGGGGCTTGGGGCTTGAAGATGCTCTACTCTGGTTCGCCGACCGGCTCCAGTTCATCGCCGTTCTCGGCAGGACCGGGCTCTGGCTCCGAGCCGGCCGCTGAAGCCTTCTTGCGCCGGGGACGGATGTCGTACCGCTTGATCATCTCGTTGAGCGTGGTCGGCTTGATGCGCAGCAGTTCGGCCGCGCGCTTCTGCACGCCACCGGCGGCTTCGAGCGCGGACTCGATCCACTGGCGTTCGTAGGCCACCGTCACTTCTTTCAGGGAGACACCTTCGATCGGCATCACCACGTGCGGAATCTGAAACGACGGACTCTTGCGCACCTGCTCGGGGATGAGCTCCGTGCCGATGCGCTGTCCGGTCGCCAGCACCACCGCGCGCTCGATCACGTTCTCGAGCTCGCGGACGTTGCCGGGCCAGTCATATTCCATCAACAAGTCGAGCGCTTCGGGCGCCACCTCAATGTTCTTGCGGCCGTTCTCTTCGCCGTACTTCTCCAGGAAGTGCTGCGCCAGCAGCGGGATGTCGTCGCGGCGCTCGCGTAACGACGGCAAGTGGATGCTGATGACGTGCAGACGGTAGAACAGGTCTTCGCGGAAGCGGCCCTCTTCCATCTCGTGCTTCAGGTCGACGTTGGTCGCCGCCACGATGCGGACGTCGACCTTAATCGTCTCCATGCCGCCCAGGCGCATGAACTCACGTTCCTGCATTACTCGCAGCAGCTTGGCCTGCGTCTCGATCGGCACGTTGCCGATCTCGTCGAAGAAGATGGTGCCCTTGTCGGCGAGGTCGAACATGCCCTTCTTCGGATAGACGGCGCCGGTAAAGGCGCCCTTGACGTGGCCGAAGAGGGTGGACTCCAGCAGGTCTGGCGGCAGGTTGCCCGAATTGACCGCAACGAACGCCCGTTCGCTGCGCGCCGAGTTCTGGTGAATCGCGCGGGCGACCAGTTCCTTACCCGTGCCGCTCTCACCCGTGATCAGGATGGTCGACCGGCTGGGCGCGGCCTGGATGATCAGGTCGAACACCTGCTTCATCCGGCTGCTCTTGCCGATGATGCCGGAGAACTTGTGATACCGCGACTGCAGGTTCTGCTTCAGGGCGACGTTCTCGGCCACCAGCTGGCGGCGCTCGACGGCGTTGCGCAACACCACCAGCACTTCGTCGTTCTTGAACGGCTTGGTGATGTAGTCGAACGCGCCCTTCTTCATGGCCGCGATCGCGCTTTCCATGGAGGCGTAGGCTGTCACCATCAGCACCGGCAGGTCGTCGTCGTGTTTCTTGAGCTCGTCGAGCACCTGCATGCCGTTGAGGCCGGGCATCATCACGTCGACGATCACCGCGTCGAACGGCAGGCTCTTCGCCAGCTCCAGGCCTTCCTGGCCGCCCGATGCCAGCCGCACGCTATAGCCCTCGCGCTCGAGCAGCGTGCCGAGAATATCGCGCATCACTTCTTCGTCGTCGATGACGAGTACGGACGCATTACGTCGCATGGTTACTGTCCTGCTCGCTGCTGCAGTGGGGGCGCTGCGGCGATGGTGCCGTCAGGGGCGGCCGCGAATCGCATCTCGAAGCGCGTGCCCGTCCCCGGCGTGCTGTCACATTGAATCGTGGCCTCGTGCTCGCGCACGATGCCGTAAGTAATCGACAACCCCAGGCCGGTGCCCTGGCCAATGGGCTTGGTCGTGAAGAACGGGTCGTAGATCCGCGCCAGGTGTTCCGGGGCAATGCCATTGCCGGTGTCGGCCACCTCGGCCACCATCTCCCGGCCATCGGCCCGGGTCGAGATGGTCAGCCAGCCGCCGCTGCTCATGGCATCGCGGGCGTTCAGGAAGAGATTGAGAAACACCTGCTGCAGCTTGAATTCGAACCCGATGATGCGAACCGGATCCGCCGTCAGTTCCCGGCGTACCTTGATGCTGCCCTTCTCGAACTGATGCTCGAGCAGCGACAGTACATCGGCGATGACCACATTCAGATCGACGACGGTTCGCTCCGATTGTTCTGCGGCGTTGGGCCGCGACAGGTTGAGCAGGCCGTTGACAATACGGGCGGCGCGGAACGTCTGCTTCTCGATCTTCTCCAGCATCGGCGTGCGCGGATCGGCGGGGTCGGCGTTCTCGAGCAGCATCTGCGTGTAGCTGGAGATGCCGGTCAACGGGGTGTTGACTTCGTGGGCGACGCCGGCTGCCAGCAGGCCGAGCGAGGCCATCTTCTCCGAGATCCGCAGCTGCTCTTCCATCTGCGAGCGCTCGGTGATGTCCTCGACAATGACAATGGTGCCGGCCTGCGAGCCGCCGGCCAGGGTCTGCAGCGGCACCGTGGTCACGTTGACCAACAGGCGGGCACCAGCGATGCCGGTTCTGGCCATCAGCGGGACGCGGAAGACCGTCGTGCCGTCCGGATGGTCGCGGCGGGCTGCGGTCAGGATCTCGACCAGGTGTGAATCGAACAAGCGATCGACGTGCTGGCCCAGTACGGTGGTCCGCTTGGGACCGTAGATTCGCTCGAGGGCCGCGTTCCAGCGCACGACGTGGTCAGTCGGGCCCAGCACCAGCAAGCCATCATCGAGTGACTCGAGGATGTTCTCGTTGAAGGCGTGCAGGCGGTCCAGCTCGGACGCCTTGAGATGCAACTGGCGATACAGCCGCCCGTTCTCAATGGCGGTGGCCGCCTGCGCGGCGACGGCCGTGACGAGCGCGGTGTCTTCGCTGCTGAGCGGCTCGCCACTGGCGCGACGGCCGAGCGCGAGCACGGCGATGGCCGCATCTTTGGTCACGCAGGGCACCAGGTAGAAGATCCCGGCATCGCGCCAGAACTCGACCTCTTCAGCCGTGAACCGGGTGGTGGCCATCGGATCATCCAGGCGAACGGTGTGCGCGCCACTCAAGCGGGAGCCCACGCCTGACGCCAGGGCCAATCGCGGCGGTGCCGATTCAAAGCCTTCGTGGCTGATCACCTCGAAGTCACCGGCGTCGCCGGCCAGCAGAAACGCCATGCGATCCAGCTCGATGGTCTCGCGCACGCGCGTGACCAGGCGTTCGGCCAGCCGGTTGAGATCCAGGTCGCTGTTCAACTCGCCGGCGAAACTGACCAAGGCGCGGCGATAGTCGTAGCGGTCGCGATAGAAGGCGCGGTCGATCGCCTTCTGCAGCCCTTCTTTCACGGGCTTGGCGAGCAGGATCACGACGACGGTAGCGAGAAAGGCGATGACCCAGCGATGCTGCGCTTCGCCATCGAGCAGGTCGTTGCCCGAGGCGCGAAGAATCAATACGTAGATGGCCACAATGGCGGCCACGGCGGAGGTGTAGACCAGCAGGCGCTTGAGGATGACCTCCACGTCCATCAGGCGATAGCGGATGATCGCCGAGGCAAACGCCAGCGGAATAAAGCCAAGGGGGATTGCGGAGAGCTCCATCGGAATGGAGGCGTCCACTCCGAACGCGAATGGCAGGGCGTAGGCCAGCGCAAACGGCACCGCACCGAGGGCCGTGCCCCACACGATCCACCGCAGCTGGCGCTTGACCGTCACCGAGCGGGCTCGCGACAACGCCCGCAACAGCACGGCAAGGCCGGCGGCGCCGAACGCGACCAGGTAGACGTACTCGAGACGGTCAAGCAGGGCGACCACGCGAATGAAGTACTCGGGGTCAACGCTCGAACGCAGCACGGCCAGCGTGCGCGTCGAACCCAGGACGGCTCCCGGCAAGTAGATGGCCGGCAGCCACCGCGCGAGTACCGCAGAGTAGCCCGGCATGTGCGGCCGCTCAGGAAACACGAGCGTGAAGTGCAGGAACAGCGGCGGCAACACGCTGACCGCGATCACGTCGCCCCAGTAGAAGACCCAGTCCACACGATCCAGCCGGCCGCTGAACGAGAACGTGAAGACGCCGAAGAACGCGACCGAGAGCCAGAAGAAGTGCAGCGTCGCCTGATCCGTCGGGCGCCGTGCCCGCACGGCGGCACCAACCAGCAAGGTGAAGATACCGACCGCCGCCAGCACGTAGTAGAAGAGGCCGGTGCCACTCGGCATGGGTGACAGGGCGACGGTCGAAACCTCTTGCGAGCCCAGTCTCAGCAGCGTGTAGGAATGCCGTTCGCCCGCGTTGGCTCCGTACTGCAGATTCAGCACATCCTGGCGGCCGTCGACAGGCTGGTTGTTGATGGCGAGCAAGATGTCGCCTGGCCGCACTCCGGCTCGGCTGGCCGCCGAGGGCGAGGCCACTTCGGCCGCCACCACCCCAACCGCGCGCTCAACCCAGAGCACGCCGTCTTCAACTTCATTGGCGGTCGCGCGCGAAATGACGTTGATCAGGCCGAGGGTCAGCAAGGCAAGCGTCACCGCCACCGGCAAGGCCGTTTGCCGCCACTCGCGCCACCAGGATTTCGGGTCAGAAGCCGACATGCCCGTCGATCGTTCAGTGCTACCTAACAAGACAGATTGATCCGTGGACGGTAGAGCAAACGCCATACCACGAGCTCAGCGGCTTCACGTCTTGTAAGTTGTTGATGAACAGCACTTTAACAACAACTGCCAGCCGAGGCAACCCGGCTTATCCAAGTAACCGGCGAGTCGATCCAAAATATGGTATATGCCGAATTGGAACGGATTTGCGCAACGAGTGCGCAGCGCGAGCCCCACGAGGCGACACGTCGCCGAGACCTGCCGAGGGCCGTGAGACCCGAGGCCCTTTCTTAAAACTTTACGGTGAGGCCGCCGACAATCCGCTTGGGCGGACGGACGACGAGGAGTTCGTCGTAGACGGAGGCGTTGGCAAGCGATTCGTGGAAGAGATTGCGGACCCCGACCAGCATTTCCCACTGCGAGGCGCGGAAGTTCATGAACGGCAGCGACTGGTTCACCTGCAGATCAAAGCGCGCGTCGAATCCGGGGCCCTGGTCTCGGGTGGGCGAGACGAAACCAGTATTCAACTTGTAGAGCACGACCACGCGGGTGGCGGTGAGGGGAATCTCGGCCTGCAGCGAAGTCGTGACGTCGTGGATGCGTTCGTGAGAGCGCACGGCCGACGGAATGAAGCGCGTCAAGACCGCGTACTCGACCGGCGGAGCCTGCCCCTGCCAGTTCGCGCTGGCGATTGAGTAGTCGACCGAGCCGCGAACATTCGCGAATAGCGCGTGCGTCAGCGTCACCCCGACACCGCGAACGTTGGCGTCGCCAGCGGCGCCGACGTAGTAGTGGCCGAGCAACGCTGAGGCGCTGTCGTCCTGGCGCAGGCCAAATACCGTCACCGTCTGGTTGTCGATGCGCTGCTCGAACGCGCGCACGCCGAACGTGGCGCCGTTAAACACCCGCCCGAGGCCGACCTCGACGCCGACTTCGTAATTCTGCAGTTCCTGCGTGCGGATGCCGGCCGCTGAAATCGGCGAGAAGGTGCGCTGCGGCGGCAGGTAAGCGGCGCTGGTCGGCGGCAGGAACTCTTCCGCGCCCGGCGCACTCACGTCACGCGACGCCGAGAAGCGCACGCGCAGGTTCTTGGTGGGTGACAACGTCGCCGACAGGCGCGGACTGAACAGCGACGGTCCGGTCTGCAGGTAGTCGTAGTTGGCGTAGGTCGCGCCGTAGCTCACCGACAGGTAACGCGACACTTCCCAGTCGTCGTAGGCAAAGACCGACCCAACGTTGCGAGCGGTGTCGGCCACGGCCAGCATTGCTGCCGTATTGCCGCCTTCGTAGCGCTGCAGGCTGTACGACATGCCGAACTGGTAGCGGTGCGGCACCGCGGCGGTGACGACGTAGCTGCCGGCGAGCATCCACGAGCTCAAGTCGTTCTGGTTCATCGCCGCGCGCACGGTCCAATCGCCATGCGAGCCAACCGGCGCACCCAATGAAAAGAATGCGACGCTGCTCGTGCGATCGAGTTGCAACAGCTGCAGCGGATTGTCGAAGGCGCCGGTGGTCAGCAGGTTGACCTGGCCGCCGAGCGACAAATCAGAGAAGAGTGCGGTGGCCGCCTTGGCCGATGAGCCCACGGCGCGGCCCAGGAACTGGAATGAGTCGGTGATGAACCAGTCGTCGTCTTGTGGAATGCCGGCGTGTGCTCCGGCGTCGCGTAGCACGCCGCGCTTCAGGTGACGCAGCCGCCAGGCAAAATCGCTTTCGTCGCGGCCGTCTTTCTTCGCGACGGTATCCTTCGCGGCATCCTTCGCGGCATCCTTCGCGGCATCATTCGCGGCGGTATCGGACGGCGCGCTGATCGCCGTGGTGCCCATGGCGGCATCGGTGATGCGCGGGGCGTCGGCGGTGGCTTCGCGGCGCAGCGTAAAGGTGGAGGCACTACGCGCGGCGGGCCGCACGTTGACCATGGTGCTGCGCGGGGCATGGAACCCTTGCAAGTGCGCGCGGAGTAGATAGGCCCCCGGGGGCAGCTGGCGCAGGCTGAACTGGCCGGTCTTGTCGGACACGGCAAACGCGGTCGTGCCGCCGAGCGCGGAAATCACCACGCCATCGAGCGGCTTGCCGGCTTCATCCATCACCAAGCCTTCAATATGGCCAGTGGTGGCGGCGGCGATGCTGGTCACGCGCTCGATTCTTGGGGTTTGGGCCGAGACAGGGGTCGAGTGCAATGCCAGCAGGCAGAGCATTGAAACCGGGGCGAGCAGGCGACGGGGGGTGCCCATCTGAAAGTGGCCGCCCGCCCCCGTGGAGGGGCGGGCAGTCTGCTTAGTTTACGCCTTTTTGCGGAAAGGCGTGTAACGGGCGGACGGGTGAGTCCTACCCCTTGACCGTGAACTTGACGTCCTGGTTATACGTCTTGTTCGCGGCCTTGTCGGTGATCTTGATGGCCAGGCGGTACTGGCCCTCGCCAAACGACGCCAGCGGCACGGTGATGCCGCCGGGAACCGGGAACTTGGCCGGGTCGAACTGGGGTGGCAGGTTCGTGGCATTCACGATCTGCGGGTTGGTCTTGTTGAAGAACTTCTCGGCGCCGGCCTCGGTCTTGTGGAACTCGTATTCGAGGGTCAGGTCGGGCTTGCCGCCGGCGTCGAGGCCCGAGTTGTAGACCTGGAAGAAGATCGACAGCTCTTCGGCCTTCTTGAATTCCATGTCGGGCGCGGGAATCAGTTCCTGCGCGCCGAACACGAACGGCCGCTCACGCGCTTCGTCACCGCCGATTGGCGCGGTCAGCATGTTGACCTTCTCGGCCACCAGGATGGTGCTGGTGGTGATCTCGCCGTTGTAGAAATCCGGCACGGTGATCTGCGTCTTCAGCACGCCGATCTTGGCGATGGTGCCCTTGGGCGCCTTCTCGGGCAGACGCTCCTTGTAGGCGATGTAGACGTCGTAGGTGCCAGCGGTGGCCATGAACACGCGGTTCAACTTGGGGGCATCACCGGCGAGTTGCGCGGCGGGCACGAAGTGGATGTCGTCCCACGGGTACTCGACCTTCTTGGCTTTCGGGTCGGGCACCGCCAACGGGTTGACGACGCGGATGTAGAGCGCGGCGTCGGTCTTGGGCGCGCCGTTGACGTTCAGCACGAAGGGCACGAAGGTGCGCGCCTCCTGCGACTTCATGAAGAAGGGCTCAATCGACATCGTGATGTCGGTGGGGGCAGGTTGACCGGCCATCACGCCGTCCACGAGCTTGACGACCTGCTCGATCTCCTGCTGCTCCTGCTTGCTGCGCTTCTTCTCGTCCTTCTTCGGAGCCTGCTGCGCAGCCACTCCAGAAGCGGCAAACGACGCCGAGACGATCAGTGCGACTGCGACGGACATTGCACGCCGAAATACCTTCATCAGTTCCCCCTCAAAACGAAAGGCGCGCCCCAGCACGCCCCTACGACTTCCGATCACCCGATCATAGGAGGGCCACCACCGCCAAGTCAACCAACGCTAAAGCGTTGTCATAGCAGAGGTTTAGCGGCAAACTAAAGACATCCGGTGATAAGGTGCGGAGGCTGCAACCATGCTGCATAACGATGTCCTTGTAATTGTACTGGCGGGCGGAGCCGGCGAACGCCTGGCCCCTCTGACCAAGGATCGCGCCAAACCCGCCGTCTACTTCGGCGGCCCGTATCGCATCATCGACTTCGTCCTCAGCAATTGCATCAACTCGGATTTGCGCCACGTCTTCATCGCGACGCAGTACAAATCACTCTCGCTCAACCGCCACATCCGACAGGGGTGGACCGTGGTGTCCGAGGAGTTGGGCGAGTTCATCGAGATTCTGCCGCCGCAGAAGCGGGTCGGCGAGCAGTGGTATCAAGGCACCGCCGACGCCGTCTACCAGAACCTCTACTCCATCATCCGGGAATCCCCGAAGTACGTCGTCGTACTGGCCGGCGATCACGTCTACAAGATGGACTACCAGAAGATGCTGCGGTTCCATCAGGACACCGCTGCGGACGTCACGCTGGCGGCGATTGAAGTCCCGATCGCGGACGGCCGGCGTTTCGGGATCGTCGCCGTGGACGAACAGGACAAGGTGACGGGGTTTCTCGAGAAGCCGCTGAACCCGCCGTCCATGCCCGGGCAGCCGGACATGGCCATGGCCTCGATGGGTATCTACGTGTTCAACAGCGACGTGCTGATTCGCGCGCTCGAAGAGGACGCGGCCAGGCCGGACAGCAAGCACGACTTCGGCAAGGACATCATTCCCGCGCTGATCGGCGCCGGCCGCACCTACGCCTATCCGTTCTACGACGAGAACAAGAAAGCCGCGAAGTACTGGCGCGACATCGGCACGCTGGACGCGTATTACGAGGCGCAGATGGACCTGTGCCACGTCAACCCCGAGTTCAACATGTACGACCCGGAGTGGCCCCTGCGCACCTACATGCCGCAGGCGCCGCCGGCCAAGTTCGTGTTTGCCGAAGACTGGCGCCGCGGCGAGGCGCAAGACTCGTTGATCTCGCAAGGCTGCATTGTCTCTGGCAGCCGCATCCACGGCAGCATCCTGTGCCCCAACGTGCGCGTACATAGCTTCTGCAGCATCGAGCAGGCGATCCTGATGCCGGGCGTGAAGGTCGGCCGCCACGCGCGCATCCGCAAAGCCATCATCGATCGCGACGTCGACATCCCGCGGGGCGCGATGATTGGCGTCAACACCGAGGAAGACCGGCGCCGCCACACGGTGTCGGAGGGCGGCGTGGTGGTGGTGGCGCTCGGTGAGACCCCGTTCGTGGCACCAATCACCGACGAAGCCCTCAGGCTCGAAGCCGAAGCCGATCGGCGGGGCTGAGATCTTAACCACGAAGGGCACGAAGGACACGAAGAAGAATACTTTTTGCGGCCGACACGCTTCTCTTGGAGAATTGATCTTCGTGGTCTGGGTGAACTTCGTGTTTGACTTTTGGTGCGTATGAAAATTGCTGACGTTCGTGGCCGTGAAATTCTGGATTCGCGTGGAAATCCGACGGTGGAAGTGGACGTGACACTCGAGGGCGGCGTGCGGGGGCGCGCCGCGGTGCCCTCAGGAGCTTCCACCGGTGAGCGCGAGGCGCTCGAGCTGCGCGATGGTGACGTATCGCGCTACCTGGGCAAGGGTGTCCGCAAGGCGGTCGCGAACATCAACGGCGAGATCCGGTCCGCTCTCAGGGACCAGGCCTTCACGCAGCGGTCGCTGGACGACGCCATGATCGCGCTCGACGGCACGGCCACCAAGAGCCGGCTGGGCGCCAATGCGCTGCTCGGCGTCTCGATGGCTGCGCTCAAGGCCGAAGCCGCGGCGCAGGGTAAGCCGCTGTACGCGCACATCGCCGGTCTGGTGACATCGGATCCCGGATCCCGGATCCCGGATCCCGGGTCCTACACTCTGCCCGTGCCGATGATGAACATCCTGAACGGCGGCGCGCACGCCGACTCGAACGTCGACTTTCAGGAGTTCATGGTCATGCCGATCGGGTTCTCGTCGTTCAGCGAGGCCCTGCGCGTTGGCGCGGAGATTTTTCACGCGTTGCGATCCATCCTGAAGAGCCGTGGTCTCGCGACCGGGGTGGGCGACGAAGGCGGCTTTGCGCCGAGCCTGAAGTCGAATCGGGAGGCACTCGAGCTGGTCCTTGAGGCCGTCGGTAAAGCCGGGGCGAAGGCGGGCGACAACGTGTTCATCGCCATCGACGTGGCGGCGAGCGAGTTCTGGGCACCGGCGGATTCGACCGGGCGCGGCGGCCGCTACGAGTTCAAGAAGTCAGGTGAGCCGGCCCGCGACTCCAAGAGCATGGTCGAGCTCTATGTCGACTGGTGCCGTCAGTATCCGATCATCTCGATCGAAGACGGCTGCGCCGAGCAGGACTGGCGTGGATGGAAGCTGCTCACCAACGCGCTGGGCGACAAGATTCAGTTGGTCGGAGACGACGTCTTCGTCACCAACCCGGCAATTTTGAAGGAAGGGATCTCGGCCGGCATCGCCAACGCCCTGCTCGTGAAGGTCAACCAGATCGGCACCGTCACCGAAACCCTCGACGCCATGGCCATGGCCGCCACGGCCGGCTATCGTTGCGTCGTCTCGCACCGTTCAGGCGAGACGGAGGATTCGACGATTGCCGATCTGGCGGTCGGCACTGCCGCCGGACAGATCAAGACCGGCTCGGCCTCGCGCAGCGACCGCGTCGCGAAATACAATCAGCTGCTGCGCATCGAAGAAGAACTCGGCAGCGCGGCAAAATACGCGGGGCGATCCGCCATCAAACAGCTCCAAAGCTGAACACGAAATCCACCAAGGTCACGAAGCAACACGCGTTGAATGATTCCTTCGTGGTCTTCGTGAGCTTCGTGTTTGAGTGGTCCTATGCACAAAGTTGTTCTCATCCGTCACGGCGAATCCACTTGGAACAAGGAAGGTCGGTTCACCGGGTGGACTGACGTCGACCTGAGTGACAGGGGCCGCGAGGAAGCGCGCGCGGCGGGACAGCTGTTGAAGCATGAAGGCTACGGTTTTGACCTGGTCTTCACGTCGCTGCTGAAACGCGCCATTCGCACCAGCAACATCGTGCTGGACGAACTTGATCAGCTGTGGCTCCCGGTCCAGCGTAGCTGGCGGTTGAACGAGCGGCACTATGGGGCGCTGCAAGGATTGAACAAGGCCGAGACCGCCGCCAGGCATGGCGAGGCGCAGGTCAAGATCTGGCGCCGCGCCTACGACATTCCGCCACCGCCGCTGACCCTCGATGACCCGCGGCACCCCGCGCACGATCCGCGCTACCAGCACCTGTCCGCGTCAGAGTTGCCGCTCGCCGAATCGCTCAAGGACACGGTGACGCGCTTTCTCCCCTACTGGCAGCACTCGATCGCGCCGGAGATCTCGGCCGGCCGCCGCGTGATCATCGCCGCGCACGGCAATTCCTTGCGAGCGCTGGTGAAGTACCTGGATGGGGTTTCCGACACAGATATCGTCGAGCTGAACATCCCGACCGGAATTCCCTTGGTGTATGAGTTGGACGAGTCTCTAAGGCCGCTCAAAAATTACTACTTAGGGGACGCTGAAGCGGCCAAGCGAGCCGCTGAAGCCGTCGCAAACCAAGCGGCCGGGCTCCGGGGCCCGGGATCCGCGGATCCCGGATCCCGAATCCCGTAAGCTTCAGTTCGTCTCCTCGACCTTGACCTCTTCCGCTGCGATTCGCAGCGACCGGAGGAAGCGGCGGTCGTTCACGGTCATGTCGAACGGCTTGCGCGGAACCAACGCCTTTGAGGTGGCCGCGCCCTTGGCCGGCACCGCGGTGCCCGCGCCTGGCGGCTGACCGCGACTCACAAACCCGACGACGGCCTCGAGATTCACCTTCATCTCGTAGCCGGCCGCGCGCGCCCGCTCGCGGCACGCTTCAACTTCGGCACTTCCGGAAACAGCGGCGGCAATGGAGTCGGCCAGCTCTCGCGCGAACCGGTTTACTACGTCATCCATAGGCTGTCTCTTATACACATCTCCGAGCCCACGAGACTAAGGCGAA
>ENA-ORBV01014218-ORBV01014218.1-microbial-mat-metagenome-genome-assembly--contig:-NODE-14218-length-11950-cov-4.584688_pt1 | contig 11950 bp, 10 predicted proteins | sample MGYA00237777_ERZ505514 | MGnify/ENA primary metagenome ERZ505514 (study PRJEB26160, sample SAMN06269048) | microbial mat metagenome | isolation source: Oligotrophic lake microbial mat | place... | reverse complement strand
ACAGTGGGTTAAAGACGTGGGATGGAAGAAGTCCTATTACATGGAGCCACGAATAGAGTATAAAATTGCAGACACTACAAATAAAGAATAAAGGAAAAATATGTGGACAAAAAAATACAGCAGGATTGAGACTATATCAGATGATGCCATACAGGTTGTGGTTAGACTCACAAATGGTAGAGAAACGAAGGAAGTCACAATCCCACTCACATTCAGTGATGATAGTACTGCCGATGGTCTTTTCGCAGAGGTAGAAGAAAAAACAGCTATCTTTCTTGACGCTAAAAACTCAGTAGAGGGTAAAATACTCGAGCTTAAAGAGAGACTTGGAATAGAGTAATCATGGCAATATTAGGTGCAACTACCAACACCACTCTTAGCACCGCTAACGGTTTTGTGGTCAGTCACGCCTCTAATATGGGTGTATTCAATGCAACGACGATATCTATGATAGGCACAAGACAGATACCTATTACCTTTTCGGCAACAGGTAATCTTAAGTGGGTGGTTCTGTGTCTACGTCCTGGTACTGGCTATTCAATGACAGTAGACTTTCAAGAGTTCGTAGCATCGGTCTGGACTACTCGCATAAGTAGAACGCTCACTAGTGCGGAGATAGGTAACTCTACCGTTCTCACAACAACAGCTCTGGCAGTCCCTTTTGTTTTCTCAAGTAGTTATGCCTACACCACCGCAGTGAGTACGTGGAGACTAAACATCTCAGTGACTGGAGCTGGAACTTTTCCCCAACTCGTTACCTCAAACGGTACTGAGGCTTTTTATGCAACTTTCTCAGAAACCACTGCTACTTTTGCTGATAACGATACGATTATCTGTGGGAGAGGGGACATTGGGACGGTCACTATTGACCAAACAGCTACACTCGTAGGCGTTCTTGGTACGGGGGATGCATTACAATCAGTTGCTTTGATTGCGTGTCGCAGTACTGATGTAACAAACCAAGACTGTCTGATCTGGGGAACTGGTGGATCATATACACTCACGCTTAAGGGTTGGGCTTTATTCAGTTTGTATGGTGGGCTCAGGGCAGGTACATCTGGTAGCCCCATCACGATTGCCAATAGAGGTAAGATCAGAGTTGAAAATGCGAGCGTAGGAACGGCAAGTAATACAGGACTCAGAGGGTTAATGCAACTATCACTCATTATTCAAGAAGGGGCTTCAATCAATATCTTTGGACAACTCCCCACCGATCGCTATGCCTATCTCTCAGGTGCACACACCTCAGGAGCTTCTTTTATTACGGTAGATAGAGACGTGAGTGCTGGAGCGATAAAACCCTGGCTCAATGGAGACGTTATCTATGTAGGGTATCGTGATGCACTCACCACTACGGTGACAAAATACACAATCAGCTCTATTTCAGGAACTCAAATTAACATCACAGGTACTCTGGCCGCTAACTATTTGGCAGGTGGGTTTGTCTTTAGAACTAACTTCACTGATTACGGCTTTGAGATTGAAAATGCAACATCAACGACCTTTTTATCTACTGGCTTGACCTTTTATCCTCACTACTGGAACATTAAGGGCTGTGCTTTACGTTCAATCGGCTGGACTGCACGAACCGCAACCGCTAGTAATATTTATCTAGAGGATCTGACACGAAGGTCTATGCCGACCACCGATAGTAACTATATGTTCTTTCCCAATAGCAGTAGTTTCTTTCTTCAGTCTTTATTCACGAAGTTCTCTGGTGGAGCGGTGATTGATAACAACATTCTGGAGACTGGAGGCTTGTTAAATAGCGGAACGATCCTTTCGTCAGTATATCCTTTTTTTGTGCGAGGCAACTATCAAATGCCTACTCTAGCAGGATCAGCGGTGATTCAGAATATCAATTATTACGAGAATAATATATTCGACAACTGCTATTTTACCAACGGTGGAAATGGTGGATACAACACAACAGGTGGCAGTTTTAAGGGAAATGTCTTTCACAGAGGTGGGGGTTCGGGTACGATGATCTGGGGCATCGCCTCGATTGTTAACCTGCAAGACACTGTAGGAAATGTTTTTCGATCACTACCAGTTCCGATCACCATTTCTAGCTTGGCGGTGAACTCTTTGATTAAAGATTCAGTCTGGGTATCAGTAGGTGCATCAGACATCAACCCCTCAACTGGCTCATTCTTCATCAACTTTGGCTTTTCAAACGCAACAGGAAGTCCTACTTTTTCTATTGCGAACCAATCAAACTGGGCACCTAGTTCGACCTTCTCGTTCGAGGATTACAACAACGTGGCTGGAGATAACCGTGTCTATAAGACAGAAGGTATTATCTTTTCAACAGGCTTTGGCTTAGCAGATACTACGGCTTTGAAGGCGAATAATACTTGGGGCGTGGCTGCAAGTGGCGAGAGATCAGTTGAGTTCAGCCCGTCTAAACCCTTATCACTCTTGATCTATCAGGATAATAACGGCTCATCTTTGATTGGTAACTCACAAAACCTAGACTGTAGTGTATCTATCTACATTAAAATCAACAACGCAGCGTTCTATGGTGGAGTGCATACAAAACCAACCCTTCGAGTAACCTACGACAACACGACCGTTGTAACGAATGTGGCATCAGGTACAACAGCAGGGCAGATACTACAAGTATCTTTTACACCGGCAACTACAGTGCCGAAAATAACCGTCCAACTGGAGATGGAGACAGACGCTACAGGAACGAATAGAGACGTGTATGTGGGCAAAGTGGTAATTAGAAATGGCTCTGGAGTGGTTATTGATACTCAGAAACTCGATGCTTTCGATGACTATGGAATACCACTTGCTAGCTCAAGAACATTACCTACTGCAGATAATGTATGGAACGCTGTCTCTGTTAACAATGATTTTGCTGGCACGATGGGCAGGTCTCTGAACGATTCCACTAATAGCAAAGTCTGGGGCTATCAAACAAGTAACGTCGAGTTCACGAATACTGGGACTGCAGGGAGACTTTTAAATAAAGCGTTAAGTGTCCTAAAGTTTCTCGGTCTAAAATAAATGTTATTATCAATTATATTTAAAATAAACAACTAGACTATGCGAAACATCATTAGTTCCGAGGGTGATTACAACGAATGGGCACTGAAAGTGGCCGAACTAAAAGAGCAGAACAAACAATTCACAGCTGAGAATACTTCACTACTCGAAAGAGTAGAAGGGAATCAGGTTATCTTTAATGCTTCACAGAAGCAAGTAGATGATCTTGAGAATAGAACGAGGGTACTACAACTGGAAGTATCACAATTTGAAGCCGAGAAACAAGTTAAAGATAACGAGGTTAGTGTGAAACAGTTAGAGTTAGAGGCTATTAATAAGAGTCTAACAGAAATTGGTCAAAAGTTAGTTTTAACAGAGCATAAACTACTCGATCTGGATAAGGAAATCTCTAGCAAGACATACGAACTAACAGAGCGTGAGAAAAGTGTAAAGATGAATGAGGTTACATTATCTGACTACAAGCGTGAACTCGATCTCCAGAAGGGCTTACTAGAAAAAAGAGAAAGAATTTTAATTATGGAAGCACAGGCGAAGTAATATGCCTACTGAGCAACAGCATACAAAACTGATAGACGGTCTTAATGCTAACGTCTGGGCAACAATCTCTCAGAGAGGCGCCAAGGGGGTAGTTTCAACGGAGTTAGTAGATGCTTCTGGTAATCCTATTACTTCATTTGGGGGCGGTACTCAATATGTAGAGGGCGCTACAAGTGCCTCAATGACTGGTACAGTGGCTATGGGCGAGTCGACAGGGAATGCAATTCAGCCTCTCCAGTTGGATGGATCTAATAATCTGAAAGTTAATATTGCTGCTGGTAGCTCTTCAGGTACCCAATACACCGAGGATGCAGTAGCTGCAACTGATCCGATTGGTACGGCATTAAATTTAATTAGAGCAGATGCGCTAGGTGCGGCTGTCAGTGCAGATGGTGACAATGTCGCTGCAAGAGGAACTGGTAAAGGTGAATTATATGTAAAGCATGTAGACTCTATCCCTATTACAGATAACTCTGGCTCGCTAACAGTCGATGCACCAGTTGGTACACCTGCTTTTGTTAGGCTGTCTGATGGTACCTCTGCAATAGCGACATTACCGATTTCAGATAACTCTGGTTCGCTAACAGTCGATGCACCAGTTGGCACGCCTGCTTTTGTTAGGTTATCTGATGGTACTTCTGCAATAGCGACATTGCCTATTTCAGTTGCAAGTGTCCCGAGTCACCCTGTTACTAACGCAGGTACTTTCGCAGTACAAGAGAACGGCGCATCACTCACCGCCTTGCAATTACTCGATAATATCGTATCTGGTTCAGGAGCAAATATTAGCCAGATGAATGGCGTGGCAGTGACAATGGGTAACGGCGGCTCTGGAACTGGTGTTCAAAGGGTTACAATGGCGAGTGATTCTACTGGTATATTAGCAACTGTGACAACTGTGTCCACAGTTACTACTGTTTCAACTCTAACAGGTGCAAGTGTTGCACACGACGGCGTTGACTCTGGCAATCCACACAAGATGGGGGCAAGAGCTACCAATGTTGATATAGCTGCAGTGGCTAATAACGATAGGACAGATCTGGTTGCCACGTTAACAGGTAAACAGATTGTGCAGCCTTACGCTGCACCAGAGAACTATATAAGTGGCAACATTACCAGTGCTATGACTGGGACTACATCGACTTTATTAATAGCAGCGCCTGGTGCTGGTCTTAGAAATAATATTACTAATATAACAGTGTCTAATGCCCATGCTACAGTAGGGACTGATATTATCTTTCAAGATGGTGATGGCGGCACGGTACTAACATTATCACCTGCTGGCGCTAATTATGGCGGTGCTGCAATTAGTTTTAATGTGGCGTTAAGACAATCTCTTAACACAGCCTTATTTTGCGCAAATGTGACAACAGGCGCTAGCACTAAGGTGTCAGTAGTAGGTTACAGATCTGCTTAATATAGCTATTAAAGGTATAAGAAATAATGGTATTTGATAAAACATGGTTTATAAAAAACCAGAACGCCTTACTACTCTTTGCAAATTCTTTTATTGGGCATTTGGTACTCCGTATAGATAGTAGGCAAAGGATTGATGCAATTCTACCTAACGCAATCTTTACTTTTGGGGATAACGGAAATGTAAAGGGTGTATTTAGAACGCATGATAAATACTCGAAACGATTGTATTATGGCCTTAAACCTTTTTGGCAGGTCCTACACACTCTGGATATATTATTTAGTAAACTGGGAGCTAATATCAACTTTGGTTTTGATACGTTAACTGCTTATCCAGCTGCTGGTTCTGGGGGTACTACGGTGGACGGATATGCAGCAAGAGTGTCTATAGACGAGACATTTGCAACTATCAGGGCTGGTGCTGGGAACCAAGTTATCAAAACAGCAACATACGACTCTGTTACTAGACTTGCTGGGTCTACAACATCAAATCAATTTGCTGGGCTAAATCGTCCAATCTACACGTTTGATACCACTATAGTAAGTGGTACTATTAATTCCTCAACATTCTCACTATTTATAGATGGAAAACAGAATGGTGTGGGTGACGATGGTCTACATGTGGTAAGCGCAACACCTGCAAGTAATAACGACTTAGTCAACGCAGACTTTACCACACTGGGTTCTACCACATTTGGTTCGGTCACTTACGCAGGTGTTACAACTGGTGCTTATGTTGATATAACACTAAATGCGAACGGCAGGGCTAATGTTACACTTGGAGGCATTAGTAGGTTTGGTGCTAGGGGTGCTTGGGATTTTAATAATTCGTTTACTGGGGTATGGGCAAGTGGTGGGGAATCAAGACTGCTAGGGTATTACGCTGATGAGGCTGGAACGTCCCGTGATCCGAAGCTCTTTGTAGATTACACACCTGCTGGCGGAGTTCTTCCTAGGCGCTTGGGTCTATTGGGGGTGGGACGATGATAAGCACAAGAAATTGATATCTTGTAGACAAAACAGTAGAATGAGTTAATTAACCTAGATGACGCACGATGGATAACCCAACTGCAGAAAAAGAAAAGGTGTCTCTATTAGCGCAGGATAAACCTTTAACAGTAGGGGAGAAGTGGGCGAGATTAGATCGGTTACTAGAAAAGCTCTGACTTCTACAGACTGAACACGGTACGGTTTTATGTCCTGTTATGCGGATAGAGGCACGTTCAACAGACTATGCCAACACTAACTGACTACACTACGACATCTACAACACTAACAGACTACGCAGGCGTGAATCCCATGTGGTGCTCTAATGATTATTGGTGCAACGTCTCATTTTGGTGCCTAGACTTTGCCTCACCTTTAACTGATTACTCTGGATCTTCTACTAATCTAACCGATTACACATATGGCAGCTAGTTTTCCAATAAGCATAGTAACACACAGTGATTTGATTTGTGGGGACGCTAGACTCCCTAAAGATCAGGTTAATGATGTCTTTGATGAGGTCATCGCTATCGAGGCAGCACTTGGTATTCCTGGAAGTGCCGTAGCCTCTAGTTTGGATTATGTGGTTAAGAATACTGTAGGAGGACATAGGCATAGTGGGGCAGATAGTCGCAAAGTCTTAGCTACTAATCTAGATGTGGCTTCTTTGACCTCTAATCAGTTACTAAGAGTAAGTAGTGGTGGAACTGCCGTAGAATCTAGTGGCAAGATAGCACCAGTTGGCGTGATTATAGGTGATACAGACACTCAGACTCTAACGAGCAAGACACTGACTCAGCCAACAGTAACTTTAAAACAGAGTACCACGCCAACACCCACCGCAGAGGGAGATATACAATGGGATACAGATGACAATGCTTTAATGATTGGAGATGGGGTCAATACCTTACGAACCGACTTTGGTGTATGGAGGACTTGGGTTCCCACGTTTACTAATCTTTCTGGGGGGACGTTGAACTCTGCAAGATATGCCCAACATGGGAGGACAGTGCACATTATGATCACCTACACTCTAGGAGGAGCTGGGGTATCAGGCTCCGTATCTTTTACGCCACCTATTAACCTTAATAGTAATTGGGCTAGTGTAGTTGGGTTCGCGCCAATCGGTCATGTGGGTATTGAGGATTTTGGGACTACCACCTACCTCGGCGTGGTTGGAGTATTAAGTGTGTCATCGTTGCGTTTGTACGTCCTTAACTCTGCTAGTACATACACAACCGAGAATCAATTATCTGCCACAGTACCAATGACTTTTGCAACTAGTGATAAGTTATTTATAACTGCTACCTATGAAATTTAACTAAATAGAATATATTAAATTATGAGTTTGACTTTATTAGAGATGAAGAGAAGAGCAGGGAAGATTCTGCAGATCTACTCTACAGCGGGTGGGTGGTTGACTAATCGAGGAGTAGCAGAGGTCGATATTGAGGAGATCGCAAACGACACATATAGGAACGACATCTTTCCGTTATTCGCTCCACACAATCCGTCTGATTTTAGAAGAGTTGGCTATGCAGACAACTGGGTTGCAAATGGAACTGTATCGGCATCTAGCACGGCATCCACACTGGTAGCGACCACTGCAATCTTTAACGCTTCTATGGTTGGGCTAACGGTAAACAATAGCACTGATAGTGTTAGTGCAGTAATTACAGCATTTACCAGTACTACAACCGTAACAGTAGATGTAGTGATTGGAGATACTTGGGACGGCAACAGTATTTTTGTACTAGGCAAAGAGTTTAGTTTTGGGGGAGATGGGAATGATATATGGATGATCGAAACTGTAGCGGCTAAATATAGTGATACTGCGACATATAAAACAGTCTTTAGTAAGGGTCTTAAGCACGATATATACCAACAGGGTAATGAGTCAGGGTCGGATGGTTATCCTGTATTTTACACAACTAATCTCACGGTAAATGGTATTGATGTTTTAGGAATAGGAATAGAACCAAGGTTTAAATCAAAAATATCTCAGGCATTTGAAATAAACTACATACAATTACCAGCAGCGATGACTGATGCTTCCACGTTGAGGATACCTCATCTAGATCTGGCTTTAATTGATGCTATGGTCAGCCGAGGATACGACTTGAAACAAGATAGTAAAAGAGCGCAGATGTGGTGGGATAGGTATGAAAAGAAAAGAATGGATGCATTTATTAGATATGCTCCTAACTCATTTAATCCCACGATGGGAACAGCTCTACCTAGGCACATAAGTGCTATAGCAAGGAGAACAAGATAATGGCTAATCTTTACCAATTAATAAGGGACGTATCAGGTAAGGCCCAACTCAAGGGGGGGACAGACTATGCTAAGCAAAAAGAACTATACTCACGTCTTGGCTCGCCTCAAGGAAATTACGCAGGTACAAGGGGTCAGAATATGTTCTTATTGCAACAGATTGCTAAGGGTAATTTCGGGCTAGGTCAAGCAGCGCCTGCGGCTCCTCAACAAGCAGGTACTCAAGCACTTGCAGGTACGGCGCCACAATTGAGAAAATCCTTCAATGAGGTTCTACCATTCGATACCGTCTTTAATGATAACTTGGTGACTGGATTAGCTGAGTCTCAGATAAATCCAGAGATACAAAGACAGTCTTACGACTCCATGAACAACTTGAATCGTAATCTTGCGCAGAGTGGCGCTTATAGAACTGGTGGTGCTAATTATCAACGAGGATCATTATCAGACGCGTATGAAAGGCAGAGAAAGGAGCAAGTGGGACAATTCTCTGGACAGATTAAAAACTACGCAACAGATTGGTATAATAGACAATACGAGGACTACAACAAGAATCCAGCTATGTTTGCGATGCCTTCTGTACCCTCTGCAAATGAGTTCTTAAAGACTAATCCAGGGTTAGCGCAACAGTATAATCAACAAACCAGTGCTCCAACTACTTATACTAATCCATATAAATTCTAAAGATGCCAAACACACAACAGGAATATAACGACACTAGATCTCAGGCTGATAATGTTTTCAAGCAATACCAGTCAATGGGGGATTTGCCAGATTTTAAGAACCAAATAACACAGCTATACGACACTCCAGTCTTGAGACCACTAGTAAACGAAAGGGCGGGACTTGAGTCTCAATACTTACCATCTCTATTTGATCCATTTACAAAGATGGGAACTGGGGCATCTGATATGTCACCTGCTGCTAAATTGTCATTATTGGGTGGTTCTCTTGGTAGACTGACTAGTCGCATTGGTGCTAATCAGGGTATACAAAACTACTATGGCGCGCAGATCGACAACCTAGCTGAGACTGAAAGAGGGAAGTTCCAAGACAAGAGGCAGAATTTTATGACTCAGTACGATGTACTAAACAACAGAGCAGGGCAACTACAACAACAGCTACAGTCACAGAGGGCAAGGGCAGCTCAGAATAATTCAGCAAGAACTCAGGCAGACCAATATAGAAGGATGCAGGAGATAATAGCAGAAAGAAACAGACGGTCTGGACTAATAGACCAAGGTCGTAATGCGCAAGGGATTGCCGAACAAGCAGCAGCACAACAAGGGGCGATGAGTGGAGGCAATGGGGCGGCTGATGCAATGGGGAATCCAATGTACCAGACTATTGCTGGTCTTAGGGCAGGACAAAGAAACGCAGCTGATATTTACAGCCAGTATAGTGGGGGTAGGAGCATGGGTAATGGTTTGGCGGATCGCGCTCGTGCCTTCATCGCTGACCCTGGCTCTGCAGCTAGGGCGAACATAGAGGGCTCTCTTGACTTTCTTAGAGGCACTGTTCCAGATAAATTTTACGATAGAGCATATTAAACTATGGCAAGACCCACAAGACCAGATTACGGACTTCTTGGTAACTTAGCAGATGGGATACTTAGACCATTAGTAGATCCATTTCTATCTATGGCTGAATTTGCAAATGCAGGTATTTACGCAGCTGGGGATGGGAAGATAAGCGGTTATAAGCCAAGGTTCCAATACGATGATTTATATACCGACCCTGTAGGGACTGGTGTTAGACAAACTGCAGGGTTTGGGGCTTCATTATTACCTGGGACAAAGTTCGGATCTACGGTTGCTGGTTTAGCAGCGAGTGGTGCTGGATCAGGTTTCGCTAACTCCGATTTCGAAGATCCAACTGACATCCTAAGAAATGTTGGAATGGGCGCTGCGATTGGTGGTGTCACTGGTGTTGCCTCTAAAGCTCTAAGTAAGCAATTTAATAAATTGACACCACGTGGCAGAGCAGCGAACGCACTGCGGAATGCTGGTCTAATAGATGACGCTGGTAATACAATTAATAACACAGGCGGTAAAGGTGTTATTAAAGCATCTGGCGATAAGTACAACTCTTTACTGGAGGGTATTGGTCGTATAGATGATCCAGAGCAACAGAAGTTATTAGCTTCGCAATTCTTGAACTACACACCTAATAATGCAAAGTTAACTAATAGTTCCGATGCAATCGCTAGGAGTATATATGGGGCCGACGAGGCATTGCTTGGCAATGAGAGTAGAGGGGTTGGACAGAAACTGATTAACCAAGGACGCGATATGCAATACAGGGGTAGTGGTCTTGGGTTCTCATCTAAGCGAGGGTTAGACTTTACTGGAGCCTACAAAGGCGACACGAAAGCCCTTGATAAGATGTATAAATTAACAGGGGCTGGCGATAAGGGGATAGGACCAGAAACGATAAGTAAATTGGCCGAGGGAATGGGTAACCTGAGAGATAATGAACTTGCAGGATTGACAATTAATTCTAATATAAACGACTTAGTCGACGAGGTGGCACCTAGAGTTGCAAAACTACAAGGAATACAACTGTCAAAGACTAGGGGGTTAGTTAGAGATGCTTTGCTAAATTCTGTAGAAATACCTGACTCTATACTGAGGAATGCGGACGCTTACACTAACAGCCGAGTACCACTGTCTGCAGGCGATTTCCACGATCTCTCTATCCAATTCGGGCCGATGGCTCGCAAGGTCGCAAGGAGTGTTAATCCAGTCTCAAATGAGGCTCAGATCTCAAAAGTAATTAGTGATGTATCTAAAGGCAAACTTAAAGCAGCATCTCCATTATACAAAGATATTAACCGAGCGTACGTAGCTTTATATGATCAGCTACCTGGTATGGTAAAAGCTGCGAATAGGGGGCAGATATCAGTTACAGGCGGACGAGCAGAGTTACTAGCACAGGCCCAACCGTTTCTAGAAAGAACTGCAGGAAGAGGTATGGAGAAAGTCGGTAAGGTCCTGTCTGGGATGGGAGACAGTAACTTGATTAATAAGACGAGTGATGTACTATCAAATCAAGCAGCTAAGCCACTCTTAAATTCGGCTTTAATTAATACTTTAACTAGATCTGGAGAAAACATGGGACCACAAGACCAAGATAGTTTAGACATGGGTTATATGGAGGATGGGCAATCAGATCCACGTGCAGCATTAAATAGTATTAACTCAGCAGGGGGAACACAGATGACTCCTGATCTGGTTATGGAATTTATCAATGCTGGAATAGATCCGAAGAATATCCAGGGATTTATGAGCCTGCAGTCTGCATTCGAGCCTGCTAAAGCTAGGTCACTGAGTGCTAATGCGCAGTCGCAATTAAACGACATACAGACAACAGATCGTGATCTGCAAGGCTTGCAACAAGACATCACTGGACAGTACGCCAATAGATTCGGACCAATCCAAGGTGGCATCTTGGGAGACTTAATCGGGAATCTGGGACTAGATCCTGAAGGGGATGCATTAAGGATGCGGATAGGTCTACTTTCTCAGAATGTTGCCAAATCTGCAGAAGGTGGTAGGGTAACAGATAAAGATAGGGAATACTATTTGAGTCTACTACCTAATCGGAGAGATAGTACTGCAACTGCGCTCGCAAAGACTACATCTCTAAGAGCTGTCTCTTATACACATCTGACGCTGCCGACGAATAGAGAGGTGTAGATCTCGGTGGTCGCCGTATCATT
>ENA-ORBV01014217-ORBV01014217.1-microbial-mat-metagenome-genome-assembly--contig:-NODE-14217-length-11950-cov-5.563379_pt1 | contig 11950 bp, 6 predicted proteins | sample MGYA00237777_ERZ505514 | MGnify/ENA primary metagenome ERZ505514 (study PRJEB26160, sample SAMN06269048) | microbial mat metagenome | isolation source: Oligotrophic lake microbial mat | place... | reverse complement strand
TTTTCAAGCAGAAGACGGCATACGAGATTCGCCTTAGTCTCGTGGGCTCGGAGATGTGTATAAGAGACAGCACGTAGTAGTATTATCCGAAAAATGAAGGAAGAAATGGAACTGGAAGAAGAGGATGCTCCTGCCATTACACCAGCACCAGCAGCACCAGCACCCGTCCAACAACAACAAGTGAAACACAAAAGTGGTACAGTCGCCGATGCTGAATTTTTGGAAACGGTCGCGGATCAAACTTCGTCTATTTTGGAATTGCACAAATCCAATTTGTTACGCTTGCAGGCGCACGAGTTAATTTCGGAATGTTCGTTACTCCCCATCGCGAGTAGTAGTAGTACGGGAAGTGGCAGTGCTGCTGCTGGTGCTAGCACGGCTCCCAAATTACCACCCTCTTGGCTTACCTCTCATTTGGTACCCTTTGTGGAACGTTTGTCTCTCATTTTGGAAGCCAAAGTCCAATTGCATCAAATCAACGATGAAACCATCACGTCGTGTCCCTTCCATTTGCCATCGATTTCGGGAAATTCCAATCTCAAACAGAAAGGAAAAGTCTTGCAGGGATTTTCATCGCTCGAAAAGACCGCCCACAACAAATTGTCGGTCGCCACCTTTCATCCACCCACCCCCATGTCCGCCACCTTATCGTCCGCCCATTCGGTGCTGGCGCAGCAGGGGGATGGTTGGACGCGGCCCAGTGGCAATGCCCATGTCTTGCCCACCTTTGACGTGATCGTGAAAATGCCCAATGCGGTCTGGCAGCCAAAGGATTATTTGCAGGGGAAATATTTTGACAAGCGCAATCTCATTTTGTGGCATGTCGCACAGACCTTGTTGGGCGGCAACCAAAACGTTATCGGTACGGTGTATTATACCTACGATCATGGGGATGTTCGAAAACCACAGTTGGTGGTGATACCGCCGTATGGGGACAGCCACACGGACCATACGAGGGAGACGCCATCTAAAAAGATTAACAAGAAGAAACGTAAACAAGATGCTGCCGTCGCCATCACTTCCACGCCGCCCATAATGCGCAAACCCAAATTTCGGTTGGTCCTTCGCTTGGAAATGGAATCCTTGGATTGGATTCCACCCCTCCGTCTCATTCCCAATCGATGCAATTTGCGGCTCAAAAGCAAACACACAAAGGAAGACGATAACGATCATAATAATGACGCGACGACGCATCATGGCACCAGTCCCATGTACAATCACGCCCTCCTAGAAGATGCCTACCATTGCTTTTTGCCATCGCCCACATCACGTCACGGCAAGAATAATAAATTCAAACTTCCTTCGGTGAGTGATAGCGAAGAAGAAAACAGTAGCAGTGACAGTGACGATGATTATGACGACGAAGAGGAACATTATCCTCATTGGATGGAATCCGTCGTTCTCGTCAAAATTTGGTGTCTTCAACGCGGCCTACTACGAGTGCATGATGGCTTTACGACGCAACAATTGGCCCTCATTATCTTGTACATGTATCGGACCAAAAAAGCCAATGGTCGGATGGGACCTCTGCAAGTCTTGGCGGCTTTCTTCAAAGCCTTGGCCGAAACCAAATGGTGTCCTAATGACGACGAAGGTAATACTACGACAACAACGAATACTACAGATAGCAAAAAGACCAAGAACAAAGCCAAACGAGCCGTCTGGGTTTTGCCCTTGAAGGGACGGTCCGAAGAACAAACCATTCAGCATTCCGCCCTGTCCAAAACCTATCGCATCCAAACCCAAGAATCACCGGTACCGGGTGTGGACAATCCTCCCAACCTGGTCGAACTCTATCGTCGCATGTATCCGGGTCCCGTCTTTTTGGATGCCACTATGAAATTCAATTATTGGGGACGGCTTTCGTTTAATTTTATGCACTTGGTCCAGTACGAAGCCGCCCGGTCCTTGCGGTATTTGACCAATCCTTCGGCCGCACCCGCGCCCAAACTAAAACAACCACGAGGGGTCCGAGGTGCTGCAGCTCCTGCAGCCGATACCGATGCCAACGACCATGAGAATGCTCCCGTCGAAAAACCCTTTGATGCCTTGTTTATGACGCCAGCACGATTTTGGGATCGATTTGATCTCTACGTCAAAATACCACACTCTCTTTTTCGCCACCATGCCACGACCGACACAGTCAAGCCCTTGTTGGACGCGGTGCAGCAAGCGGATTTGGGGAAATTTGAAGCCTTGGTACGGAGTTTGGTGTCCGTCTTGAAGCAAGCGCTGGGGGATCGCATTGTGTCGATGCGGCTCTTGTCGACGGGCAACGGTATCATTGACATGTCGTCGCCCTCGACCAAAACCACCACCACGTGGTCCCATTTAGATTCGGATGAAATTCCCTACTATCCAGTCACGGCGACTCAAAAGAACAACAACATCTCAGCGTCTACCAGCAAGAAGTCTTTATTAGCACCGACAGGAGACAACTGTCTGGTCTTGGGTGTCGCCTTGAATGTGGAAACGTGTCACCGTGTCGTGGATCGTGGCCCTCCCTCCGAAGATACGGAAGGGATTCAATCCTTTCTCGATTTGTGGGGCCACAAGGCCGAGCTTCGACGGTTCAAAGACGGCGCCATTGTCCAAGCGGCGATTTGGAATACTACCAAACAGGAACCAACCGATTTCATCAAGAACGGATCGTCGTCGTATGTTCGTTATCAAAATGACGATGCCATGCAAGGGGGGATTGTGGAACGCATTATCAACTTGATTCTTCATCGACATTTTCTGGTCGACAAGAAAGAAACAAAATCGACCAAATCGATCCTCATGTCGCCTCTTCGAGACATGTCGAGTATCATTGATGGTGCGGCCGTCCACAAAGAAGACGTAACGCCAGACTACAATCCGCTTTTCTCTAACCCCTCCGTGGCACATCGTCATATCGTGAAAGCCTATGAGCAGTTGGCAAGCTTTTTGAGAAAGCACAGTCTTCCCACGGTGCCGGTACCGGGGTCGCTCGAAGAAAAGACATCTCGACTTGGGATTCCACTGGCCATCGATGCTGTGGAACCACTCTCGCCTTGCTTGCGGTATTCGGAATTGTTTCCACCGGTTCCACATCCTCTTTTGGGTGGCGGCACGGACATTAAGGGAATGAAAAAAATATCGGCCGTGGCGGGATACAAACCCATTTGTATTCAGATTCGTTTTGGTGCCTTTTCCAAATGGCCAACCGATCTCAAAGCCATTAGCGCGGCCAAAACGGCCATGTTAATTCAACTTTCCCGGGGCATTGAAGAAATGCAGTTGAGTAGACCGAGAGACTGTGAAGGCTTCGTTGGGACCATGACGGTAACCCCTGCCTACTTGGACATTGGCTTTCGTGGATATATTTTCCGGATCAAAGTCCGTGCTGACCCAGAGATTCGACTGCTCCGAGGACTCGTCAAGCCGACGGATGAAGCTGCTTCGTTGTTGCGATCACTGACGAGGGAGCACATTGTAGCAGCCATGCATCACTCCATGATGCTTTCCATCACCACCAAACATGCATCGGCGGGAGGCGTCATGAGAATGGCGTCCCGGTGGGTGGCGGGTCACATGCTCTCTGGACAAATTCCTCAGGAAGCGATCGAGTTGCTAGTTGCTAAAGTATATACGGACCGAGGCTCCTCTTTGGAACCGCCTGGGTCGGTTGCTGCCGGGTTTTTGCGGTTCTTGCAGTTGGTGGCATCTCACGACTGGGTCAGGTATGTGTTATGTTTTTCGTTTGTTTCTTGTGTGTCTACCTCGTCTGTTAACGCATGTGAGATAATGGCGTGTTCGCTCATTGATTGGTCGTTCCTTCTACACTTCAGGGAGCCTCTGATTGTGGACCCGCACGGGCACATAGACGATGACGATCGAAACGCTATCCGAGTGCGATTTGAGCAAGTCCGTGGTCACAGCCAGGAGGGTGGTCCGCCCATGTACATTATATCGCCCAATGATCGCCGCGGCGGCAGAGACACTAATGATTCTTCGAATGGTACAGCCCAAGAAAACAGCAATGGCAATCCCAGCGCTAAAACTGGTTCTGACAGAAACCATTCTATGCTGTGGGATCCTAGTTTCACGGCTGTGCTGCCCGAGGCGGTTGGCCTGTTTCGAATGAAAGCTCTGGCCAAAAAATCCCGGGCCTTTCTCTTGTCAAAACTTACATCCTTTGACTCTACTACTGCTGCTTCTGCTGCGTGGTTGTCGGCATTTCAAGAAACGGAAACCTCTTTTCGAGCGTACAGTGCCTTGCTGCGGGTGGATTCGGATTTTGTGGTGGACGAACATTCATCATCTACGGGAATTGCGCATGATTCCGAACCGAGTCCTGATACTTCCTACACTCGGAGTATGCGGGATCGATTCCTAGGCCCCAAGGCCTTGCGTTTGAAGCATTATCGAAATATGCTCGATACGGGTTCGGAGCACCAGATCCTACAAGATTGGAGACCGATTGACCATTTGGTGGAATCGCTGAGAAATAACTTTGGTTCCTTTGCCTTGTTTTTTTACAATCATCTGTCCCCCAACGTCATTGCGGTATTGTGGAGACCACATGTTTCGGAGACCAAATCCTTTGCGGTAGTCTCGTCCGAATTTGTCCAACCCTGTGTCACTCGACAGTGGAAAAATGATACCATGGTCATGGTCAATGCCAATGATATTTTTCGAGAAATGAGCCAATACTTTTGCGACATGGTCACCAATGTCAAGCTCTTTCAGGCCCCGACACCCAAAGAAATATCGCTGCCATCACCATCACCTTCTAGCTCATCCTCCAAGCGCAAAAAGTCGGCCATAAAAGATGACGAGTCGTCTGACAGCGAGAGTGAAAGTGATTAGAAGGCTGCTTGGGGGTTGCAGTGAATCTTTTGTCCAAATCGTTACACCTGACAAAAAGTATGAAGAACACGGGCGCACCATCAATGATACAAAGTGTGCGAGTTTCTTCCTTGGGGTAACGTACTTAAAAAAAAAGAACCGGCTTCGTCCAGCTCTCTCGGTCCGACTACAAAAATGAATGTTGCGAGAGAACACTTGCAACAATAATTACCGGCCTATCGCTGACCTAAAATAATAATATACTCTTTAAGCTAGTACTAGTACGTCTCAAACGTCATTGCCGCTGGCCAGTTAATTGTCTAGCTACTAGCCCCACTCAATTATGGCTTTGTCTAGTCTTGTCTAAGTAGTCTAGTCTAGCTACCAAGCTTCCAGCTACTGTACAATTGAAGAGGTAGCTACGATTGTAGCAGCACACAGTCTGTTAGTATAATAAAGTCTAGTCTAGCAGCTCACCACGTACCAACCCGCCATTCTAACACTGCAGGTAGACCAAGCTGCTAGTCTACTCCGAGCCGGCATACGGATTGGCGTAGGCCAGGGGACGCGTTGTATGGATCTTCGGCTCGCTGTTCCGCAAAACAAATAGTCCAAGAAAGAAAAAAAGTCCATGGGTTCCTAAAATGAAGGAACAGCAGAAGCAAGAGGAATATAGAAATATTAAAATTATTATGTCCACGATTGAAATTAATTGCAATTCCTCCCCTTCGGCACTATATCTTTTTTCCAATGCCACGTGAGAATTTGTTTGTCCACAACACTTCCCTTTATCCTTTCGTGCTTCAGTATATAATATGAATTCATGGATCCAACAACAGTGGCGTTTTCCCAAGTGTGCAAGTGGAACAAAGTTCGCCATCATCATGCCAAGCAAGTGGATGACTTCTAGATCCGGTGCTACTACTTTTTTCCTTTTTCCATGTCGCGGAATCCACATTCGACCGCGGCTTGAAATTAATCCAGCCGGATCTTGCCCGAGGTGCCATGACAAGAGATTTTGAACGTTACAGGAGGGCCTGCAAGCAGAGCCACAATAATACCGGCAGCACTGCAGTAGCCCACCGGATGGCGTGGTTGTCGTGGGTGGCCGCCGTCCTTCCTTTTGTCGTCTCGTCCAAACCACCCGAACGGGATGTACATGTCGGAATGGCCCATCCTCCTGTCGGGACTCACTGCACGGGCCTTTAGGATTGCCTCGCAGAGGAAAGCGAAACCTTCTCCTAGCTAGCGTCACTGTGCTTTGCAGGCAATCCAGTTGGGTGTGCAGTTGAACATAGTTTGGGTAAACCTTGGGCAAAGTTACCGTTGGGCGGGGGAACACCCAAAAAGCACGGCATGAACGAGATCGTAATTAAATCAGCTCTTGTTTCGAAGATTGCTACAACTGGTATTGCCGCTGTTGTTGTTGATGGTGAAGGAGAATCAATCACTTGCCGCTTGGCACAGCACTGATATTAATTACTTCAACGCCACGACTTTACAAATCTCACAAGCACAGACATGTTTGCTGTGGATGCACATGCCACATTGCCCATCACATGCGACGGCACATCGGGGACACATATTCGGATAGGCTTGCAACCAAATCGAACGTGCTGAGGAGTGTTGCTTAGTATCGTCAAAGGCACCTTGCATATTGCAAATCATGTTGCTTGCACTCCCAGTCGAGAGAAGTGGCGAAGGTGGTGGTGGTGGAGCTTCTTGATCCTCCTTCGTTTGATCCTTATTTTCGTCCGTCCACAGCTGAGCGAACCACTCCCAATTGTCCACATCGACGTTGTCATTGTTGTCGTCGTGCTTCGAAAACAATGGTTTCAATTGGAGCGGCTCCTTGTCGTTGTTGGTAATTTCCACCGTAGTGTCGGTCCATGATTGCAAAGCCTCCACCGTCGACGCTACTTGTTCCATTTCGGCTCGGATTTCGTCCTCGTTGGTAAAAGCCTTTCCCATTTTTTGGGCACGAATTTGGGCTCGCTGTAATAGAACCGATTCCGAAGCTGATACGTACAATATGACAATGCGATACTGAGGATAATCCCGTCGAATGCGGGCAAACAATTCTTGGTACCAATTGAGGGTGATGCTCCCCGCGTGTGCACAAAAATATCCATCCACCAACATGCTTAATTGGTTGAGCAAAGAGTGTTCAAAAAGGACATCCGCCATTTGACTGGCTTCTCCTTGAACTTGCAGAGCAGCCGTTGAGACACTACTACTTCCTGTACTCCTGCCGCTGTTGCCGCTACTAGTAGCGTGTTGTCGCCAATGTTCATGATATCCTGCCATTTCGGGAAGTTCTTGTTGAATCATGGCCGGATCAATCTTGACCAATTGGTTGTCGCCCAAAAGGGGAAATAAGTTGCGTTGATACAAGTGCGTCAATACGTAGGATTTTCCGGCTCCTGCCGCTCCGGCTGTAAAAATGAGAAAGGGACTTGTGGTGGAAGCTGCCGGTTGGACGTGATCCACAATTCGACTGAGTAGAACATCTTGGAATTTTTGTCGTGGCAAGGCTAGATTTTTGTAATGAGCATCACTGTAATCGAGTTGAGCTCTCGCCTCGGCAAATTTGGGAGCAAAACTGCCTCTCGCAGTGGCTGCTGTAGTTGGTGTGTCTTTAAAGACCGTCTCTTGATACACTAGCGTCGTAGGAACCGCCCAGTCAAAGGCACTACCACCAGAAATACTACTGAATGCAGTGCTACCAGTGCTGCTGCTGCTAGTGGTAGCAGCAGCACAAAAAGGTGGCCATTGATTTCGTTCTAGGAGTCTCCCCCCTTCTTCTTCCTCGGAATCCGTGTCATCCATCAAAGAACTCTTGGTAGGAGATCCAAAGTGATAGCGAAAGCTAGATCCAGATAGAGAAGCATCTTTCCTGGCGACGAATGGAGGAGGAGTTAGACTCACTCGTCTATGTTTGACCATAGACAGTGAAGCCTGCCCCTTCTCCGCCTCCCTCGTCTCGTGGTCTTCTTCCTTATCCGTCATGCTGTAGTAAACTTGAGGCGGCGACTTCTCCGACTGCTACAGTACCGATGCTTGGCCGTGCTTCTTCTCCTTTCGTTGAGTGAGGCCGTAACAGTACGAAATTGTATGGTACGATGTGTTCAGTTACTCAGTTCTACTTCTGTAGGGCCTACTGTAGAAACCCTCTTCTGGGTTTTGTTGTCGGTATCGCTACTGTACTTGTCTTGCCAGTAGCCTCGGAACTTGAATACAATGGGGATGGTTATTTCCGATAATAAGTGTTGTGGCTAATATGGTAGTGGTACTCGCTACTAGCTACTATAGCTATAGCTATCCGTGGGTTGCAGTTGCTGTTGTTGCTGCCAGTTGCTGAAGCTCTTTCGGTCTCTCGAAGAAAAATGAAGCATTGGATCGAAGAAAAGAAAGATTGTTCACTGTTTTTTGGGACTCGATAGCTGTTACAATACCTTGGATAGCTTTTCAAGCGAGGGATGACCGATCATCGAAAGCGGTCATTTTGGTGGACCGGCGCGCACTGTAACTGTAAACCGAGGAGGCTGTGTGCGCTCTTTAAGGTACATTTTGGCACACAAGCTCCTTGACACAACAAAATCATTGCACATGATGTGTTCGAAGAGTGTGGCCACAACACATCAGCTGTTGGAACAACAGCAAAATTGATTCGCACCTAAGTCCTTCATGTGGTTGACTGACAACACTGAGCTGTTGTGTGTGGACAGTTGCTTGAGTTGTGTTTTTGTTGAAACGAAGCAAGGCGTCCACAAGATTTTGGAACACGTGTGCGATCCTGCACGACAACTGCTCACAGGAAGCAAGTGTCAAATTTTGTTCTTTTGTGCATGTCTCTGTGCATGGGCAACCACATGAATGCAAATTGATGCAACTTTGCACGGTGCCAAAGTTCATGGTTCAGATTCAGCAATTCAAATGATCTCTTTGCTTTTTGTCAAATCTGTCAATGGAATGCGCGCCGTGACTGAAGTCACACATGGCATCATCACGACTTTTGGGTGACTTTTGTGACTCTGCACTGCTTTTGGAGTCTGCATGTGTCCAGCTTGAATCCACACTCATCATTGCAGGCCTTCTGGTGGTCAACTGACATCATTGCTTGCACTTGATGAAGCCTGAAATCATTTTGTCACGAATTGAAGCAGGTGCGCTGCATGGACCTCAAATGCAACATGGGCTCACAACTGGTTGTCTTCCAGAGTCCACCCAATCAACGCTGTGCGTCGGTTGAGTTTGTGACACATGATGTGTGCAAAGAGTCAGCTGATGCTCATCAGCTGTCAGTTGCATGGCAAAATTTGATTGACTTGCCACTTTTGCAGCCGCTGCAGCTGTTGCATTTTTGGGAATCACCAAGTGGAACTGCACTTCGAAAACTCACCTGCCGACCCCTTCCAGAAATCAGTCACCCACTCAATTCAGTCCAGTGAAGTGAAGTGAATTTCCACAATGTCGTCAAGACCAAGGGTCATCCAAGACACTCGAGCAACGAAGAACCGGATGAGGAAGTGTGCCTGCTGCTAGCTAACAGAGGGAAGATCTGTCATTCCATGCTGCACTGCTGACACAGCTAGCTGTGGCCATGCAAAGCGGCTAGTCCACTTGACTCTGCCAGCCAGCATCCTTAATTCTTGATCCAGACAGCATGAAGAAAAGAAAGCATTTGCAGTGCACCAGGATGCGTTCGTTGGGAGTGTTGCCCAAGATCGAAATCTATCCCATGTTGGATGGCTGCGTTTTGATTGGCTGAGCAACATTACTTGTTAGGGTTGGGTTTAGGGGACAGATGCCCATCCTTCGAGAAAGATCCTGCCGAATCAATGAGTTGACTGACGTCAATTGCTGAGTGATGCCAAAAAGAGTCAGTAAAAATTGAAAGATCGGTATGTTTTTTGATTTAGTTACCTGAAGCTGAAAGTACGTAGTACAATGTATCGTGGCTTTGATCTATGGATAGACGACAACATCAATGCCATCATCAACACACATCAACGAGACAGGACGAATACTCTACAATTTCTAGTAGTTTCATAACAAACTATTCTCTACAAAAGTTCCTTTTGCTGTGAAACTTGCAGCGATACAACCATACAGTATAAATCTCGAGTCCGTCCATCCATATACCCAACAAACAATATAAAAAGTCAAAATGAAATACATTCTCGCGACAGCCTTGATGTGCCAAAGCGTTGGAGCCTTTGCTCCTACCCTTCTTCCTCAGCATGCAACCAGTCTAAAAATGGCCAAGGAATATACACCGATGGATGGCGAAGGCAAGATCAATTTAAAAGTAGAGTTGGATTCGCCCAAGGTGGCCACCATGGATGAGATTGCCAAGGGCAAAAAAGTGTATTGTCGATGCTGGTTGAGTGGCACCTTTCCTCTGTGCGATGGCACGCACGTAGGACACAACGAAGCGACGGGCGACAATGTGGGACCTTTGATTGTATCGGTCGCGAAAGGAGAGTAAATCTTTCGCTGTATAAGAAGAACACGAGAAGGAAGCTACAATTCAATACAACATATTGGTCATCGCAACAACCTAAACATAAAAGTAATGTTAATACCCAAATTCTTGTTATGAGCGGCACGTGCGTACTTTACACCTATCATGATTACATCATGCCTCCATCGTCTTGATATCATCGCTTGGTCGGTTCACGCGTTAGACGCATCCATACAATGATGACAGGCACTCACGCCGAGAAAGCGAAGGAAGGAACGTCCGTCAACACTTTGTTTTGAGCGAAGTGGAAATTTTTCTCCATTAATACTTGCACCACAACACAAATTAACATCCCCATCTTTTTTTGTTTTTTCGGCGGATGGATGTCCAAAACAAAGTATATACCTCGGATCCCCGTTCGGCACGACGAACCATCCTTACGAACGGAACTCTTTTTCGTTTTGGAAAAAGCTTGCCACCCTGCCTCATTATATTTGGTTGTATGATCCGTATACTCTAAATCTGCTGCCTCTGCTAGATATTATCTCCTTTTCTTTTATTCGAGACAAAATCCAATCTCTTTCGGCACCTACTCAAGGACGATAGCAGTGTAGGAGGTGATGAAGGGGGGCTCTATCTAATATTCGCATTCAAAAATACGAGTACCCTCATTGTGGATCCATCGAGCAATTAAACATCGAGACGAAGTGGGCGAAAAAAGCGGGGCGGCTTCCGACATTCTCAAAACAATCTGCTAAACGTTCAAGACATCTATCAGTATTGTATTCCCGAGTCTATTTTGGAGAATGTCGATGTTTCTTCTTCGGGGGTCGGAACCATGGAGGTACCGCATATTCTATACTTGGCCTACCAACGGCAAAAGCCTTTGCTAAAGGGTAGATGCAGCCACGGCAACGAATACATATCCATCATGCCCCATTCCTGCACCCTGAACATTGCAAGCTTTTGATGCTGAGTGTGCAGCACCTGCCATCCAAAAAAAGGGCCGAGGGGACCTAGCTATGCTACCCCCTGCCCGGACTGCAAGAATGTGACTCTACCTTGCCTAGCCACCATTTTTTTTCTGTGGCTGTGTTCATTTGCGTACTAGCTACTAGCTAGCTATAGTATCGGCCCCAAACAATCGGTTACTAGGATGTCTATCTATGGAAGAAAGGATGTGTCATACTACTTACTACTAAACGGAATGCAGCGCCAACCTGCTTGGTCTAGATACTTCTAGCTATTATCTAGCTACTACTAGTAGCAATAGTACTATAATAAAACCTATCTACTAGCTAGCTAGGTTGTGACTGTGATAAGCTGGTACTCGTGCCAAAAAGACAGCCGGCTCTCACTCCAACACTCCCGGCCCCGTTCTCCTCGGTGCCGGAAAGGAAATCTATGTGCCTAGTAGTAGCATCGATTTCAAGATCAATCACAATTAATTATTCCAATCTGACCGAGCTCAACTGTAGGAGGTCGACTGGTGTGGGATACCTGCTAGCATGTAAAGGTACTCAGGCTGCAGTGGCCATGCAGAGGACCAAGATAATATAATTTACTAGTAGTTTTGTTCCTGTCCTCTAAGAATGTACCTGTCTCTTATACACATCTCCGAGCCCACGAGACTAAGGCGAATATCGTATGCCGTCTTCTGCTTGAAAAAAA
>ENA-ORBV01014216-ORBV01014216.1-microbial-mat-metagenome-genome-assembly--contig:-NODE-14216-length-11951-cov-4.933468_pt1 | contig 11951 bp, 4 predicted proteins | sample MGYA00237777_ERZ505514 | MGnify/ENA primary metagenome ERZ505514 (study PRJEB26160, sample SAMN06269048) | microbial mat metagenome | isolation source: Oligotrophic lake microbial mat | place... | reverse complement strand
GGCAGCGTCAGATGTGTATAAGAGACAGGTGTTCCTCCTGACAAACCTTTCTTGTGTTCTCTTCTACGGTGACAACTTAAGTGTCTGTCTTCTTCTTTGCTGTCACATCATTTTGATCCAAACCTCCCATTGACGCGATTTGAATCAGGGGAAGATGTCAGGCAAAGGACAGACAGATCATTAGCTAGGAGTCACACACACTGGCACAGCTTCAACAACAGCACCAGCTAGATGAACAACAAGGGATCCTCCCACTCTTTCCTTTTGCTCAATGCTTGCCATCATGCAATGTTGAGTTTACTCTGGCTCAGACCAGATAGGAAGGGTCGCCCAACAGCCCTTGTCGGTTACATTGATTGGAGTCAGCAGGAGGAGTCAGGTCATTTCTCTCACTAGTCAAAGTTGGATCAACATTGTTCAATGGGCATTTGACAAACAAGGCTTGTTTTGTTGTGAGCAAGTTTGGTGGAGTTTCCCATCATTTGAAATAAAAATGATGTGGTAGCAAAACATTGCACAACAAAAAGAACAAGAGCAAGGGATTCATTTGTCTGAATGCCGATGATGGGCAGAGGCAAGAAGAGCACCCATTGAGTTCAACCTTGGTTCCGTGAGAAAGCAGCACATGTCAGATTGTCAGGTGATGAAAAATCTTCTTTGTAAGATGACATAAGAATCTTGGTGAAACATTGACATCTTTTCCTGGCTATGAACATCCATCACATCTGTAATCTGTTGATGTTGGTGTTGATGAAAGTCACAACATTTTAAAGAAGTTTTGCATTCTTTTCCATGTCAACCTAACTTGAATCATTCTGCTACTGCACATTGTAGCCAGACATTTTTTGGTAGTCGTCTTTTGCATGGTCTTCTGGGAAGAGGTCACTTTGACCACAGTCTTGACAAGAAAGTGCAGCAGAACCCATGGGGTTCATGGTTGCATGTGCAGAAGCATGTGGCTGCTGCTTGCGAGTTTTGAGACAGCAAAGCAGGACAGTTATGAGAGATCTTTGGGACAGTTTTGAGCTGGAATTGCATCTTCATGTGTCTCTGGCACACCAATGAGCTGCAAAAACAACAGTTTTGGTTCACTTTGGCCTACTTTCTTTCTTAGAAAACAAAACAGAGAGCATCAGCAATCCCGATGACATGAATAAATTGGCACAATCAACAAAAAAACACAACATTTAGGCGCTTCATGCTAGCAATTTGAATGTCATGGCAGACAGATCTTGCAGGCAGCTGTCAGATGCTTTTGAGCATGTGAGCACACAAAAAGGAGGCTGCACAAACTACACAGCTTCAGTGCTGCTTGTGCTGGGAGTGCCAGGTTTAATGTGAGTCTCTGAAGCTGCACATTGACTCAACCAGTGGACAACCCCACCATTCAACACAATTGTTGCTCCAGCACTGCTTTCTGTGATGCCAGTTTTGTCTTAACCAGTTCCATCTGTGTTCATATTTTGAAAAAGAACCAATTGTTTGGCAGTTTTTATCTTTTTCATGCACATGCTTTGAACATCAGATTTGTCAGCCAAAATGTTGGAATCACAGTGCACTGTGCCAAAAGCTGATAGACAAATCAGCAATGAAATTGAACATCTGAGTTTTCTTGCCAGCTCTACCCAACAACAAATTTCACCTCAGTTTCTCTCAATGATTTGACTACATTATGACTTACAGTTGAGTGTCATCTACAGTTAGCACTAGTAGTTGAGTAGACTAGCACGTTAAGTGCTGTAGCACAGGCAAGCATTGTGTGGCATTGAAAAAAACAGGGATGGAGTGAATGCGCGTCCTACAATAAGATTTGACAATGACAACAGCGGCGGCATCCCACCAAAAGCAAACAGAAAAGTACGTGCTATTCTGCTTCTCAGTAGCAATAGCACCTGCAGTAGATGGACTATAGACCCAATCAATGACGAGCAGCGTTAGTCAGAGACACCAAAGTGAACCATAAATCTATTCCTTACGTCGACACATTGAATATTCTCTTTATTTTTAGTATTAGCATACCAACTCTCAGAGTACGATGGGTCCCTCTCGCAAAACAAGCGGCACGAAAAGCAGCACCCACAATGCTTCTACCAACGATGCGATTGTTCGCCTGGTGAGGGCCCTTCAACGTTCGTCATCTACAGATGACGAAGCATCGTCGATTGATTTGGCAAACTTCATTCTTGAGAGTCAATTGGGAGGAGGAGGAGCTTCCTCCTTTGAAAGCAAAGACAGCACGGCCGCCACTACTGCAAATCAACATGTTTTTCAACCATCGTGGGCACGGCGCATCGAAAGCAGCACCTTGTGCCGATCTGATAGTCAACGACAACATTTGCAATTGAAAATTGAGCAGCTATATCAAGAATTAAACCAAGCTTGTCAAAGTGGACGCCACCAAAACGACCACGGATTGCCGTCCAAACTCATGACCGTCTTGACCAAATGCATTGGGGCAAATAATACTCCCCAAATCAATACAGCCAACAGTTTTAGCTCGATGGCTGCGGCTAGTTTTGATGCTGGCGGTAATACTACGTCACGCCTTCATTCTAAACCTGCTGCAAGTTTTGATACTGGCGGCAATGCCCCTTCGCGTTTGCATTCTAAACCTGCTGCTAGTTTTGATACTGGCGGCAATGCTCCTTCACGTTTGCATTCTAATGCTGGCGCTGCTTCTGGCGCCGGCGATAGACACTCTCGTTTAGGAGGGACCCGAAACCACTCACCAAAAAAGCAACCTCCTAAAACGGACACTACTGCCAACAAGGACTCACTCGGAGCTCCGAAAGAAGCCATGCAAGTGGAAGAACCATCCTTTTTACATCGTCAACCGAAGTTTGCGCAGCCATCCGATGCCTTTGAATACGAAGAACAGCAAATACTGCGGGAACTCTTGTATGCACTTCAAGGAATTGATGGGGAACGTATCAAATTTCATACCAAAGACAACGTAAAGCAAAATTACTATGAAGGCGACGAAGAGAAACATTATCAGTATGAATGCATTCACGTATTGTCTCCTGCTTTACAAGGGGCCGAAAACTTCTTTCGCTTACATAAAGGCGAAGGGCAATTATCATGGTCGTCTTCGTCGCGATTGGGTAGTGGCGCCTTGGACGCCCTAAAAATTTGCGGCGAAGCCGGATGGTTGGTTCGACGATTGCAGCACTACGTGGACAGTCACCTTGGTGCTGCGGTTGGTGCCGACCCCCATGGTTCCGGTGCTGGTGGACACGTCTCACGGGCCTTGGCTCGAGCCGTGGCGCAGGAGTTACAAGCTTATCATGATCTCTTGGCGCAGCTGGAAGTACACTTGCCAACGTGGTCACTGCGCCAATGGCTCATCCAAATTCAACGGCAACCTGTATTGATGCGATTGCAGGTCTTGGGCATGATCACCGAGGCTATTCCGAGCCAACCAAGCAATGGTATCGTAGTTGGAGGTGGCACTTTGTTAAGTGCCTTGCATTTGCATTCACTTCATGGAGACTCGCGGCAGAAGTCATTGGTACAGTCCATTTTGTATCCAACGTCTCAACCTTGGTTTCATATGCTCTACATGTGGACGACACAGGGGTTATTACCGGCTTCATGGGGCGGAGACTTTTTTGTGACCTTGCAAACCGGCCAATTCGATCCAACAAGCAAACAGCTCAACCGAAAGGAGGATCAAAAGCATTTGTGGCATGACAAATACACCATAAACCAGTCTCAGCTCCCCCATGCTGGAATCTTTGATCGCGACTTGGTCCGACCAGCCTTTGTTATAGGAAAAGGTATCAATTTTATCAGGAGTTGTTTGAATCAGGTAGCATGGACTCTAAAACTCCAGGACGTAAACAACGACAAGAAAAGTAAAGCCACAACGACAAATCTGGCTGGTGCAAGTAACACAGAAGAATCTGAGGATGTCATCATGCGTCGATTCGGCTATCACTATGTTGCGGAACCTCAGGGTCTGCACCTCAATCCCACATTAACAAAATCTCTGCGGCAGGCAGAGAAATTGGTGCACAACCACATCTTGCAATCACTCCGAAATGATCACAACTTGTTCGAGCACTTATTTGCTCTCAAGCAATTTTTGTTTCATGGACAAGGAGATTTCTTTTCGTCGCTGCTCGAAGGCCTTTACTCAGAATTCGGTTGCGGGACAAAAAACCAAAGCCTCAATGCCAACACAAGCTTTATCGCTGGCCAAGCTGTTGCAGGTGTCTATCCTCAGCAGCTTTTATCGATTATGGAGAACGCATTGCGCCAAACAAATGCGAAAGATTTGCCGGTCTTCTGCTTAGAACTCCTATCGGTCGAAATGTTACCTTTTCAACCCAATAAAGGCTCAGGACTTGATTTGTTTGCTAGCCCCAACCGAACCCTGCTAGACGATAACGAAAACGATGGCGTCCAAGAAGAAGACACACGGTCTGTTTGGGATATTTTCCAGCTTGATTATTCTGTCCCTGATCCATTGGTTGCGATTGTGCACGAAAAGGCCATGCAGCAGTATAAATTGATCTACTCATTCCTCTTTGGTCTCAGGAAAGTAGAATATATGTTGAATCGCACCTGGCGCCAGAGCGCTACTCTGCAGCACGCCCTTCAAAAGATGGCACAAAACAATGGTCTGCAGGCTTCATCGTCACCTGGATATGCCCTTGCCACTGTCCTCTTGAGAAAAATTTCAATGACCCGGCAAGCAATGACTCACTTTTGCGTAAATCTAAAAAGCTACTGCATGCTGGAAGTTATCGAGGGGGGGTGGAAAGAGCTGCTCGACAGGCTGGAACGCGCAAGGACTTTGGACGAGGCCATTCAAGCGCACGATTACTATCTGGAAGGCATTTGCCGCAAAATGCTACTACTGTCCAAAGGACGAAGGAATAGAAATGGCAAGTCCACTGCAAGCGGTACATACGAAAAATTCAGGCACCTCTTCAGTACAATTTTGAGTGTATCTACCGACTTCTGTGTTCTCCAGGAACGGCTCTTCGACGAGGCGCTGGAAGCAGCGGAACGAGTTTCCCAACGACGCAAGGAAGCGGAACGACGAATGGCACTTGGCGAGTGGGGGTTTGAAAACGACGAGGACTTGAGAGAAGAAGAAAACTTCTTTGGGTTGGCCGAAGCGACTGAATTGGACGAAGTTGTTAGCCTTTCAGAGTCGTTTTATCAGTGCATGCAAAATTTTCTAGAAGCTTTGGACGCAAAGGTACACGGCAGAAGTCGAAACATGAGTACGACAATGTTGGCAGACGAAGAATTTGAGATCGAGAATGGAAATAGTCTCTTTCCGTATGCCGCGGGGGAAGAACAGGATGTGGACTCGTTGAGATTCTTGATACACCAACTCGATCACAACCACTATTACGGGCTGTTACACTATTAATACATTATACATCGAACGACTTCTCTACACCTCGCTAGTGTCCCTACGAGTAAAGACTTTTTCGACTAACAGGATAAATATTAGATACACAACTTATGTATACTACATAGCCTAAAGATTGGAATGAGATGATAATTTCAATGACCCTTCCCGAATGTTCCACTATTGACTAACTCTCGCTCGTTTGGACTGCCTTTCCGTGTCTGCTCCCGGCGATAGACCGGGGCTTGCAGATGCTGCACCATTTGCATCTCGAGTGCGCTGTTAGAAAAAAAAGAAACACCACGCAATGGTTGGCAAAAATTGATATAAACAGTTGTTGGAGATTTGACCATTGAAAGTAACAAGAGCGAGTCTTACCTTGGCAGGTTTTGAATCTTCCTCCTCTTCGTGATCGCCATCTTGTTGCGACAAATAGAAGGAACCCAGAATCGCTTCAGCTCTTTCATGGTCGATGCCGAGCTCTTTCAACTCTTCATCCAACCTGCTCTTCAAACTTTTAAGATCAGTTCTCATCTCAGCAACCAGACACTCGACTCGATCAGAACGCTCGCTTGTGGCGGCAAGGGTCCTTTCGTTTAAGGTTCTGATCCTTCTTTGTCGGTAGAGCTGATTACGCAATTGTAAGACCTGCGCTTGCAACGTATAGCTATCTTGCTGGTGCGCCTCGAAATCCCTGATCTCCGGTGTAATGCCCTCATTTGCTGGCTGCAAGACGCCGCAAATAGGACGCGCAAAAGGCATGAAGACAACAACGTGAGAAATCACTGCAGGTAATTTGCGAGGACTGGGGAAAGAGCAAGAAATGAAAAGGGCTTACATCTCCCAGCACACCACTGCCATCAACTAGGGCAGGCTTCAGCTCCTTTTGCAATTGGATGGCATCCATCTCAGCGAGCATGTTACCACGGCCGGTTGCAGTTGGAAGGAGTCCACTGGCAAAAGGCAGCAGTTTGGCCTCAGAAGGATCCTTAACTTTCCGGGCAACAGTGGCAACTAAAGCGCCGCCACTACTCTCTTTGTCCTCAACGTCCATCGTTGCTGCTCCGCCATCCGAAGGATCGCCGTTTTCATCGGCATTGTTGTTCACTTCAGCAGCATCAAAATCTTCTGGCGAAATCATCCCTGCCAAGTCGAGCTGACCGGCATGTGCCAGTGCAGTTTCAATAAGTCCTTTCCATCGCTTTGTCAGCTGCGCATCTGACATCATGATGGGAGATGCCTTCGATTTCACTGCAGCTGGACTAAAATAGGCAATGCCGAATGGAAGTCGGACACATATCCTAGGACCGACGATATTGTCCGTCTCTACCGCAGCCTTAACCGTTGGATTGGCCTTTGTACCCGAGGGACTGCTTTTCGGTTTTAGAGACGATGTTGAGGCACCTTTGCTCGTTGAGTCGACATCCATTTTGGAAGGCGACTTCCCGCTGCTCGACGATCCTAGGAGTGCTCCGTCAAGTGGAGGATCCTCGACATTCAGCGGAGCTCTGTCAAAAAGTTTGACCACAACACCCTCACCACACGGGGTCTCCACCGTGTCGCCTGGCAACACCCATGCTGACGCAATTGGTTGGGCTTCAATAGCCGTCTTATCATTCCAGTCCGCGAAACTTTGGGCGCTGACTCCTCCAATACCTGCAAAGTTCACCGTTGCATCGCTCGAAGAAGGCGGATCGCGTTGAAGAGAAAGCCCCTTGTCCTTGATTTCTGCTCCTCGCTGCTTTAAGACTGCCAAAACATCACGCATAACGTAACTTCCCTTGCCCGCTCCCCGACTCCTTGTACGGGATGTCAGCAAATCTGCAACATTGACGCACTCTTGTTGTACAGAGTTTAGCTCGTTCAGTACTTGATCGTATTCTTGGTCCATGCAGTGCAAGTGGCCCAAGAAGTGTCTCCTCAAGTGATTGCTACTTTGCTCGACGCGTTCTAGTTCATCTTCGGCCGCGTGCAGTTCCTTTCGTGTTCTATCCACTGTCTTTCGATAGTTGTTCAAATCCACTTCTACATCGGTTGGGCGGCGTTCCCATCTAAGCATTCTATGTTGCTTCTTCTTTCCTACCGACTCCGGGGGTCTTGGTGGATTGAACGCGGTAACAGATTCGACAACCTTTGGGGATTTGATGTTACGCTGATTGTTCAAAATGCCCTTGACACCCGTGAAAATAACAGGAGCGACATAGGTTCCGTCTTCTTTCTTCTCGCCGTTCGAAGCGGCGGTGCTGGTGACCTGCGTTGCAGCGGCAGGAGGTACGAAGGCTGTGGAAGGAACCGTCAAGAGATGACCTTCTTCCACCTCGATGGCGGAAGAAACTCGTGTTGCCCCATCTGAAGACCTGTCATCCCCAGAGGCAGTCGACAAATTGCCATCATCTGTATCCATGGCATCGGCTTCGCCGGGAGGCCCATCTTGTTTCTTCTTGCTCTTCTTTTTCGAGGAGACTGAGCCGGAACCAGTGCCCGCCACGGCTGCTACGCTTGTTAAATTACCTGCATTGGACATGATAGATCTCGCTAGCCCTAAGTCACCTTTGATTTCGTTCTTACGAAGCATGTGGATCCCATCAACCGCTGGCAGAAACCTTGTTCTCGTTCTTCTTTCTTCTTCGCCAAGAGCATCCAAGAAAGACCCGCCGGGCCCAACACCAGCAGGAGGTGCCTCCTTGCCAATTCGGCCTAAGTTTTCGACCGCTTCCCGTAAGCTTCGCGCCCACTGGTCGTTGCCGCTGCCTGCAGCAGTAGCTCCCGATACCTTCGCCGATGGCAGTGCATCCCGTGGTACGGGTGTTGTAGTCCCCGACCCTCGACCCCGGGTGCTGTAGGAACTCTCAACTTTCTTGTGATCGCGATCATCTACTACAGAGTCCGCGTCACCATCGACGGAAGCGGTATCGGCATCATTGGATGCTGTATCAACATCTCGATCCCGGTCAACCCCGTCGTCGGATTGCGACATCGCATCATCCATTTCCACATCCTCTTTGATTTCTCCATCTTCCTCGGTGTCGTCCTTGGTATCCTCCTCATCAACTGTTTCTGTGTCTTCCTTCATATCTTCTTCTCCTGCTTCTTCTTTGACTTCTCCATCTTCTTCGCCATCCTCGTTGGGGTTATCTTTTTTCCCAGCGGAGTCGCCAGTTCCAGTACTACCGGTAATACTTGTGCTTTTTTCATCGTCTTTGTTAGGGAGAAATGCTTCGTCGTCCACCTGCATGGAAGTTGCCTTTTCCTTAGCATCTTTATTTCCCTTCGCTGGTGAAGACTCCTTCACAACGCTAGAATTTTTATCCTTATTGGCTTCTTCCTTGACAGCCGCTTTGGCTGGACTCTCTTCCATTTCTCCATCCTCGACTTCGCCCTCTTCAGCAGACTCTGCATCACTGGCCATAGTTTTACTGCCAGCCTTTGGAGGAGGCGTCTTCTTACTAGTAGTAGTTTTGTCCGCAGCTTCTTTGTCCTCCTCCTTTTTGGCATCCCCATCCTTTGCTTCCTTAGCTTTGACTGCTTTTTGTTTTTGTTGGTCCTGTTCGGTTTTCGTCTCGTCGGTCACGGGGGAAGAGGAAGATGATTTAACCTCAACCTTACTGGAATTCGCCGTGGACACCCCTGGTTTGGAACCTCCTGTTGATGAAGGCGCCGTCTCCGATGAATCGGTAAGAGAGGACGACGGCGCTGTCTTTGTCTTGTCCTTTGGCTCTGGCTTTTCCTCCGCTTCCTTGACACTGTCTGCCACCTTGTCGCCACCCTCCTTTTTGAGTGGTGGCTGGGTTTCGGGAATCTCCCCTTCTTCCTCGTCGTCGTCATCAGCATCATCGGTCTTGTTGTTGCTACTGATCTTTTTTAGGTCATCTTTCACAGCAGCAGTAGACAGTGGTTTGGAGGCACTGTCACCTGGTGGAGGATTCTCATCCGCGACAACCGTGGCGTCCACCAACTTGTCGTCGTCTTTCTCATTCTTGTCGTCCTTCACGGGGGTTGCTACCACTTCACCCTCTTCCGTCTCATCATCATCATCAGCTGCTTTGGCCGGAATTTCTCCGTCTTCTGCCATGACTCTAATAAGTTTTGATCTTCGTATATGATGGTGGTGTACTTGTAGCGTCTAGTAGTAGCTCTTGGTGTGAACAGACAATGCAGTTTGCAGTGTTGGTGATCCGTACTTGAGCTACTTGGCATGCATGAATGATACCTGTTTCCTTCAAATAAGCACTGTGTAGCACTTCAACAGCACATGATTGTACTGAGCCGTTTACTTACTGGCTTCGCGTCATACCGCACACAGACAGATCGAGCGCATGCCTCGATTGATTCATTCGAAGAGCAGTGACTTTTCACAACTCAAAAATGCGCGCAGTGAGCGCACACTCGAGGCGGGCAGCTGCCGACGGGCGCGATCAAAAACTCCGACTTCATGAGTGAGACGTTGATTTCAGTAGAGCCGATTATGTGAGACACGGCCTGCTTGTTGGTTGTCTCCAGGCTGTTGGAATTCACCGTACGTCAATGTTGTCAAACGCCAGACACAAAGTTCTCATAGGTTATGAGCTTTCTGGAGCGTTGCTCATTTAAGCAATGGCATGGTAAACAGCAAAGACTGACTGATTTATGGTAAATCATTGGAATTGTTTCTAAGGCTAGTTAGTGCTCTGGAAATAAATAGAAAATAATTTCGTTTTGTTGGTCCTCACAGTGCTTCCTGTTAGACATCAGCTAGGCAAACATTGCATCTGGCAAAATCTGTGGTGACTTCGTGTGTTGGACTGGCTAACAATGGCTGCATTTGAGTGAGGATCCCCTAAATTGCGGGAGAGTCACACAATCGGGGAGATTTTGTGACTTTCACCTAACATTGAGGAGAGTTAAAACTCTCCCTTAAAATAGGGGAGAGTTTCAGGGGAGAGTTTGTTTGACATGACAGTGCTGTGACACAATTTTGCTTCAGTTCGAAACCGTCCCATGAATCAACCGAGAGTTTTTAAACTTCTTTCCCCTAAGTTAGAGTAGAGTTTAGAGTAGATTTTGAAACTCTCCCCTAACCTTAGGGGAGAGTTTTTTACACTGCTCCATTCAAGGGCAATTTTGGCATTGCGAGCAACGGCCCTGACATTCGTGAATGACAATTGACATCACGGAAGAACTAGGAGCTGTTTGCTATCATTGGGGGCGCAGGTCGTGCATCTGGCAAACTTTTCAAACAGACCACACACTTACTTTCACCTCGGTAGTTAAGTGCCTCACACAATAGCCATTAGCAAGTGACTGTTTTAGTTTCCTTGCCTCCCGGTTTGGCAACTTTGTAGCGGGAAAGCAGAGAAAGGGGAGGGACAAATGGAAAACACAACTAAATTGATTTGGTTGTCTCACTCATGCTTTGATCCTTTACCCATAATGTTCTGCTCCTCCAGAATGATCTTTTTTTATGTGGCCTGTTTAAATGGCTTTTTCATTCTGTTTTTGGGTGATGTGTTCTCTTTCTTCTCATCGTGATCCAGCTGGCTGAGCCTGGCTCTAACGCACCAGACAAGCCGCAGCACACACCTTCCGGCAGCTCTCTGGACGACACACAAACACATTGATCTAGTGCTTCATCTTCTTGAAGATGTCACCGAACCAGCTGTTGAGAATCCTGGTGATCTTGGCATGAGCTTTCACCGTGTCTTTTGGAACTTCATTTGGATAAGTGTCCGCATCGCAGCAGTTGGGTTCGCTGTGATGAGCTCCACTGTGTTGGGACATTGACAACAATGATGGAGTCAGACAGGGATTCCAAATGGGAACCCATCATCCAGATGTCGTTCATTCCATTTGTAATCATGTGGGTGATGCAATTGCCAGCAGGGTCATTGAACTTGAAGTCCATAACCAACTTACATGGATCTGGCACAACATCAAAGCACTTGAAAAAATGGTCCACAGGTCACTCAAGTGTCCACTTGCGGTGTGGGAACATCCTTTTGTGCAAAAATCCAACTTGTGGAGTAAGAGTCACGCCACAATGGAAATCAAACATGTCCCCATCATGCCCATGTCCAATGTCTGACCAATCTGCTCCAGACACAGATGCATGAGGTCCATCAAACATTTGGTTAGTCACATCAAAGCATTCCACAGTTTTATCAATGTTGTCCAAATGATGCCAAAGCCCATTCATCTTCTCAAGGGAATCCAACGTTTCGTTATTTTATCTATCTCTTATTATATGAGAAATCACATTGCACTGTTTGTTCTTTCCTTTTCTTGTGTGGTGCAACACAAGCACTTATTTTGTAAACAATGACATCGACTCATTCGGCCTGTGCTGTTTGTGCGAATGTCAACTTGTGGATCTTTCCCACAAGATGCATCATCATGACAATCAATGAATCTCGAGCTCCATCAGTTGGAGTGGAGCATTGGCGGCACGATCTCTCGTCTGACATCACTGTTGAGGCACAAATGTCAACTTTGTGAAGGGACCTCCCGGTCAACAAACAACACAAAGAGTGTCTTAAACAGTGCAGTGTTCCAGGAGCCTGTCTCTTATACACATCTGACGCTGCCGACGAATAGAGAGGTGTAG
>ENA-ORBV01014212-ORBV01014212.1-microbial-mat-metagenome-genome-assembly--contig:-NODE-14212-length-11956-cov-38.929708_pt1 | contig 11956 bp, 8 predicted proteins | sample MGYA00237777_ERZ505514 | MGnify/ENA primary metagenome ERZ505514 (study PRJEB26160, sample SAMN06269048) | microbial mat metagenome | isolation source: Oligotrophic lake microbial mat | place... | reverse complement strand
CGCGCACCGTGTTGTCCTCCGAGCATGAAGCCAGCTGCTTGCCGTCGGGGCTCCAGCAAACGCGGTAGACGCCCTCGGTGTGACCTTTGAGGAGCAGGATTGTATTATGACAGAGATGCCAACATGACTGAATAGAGTGGAAGGGGGAGGTCATGGAAGGAAGAGGAGTCTAGAGGCGTCTAGATGGAGAAGAGGGAGCGCTGATGAGCGACCATCATCCTGTTGTTGCCATCTGCGAGGGCGTCCTGGACCGTGGAGACGATCTCAGAGTACGTGTGGGCCTTGTCGTACTCGGGCCGGTAGATGACAGATGCGAGGGTGTGGATGAAGTCGCGAGCACCAACACCAAGGTTGCCGTCCACGCCGACGACGAAAGGAATGAAGATGAGACCGTGAGCATCGCACGCGTCGCGATAGTAGCCTGTCTTGGACGCCTCGGCCTTTTTGAGTGTGCCGAAAGAGGGGGCGTCCAGGACCGAACGTGCAGTTGAGGAAGCAGAACGCGTGAATGGGTTGACAACAGTGACGTCAATCGCAGCACGAAGGTCGCCGTGGAAGATCGTAATGTCGGGCCGCTTCTTGGGGTTGGAGACTGATGAGTCCACGTTGGAGCCGTAGATGCGTTGTTCAACTTCGACAGCCGCGCCAAGTTTGGTGAAGACGCGAGCCAGAGCCATCTTGATCATGTTGTGCCGAGAGATGCGAGCCTTACCGACGCCGAGACAGGAGAGTGGGTCGTACGGAGCGGAGACGTCACAACTGGTGCAGCCCTTGCCAAGGGTCTGAGCACCAAGGAGGAGGCCCAGTCGCATGGCAACGATGGAACGGAAAGCAAGTTATCAACTCTTTGATTCACCGTACAAGCTAACGTACTTCGGAGGTTCGTAATCGTTCCCGTAGTCGAGGTGAATACAGTACCGGTCAAGTTCGCAAAAGAACCATTCGAACCGAATAGATTCGAATTGTTGATATTGGTTATGTTTCCCGTCGTCGAACTCAAATTTGAGAGGGTTGCTGTTGCTCCTGTGAAAGGAATATGACAAACGACGCTTTTTGAGGGACGAGTGTTTAAGGATAACGCATCAATTAATCCAAGGTCTACACCGCCTCCATTATCATCATTGATCTTGAAGTTCATATTACTCCAGTTGAAATTCGAGTCCTCCGCTTTGTAGGTTTGGATGAGTCCGTGAGGTCTCTTTCCATTTTGATTGGAATCTCCATATGTCTGGTAAGCAAAATTCAGCCGAGAAGAGTTATTCAGCCCGAGTGGAAAACCAAAATCGTAATCGTTGAGAATCGTGAAACCCTCTGTCCCCATCCAATCGGAAATGGAAGCTGTAGATCCAGTTGCAGAGCTATATTTCATAGACAGATTCGATGTATTTTTGGCACGAATTTCACCCAGAGTACAAGTTCCGCCAGTGAGGCTTGAAACATTCCCATTCGTGCTGATAAGATTCGTTATTGTTGCTGTGCTTCCTGTAAGGTTCGTAGAGTTCAAGTTGGAAAACAGTCCTGTAGCTCCATACAAAACACTATTGTTGAGATTCGTAATCGTGGCGGTTGAACCTGTGATATTGGGAGCTACAAGCATATTATAGATGGTTGTCCCAGTAAAATTTGAATCTCCATCATCGTATCCAACCTTGATACACGTTTGGTCGGTTCCCGTCATTGAAAAGCCCATTAACAGACTTCTGGTGGGGTAGATATCAGAATACCCACTGATTCTATTCGAAGCGTGTTTTACACCGGAGGAGGCGAAGGAATTTTGAGATATCAAGTCATACGTTGAACTGAAGAGCCGAAGAGCCATAGATTCTTTACGGTCGTTAGGGATAGTGATATCCTTCACGAAAGTAAATCTTCGGTAATGACAGATCATTCTGTCATTGATCTCGGGCTTGATGCTGATGAAGGTTGGCGTGAAGTCCGTGGCGCAAGGGGGCAAAAACTGCCCCCGCTACCACCTGAGGGCGTGGGCGATGAGACCAAGCTACCGCCCCTCGTACCGTGGTTCAACAACAACTGCTGGTTCGTTTCGCTCCTCAACTTGCTGCTCATTGCTCGTTCCACATCCGAGTTCCTCTCTCTCCCGTCCTCATCCGTGTTCATTAACACGATCAGCACCGCGCTGCATCTGGTGAAGGAAGGCATTGCCGCGAGTGAGCTTGAGGAACTTTGGGGCAAGCTCTACGGCGTCGATGCAATCCCCCTATCTGGCGGTTGTTAAAACAAAAAAACCAAAAAAAAATGCGATGGCACGTGGAGGGTACAGCAGTGCCAGGGGGGCTACCGTATTGCACAGCATTGGTATCCACCATATGTAGGATTTTATGGGCCTGCTGGGGGGGAGGGGCCACACGCCCTCCACGCGAGCGCGAATTTCACACGCAGCAGGCGCCATTTTCCAGAACATTTTCGTTGCCTTGTGCGCGGCGAGCAAGGCAGTCCACGAGTGCGGCATTCTGGTGGACAAATCAACGTCTTTCAACACCTCACAGAGCGCCGCCCAGCCCAGCGCGCAGATATCCCACCATAAAAAATGTCTCCCGGTCGCCTCGCCTGCGAGGGTCGAAAAGGAGCTGTCGGGAAGTCGAGGCCCCATCGCGACAAACCTGCATCACACTGCATCGTTCTCGTGCATACAGTATCCATAGCCTCCGTACCAGCTGGCGTGTGGGTCGCCTCCGTCGGCAGAGAGCGCGATGAGTGGCGCGCGCGTGGCAAACGTCGAAGTCAGCGCACGGCGAGGCTCCGCGACAAAGGAGGCTAGAAAATCTGCAGCTCGCAAAGGACGCCGACAGGCAAGGTCTCCTTCAACCGAATTGCATCATTTGCGGTCTGCGTGACGTTGCTAAACGCAATTTGCACGCCGCTCTCATCCTTGTTGCAGCCGCACAGCCTGCTCGACGTTGCTAAAATCGACCTCGTGGCAGCCTCGCGGAAGACGTTCCTGGATTACGAGAAGTAAAGAGAGAGCACGGGTGAGACCACGCTGCGATCAGTCAGTAACCACACCTAAAACGGCGAATTGCGTTGCGATCGGCGGAGAAGCTGCAATGGGCTCAGGGCGCACGGCGATTCGCGCGGCGGTTGTTAACAACCATCGCGCGCGCGGTCGACCGCGGGCCGCGACGCACTGGGTGCGTGGGTTAAGTGGAGGAAGGAGCCTGGGGCGAGGCGCGCAATGTGGAGGCGGGACAATGGTGGTCATTCCAACATACCATCATCATGGGTGTATAGTTATAGTTCGGGCGGGGGAGAGGCAGATACCAGCTTGGTGATAATTCGCGTTGTTAACAACCGCCAGATAGGGGATCAAGTCAAAAAAAGGCATTCGGCTCTTGCCCAGACTCGTACCTGGGGGGTATGAAGATGTCAACGAGCAGCTAAGCTACATACTCACGGCTGTACAGACTGAAAGCGAAGGGGCGCTCCCCTTCATGGTGACGAAAGCCACTGCGTGGAGTGCGTGCAACGGTGCACAGCATTGCGTTTCCGGCCAATCTCGCTCATCCAGTTTGTCTTTACGAGTTCACATTTACGATGCATCACCATCCATCACCATTGCTGACGCTATCACCCCCACCATTGAGTCGAATGGGAACCTGGAGCTGTGCGGCTGTGACAACGTCCGTGCGACCTCTTGGGTTAAGGCTCTTGGAAAAGTGGCGTTCGTCGAAGTGGCACGGACCCCCAACAAGTTATGTGAACTCCGGCGTTTTCTTTCTTCCGTCTCCATCCATGGCATAACCTACCATCCTGTTGCATTTAACATCAACGTGCCAGGCCATCATTTCGCCGTGGCCCGGATCGGCGAGTTGTGGGTCAGTCTTGACTCGTACATGCACAAGGTCTCATCTGCCTCCCCCATCTCACCCACGGTGCTGGCAACGAAGCATCATGCGCAGATCACCACGATCTTGTATGCTCGTGATGGCCCCCTCCTCCGCCAAGAGTCCATCAACCTGAACGAGCCTGCTGCCCCTGCAGTGGGCGTGACTGGCACCCGACGCTCTGCCAGGACAGCCCAGCGCACGACCACCAACGAATACGAATACAGATGTATTGCTGATGACAACAAGTCAGTTTAAAGCGTCGGGTGACTTAATGAGGTGCAAAAAACTGCGAATGACATTGCAATCGAGTTGAAAACCATGATCAACATACATGACCGGAGACACGGAGCAGGTGCATCAGATGAGCAGATGTCTGGGTGAGACAAACACGATGAGCGAAGCAAAACAAACATATGACCCAATATGAGGAGGATCAGGAGTGGAGAATCATACACGAAAACCGCATGAAAAGCACTTGAGCAGAGTGAAAATCATAGGAAGATGAGTACGTTCGCGACTTGATCGGTAAAAAGACGATCTGGAGAGGTAGGAATAAGGAGATGTGCAAGTGGTACGATAAAAGCAAAACTTCAGCGTGTTAACACGCAAATGGGGAGAGGGAAATGTAAAGGTAGGAATGCTGTGTGCTGTGAAATGAAGGAATACTGGGTAAAAAAGGATGTAAAAAGGGGAGCGTTTTCGGCAAATTGAGCAAAGTGCCGAAGAGGCTCGCGTTGGAAAATAAAAAAGTGAATAATGAAAAAGCAAAGGATGATAAGTGATTGCCTTGGCGAGCTGGTAAGCGTGGTGCTGTTCGCTTTTGTGGACACGGGTAGAATTATGGAGCAGGGTATGAAAATGTGATAGCGGAGTGCCCAGTCAGAATTGACCCGAAATTACACACGTTCGTGGGGCTCATCGCTGTACAAGACCTTATCGTGAGCGTCAAGTACTTCGTGGTTGCCATGCATGAGAGCCTTCATCACGCAAGAAACGAGCGCCGTGTGCACTGTCTCGATTTGCCACTCTGCGGCCGTGTCCGCATGGACTTTTGCGATCCTGTCGAGGAATTCAAGTGCCTTTTCACCGAGCACACCATCGACGGTAACGACGAATGGGACAAATGTGGCACCGTTCTGCTGGGTGAGGTCGCGGTACTTGCTGGTTTTTGTCCGCTCGCGCGCAACAATGCACATCAAGTCGGGGGCCTTGAAGACGCTCGCCTTTTCCTTCTCCACGGCCGCTTCCGTGTACGGATTGATGACCGTTACGTCCACCGCGAAGTCGATTCCTGCGATTGTTGTCAGGATGTCGACGCGTCTGCCGTCCTCGAGCATCATGTGCTGCGGCTCCTTGATCGCAGTGCATCCCAGCTTGTTTAGGTAGTGGTGGAGCTCGTCGCGGATGAGGTTGTGGCGGTGGATCAGCATGTGTCCGACCGATCTGCAGCTGAGGGCTTCGGCTGTTTGGACTACCTCGCATGTGCCGCCATGCGTGCTGCACTGGCGGCCGTGGCGGGGCTGGCGAATCAAGCCGAGGCGCTGGTGGAGTGCCTGGGCGAAGGTGGTTGGGGTGGCTGGGGTGGCTTGGTTGGGCTTGAAGAAGAAGGATGCCTCCCTGGTCCGTGCGCAAGAAATCCTTAGGCGAGCCTCCTCTTTGGCATGCTGCTCAAGTTCGTTGAGTGATGTGTTGAGAGTTGCTAGGCGGTGCTCGTCCATTACCTCCTGTAGCTTTTCCTGTAGCTTGTAGGGGGTCCTCTTTGCCGCGAAGTCAGAGGGTCGCTCAGTGCCCTCCCCGATGAGCTCCTTGAGCTTGGGGACCGGGTTCCGGAAGGCCGCAATTACCGGATCGACTCGAAACGGTCGCGAGCACGTCGAAAAGTTCAGCGGATCCTGCTCCCCCTTCTCGAGGAGTGATTGCGCCTGCACTAGCGATGAGAAGTAGGCGAAGGGAGCCGTTTCCGCCACTGGACGAAGGCCGAGGCCCCCCATCTTGACAGGGAGCCGCATCTGTTGAACCGCACGGTCATTCAGATTCTCAGGCAGTCCCAGAGTTGTCTTTGCCACTTCCATTACGATTTTGTCGAAGGCGGTGGCGGTTGGCACAGACAGGCTTGGTGGCGTCGTGCGCGCGAAATGGGTCATTTTCGGGATCATGCTCATGACCAACAGTTGTAGCGCGCCTTGCGAGGGAAGCTGTGCTTCAACCAGCCTCGAGCCGAACTGATGCTGCTCCTCTAGCAGGTCGTTCAGTAAGGTTTCGCTCTTGGTTGAGCACTCGTTCGAGTTGAGGAGCGTGCCGAGTGCCCAGAACGGGTCGCGTTCAAGTGGGATACCCGAGTTTCCCATTTCAGGTGGGTCTTGGTCCTGGTGTGGCCAAATGAACCGGCACTTTGAAGCATTGAGCTCCAGGCCAAGCTTGGCAAGCGCAGCCTTGACTTGTGCAACCACGTCCTCGATGTTGCCTAGCTTCCCCATCGTGATGTAGATGTCGTCGTACACGGCGTTCACGTCGAAGACGCGCGGGATCGTCGCGATTTCCGTTAGTGCTGATTGGAGGGTCGCGGCGAAGAGGAGCCCACCCAGCGGGTCACCTTGCCGCACACCTTGGCTCGACGGGATGACCTCTGTGACGTCTCCGTTCCTGTCCTTTAGCACGATTGGCGACTCCTTCAAGTAGGTCGCCGCGATGAGGCCGCGCAGGGGTGCGAGCGCGCTCAATTTCGCGACAGTGTCGAGGACCTTGTCTCTTGCGATTTTCCCAAACGCGTTTTCCACGTCTACCCAGAGTACCCCCACTTTTTCGTTGCACTGGTGCTCGACGGGGCCGCTGATCGTGGCCCGAACCTTGTGGATGACTGTCTCCACGCCGCCGGGTATGAGGCACCCGTACTGGTAGCGAGGGAAAATCTTGTGAGCTTTTCCTGCGAGGCTTTTGACCATGAAGCCGCTCAGGGCGCGCATCAGGACCTCGCCGATGCATATGGGCCTCACGCGCCCTTGTCCATTCTTGTCTAGCGCTATGCCCTTGCTCGAGCACAGGACCGCCCGTGCCTCCTCAGTCAGGCGGCCGGTCACGAGTAGGCGATAGATTTCGTGGACTGCCTCCATGCCTTGTTCGTCGCTGATGATGGCCTCCAAGTGCTCGAAGGTCATTCCCGATGGCCCCGCTGTGGGGGAAGAGCGTGCCTGGCCTCGGACATAGCGTCGGAACTCCTCGTAGTCTGCCTTGGAGCCGAGTGGGTTGACTTGATCGCAGTTTGGGTCTGCGAATGGTTGAAGCTGCGCCGGTCCCTCTGGCATGAGCATGCGCATTTGCTCTCGTACCTCTTGCTTTGCCGTGTCGAGCAGTGGCGAGTTCATGAGGGCCTGGCGTGCATGGCGATAGAAGCCTCGGCGGAGGAGGTACGCTGCTCGTCCCCGCTGGCTGCTCGTTAGCGCGGGGCGCACGCATGTCGGGCGCGGTACGTTGTCTGGAGCGTCTTCTCGCTCCTCTTCCTGTGCCGGCACAATTTTTCCGAGGGACTGGGGAGCCTTCGTTCCTTGGTTGTGGACGTTTCCGTTTTCGGCTAATTTTTCGGCCAATTTTTCTGTCGAATTTTCCAGTATCGCTCCTGTCTGATCACCCTTATCCGAAAATCGGCTAAATTTGTCGGATTGAGTTGCCGGCAGTGCCTGTCCATCGTGTGCACGTACTTGGCGTGGTTGCGTGTCCTTGGGCCCTTCTCCCTGGTCGGTGTTGTACGTGGAGTCGAGCACCAAAGTCTTAGTGTCGTCTCGGTCTCCGAGAGGGTGGTTCACTTCTCCTGTAGCGGGGGAAAGGTTGTGACTGCTCACACTGGCTTCAGCGTGGGCGGCAGCGTCGGAAGTGATTGCTTGCGTCTTCTTGCGCTGTAGTTGTTCGCTCTCCTTCTCCTCCGCTCGGCGCTTGGCGCGTTCGGCACGTTCCGCCTTGTTCTCGCGCGCGCGCGTCGCCGCTATTGATTTGCGGCGCATGCTTCTGTCGCTGATTCTGCTGGTCGTATCATCTTCGTCGCTGCTTCCCGCGTCGGATTCGTTGTCCGGGTTGCAGTCGCCCTTGTCGCGTACTTGTGAAACGTCCTGCGTGAGCGTGATCGGCGGCTCCGCGTCGGGTGCGTCCCCTTGCTGATCCTTCTCCTCCCGGGCGCTTGGTTCTGCGGGGGGGTGGGGACAGGCCTCGGGAATGCTTACATCTGAGGTCGCTACGTGCTCCAGCGGTGCGCGCTTTTGTTCCTCTTCGATGTTGCCTGGTTGCGCATCCTCGGCGGCTTGCTTCTCCTTCGTTTGCGGTGGCGTGGCGGCCACTGCACTCTCCGCCTGCTTAGGATCCTGATCCTTTGCGGTGATGCCGCTTTGCTTATCTTCGGCGGCATGGTTGTCCTCGTTGTGCTGGGGGGCCTGTCTCTCCGGCCCGCGCTTGCTTGTCGGGGGGGGGGGCGCGGCAGCTTGCTGGGCGCGCTCGGCGTTCGGCCCGTTCTCGGCTACACCGTTTGCCTTGTTGCTTCCATTTCGCTGCCCTTTGGGCGCAGCTCTCTTTCTCTCGAAGCGATGCTGCGCTTGGAGTAGTGCCACGATTGCCATCGACTTGTTGATGTCGACGCCATTCACCGAATCACTGCGCTTTGGCGTGATGCGCGCGATGATCTGCTGCATGTTGCGCATGTAACGATCGATTGCACGATCGTTGTCCAGCGCCATGATGGCCTTGCCTGTGCCTACCATTGCAGCGGTTTGCAGAGCAGCGTTGCTGAGCAAGGTGGGCTCTTCAGGTAAGCGCATAGCAGGCGGTTCGTCCTTCGTTTCGTCTTGCCAGCCTGTCCAATGTTGGTCCGGCGCCGAGTGGTAGCGCTTGGAAAGACGATGCTTGTAGCGGTTGCTTGCTGCTTGGGCCTTGCTCAGCGTGCGCGTAGCCGTGACTGTCTCGAATCCGTCTTCATCGACTTGTTTGGCCTTAGCGCGGTTGTTCTTGCTCTCTTCCTTGCTTGCAGGAGTTTGCGACTTGTTGCCCGCGTTCGACTTGGCTTTGGAGTACAGGTTCGCATCGTGGTCTTGCTTCTTGCCTTGTGGTCCGTCCTTGCTTTTGTCGTTGGCCTTGCCTTTGCCCTTACCCACATCTGCCTTGCTGTGTGTGCTTGAGGGCTTGCCTGCATTGCTCGATTGCAGGTTGTGCGGGGCGGAGGGCAGGGGTGAGGTTTGGCTCCGCGCGAGTGCAGCTTGGAGGTAGGAAGCGTGCTTCGTGGACGCGCCTGTCTTGGCTTGCGTGGTATCCTTGTTGCTGCCTTGCGTGTTGTCCTCGCTCGCTGTCTTGTTCGCTGGCTTGTTGTGCTGCGGCGCGTCGCTTGGCTTGCCTTGCGCTGCCTTCATCTCGTGCTCCTTCCGCTTCTGCTCGAGTTCCTGCAGGCGTGGGGTCATGGCGGTGGGGGCAGTGGTGGTGGCTGCGTGGATCGAGCGCGTGGTGCCCTGCTTGCGCTTGTAGACTATAGAGACTGCGTTCCATTGAATCTTGTCGTCCAGTTCCGTTTCCGTCATGACTTGAATGCTGACTTGCATGAGTGTGTCGATGTGAACCCACTTGTCTTGCTTGCCTTGCTCGCGTACGCGGATTGCCGTGTCAAAATGCCCCCCCGAGATGCCTTGACCCATGTGGAAAATGAAGCTTACAGCCTCGAACTCGCCCTGCTTGTTTTTGATCTCGAGGGCGTCTGGCTTAAGCTGTACCATCGTGCGGCATCTCTCCTTATCGGATCGGTCCACCGTGAGTCGAAAGACGTCAGGTAGAGTCACCGCGTGTGCCAGCGTGATGGAGTATTTTTCCTCCGCCTCAAAGCATACAAGGCAGGTCCGTTTGTCCTGTGTGGTGCATGTGTGAAGAACTAGATCGTTGGCGCTTACCGATCCTTCGTGGATGTCGAGGAGTGCGTCCAGTGATTGGATCTCGCCCTTCTTGATGTCCTTCGCGTGACCCTTCGCACAGGTGCTGAAGACGGTGTCCCGGCGCAGAGTCAAGATTGACGATAGGGCGCGGAATAGATTTGCTTCCTGCTTAGCAAAGTGGAGAATGTTTTCAGTGATAACATTGAAAGCTTCAGATGCGTCGCACATCTTTCCGGCTGGAAAGGCCTTGAGCGCGCTGAAGAGGAGTGGGTCCTGCACCGCCGTGAAATGAGATGTCTTGCTCGTGACAATCTTCGATCGGGCGGATGCTGCCTCGCTGGCATTAAATCCAGCATGGCGAGGCAGGAGGTTGCGGATTACCTCCTTGCGCGTCGTCTGCACACTCTTGCCGCCCATGGCCGCGAAGCACTTGCTCAGGGTGCTTGCGAAGTCGCATGGGGGGAGTTGCGCAGTGAGTTGCTGCAGTCCCGGGTAGTTGAATAGGGTGTCCAGTGCGCTAATAAGGTAGCACAGATTTTCCCCTTGCTTAAAGCTTTGCTGGCCGTGTGCCTGCTCGCACACCGTCCAGGGCTCTGTTGCCGCTTTGACCGTTAGGTTGGGGATCGATTTCTCCCCCTCCCCTACGTCCTTCTCGTGAGTATTATTGTGATCCATTGCAGCAGAAAGTCTTAAAAAGCTCTCCACTACAATATTTCAATACTCTTTTTATTCTACCTTATTGCAATCGCTGGGTATGCGATGCAGTTCGGCAGAATTCGGGATTTTATTTATGTGAACTACGAGGCAGGAGCCAAGGATCTGCCGCGGTGGGTCGGACCGGTCATCGTCACCGCAAAGCTGCCGGACGACAACTACCGCGTGGGCGAGGAGACGGGCGAGGAGATTCTACGCCCGTATCACCGCAGCCAACTCAAGCTGGCAGGTGAGGAAGCACACGGAGAGTACTACTACATCGACCAAATCCTTGCGCACCGGTACGCGGCAGACGGATCTGAGGAGTTCCATGTCAAATGGATGGGCTTTGGACTCAATCAAGCGACGTGGGAGCCCGCGCGTAACATCCCAGCTTCTATTCGCGAGGCGTATCTACGAGGTGCGCTGAGGGCGCCCCGCGGCAACCAAGAGCAGGCGAGGCAAGCGGAGGCAGCAGTGGATCCCCGGCGGGCTGCAGACGAGCGGAAGGGGCAGGACGATGCTGCGGAGCAGCACAGGACTGAAGCGCGCGTGCGCGGCGCGGGCAGTGCGGCACGTGATGCGCAGGAGCGCTCATGGGCAGAACGCATCGTTGACAAGCGTATTGCACCGGACGGCGAGAGCATGTATCGTGTCGCATACGACAACTACCCGGCTCAGTGGCTAAGAGCGTCAGCGAGCGCACTGCGAGGCAATCGGGCACTCATCGAGGCGTTCGAACGACGTTCTGACAAGCCTGCGGGAGAGCGGGAGCAGAGGTGAAGAGCAGCGCAAAATGAGCGTGAACAGTCGCATAGCGACGAGCAGGTATGCATATGTTATGGACGTTGTGTCAATGCACTATCGTGTGAAATTTCAATATCGTGTGAGCCCGGAACGCAAATCGCCATGCAAAGGCGACCGTGGGACGCGCTCATCACAGTGGTTCTGACGCTGTGGCGCGGCCATGACAAACAGGGCTACGAGCCTGACACGCAGTGGCGCTCAAGGGGAAATTACCTCAGCCATGACAACAGCGACGTGCTATCGATTCAATTCGTATGCATTCGTGACGTGTCCACGCAAGGCGGGGTCTGATCAACCCTAGCCAGCGCACGACAATCGGACCGAATTCACCGCACGCCACTGAGCGCACGCGGGACCAGCTGGCTGAGGCTAGCGACATCTGATTGAGTTCTCGTAACTTGAAGTGTGTACTTGCAGTGCAGAGCTCTTACGCCTGTGACGCGGGGAAGCAGAGGTTCCATCGGGGCCTAGCTGCATGGTCGGGCGTCAGGACGCCACGACATGGGGGAAGTGTTAGTGCTAGGCCGGTTTCGGGCCATTATCGGCCCGAGGCAAGGGGGGAAATGCCCGAATCGGGGGAATAGGGGTGTGGAGGGCTTGCCGCGCCTCCATGGTCGCCTTCGTCGTCACGGTGGACGGACTCCTCGGCGAATCCGCGCTCGGCTTCCTCGACAAGGTCGCCAATGCCTCTCTGGTCTTCGAGTGGCAGGCCGATTC
>ENA-ORBV01014211-ORBV01014211.1-microbial-mat-metagenome-genome-assembly--contig:-NODE-14211-length-11957-cov-3.629040_pt1 | contig 11957 bp, 9 predicted proteins | sample MGYA00237777_ERZ505514 | MGnify/ENA primary metagenome ERZ505514 (study PRJEB26160, sample SAMN06269048) | microbial mat metagenome | isolation source: Oligotrophic lake microbial mat | place... | reverse complement strand
TCGCCGTACCGGCCACCGTGCTCAATTACGCGGTCGGCGAAACCAACAAGCTGGTCAACGTCAGCATCGTCGGCGACACCACGTTCGAGCCCAACGAGCCGTTCACGCTGAGCTTGAGCAACCCGATCGGCCTTGCGCTCGGCGACACCCAGGCGACCGGCACGATCGTCAATGACGACGCGCTGCCGTCGCTCAGCATCAACGATGTGAGCCAAAATGAAGGGCAGGCGGGCAGCAGCAATTTTAACTTTACGTTGAGCTTGAGCAATCCGAGCAGCCAGACCATCACCGTCAGCGCCACCACCGCGGACCAAACCGCCCTGGTCGCGACCGGCGACTACGTCTTCCTGCCCGCCACCACGGTCATCTTCCAGCCCGGCCAGACCAGCCGTCCGCTCACGGTGCTGGTCAATGGCGATGCCGGCAACGAACCCGACGAGACCTTTCGCGTCATGCTCAGCAACCCAAGCGATACCAACGTGATCGACAATCAGGGGCTCGCCACGATCCTCAACGACGACGGTGCGACTGTCCTATTTGCAACCGGTTTCGAGTAACCGCGTGCGCGATCACCAACCCCGTCAAAGCGCTGATCGACGGGGTCCGGTTGCCGCAATCACCGATGTTGTTGCTGCTGATCCCGGGCAGCCCGCGTAAGCGCAGCGCACCCGGGGTTGATCGCGCCATGTCCCGGGGTGCGACTGCGGCTTACCCGGGCTACGAAAGCGCGTAGCGAAACGCTCCGCTCTGGTAGCCCGGGTAAGCGCAGCGCACCCGGGAATCGCGACTGGCCCCGGAATCGGCGCGGCAGCTCTCTAACCCGCATGCTGGTGTTCCGGACCTCACGCCGACACGAACGCCATGTCGATCACCCTGACCGAATTTGCCCGAGCGCGGTTGTTTCCGCGTGAACCTCGTCGCAACACCATTCAGGACTGCTCGCCCGAGTCCTTCGAGCGCCGCGTGAACGAGGAACCACCGTTGCAAGTGCTCGACGGCTAAGCGCCGTTCTGCAAACTACAGGTGCATCGCAACTGGACCGCCACCCGTTGCCTGACGGTGCCACTGACTGCCGCGAACCGGCATCTGCTTCGTTCCGACGACGAGGCCCGCGCGGTCGATGAATTGCCGGTCCTGGTGCGCAACGGAGCGCGCGAAACGGGCCGGAGGTAGCGCGGTTCTGTGCGCGCGTCCTGGTGGGTTTTCGCGAGGAGTCAATTCGCGCCAGCGGCCGCGTCTGGCTACGGAGCGAGATCTACATTCGCTGCGTAGCGACAGCCCGGCGCCTCGCGCATGCGGGAGTGCGGCGAAAACCGCAACAGCCGTGCGCGTAGGACCCCGCCTCAGGCTGCTAGCAGCCTGTGGATGAGGCTTGGGCGTGCGTCGTCAGCGGATCTCACTGCAGTGAGACCTTCGACGAGCTCGCGCTTCAGCGCCTAAGCTGCACCACACGGCCTGCGATCTGCTGACGTTCGGTGCTTGCGCCGGCGCAGGCGACGCGGTTGCGGCCCGCGCGCTTGGCGGCGTAGAGCGCAGCATCGGCACGCGCCAACGCCTCGGTCGGCGTGCCCGCAGCTTCAGTCCAGCCGGCGACGCCGATGCTGACGGTGACGTGCACGCCGTGCAGATCACTCGCTTCGATCGCAGCGCGCATGCGCTCGGCGAGGGCGGCGCCAATGGTTTCGTCGGCGTCCTGTAGGACCACCGCGAACTCTTCGCCGCCGTATCGATACAGATCGGTGCCGCTGCCGAGCGTGCGACCAAGCACGGCGGCGACTTCAGTAATGACGCGATCGCCGACCAGATGCCCGCGACTGTCGTTGATGGCCTTGAAGTGATCGATGTCGAGCAGCAGGAAACAGCACACACGATTCTCGCTCTCGATCGCTGCGACGGCCTCGTTGAAAGTCCGCCGGTTGAGGCAGTTGCTGAGGGCGTCGTGGTTGGAATGGAAACGCAGCATGGCCGCCGCGCGCGATTCGAGCAGCGCGTAGGTGTACATGAAGCAGACCAGCAGGCCATAGCCGCTGGAAAAGCGCACCACATCGATCATCGGCAGCAGCAGCGCCGTAATCGCGGTGGCGAAAGCCCCGAAGATGAGCATGCCCGCGAGCGCGAGCCCTGGGCGCAGCAGGAATACCAATACCGGCGGGAAGATATAGGCCCAGTGATGCATGCTGCGGCCGTGATAGCCACCGAACGCAATTACGGCGGCCAGCGCGAGCGCGACGACGCTGAAGAAGATCGCGCCGCCGAGGCCGCGCGGCAGCACCAGCAGGACGATCAGGCAGCCGCTGACGGCTCCGAGTACGGCCCAGGACAGAAAGGCGGTGTCGGCGTAGCCGAGCCGGGTATTGAGGATCCCGAGCGCGATCATCAACAGCATGACCAAGCCGCTCAAGGTCAGAGCTACCCGCCAGCGCAAGGTCTCGCGCAGGATCGAGAAGGAATCACGTCGCAGCCGCATTCACACGCCCCCGTATGCGCCGCAGATCTTAGGCGGCTTACGCGCGCCTGTCGCGGGTTTTCTCGAACAAGCATGGAAGCTTGCAGCAGGCGCTCGTTGGGCCGGACTCGGCGCAGCGGTGCAAACAGGCGGTAAGTCCGATCAGGATTCGTTGCGATTTCTGATCCGCGCGGTCGATTTTGCGACCGCTTCGGCGAGCGGAATCGGTGCCGGCCGCAGGGGACTGTCCAGGATCGACTCAAAGGCGCCCCGCCGCCATAGCACGGCTTCGGTTTGATCGGCGCCCGCGCGAATCAATGTTGCCAGGGTTGCGCCATCGCTCGACGCCGGACCCGCAGTTGCCACGATGCGCGTGCGTCGCTGCTTGAGCAGTTGCTGCTGGATATCAAACGACATGGTCGCCCCATCGCTGCTCCTTGGGAACGCGAGTCTAGGACACCAGCAGCGCTGCCTGGCAGCCGTGCGACGCGCGCCCGCGCGCGAGCCCTTCGTCAGTGGACTGCGCGCGGCGCGCATGGCAGGCTGTGTGAACGAGTCCAGGAGCATCGCCATGTCGCTTGCCCACGCCCGCCCCATCGCATTCGTCATCACGCGCGACCGCAAAATGTCTGAAGCGTTCTATGGCGGCACGCTCGGTCTGGCGCGACTGCCAGGCGACGATTTTGCCGCGGTCTTCGACCTCGCCGGCATCCCGCTTCGCATCACCGAGGTGCCAGGTCATCTCGCTTCCCCGCACCCGGTGCTCGGCTGGCAGGTGGCCGATATCGCAGCGACCGTGCATGCGCTTGCCGCGAAAGGCGTGGCAATGACGATCTATGAAGGCCTGGGGCAGGACGCGCTGGGCATCTGGACCGCACCCGATGGCGTCGCCAAAGTCGCGTTCTTCGCCGATCCCGACGGCAACGGCCTCAGCTTGACGCAGAGCTACAGCTTGACGCAGAGCTAGTAAATGGCGCCGCAAGTAGCTGCAATCGTTGTTCCTGGCCCGGGTTGTTTCACGGCGTCTTGACCGCCAACGTCGCGGGTGTACTCTTCAGCAGCGTGCGCCAACTCGTCTCGTTTCCAGTGTTTGCTAATTTTTGGAGTAGCCAATGGGTCATTGCCGACGCACTTTCGCGATGCTCATGCTTGCCGCGACATCGCTCGTTGCCTCGCCAGGTGGCTATGCCGCGTACGCTGACAAGTCTATGTCCGTCGACGAGGACGGCGCTGCAGTGGCGATGGCTGCGACGGAAGGACTGCGGTCGACACCGAAGGTCATCGGCGGTTCGGAATTGACGAAAGCCGATGCACCCAACAGCTCCCGCTCCAAGACCGAGAGTCAGCCGGCGGGTGGGCCAACAACGCTTGTGAATGGAGTGCCGATGAATGGCACGACCAACTCCGTGGTCGAGAACGGCGACTTTCGTGACTACACATTCACGCTTCCGGCGGGTACGACCAATCTGACCGTGGTCATGGACCAGATTACCGCCGACCTCGATCTGTACGTGCGAGCGGGACAATTGCCGACGCTCGCCATCTTCGATTGCCGGCCATTTCTCGGCGGGACTTCGGCGGAAAGCTGCCCATTCACCAATCCCGCCGCGGGCGTGTGGTTTGTGCGCGTCTATGGGTTCGCCACCGGTCCGCAGTCTTTTCGAGTCACCGCGACCTGGACCGGAGGTGCCGGCAACCAGATATTGAATGTCACGCGCAATGGGACCGGTACCGGGACCGTTACCAGCACCCCAGCGGGAATCAACTGCGGCGCGACCTGCAGCGCGAGCTTCGCTAACGCCACCAATGTCACCCTCAGCCACAGCGCAGCCGGCGGCTCGGTGTTTGCCGGCTGGGGTGGCGATTGCAGCGGTACCGGTGCTTGCGCCGTGGCCATGACCCAGACGCGCAACGTCAGTGTGACCTTCAATATTCCTGGAGGCAGCGGCGTGGTTGGTGGAAGCTGGATCAACCTCGGCCCGGCGCCGGCGCAGAATGGGCAGAACGAGAACGTCGTCAATAACGAGGTGGTCGGCTCGATCAATGCAGTCGCGCCGCATCCGACCAACTCGGCGATCCTGTACGCGGCGGCGGTGGGTGGCGGCGTCTGGCGGACTGCTAACGCGACGGCCGCGGCGCCCACCTGGGTCCGCCAGACCGATGCCCTGAGCTCCTTGTCTTTGCGCGCGCTGCGCTTCGATCCCACCGACGTGCAAAATCTCACGCTGGTGGCCGGCAGCGGTCGCAGTTCCAGTCTCGGCGGCACCGGCGGTGCGCAGATCGGCATGCTGCGAACCACCGATGGCGGCAGCAACTGGAGTGTTCTCGATGGCGGCGGCACACTGGCCAATCGCAACATCACCGCCGTGGAGGCGCGCGGCGCGGTATTGCTGTCCGCGACCACCAGCGGCTTGTATCGATCTATCAACACTGGCGCTGCCTTTACACTGATCTCGGGGGCCGGGGGCAGCGGGCTTCCGACCGGACAGGTCACTGATCTCGCGAGCGATCCGACGTCATCGACGCGCTTCTACCTCGCGGTGCTGTCGACCACGCTCGGCATCTATCGGTCGACCGACACGGGTGCCACCTGGACCAAGGTGTCTGATGCCACCGTCGATGCTTTTCTGGTCTCGAACGGTCGTGTGCGCTTGGTGACCGGCGCCGCGGGGCAGGTGTTCCTGGCCATCGTCGGCGGCAACGGACGCCTCGCAGCGGTGTTTCGATCTGCCAACGGCGCCGCGCCCTGGGTAACGCTCGGCATTCCGACCACGGCCGAACAGAATGGCGTGCTGTTCGGCGCCCATCCGGGTGGCCAGGGCGGCATCCATCTGTCCGTGGCGGCGGACCCGACCAACGCGAACATCGTCTACCTCGGTGGCGACCGCCAGCCGTACTTCGGCGAAGGCGTGCCGGGCAGCCAGGAGTTCTGGCCGAATTCCTTGGGTGCGCAGGACTACACCGGGCGCTTGTTCCGCGGCGACGCCAGCCAGATTCCCACGGCGATATGGTCGACGCTGACGCATTCAGGCACGGCCAATAATTCCTCGCCCCACGGCGATTCGCGATCCATGGCCTTCGATGCCCAAGGCAATCTCATCGAAAGCGATGATGGCGGGGTTTACAAACGCCTCTCCCCGCGTTTGACGAGTGGCACCTGGGTGTCCTTGAACGGCGACATCGAAACCACCGAGTACCATGGCATCAGCTACGACGGGCTGGTCGATCGCGTGATCGGCGGCGCCCAGGACACCGGCACCACCGAGCAGGTGACGACTGGATCGCGCACCTTCATCAGTGTCGCCACAGCGGACGGCGGCGATACCGCGGTCGATGATGTCTCTTCGGCGAGCGTGTCGGCACGCTATTCGAGCTTCCAGAACCTCGGTGCCTTTCGTCGCCGCACCTACAACACGTCCAATGTGCTGCAATCGCAAACGTTTCCGGCGCTGACCGCGATCGGCGGCAGCCCAGACATGGTCCAGCAGTTCTACACGCCGTTGGCGATCAACCGGATCAATGGCTTGCGCCTGCTGTTCCTGGCAGACAACGGTGTCTACGAAAGTTTTGACCAGGGTGGAACGGTCAATCGAATTTCGACCGTGCGCGGCAACGCATTCGTCGGTGGCCCAGCGATCTACGGCGTCCCCGGCAATGCCGCCTTCGTGCACATCGCCTCGGGCAATAGAACCTATACGCGAACTTCGGAAGGCGGCACGCTGACCCAATTGGCACACGTATTTCCCCAAAGTGTGCTGGACGTCGCGGTGGATACGACGCTGAGTTCACGGCTGTTCGCGATGACCGGCGCGGCGGTGTTCCTGTCCACCACCAGCGGCGCCAGCTACAGCGACATCACCGGCAATCTCGCGAGCCTGTCGCCGGGCGTGTTGCGCAGCATGGTTTTTGTGCCGCGCGCGATCGGCAATGCGCTGGTGATCGGTACCGACAGAGGCGCCTTTATCGCGCTTGACCCGGCCTACAACAGCTGGCAAAGACTCGGCAGCGGTCTCCCGAATGCACCGGTCTACGAACTGCAATATCACGCCGGTCGCGATGCCTTGATCGGTGGGCTGCTCGGTCGCGGCGCGTGGCGACTGAACGGCGTGAGTACCGCGACCGGATCGGCGGCGATCTTCCAGAACGGCTTCGAGTGACGCGAAATGGCCAAGCCTCTCAATCACAGCAAGCCTCTCAATCAGGGCAAGCCTGTCAATCAGGGCAAGCCTGACAATCAGGGCAAGCCTGTCAATCGGGGCAGGCCTCTCAAATTTGAAAGAGGATCGATCGTGAACCTATGGGCACTGCGCGTAGCTTTCAGCTTTAGTGTCGTGCTGTCGGCGCTCAGCACGCCCATTGCGGCAGCCGGATTCAACGAGGCGGCGAGCGCGATGAACGGGGTGGTGGTCGCCGAGTCGTCGCCGTGGGCATGGGTCAGCGACCGCGCGGGCCTGGTCACCGCGATCGACCTTAGCGACGGCAGTGCACGCTGGCGCGGTCCTGCACGCGGATCGCCGCTGGCGCTGTATCAGGGACAGTTGGTGGTGATGACCGCGCCGGATGGCGCCGGCAAGCTGAATATCCTGCTGGTCGACCCACAGACCGGCAGCGTGGATCGCGGCTTCATCGCCGAGCTTCCCGAAGCCGTGGTGGCGAGTCCCGCGGCATTGCCAAGCCAGCGTTTCGAGGCCTGGACCAGCGTCGAAAACGGTCTGCTCGTCTCCTGGGAATATCAATGGGCGCCGTTGCGTGGCGCGCTGATGGGGGCGGACAACAGCGTTTCGCGCATGCAATCCCTGGAAGGCGCAGTGCTGCTCGATCTTAACGTGAGTTCGGCGACCCCGGCGCTTGCGGACCAGCAGGCGCGCCGTCGTGATCTCGCGGCCGATGGGCGTCTCGCCCAGCTTGATGGCACCCAATTCCGATCTGGAGATTCTTCGCATGTGCTCGTCGCGAATGCGATCGAAGATCCCAAGCTCGGCTGGAAATGGCGTTGGCAGCTGCACGAACGCAGCTCCGGAGAAGCGCTCGGCCATATCACTGCCGCAAGCTCCACGGCGCCGTTCTGGGTGCGCGGGAATCGGGTGATCTGGCAAGCTGATCCCATCGACGCTGCAGACGGGAGCGGACGCTGGGTTGCGCACGGTTCGCGCTTGCTGGCTCAGAATCTCGCCAACGACAAGATCGCATGGTCGTTCGATATTGCGGACCGCATTTACCTCGGCACCTTGCCGCCCTGATCCTTGGCGTCAGGGCTACGGGATCACGTTCCCGCTTGCCGCGAAGGTCGACGTCAACGGTGAGCACCGTCACCCGATGTACGCTTGGCTGGCGGGAGCGGGTGCGGATTTTCCTGGTGACATTCAATGGAATTTCGAGAAGTTCCTGATCGGCCGCGACGGTCGGGTGGCCGCCCGTTTTGCGCCGACGCTAAGACCGGACGCGCCGGAAGTGATCAGCGCAATCGAGCGCGCGCTTGAGGCACCCTTCGCATAGGTGAGCGCGTCAGCAGAGTGGGCGCTATCTGGGCGGAGGCGCAGGGGCCAGATTGTCGGCACGCAGCTCCAATGCCAGCTTGTCTGGCGCCGTGCAGACACAGGCGACAAAGCGCCCGCTTTTGCTGCGCTCAATGGATGGACCGATCTTGCCACCGACGTAGCCGGCTGCGACGCAGCGAGCATGGCAACCTTCGGCCCGCGCGGCATCCATCCCGGCGACGCCCGCGAAGCAGCCCATCGCGCCAGCGCCGATCAGCAGCAACGAAGCGCGCACGAGCACGCGTCTAGTCGATCCCAGCTTGCCGCTCCAAAGCTGTCCGAGCACTTCGAATTGACGCGACTTCTGGGCGCCGCCGCTGGCGAACAGCAAAGCCATCACGCCGAAGCTCCCGGCGAAAAACAGCGCCACTCCAACCAGCATTGATGTCGGCACGAGTCACTCCCTAGCTCCGCAGCGGCAACGCATAGATCGCAGATGTCTCAGGGGAGCCTTAACCGCATAGATGGCAGATGTCTCAGCGGAACCTTAACCGCATAGATGGCAGATGTCTCAGCGGAACCTTTAAGGTTTCCTCAGCTCGCCGGAAATCGCAATCGTCGGCGCGCTAGCGCCTTGCTCGCTTCGATATCGCGCAGCCGCGGGCTGGCGGCATGGGTGACCAACGAATAGACCAGGCCATGCGCCGCCGCCGTGACCTCGGCCACTGCGGCCGTTACCGACGCCCATTCCGCGCCTTGAGGTAGGCCGGGTCCTATGCGCCCGCCGGTCGTGATTTTCGCGATTGCAGATCGAGCGCAAGGCGCCCGGCTGTTGCGACGGAGCGAACCCCCAATCGCTCCGTCGCAAGACGCGCGTCTATTCGAAGCCGTCCACGAACAGATCATCAATCGGCGCGGCGCCATCAAAGCCATCCGCAAAGACTCCAGTCCCGGGTCCGCCGGCGAGCTTGCAGTTGTAGCAGATCACCGCAAAGTCCTGACGCGGGCTTGTCGGAACCCATGGATTGAGCCCGTCCGCGGCGATCACTGCGGCTAAAACATTCAGCCGGATTTGGCCTCCCGCGTGTTGGGCCGGCGACAGCATCACGCCCTCCAGGTTGTTCTTGGAGTCGGCGCTGCCGCCGTTCACAGAGACCCCGTCACCCGCCGCGAATACATTTCCGCGGTAGCTCTGCGCACCAACAAAAACGTTGAGATCGAGGTCGTTGACCCAGGATGCGGTGGTGCCACCGGTGCCAGGGCCTGGCGCGTCAGTCCACGCGAGCATGATGCGCACGGGCTGCGCCGGATTGTCGACACTGAGGTTGACGTTGTATTCCGAGCCACTGCTGGTGAGCACGGTCTCCTGATCGTTCAGCCACACCTGAACGCCGGGTTTGATCACCGCAGCGAGGTCGAGACGTCCCCAGCCCGCAAATCGATTCGGGCGCTGCGGCATGGCGCGCCCGTCGGCGTCCAGGAAGCCCGTCAGGTTTTTAGATACGGCCGTCAGTGCGGCTTTGACCATGGCCGGGCTCGGATCCCGTCCATACAGCGTCCGGTAACGTTGCCAGTAGAGCGCACTCGCGCCGCTTACCACTGGCGAAGCCATGCTGGTTCCGCACAAGGAACCGAAGCTGCTGGTGCCGGACGAGGTGAGGCTGTCGGTACTGCAGCCCGGCGCGACGATGTGCGGAACCTGGCGACCATCGCAGGCCGGACCGTGTGCGCTATTGGAAGACACGTCGAAGATTGCGGTGGTCGGCGAACCGGCGACCAGCAACTTGGTGGAGCCGATGGCGAACAGGTTTTTGGCCTCGTCGGGCGAGCCGAGCGAACTCGGTGCACAGGCGCCGGGAGCGTCGCCGTTGCCATTCATGATCGACCACACGGTCAGGACTGGTTGGCTGCCCGGTGCAACCGGATCTGCATCGCGCGCGATCATATCGACCTGCATGGTCGGGATGTCGTACCCCTGCGGCGATCCGGTCGGCCCCCAGGAGTTGTTGGCAATGCGGCCACCGCTCACGGCGGTGTCCTTGTAGATTCGCAGGATGCCGTTCGCGACCATGCTGCCGGGACCAGCCCCGAGGAAGGGGTTGTAACGCTGCAGCACGAGGCTGGCGCCGGGTGCTACGCCTTGGCCGCGCAAAAATCCGAGCCCGTCGACAACTCCCGACGCGCCGGTGCCGGCGACTGCGCCGGCGACATGGGTGCCGTGCGAATTGACCGCGCTGGCGCAGCTGCCTTCAGTGCCGAGGCACGGGACTTCCCGGCCCGCGAGATCAGCATGGGTGTTGAGGAAGCCGCCATCGACAATGCTCACTTTCACGCCAGCGCCGGTCAGCCCGGTCGGCGCCAGCCATGCCTGATAGCCGGGCGCGATCACATTGCTGGCGTTGTAGCCACCGACGATCGATTGATTGGTCATCTCGCTGCGTGCACCGGCCCCGCTCTTGATCTGCTGCAGCGTGTAGACACCCGGTGCCTGGGCCGCATCCAGATAGCGGTCGCCCGGGAGCTCGAGCTCGACCAGCGTCAGATCCGGAGTCAGCGGCGTACGCTCGATCAACTGGCCACCATTCTGAGCGAGGCTGGCAAGCACCGCATCGGCGCTGGCTGCGTCGATCAAGGCCATTGCTCGGGTCGGGCCGGTGTCGAGATCGCGGCTTTGTGCCGGTACCCGTTGCGCTGGCAGAAAATCGCCGACCCAGCGGACCACCGAGCTGCGCGCGCTCAGCGCGAGGAGCTCAGCCTCGGTCGCCCAGACGATATAGGTGAAGGGCGCGAGGTAGCGGACCGGACGAATACTGGCGTCGCGCAATTCATCGAGGTCGCTCGCGCGCGGTGGACCGAACAGCTGCACCAGCCGGAAGTCCGCACCCTGATGCGCGGACGGCTGCAGCCAGGCATTGGCAGACTGGGTGCGCGCGCGCGGGTCGCTTCGCAGGCCGTCGATGCTCAGATCAAAGGGCCGGTCGACCGCCATCACTTGCGGTCCCAGTAGCGTGACCGGCGCGCCGGCACTATTCATCCAGACAAAGGCACCGTAGTCGATCGCGCCAGCTGGCAGGCTCGCGCGTAATGCCGCGCTCGGTCGTTCCACGCGCAACCAGGTTTCGGCGGCGACCAGATCTGTCTGAATAAGTGCCAGAAACAACCACGCCGCGCGAATTTTCAAACCGATCCTGGAAAGCAAAAGTGAAGGGCAAGTATAGGCGGCGCTTCGCCGCCAATGCGTGGACGCCGTCACAACGATTTCATCTGCGGCGATCTGCGGCCGCTCAACGGTGGCGTCGTCCCACACAGCCGGGAGCGCACAGCACCCTCGGGAACAGGCAGCGCACCCGAAATCAGGTCAGCGGCCTCCCAGAGCGCCTGCGCATTCCGTTCCATGCGCGAGAAAGCCTCCGGGCCTGCTGCGTCACAGCGCCAATGACGCAACAAAGACGCGATTTGCGATTGCACCGGGTGGCAGTTGCGCTGCGCCGCCGTTCACCCTGATGCCTTCCCAAAGTTGCAGCATCAATCTGGTGTTTTCGTCGCCCAATGTCGGCAATGGATTTAATGGCTCGTTCAGCGTGGTGACCAGTCCGACAACTGTGCAAAGCCCGTCGAACGTGGCGCTCACCGGCAATGCAACTCCGGCTGCGATGAGCCTGTCGCCGGCAAGCTTGGCCTTTAATGCGACCGTGACTTCGACCAGTGCGCCGCAGCCGGTGACCCTCGTGAACACCAGCGATATCAGCATCAGCGTCACCAGCCTGAGCCCCTCGACGCGCTTCAGCCGCAGCCCGGGAGGCAATTGCGGAACGCCGCCATTCGCATTGGCGGCCGGCCAGTCGTGCACGCTCAACCTGGTGTTCTTGTCGACGAACGTCGGCAACGGTTTTTCCGGCTCGCTCACGGTATTGACCACGCCGACGACGGTCCAGACGCCGATCAACCTGTCGTTGTCCGGCAACTCGACACCAATTCAAGCCATGCTCGAGCCGACCGCCGTAAACTTCGGCACGTCTTTCATTGGCATTTCC
>ENA-ORBV01014210-ORBV01014210.1-microbial-mat-metagenome-genome-assembly--contig:-NODE-14210-length-11957-cov-4.821549_pt1 | contig 11957 bp, 8 predicted proteins | sample MGYA00237777_ERZ505514 | MGnify/ENA primary metagenome ERZ505514 (study PRJEB26160, sample SAMN06269048) | microbial mat metagenome | isolation source: Oligotrophic lake microbial mat | place... | reverse complement strand
ATGCCGCCACGGATCGCGTCGCGCACCTTGTTCTCGGTGCTGGCTTTCTCCAGCGCCCTGCGGATGGCTTCTGCTTCCGCTGCGCGCGGAATCACCAGCACGCCATCGAGGTCGCCGAACACGATGTCGCCCGGTTGGACCCGCACACCGTTGATCTCGACCGCGACCCGGTAGTCGACCACCTTGCCGCGCGCACCCTGGTCCTGTGCGTATCCGCCGTAGGAGAACACCGGGAAACCCGCCTCCAGCACCTCGGGCGTATCGCGCGAATAACCATCGAGCACCGCACCGGCGGCTTTCAGATGCTGGGCCCGGGTCGTCATCAGCCCGCCCCACAACGCGAACTGCGGGGCGCACCCGGTCGCCACATAGACCTCATGCTGTTTCAGGTCGTCCAGCGCCTCGAACAACAGGCCGAACGGCTTGCGGCTCAGTGCCAGTTTGCCCTCGGGTTCGCTGGCGGCAAAACAATTGGTTTCGAGCACCGGCATCGCGCGCCCGCACACCACCATGTCGCTGCGCAAGGCGCGAATGCCCGGACTCAGGAACTGGTGCAGCAGGCCCATGGTGTCCAGGATGTCACCCACCACCGCCGGGAACAGGCGCGATTTCATCAGGGCGAACAATTCGTCATCGTCTTTCCACATGGCTACTCCGGATGGTTGTGAGCGCCCCCAGCCCTGGCTTCGCCAGGCCCCAAGGGGGTGCGAGGAAACTTGGGGCGGCCCGGCGTGTCTGGTGAGGGAGATGCCATTCTAAGAGCGGCGCACCGAACGATGCAGACTGCGGTCAGAGTTGCATGCCCGCCGCAGTTTGCAGGTCGTGTCTGGTGATGAGATCGTGCGGCACCTGTGCATGACGGTTCAATTCGGCGTCGATCAGGTGCGCCCCCAAGCCCGACTCGGTCGGGAACTGGCAATGGCCATCGACCACCGCTGCGAAGTCGCCGCCGACGAGTTGGTGGAACAAGGGGCTTTCATCGAACTGCAATTCCAGCATGTCGAACGATCCGGCCACCGCGGCTAACTGCAGGCTGGCCGCATGGCAGATCGGGCCGGTCGGGTTGTGTGGCGAAAACTGCACGCCGTGCAGCCCGAACCGGTCCGCCGCGTCCAGCATCTCCTGCATTCCGCCCATGTATTTGACGTCCGGCATCATCACGTCGTAGGCACCAGCCTGGCAATACGGCCGGAACGCGTCAAAGCGAATGCCCTGCTCCAGCCCGGCCATGCGGATGCCACGCGGATTGGCCAACGCGCGCAGGCGTACCAGTGCGTCGATGTGTTTGTGGGTCTCCGGCAGCGGGCACTCGATCCAGTACAGGCCCAGTTCGGCTGCCGCGTGCACCAGGGTTGTGGCGGTGGCCTCGTCGAAACGCCAATGGCAATCGATCATCAGCCGTCGCTGCGGACCGACGACGTCGCGTACCGCCGCGATACGCGCCAGCCCATGTTGCATGGCCGCGATGCCGCCGCCGGTGGCACAGACCGATAGGTTCACCTCATCGAAAGGCGCCAGTTTGAACGCGACGTGGCCCGCAGCCAGCGCGTCGCGCGCGCTCTGCGCGAACCCGGTCGGAGTACGCGGCTCGGTACGGCGATTGATGTTGGCGTAGACCGCGATCCGGTCTCGGCACACACCGCCCAGCAGTTCAGCCACCGTGCGCCGTTCGCTGCGCGCGTGCAGGTCCCACAAGGCCTGGTCCAGTGCCGACAGGGCCGCCGACTGGGCCAGGTCGGCCGGCACGATGCCGGCAGCAAAAGCGCCGGGCTGCTCCGGCGCGGCGTGCAGAACGCGCGACGACAGGTCGTGTGCCGCGGCCATGACGGCCAGCTCCTGGCCAGCCAGCGATGCTTCGCCGCAGCCCACCGCGCCGTCGTCCTGTTGCAGCTGCACGAATATCCAGCAGGTCTTGGCGCTGACCTGGATCTGGTGCCACTGCGTGCTGCGCAACCGCCGGGCGGTCATCTGGCAGACCTCGGACGGGCGAAGTGCCCGGTGGGGCTGGTGAGTCCCGTGTAGTGCATCGCTGCTCCAATGAAACCTGAGAATTGATTGATCAAATATAACCATCCGGTGCGATATTGACGCCGATTGTTTCATTTTTTAGATCAAAAAATTCAAGGAGACGGTTTGGATTGCCCATCGAAAGGCACACTGCGCGCGTCGCACTGCCAATGGCGACGGTGTATCCGGAGCACCGGACAGACGCACGGCTGTTGCGATGGCACCTGTCCACCCAGAATGGATCATTGCCCGTCATGGCCACTCGGTCGCTCTGCCCACCGGGTACGGAGCCAGAGGGAAGAAAATATACTTCTGGCTTCGCGCATGACGCACCCGGCGAGCCTGGGCGCGCGGGCCTTGGCTAGCGCGGCCATCAGCATGACACCCCATCACACCGATCCGAACCCGCAACTTGCGCGTCGCTGGCGCCTGTCCATTGCACCCATGATGGACTGGACCGACCGGCACTGCCGTTTTTTCCACCGGCTCCTGACGCGCGAGGCGCGGCTCTACACCGAAATGGTGACCACCGGCGCATTGATCCATGGTGACGTGGCGCGGCACCTGCGATTTGATGGCGAGGAACACCCGGTGGCACTGCAACTCGGCGGCAGTGAGGCGGCCGACCTGGCGCATTGCGCCCGCCTGGGGGCGGCCTGGGGTTACGACGAGATCAACCTGAACTGCGGCTGTCCGTCCGAGCGGGTACAGCGTGGCGCGTTCGGCGCTTGCCTGATGGCCGAGCCTCAGCTCGTGGCGGACTGTGTCAAGGCGATGGTCGATGCGGTGTCGATACCGGTCACCGTCAAGCATCGCATCGGTATCGACAAGACCGAAGACTATGGGTTCGTGCGCGATTTCGTGGGGCAGGTGAGTGAAGCTGGCTGCCAGGTGTTCATCGTGCATGCACGCAACGCCTGGCTCAAGGGCTTGTCGCCCAAGGCCAACCGGGAGGTGCCGCCATTGCGCCACCAGACCGTGCACCGGCTCAAGCAGGATTTTCCGCACCTGACGCTGGTGCTCAACGGCGGTATCACCAGCAATGGGCAGATCGCCGAACAACTGGCCTATGTCGATGGCGTGATGCTTGGGCGTGCGGCATATCACAACCCGTGGCCGATGGCATCGTGGGACGCGCAATTCTTCGGCGCGCAGGCGCAGACCGCCAGCCGTGAATCGGTCGAGCGGCAGATGGTCGACTACATGGCGCGCGAGGCCCGCGAACACGGCACGCCCTGGCCCAGCGTGGCGCGCCACATGCTGGGACTGCGCCACGGATTGCCTGGTGCACGGTACTGGCGCCAGGTGTGGAGCGACCACCGGCTGCGCGAGAACCCTGCGCATGAGGTCATGCAGCGGGCCCACCGTTGCAGCGAAGCAGTGGTCGAACGCAACGCGGCGGCGCATGTCTGAACATCCGCAACAGCGGCTGGCACTGGCGCTGATCTGGCTGTTGCCGTCGTTGTGGGCCGTCAACTACATCGTCGCGCGCATGGCCCCTGGTGTGATCGGGCCCTACTTGCTGGCACTCGGGCGCTGGGGCATTGCAGGGGCCGTGCTGGTGGCCCTGTGCGCGCCGGAACTGTGGCGCGAACGCCGTCACATCACCGCGCATTGGGGCCAGTATCTGGTTCTCGGCTTGCTGGGCATGCTGATCTGCGGAGCCTGGGTGTACCAGGGTGCGCGCTCCACCAGCGCCATGAATATCGCACTGATCTATGCGGCCTCACCGGTGATGATCGCGCTCGGCGCCGGCCTGTGGCTGGGGGAAGCCTTTGGCAAGCGCCAGATGGCTGGAGTCGCGCTGGCGCTGGCCGGTGTACTGCATGTGATCGTCCGTGGGCATTGGTTGGCGCTGGCCGATCTGCAATTCGTGCCCGGCGACGGATGGGTGTTGGCCGCGACCATCTCCTGGGCGGCGTTTGCACTGTTGCAGAAGCGCTGGCCCAGTCCTCTGAGCGCTACTGCGCGGCTGGCGACCATCTGTATGTTCGGCGTATTGACACTGCTGCCGTTCTCGCTCTGGGAGCTGACCCAGCCTGGACTGCTGGTCTGGGGGTCCGAGGCGCTCTGGCTGGTACTGGCTGTCGCGGTGATGCCCGGCCTGGGCGCCTACTGGATCTACGGCTGGGCGCAACGTATCCTGGGCGCCAGCCGCGTCGCGGTGGCCTTGTACCTGGGGCCGCTGTATGCCTCGGTGGGCGCCTGGGTCATGCTCGGCGAGCCGCCCGGTTGGCACCATCTGGTGGGCGCAGCCCTGATTTTGCCCGGCGTTTTCCTGGTCACGCAGGCGCAGCCCGCACCGACTCTCAGGGCTGCCACGCCGCCGCTGCCAGTCCGTTCCTGAAGTGGACCTGCATGGCATGGGTTGCGGCGCGGGCATCTCGCGCGACCAAAGCCTGCATCAGGTCGCGATGCTCCAGCAGCGACTCCTGGATGCGTCCTGCCTTTAGCAGCGAGTGGTGGCGGTTGAGCTTCATGACCTTGCGCAGGTCGGTGGACAGTTGCCGGCTCCAGCGGTTGCGGGCGATCTCCAACAGGCGCAAGTGGAAGCGTTCGTTGAGCTCGAAAAATGTGCCTCGGCTGGATCCGGCTGATCCAGCAGCGGTTTCCAAGTTCGCGTGTACGGCCTGCAACTCGGCCAGCTCTTCGTCGCTGGCATGGGCTGCAACCAGTCCTGCCGCGTCGGATTCCAGCAAGGCGAGCACATGGTAGACCTCGGCCAGATCCCGCTCGGACACTTCGGTCACATATGCGCCCCGGCGTACTTTCATCGTCACCAGACCCTCGGCGGCCAGCACCTTGAGCGCCTCGCGTAGCGGGGTTCTGCTGATGCCATAGTCCCTGGCCAGTTTGAGCTCGTCGATCCAGCTCCCGGGCGCCAACTCGCTGCTGAAGATGCGCTGACGCAATTGCTCGGCAACCTCCTGGTACAGCGCACGCGGGGCGAGGGATTGGGCGGCCTTCATGTTGCGGTCCAGGGGTTGGGACGTCAGCTTGTTGGAAGAATTGTGAATTTATAATTATAAATAACGATCCCCGCATCACAACACACGGATCTGCCGATCGGCGCACCATGAAGGGCAGACTGCAACCATCCGGACCCATGCCATGAGCAACGACAAATCACCCCCTACCGCATCCATGGCCGCCGCGGATGGCGACATGGCGCGGTGGCAAGCCGCCGCACGCCAGTCTGTTCCCGGCGGCGACCTCGACGCCTTGAACTGGCATACACCCGACGGCATCACCGTCAAGCCGCTGTACACCGCCGATGACCTTCAAGGCCTGGCGCATGCCAACAGCCTGCCGGGCTTCGCACCGTATCTGCGCGGACCACAAGCGACAATGTACGCGGTGCGTCCCTGGACGATCCGGCAATACGCCGGCTTCTCGACGGCCCAGGAATCGAATGCCTTCTACCGCAAGGCATTGGCGGCGGGAGGGCAGGGTGTCTCGGTCGCCTTTGACCTGGCGACCCACCGCGGCTACGACTCCGACCACCCGCGAGTCACCGGCGACGTTGGCAAGGCCGGCGTGGCGATCGACAGCGTGGAGGACATGAAGATCCTGTTCGACCGGATCGACCTGGGCAAGGTCAGCGTGTCCATGACGATGAATGGCGCCGTGCTGCCGGTGCTGGCCGGTTACGTGGTGGCAGCGGAGGAGCAAGGTGTTGGGCAGGCGCAGCTGAGCGGAACGATCCAGAACGACATCCTCAAGGAGTTCATGGTCCGCAACACCTATATCTACCCACCGGTGCCGTCCATGCGCATCATCGGCGACATCATGGAATACACCGCGTCCCACATGCCGCGCTTCAATTCGATCAGCATCTCCGGCTACCACATGCAGGAGGCCGGTGCCAACCAGGCGCTGGAGCTGGCCTTCACGCTGGCCGACGGTCAGGAGTACGTGAAGACGGCGACCGGCAAGGGCATGGATGTCGACGAGTTCGCGCCGCGCCTGAGCTTCTTCTGGGCCATCGGCATGAACTTCTATCTCGAAGTGGCCAAGATGCGTGCGGCGCGGTTGTTGTGGTGCCGCATCATGCAGGGATTCGGCGCGAAGAATCCCAAGAGCCTGATGCTGCGCACCCATTGCCAGACCTCGGGCTGGTCGCTGACCGAGCAGGACCCGTACAACAACATCGTGCGCACGACGATCGAAGCCATGGCGGCCGTATTTGGCGGCACCCAGAGCCTGCACACCAACAGCTTCGATGAAGCCATCGCGCTGCCGACCGATTTTTCGAGCCGCATTGCGCGCAACACCCAACTCATCATCCAGGAGGAGACCCATATCCCGAACGTGATCGATCCCTGGGCTGGCAGCTACATGATGGAAAAGCTGACCCAGGACATGGCCGACGCGGCCTGGAAAATCATCGAGGAAGTTCAGGCCATGGGCGGCATGGTCAAGGCGGTGGACAGCGGCTGGGCCAAGCTCAAGATCGAGGCGGCCGCGGCCGAGAAACAGGCACGGATCGACTCGGGTCAGGACGTCATTGTCGGCGTCAACAAGTACCGGCTGGAGTCCCATGACGAGATCGAGGCGCGTGACATCGACAACGTCGCGGTGCGCGAGGGCCAGATCCAGCGCCTGCACAAGATTCGCGGCGAACGCGACACCACGGCGGTCGATGCCGCGCTGGCTGCGCTGACGCGGGCGGCGCAGGACAACAGCGGCAACCTGCTCGACCTGTCGATCAAGGCGGTGCGGGTGCGCGCCACTGTCGGAGAGGTCAGCGATGCGCTCGAAAAGGCCTTTGGCCGCCACCGTGCCGACACACACAAGGTCAGCGGTGTCTATGCCGCTTCCTACGACAACCCAGCCAACCCGGGGGCCGCGATGCAGCAATGGGAGTCGATCAAGCAGGACATCGTGCAGTTCGCCGAGCAGCAGGGCCGTCGACCCCGGGTGCTGATCGCCAAGCTTGGACAAGACGGTCACGATCGCGGCGCCAAGGTCGTGGCCACCGCTTTCGCCGACTTGGGGTACGACGTCGACATCGGCCCGCTGTTCCAGACACCGGAGGAATGCGCCCGCCAGGCGATCGAGAATGACGTGCATGCGGTGGGCGTGTCCACGCTCGCTGCCGGCCACAAGACACTGGTGCCGGCGATCATCGCCCAGTTGCGCCAGCAAGGCGCCGACGACATCGTCGTCTTTGTCGGTGGCGTCGTGCCGCGGCAGGATTACGATTTCCTGTACCAGGCTGGCGTCAAGGGCATCTATGGCCCGGGCACGCCGATTCCGGATTCGGCCGCCGACGTGCTCAAACAGATTCGAGCCGCGCAGGCAGCCTGACCACGCGCTGCATGGAGTCGAAGGCCATGACCTGCGCTACCCCGGCAGTTGGCACGGCTGCGATCCATGCGCTCGCGGATGCCGTGATCGGCGGGTCGGGCCTGCCCCGGCGCCGTGCGATCGCCAAGGCCATCACCTTGCTCGAGTCGACCCGAGCCGACCATCGCTTGCAGGCCGACCAGCTGCTGGTGCACCTGTTGCCCCATGCCGGAGGTGCGTTCCGGCTCGGCCTGAGCGGAGTCCCCGGTGTGGGCAAGTCGACGCTGATCGAGGCACTGGGCCTGTACCTGATCGACCGCGGGCTGACGGTCGCAGTGCTGACTGTCGATCCGTCGTCGGTGGTCTCGGGCGGCTCCATCCTCGGTGACAAGACGCGCATGGAGAGACTCTCGGTGCACGAGAAAGCGTATATCCGACCGAGTCCGTCCGGCGGAACCCTGGGCGGCGTCGCCGAGAAGACCCGCGAGGCGATGTTGGTGCTGGAGGCCGCGGGATACAACGTGGTCATCGTCGAGACGGTCGGAGTCGGGCAAAGCGAGATTGCGGTGGCTGGCATGACCGACATGTTCGTGCTGATGCAACTGCCCAATGCCGGCGATGAATTGCAGGCGATCAAGAAGGGCGTGATGGAAGTGGCGGACCTGGTGCTCATCAACAAGGCAGACCTCGACCCGGACGCGGCCAGCCGAGCCCGCGCCCAGATTACCTCCTCTTTGCGCCTGCTGGGGCAGCACGGCGATCCGCAGCGGGCCGCACACGACAAGTCCACCTGGCAGCCGCAGGTGTTGCAGCTCAGCGCCCTGTCCGGGCAGGGCATGGACGGGCTGTGGTCCGCCACGCAGGAGTTCCGCACGCTGCGCCGCGCCAGTGGTGCCTGGGAGTCGCGCCGACACCAGCAGGCCCTGGCCTGGATGTGGGAACGGATCGAAGCGGGCCTGCGGCAGGCGTTTCGCGCCGATGCGCAGGTGCGGGCGCGCCTGCCGGTGTTGTCGAAGGACGTCGCCAGCGGCACGGTTGTCGCATCCGTGGCGGCGCGCGAATTGTTGAGCCTGTTCCGGCCTGGTGTCGGGACGCCGCCGCAAGCGCCGCTGCGGCGCAAGGGCCGGTCGTCGTGATCTCGTTGACCTCGATCAGCCGTATCGAGGCCTCGACCGTCTGGCGGCGCGAGCGAGTCGAGGTCATCGACCTGCCCGAGGGTCGGATGCTGGTCAAGGGTCAGCGACCCTTGCGCGGCCCCATGGCGCATCGCGTATTGAACCTATTTGCCTGGCTGGCCGGCGCGCCTTATCTGAAGGCGGTTCCGGTACATGGCGGCGCGCGGTCACAGGCGATCGAGATCTGGCGGCTGGCGGCGTTGCGCGCAGCGGGCATTGCGGTGCCGCAGGTGCACCATGTGGCGACAGATTATTTCGTCATGTCCCATATCGGATCCAACGACCTGGCGCGGGCCTTGCGTGAACAGGGTTCGCAGGCGTATGGTCCGTGGATGGCCGCGATGGAACATCTTTTGCTTGTCCACGCGCGGGGCCAGTACCTGAGCCAGTGTTTCGCGCGCAACATCATGGTTTCCGATCATTTCGAAGGCTTGATCGACTTCGAGGACGACCCGCTCGAAGTGATGACGCTGGCGCAGGCCCAGGCGCGCGACTGGCTGATCTACCTGCAATCGACGCTGGTCAACCTGGCGCTGGAGCCGGACCGTCTCGATGCCACCCTGCATGCGGTGCTGTCACGCGAATCCGAGCCGGTGCGCGGCGTACTGCGCGATGCGGCGCGCCGCCTTTCCTGGTTGCGCCACCTGCCCACCAACCGCAGGATCTGGGGCAAGGATTTTGTCAGCCTGCAGCCGGTTGGTGCCGCGATGTTCCGGCACCACCTGCCAAACCAAGAATCCCCCTTAACGGAGAAAAACGATGCATGAAATTCTGGAACAACTCGAGACCATGCGGGAGCGGGCGCGCAAGGGTGGCGGCGACAAGCGCATCGAGGCGCAACATGCCAAGGGCAAGCTGACGGCGCGCGAACGCCTCGATCTGCTGCTCGACGAGGGTACGTTCGAGGAATGGGACATGTTCGTCGAGCATCGCTGCGTGGACTTCGGCATGCAGGACCAGAAGATTCCCGGCGACGGCGTCGTGACCGGTTACGGCATGATCAATGGGCGCCTGGTGTTCGTGTTCAGCCAGGACTTCACCGTGTTCGGCGGCGCCTTGTCCGAAGCCCATGCCGAGAAGATCTGCAAGGTGATGGATCAGGCCATGAAGGTGGGTGCTCCGGTGATCGGCCTGAACGACTCCGGCGGCGCGCGGATCCAGGAAGGCGTGGCCTCGCTCGGCGGGTATGCCGACGTGTTCCAGCGCAATGTGATGGCCAGCGGTGTCGTGCCGCAGATCAGCATGATCATGGGGCCGTGCGCCGGCGGGGCGGTGTATTCGCCGGCGATGACCGACTTCATCTTCATGGTCAAGGACAGCTCCTACATGTTCGTGACCGGGCCGGAGGTGGTCAAGACCGTGACCCATGAGGAGGTCACGGCCGAGGAATTGGGCGGCGCCATCAGCCACACCACCCGCAGCGGCGTCGCCGACCTGGCGTTCGAGAACGACGTGCAGGCGCTCTTGATGTTGCGCCGGCTGTACAACTACCTGCCGCTGAACAACCGCGAGAAGGCGCCGGTACGCGACAGCGGCGACCCGACCGACCGGATGGACACCAGCCTGGATACGCTGATTCCCGACAACCCGAACAAGCCCTACGACATGAAGGAGCTGATTCTCAAGTCGGTGGACGACGGCGACTTCTTCGAACTGCAGCCCGACTATGCGCGCAACATCCTGATCGGTTTTGCCCGGATGGGCGGCCAGACGGTTGGCATCGTTGCCAACCAGCCGCTGGTGCTGGCCGGCTGTCTGGACATCAAGTCGTCGATCAAGGCGGCGCGTTTCGTGCGTTTCTGCGATGCGTTCAACATCCCGGTCGTGACCTTCGTCGATGTGCCCGGCTTCATGCCCGGCACCAGCCAGGAGTTCGGCGGCATCATCAAGCATGGCGCCAAGCTGCTGTATGCGTATGCCGAATGCACCGTGCCCAAGATCACCGTCATCACCCGCAAGGCCTATGGCGGGGCTTATGACGTGATGAGCTCCAAGCACCTGCGCGGCGACGTCAATTTCGCCTGGCCCCATGCCGAGATCGCAGTGATGGGCGCCAAGGGCGCGGTCGAGATCATCTTCCGCCAGGACAAGGGAGACGCCGCGAAACTGGCGGCCAAGGAAGCCGAATACAAGGCCCGGTTCGCCAACCCTTTTGTCGCCGGCGCGCGCGGCTTCATCGACGATGTGATCCTGCCGCACGAGACCCGCAAACGCATCTGCCGCAGCCTGGTCATGCTGCGCGACAAGAAGATCGAGAACCCGTGGCGCAAACACGGCAACATTCCACTGTGAGTCGGAGACACCATGTTTGAAAAGATTCTGATTGCCAACCGTGGCGACCAGCCGCGCAGCGGCGCAGCGGCGCAGCCACATTGCATGGTGCGCGCAGCGCACGCAGGCGGTTTCGCCCGTGTACGGGGAGCTTGCGATGTTTGAAAAGATTCTGATTGCCAACCGTGGCGAAATCGCCTGCCGGGTGATCAAGACCGCGCGCAAGATGGGCATCAAGACGGTGGCCGTTTTCTCGGATGCCGACCGCGACGCCCGTCACGTGGCGCTGGCCGACGAGTCGGTGCACATCGGCGCCGCGCCCAGCCGCGAGAGTTACCTGCTGGCCGACCGGATCATTGCCGCCTGCAAGCAGACCGGCGCACAGGCGGTGCATCCGGGCTACGGATTCCTCAGCGAGAACGCCGACTTCGCGAAGCGGGTGGAGGAGGAGGGCATCGTCTTCATCGGCCCCAAGCACTACTCCATCTCCGCCATGGGCGACAAGATCGAGTCCAAGCGGTTGGCGGGGAAGGCCGGCGTGAACTGCATTCCCGGCGTCAACGATGCGATCGGCGATGCCGACACGGCGGTCGAAATCGCACGTGGCATCGGTTACCCGGTGATGATCAAGGCCAGTGCCGGCGGCGGCGGCAAGGGTCTGCGGGTGGCGCACAACGACAAGGAAACGTTCGAGGGTTTCACCAGCTGCCGCAACGAAGCGCTGAGCAGTTTCGGCGACGACCGGGTCTTCATCGAAAAGTTCGTCGAGGAGCCGCGCCACGTCGAGATCCAGCTGATTGGCGACGCGCACGGCCACGTCATCTACCTGAACGAACGCGAATGCTCGATCCAGCGCCGGCACCAGAAGGTGATCGAGGAGGCACCCAGCCCCTTCATCAGCGACGCCACTCGCAAGGCCATGGGTGAGCAGGCCGTGGCGCTGGCCAAGGCGGTCAGGTACCAGAGCGCGGGCACGGTCGAGTTCGTCGTCGGCAAGGACCAGAGTTTCTATTTCCTGGAGATGAACACCCGGCTGCAGGTGGAGCACCCGGTCACCGAATGCATCACCGGGCTGGACCTGGTCGAGCTGATGATCCGGGTCGCCGCCGGCGAGAAGCTGCCCCTGGCGCAGGCCGACGTCAAACGCGACGGCTGGGCAATGGAGTGCCGCATCAACGCCGAGGAGCCGTATCGCAACTTCCTGCCCAGCACCGG
>ENA-ORBV01014206-ORBV01014206.1-microbial-mat-metagenome-genome-assembly--contig:-NODE-14206-length-11963-cov-3.313562_pt1 | contig 11963 bp, 14 predicted proteins | sample MGYA00237777_ERZ505514 | MGnify/ENA primary metagenome ERZ505514 (study PRJEB26160, sample SAMN06269048) | microbial mat metagenome | isolation source: Oligotrophic lake microbial mat | place... | reverse complement strand
GAGATGTGTATAAGAGACAGCTCTTCACAAGAGGATAAGTTTGTGGCCTGGGCTCTAAAAAAGTTCGTCCAAAATTAGGTAGAACTACACTTTAAGTAGTTCCCAGAACTTTTCTAACTTCTCGAACACACACCGGGCTCTAAGTCCCATTCGGACGTCTTGTACGTCATTAGCGTGGGTTCGATATACAGTTTGTTTAGGACGAAGTGGACTTCTGCTCCCTTCTCGTACCGTTCCATTTTACAGTCGTTCCAACTGTAGGATATCTCGTCCATGAGTTCGGCGAAGGTATTGATTTTACCTTTCATCACTTTCTCCGTTTAGCTACAGCACCCAACTGCGGACGTGCAGGTCGGAGCGTCTGTACGCTGCCAGTTTTCTGCGGAAACGGGAACTCCACCTTGTGGATAATTCCAAACTTCATGCAGTCTTTTACGGTGACATGCCAGTCCTCGTTGTTCTTCAGCTTGTCCTTGAGTATCTTCATCTTCAGTTTCGTTTCTTTTACGTACATCGAAAACAAGTCAGTCGCAGACTTCTCTAGCTCCGTAGCTCGTGTCGCCAGATACGTTGCCGTGTTCCTAACCGACTCGTCAGGTACATGGTAGGGGGCGTGCAACATAAAGTCGGCACCCGGAACTGCGGTTCGGTGTGTGCCGGCTAAGTAAATGATCACCGCCGCCGACTGCACCTCGTCGACTGCGTGTGTCACGACACGTTTACCGCAACTCTTCAGGGCATGGTAGATGCCGTAGGCAGACCCGAGACAGCCGCCGTGACTATCCATGTAAATGATCACCTCGTCACCTGGAGATTCAAGCAGGAACTTGAGAACGTGCCAAAGCGTTTGCGTGGTGATCTCGCCCTCTAGAAAAAACACGTTCGGGATTTTAGGCTGTCCCGTATCAGCTCCCTCTTCAGCCATACCTCCTTTACCCCCTACCTCTATTCTACGCTAGCGCCGCAGGCAGTCCAACAAGATCTGTTTAAATAGTGATCAGTTTGTTTAGTGCCAAATTGCCTTCTCGCTTAGATTCTGATAGAACGTTTTCAACGCTTCCTTAAAAACTTCAACCCCGCGGCAATCGAGAGGATTTCGCTTTATGCCCTCTGTAAACATGGAAACAGTTACCGACGACCTTCAACTAAAAATTGACAACTTTTTCGAACGAAAAGCAGCACAAGATACCCGTTTAGCTCGGGAATTTCGCGAAGACTCCTTACGTAGCACGATGGTCGACCATCCGCACGCCGATTTCAAAAAAGTCCAAAAGATTTTTCAGAAACTTCTAAAAGAGTCTTTAGAAAGTTCCAACTTAGAGTTTTACGACTCTAAATGGCAATCTTCTTTATTAGGAGAAGACAATCGTGGGTGAGGTTCTAGACTTCAAGAAAAAGACGCCGCAGGACTCGTCAGAGGCAGCTCTCGACTCGTCAGAGGCAGTTATTGACGAGAAGGATGATTTCACGAAAGGTTTGACGGAGTTAATTTTCGACATCAACACTTGGTACATTGAGCTTACGTCTTTACCTAATCCTGACGAGCCTGAGAAACCTGTGATTGATATAGAGGTAGCCAGGGTGCTGCACTACAACGCCAAGCAACTTTTTAAAGCGTTGACGGATGCCTGGGAGGATAATATGACGAAGGGTGTGCATGGTGGGTGACGTATTAGACTTCAAGAAGAAAGGTGTTTCTGACTTATGACACACCATCCCAACGAACTGACGCTAAAGAGGACCTGCGGGGGAAGAAGACGTCAAAGATGGTGCTCCTGGTGGGAATTGAACCCGACGCCGCCAACTTGAAAGGCTGGTGTTCTAAACCATTAAACTACAGGAGCATTTTTAAATGCAGATATGTTCCTTCGTCGTCTCTCCTTTAGAATCGCTGTGTACGATACGTTCAACCTCCGTCCTAGTTCTCGATCCGAAACTCTTCCTAGAAGAGCGACGATGTGTACTTCATAGACGAAAGGTTTCCTCCCTTCTGGATTCCCGCTCTGACCTTTCTTCCACCGGTAGCCGCCGAACATAATCCCCCAAACGCAAAAACCCCGCTGCGATAAAGCAACGGGGTTTTTAGTCGCAAAGACTAACCGTCGCTAGGTAGCGGCGCGCTCTTCTTCATTTGCAAAAAAGTTCGACATAATAAACTGTAGCTCACCGTCAAACCTTTGTCAACCGAGGCAAGCCTTTTTTGCACGGTCGGGTACCCTCTACACCTCTCATCCAAAAAGGTTATGGGCAACACGCTTTTTTAGTTCGTCGCGGAACTGCTCACTTGATTTAAACCGCGACATTTGCAACAAAAGCAGCATCTGTCGTTATGATTTCAGGCCCAAGTTGCCTGGTGAGCGACCGTAGAAGAATTCCACGAGCGCCATTTACGTCTCGGTCCACGTTACACAGACACGCGCCTACACGTCAAGTCTTGAGGGATTGAAAATGGACGCGCATGCGTCAAATCCCCAAGGATGCAGATTTATGATTCTGATGTGCTCATGCTTGCCTCCACTCCTCTCGATCGAACGGTATGAGCGTCTCTGCGCCGTCGCAGTCATCAATGCGGAAGCGTTCCCCTTCAGGTAGCCAATGTATTTCCAGTGAGCTACCGCCATCAGATTTGAATTTCCCGCCGAAGAGCTTTTCTGCAATATCTTTGATGGAGCCTTGCTTACCGCCTTCGACCCAAGCGACCACCTCTGGGTGAAAGAGACACTCTGGAACAGACGTGTTCCACGAGTACCACCCAGTTCCAAAGCCTGGGGAAATTAGGACAGCGACTAGTCCTTCGCGAATTACCTTCTGCGTGTTTCGCCTTAAGCCCTTGCGATACTCTCCGCGCTCTCGTTCGAGGCGCAAGTTCTCGGCTGTGAGGGCGGCGAGATTTTCAGCCTCAGTTTGCCTCACTCTTTGCTCCGCAACAATCTGCAAGCTCATACCTAGCGGCGATCTCGATAGCCATTTGTCCCACAGCCAGCTCATTCCACCTCCGTCTCGGGCATGAGACGCTAAATGTTGAGTCGCATCATAAGGGAAGCCCCGCCCTCAACCTCGAAAGAGATAAGGGCGGGGAGGAGGTCACTGCGTAGGGATTACGATCGGAACTTCGAAACATTCAGCGACACGGAGAAGGGTTTGCTTTTTGGCAAGCTCGTCACACGGTCCGTTATCGTCGTCGTCGTCATCGTCGTCACCCGGATCAGGACCGACACCGCAGGTCGCCGCGTCTCCGCCGAAGCCACAGATCTTAACGTTGTGCTTGGTCTCCATCGCACGTAAAAAATCTTTGCTTTCTTGGGTATCTAGCCTGACGTGATAGTTAGTATCTCTTATGTTACCCTTTGATGCTACACCTAAAAGAACAGGTTTGGTGTTGTCGTCAGTGAGGTTCAACGGACCGCCGGAGTCGCCGAAACACAGCGCTGATCCACCACCGCCAGACACCATGTCGTAGCCAGACGTACCGGACATCTTCGACTTACCCGCACGGAGCTTGCCGTCATTACCGCCGCTGCCGTTCGAGTTCGTACAGCCGTACCCTAACAAGTAGTACTCCGTTCCCACAGTCGCCGATCCGCCAACTACCGCAAAAGCGTCAACGTCAGCTTTGGCGATTTCTTGGTCCGTGATGATCACCGAAACGTCGTGGTCTCTGCCTGGGTAAAGCGACGAACGCTCGATCTTACCTGTGAAATACTTCGTACCAATGGCAAAGCTGGCTACAGCTCCCGTCGTACCGCAGTGTGCCGCCGTGATAACGACGCGAGGACCGACTACCGTTGCAGAACAGCCCGAGTTACCGACGCGGATCCGAACGATGTACTTCCACTTGGCGATGTCCACTTCCTGACCGTTGATCAGCGTAGGAAAGATTTCACCTTCGCTCGTGCGCCAACAGATGATGTTCTCTTCTGTCGGAGCTGGACCATCAGTGGTCGGATTGTAGGTGTCTTTGCAGATCATACGATCTTCTGCAAGAACCTGCTGCGGAGCACCAAGAGCTTCGCCGTTTGACGCTCCACCGCCGGACGCTTCCTTCTTACAGCCGGTGACAGCAGCAAGAGCTAGACTAACTAGCATAAATTTCTTTAACATAAACCCCCCTTGAATTTTAGCTGCCAATCACATGACTGGCAGCGACTACCTAAACTTTGCTAACTCTTCCTCCGTGAACTTCGTATGGACACCAAGCAGTTCTGTCGGCTGCGAGTAGACGTAGGATTTGAACAGCTCAGTCAAATCCTTATCGGTCTTACGTTCTAAAAACTCCTCGAATTCTGGAGTCGTCAGTGTCTGTCTTCTTTTTTCTATCCACAGGATTTTTAGTAATTCTTTCATACCACCTAAATTAGAAAAAAGATAGTCGAGGTGCGCGATGAAATTCATTCCGTTGGAATACGCTGCCTGTGTCGTATGCCGTCTGTACTCACTAAACCCGCCTAAGTTAGCTGCTGTTCCCGGCGACTGACGACGTGGGTAGCCGCTGTCTCTCCAGCTAGCTACTGCTTCATCGATCCAGCCGGCGTTGCCATTGGCAGGCATTACGCCACGAGCAAACCACGAGTGCGTCAGCTCGTGACCCAGCGCACCCATCGACGTGACTGTAGCGCCACAGTACTCCATGCCGCCGCCAGACGGGGTGATGTAAATGGTAAGTGAGTCGTGTCCGTAGATCCCGAACGTCTGCTCTAGCTCAGCTAAAACTCGTTTAGTCGTGGAGGCACCCTGGTCAGCTAAACCCTGACTCTCGGCGTACACAACGACGGGGAAAGTGGATTCGAGTCCGCCGTAAAGGAAGTTCACTTCCTTGAAGCGACCTGCTTCAGACACATGGAAATAGAAACTCGATGTGGTGAAGTACGCTGGGAACTCCAGCTTGAACGTGTTACCGCCGTTCGGATACACGATAGCATTGGTATAAATCCTGTGCTCTTGCTTCGTCTTGAGCGTCAGAAAGATGTTCTGAACGTACTGATCGTATTCGAAATTCGTCGGCGCATACTGCTCAAAGAACTTTCGATCCGACAGATCTCCCATAAACGTGCTGAACCGTACCGAAGACCCCGAGAACACTACGTCAGGTAGCTTGTAGTCGAGCATCAAGGTGTGACGACTGTTTGCTGTCACCTTTGCCGAGAGCACCCTGACTGTCGTTGCCGACCCTGGACGCGACGTAGCTGTTTGCACAGAAGTGCCGTCAAGCTTGACGTTAGTCGGTTCGGTGATCAAATCAAAAACGGGGTACCCTGCGACTGGAGCGAGAAACGTGACTTCCGCTTTCGCTGTGTGTGTTCGCGCTGTCGGATCGAACGTCCAGGTGAGGTTGACGGTCTCGAAATCAACAAAAACCGCTTGTCCATCTTGATAGGCAAACGGTTTAGGAGCCTGGCTAAAGTCAGCTAAAGCGGGAGGACTGCATAAAATAATCGAGAGTAATAATTTAAACATGAAGACCTTTCTAGGGTCCGGACTTATTCCGTGAGGATTGGCTGGACGACGGGGAACGCTACCGTCTTCGTCGACAGCGCGAGGATCAGGCGTTGAACCAGTGAGAACACTCTTTGGAAGAGAACTGTCGCTTCCGCCGTGTCCACGTTTTTCATCTCGTCGATGATCTTATCCGCGCCCTTGAAAGCTTCGACAGTCGAGAGGACTACAGGCGTGATGTACTGGAGGTCGGCGAAATCGATTACGCCGTCAGCTTTCGCTTTGTCGTAGGCGTCTAAAAGAGTGTCTAAAAGGTTGAAGAGATCTAACACTTCGTTGATCCCTAGCTCCGCTGGTAGTGCGGTAAGCTGTTGTTCTAAATTTTTAACTTCCATGGGAACTCTCCTAGGTGGTGTGGTTGCTGCCAGGAGTTAATCTTTAGGCAAAAGAAAACCCCGTCTAAGTGACGGGGTTTGTTTAGTTTTTGTTTAGGTTACCGTTAAGATTAGACTCTCTGCCTGAGTGCGTTCTGAGCGAGGACCCAGCTCTTGACACTGGTGTACCCGTGCCTTCTGTGCAGGGGTCTACACGTCGGGCACTGGATATTGAGCCAACCTTTCGGGCACCGTGTTTTGACCGGCTGCTGTCCGCAGCGAGCACACAGCGGGAGGACGGTCAAGTCGGCGTTGGCGACAGCGGTATAGCGTGGTGGTTTAGCGGGGAGGGAGAACTGGATTCGGGTAGAGCTTGCGGATCGGTGAAAATAGACATTGTCCTCGTCTTTGACGAAAGGTGTTTGGACGACGCCTTTCCTAAGGAGTGTCTTGGCTCGACGTGTGTACCCGTTCTGGAGGAGGATCTGTTCAAAGTCCCTTGCGACATGTTCAGTCAGGTCGCAGGTGATGTGCGACTTGTAGTAGTGGGCCTTCACTCTCTGTGTCAGCCAAAGTTCTAGCTCTCTGTTCACGTTCTCTCCAAAAGGACGCGCAGCTCCCGCATAACAGCGGTGGGGAGATCTGCCAGTTTTTTTAGGACAAGGTGTTTCGGGTAAAAGTACGACACGGCGTCGGACATGATTCCGATACCAATGGTCTCGATTCCGTAGCGTGTGATCTCTCGAACAGCTAGTCGAAGGTCCGAGTTTAGGATTTCGGTACTTTTACACGAGCACTGTGGGTACCCGTCAGAAAGGACCATCATGATCTTGCGCTTCTTACGGCTGAGCGACAGACGCTGTGCTGCCCATCGAACACTTTCGCCGTCGCAGTTAGCGCCGTTGCCTGAGATTCGAGCAATATGGTACGGGGTCCGTGAGTGTTTAGCTTTGTAAATCGAGTGCTCTAGAGTGTCGAATCGGTTAAATGCATCCATATCCTCATTATTGTAACGGCGGGAGGCACCCGGTATTCCGTGCATGGTCCGGAAGCCTACCACCTCGTGTTCAATCCCAAGGGCGGATAGTGCCGTAGTGAAAATCATAGAAGCCTGACGGGCAGTTGCCGCAGGTATGCCGCTCATCGACCCTGATTGATCGACGACACACATGATCGACACGTCGTCGACCACGGACGAAACGTTGTCTTTGAACGGCGTTTTGTAGTTTGGGTTACACTGAAACCGAGCCAGGTTCCGTGTAGCGATCTTACCTTCAGGGAGTTCGTAAATCGTCCGAGCGTTAGCTTTCGCGACGAGCATACGGCGGAACTCTTCCTGGACTCGGAAGACCAAGTTTTTAATGCTCTCGTGCTCTCGTTGATATCGTTCAAGCCAAAGGTCAACCGGCTGTGTCGTATAGTCGATGACCTTATCTTCTTCGGTTGAATACGGGACGTGCTTACGGCTGTCGTCGAAATTCCGACCTGTTGGATTCTTAAAATGAACGGTGTCGCTCTTTATCTTGGTCCACACGTCTAAGGGAGCCCACGGCTTTTCCCGCCGAACGGTGATCTCCAACTCTTCGTTGATTTCGATTTCGATGTAGCTGTGGACGTCTGTGACGGCAGAGTCCAGCTCCTTCCAAGCCGCGTTCGAAAACATCCCCTTCTTCAACGTGTCCGCAGGGTCTGTGCCTAACTCCCCACGTCCGGGACCTTTCTTCTGCCCCCCTTCACCCCCGTCAGAACCTTCACCGTCAGAACCTTCACCGTCAGAACCTTCACCGTCAGAACCTTCACCGTCAGAACCTTCACCGTCAGAACCTTCACTCAGTACTGAAGATCCGTCCGCCTGGTACTTTTGTTTCGGTCCCTTACCTTGTTCCAAGGCTTCTTTTAGTTTTTCGTCGTCCTCAACCATCTTCTGGAAGAATTTAAAGATGCGATCTGCCGCTGCCCAGCAGTCTTGTGTCGTTCCACAGTCAGGGAGTTTTGCGATCTCGGCGAAGACTTCAGGGGTAAATAAGGGAAGAAGGTCTGCGTCAATAGACCTAGGTACCGTAGGATTTTCCATGAAATCCATAAGAGTGATGATCAAACGGAATTGCGACGGGAGTTCGGACCAGTTTGCATCGATCTCGGCGTTAAGTTTCTCGTACAACCTTTCAAGGTTGATCTCAGCACCTGGATACTGCTTCTTGATCTTAGGGTTAATCCAGGTATCTTCAAAGCCATTCCACATCTTGAACTGAAAAAGAGGGCAGCTCTCTTTCACCGAATCAAGGAACTTAAAGTCCGTCTCTTCAATGTGAGCGATCTCGTGGTCTAGATAACCAACGAGGTCTCGGTAAAGTTCCGCGTTCACTTCACGGAACGCAGGCAGAAAAATCGTCTTCCCATCGGTCGACGCACCCGACCCGCGGAACACAACGTTCACCTTACGGGTCGTCGCCAACATGTTGGCTAGAGCTTGGAACCTGGAAATGTACATGCTCACCCTCGGACGTTTTCACTTTTATATACCAGGGTTTTCTAGAAAGGCAAATTTCAAAGAGATCCGATTGACTATCTCTTTGAAATTTGAAATAATAGTCGTCCTCCCCGTAACTGCCAAATTCCGCAAGGATCTTCTATGGTCGTCCTTCAAATCAATGCAGCCTCGGTCACGTTTCCCCCGCCTGTCGTGGACAGCAGTAGCCAGAAGCTGCTCCGCAAGCCAAAGGACTACTACCAATGGACAGCGGCGGCGGTTCAGGTCGCGTTAGACCTGCGGGACGACCGTGCGATTCTTTGTGTGGGGCACATGGGTACGGGTAAGTCCTCACTCATGTCCGAAATTGCTGCCCGCATCGGACAGCCCTTCATTGCTCCGCCAATGAACGAGGGGACGCAGCTCTCCGACCTACTCGGAACCTATCTTGCTCGCGGCGGCGAAACGGTCTGGGTGGACGGTCCTCTGACCATGGCGATGAGAAACGGGTGGTGGTTCTGCTTTGACGAGTTGGACTTTTTGAACCCGAAGGTGCAGTCGGCGTTCAACGCTTTGGCTGAGCCTAAGGACTCCGTAGAAGAGCCTCGCATGTTCATTCTTAAGGAGAAGGACGGCGAGATCATTTTCACGCATTCGAACTTCAGGATCATGGGGACGGCGAACACGCTTGGACCTATGAGCCGGCACATCTATATGTACCAGGGTGCGAACCCTCCAAACATGGCGCAGCTCGACCGTTTCGACAACTTCTATTGGATCAAACCCCTGCCTAAAGACCAGGAGTTTCAAGTTCTGAAAGATCGGTTCAAGGTAAAGACCGAGGGTGAGATGCTTTTGACCAAGATGCTCGACGTAGCGATTGCTGCCCGAGACGCTTTTGAAGCGGGGAAGATGCAGTTTTACTTCTCGCCGCGACGTTTGGCGTCGTGGGCTCGGAAGATCAACGTAATCAGTAAAGAAAAAGAAAGTCTCGGCATTAAAAAGACCAACACCCTTTTCGACTTGGTTATGATGTCTGTCGAAAGTTCGGTCCTTAACTTCTGCACCGACGAAAACGACAGAGAAGCTATCATTGAACTGTTGAAACATCACTTTATGAAGAAGACCAACAATGCAGCTCCCTAACTTCGCCAGGCTCCCTGGTCTTAAGGGACACCTTGTTTTCTGGCAGACCGACACCAAAAGTGAGGTAGCTCGTGCGGACTTCGAAGACCGCATGAAGACCTTAGGCTCTTTGCGTGTGCCAACGGGTAAACGTAAGGACGCGCCCGTGACCTACGTGGATCTCATCCCGAAAAACGAGTACAGGTCTGCACTGGCTCGCGCTCTTAAAAAGTTTGTCAGTCAGTACCAGGGCGACCTAGACGAGAAAGACGTCACCCGGTTCATTAAACCCGCACGTCACGGTGGTGTGGACTCTGCCGGGTTTCACGTCGCCTTTACGCAACTCCTACCCGCTGCCGCAGGCGACGACGCTGAGGACATGATCAAGCGGTTGAAGTTGGCGCAAGAAGCTGTAGTCGCCGTGTCCAAGAAGACGGGGTCGGTCACTTACGCAGGGGACGTTCCGCAGGAGGCAAGACAGCAGATTAAGTCGCTGTACCAGAACAGCCAACAGAACCTGGACCATGATCACTTCAATTATCTCGTCGACCGAATCCTACGGTCGCAGGTGAACGGCGTCCTCCTCCGTAACCACAGCAGAGTCTTTTACGTGTCAGAGAAAGACTTGGAGCACATGGAGACGTTCCGCACGTTCTTCAGCCTGTTCCCCGAGCACACTCTGTTTGAGATCCAGGTGTTTCAGACCCCTGAAACTAACGATGCTATAGAGAAAGCGTTGTGCTTGGACTTCTTGAAAGAGGTGGAAGAGTTCAAAAGGTCGGTCCTCAGTTCCACTGAGCGTGGTCTAGAACCTGACGCCCCCTTCCTCAACCGTAAACTCGCCGAGATCGAAGCGTTGCAGAAGAAGGTCGAAGACCGTAAACAGGATCTGCATACCCAGAAGGCGAAGATCCAAGGTCACATCTCGTTCTTCTCCAAGCACTTGAAGACTGCGAAAGACTATCTGACGATGACCGAAGAAGAACGAAAGAAGGTCGCAAACTTCGATCTGTTTGACGCCGTGATGGGTTTTACTGCATGAGACCAACTTGAAGCAGCACCTTCAGAATTTCGGCGATGTTCCGTGCGTCGTCGATCCCTCGGTGATGTACTCCCGTCAGCGGCAGTTTCAACTGCTCTAAAGCTCTCTTCATTCCTGGGGGCTTGCACTTGAAGATCCTGCCAAACTCGGCTTTCAGATTCACATGCGTACCGAAAGGGTAGGGGACGTTATGCAGAACACAGTCGTGACGGAACTGGTTTGCATCGTAGTTCCCCCACGACGAGAAGACGATATCCACGAATCTCGCGCCGGACGTCTCTTCTGCATACTGCACTAGCTTTTGAAGAGCGTCTGCGAATCCCGGAGCGCCGTCTACGTCTTCCTGTCGAATAGACGTAAGTTCTTTACAGAAGTCGGAAAGCTCGGGGTGAAGCTTCGGTTCAATGAAAGATTGGAACTCTCCGACTTTCTTAGACCCTTCCATTAAGACTGCGCCGATTTCTATGGTTTCGTTCTGACCTCGGCGTGTATCTGAAGAACGTTCCCAACAGGTAGCTTCCAGGTCGACAATAAGGTTGAGTTTCATGTCGGTCTCCTCGGTGTTGAGTTTCTTGATCGTCAGCTTACCGTCGATTATTTCGCAGGGAAACGAGGGAAAGGAGGACCGACAGGGTCAGCGTACCCACTACCACAGCCAAGCTGTACATCGTCGAGATGTGGTAGAAGTCAGCGATGAGCATCTTAATCCCTATGAACGCCAAGATAATGACTAGAGCTTTCTTCAGGTAGATGAACATGGGCATCAGACCTTCAAGAGCGAAATAGAGACTCCGAAGACCAAGGATCGCGAAGATATTCGACGTGAATATGATGAAAGGATCCTTGGAGATCGCGATTACTGCCGGTATGGAGTCTACCGCAAACATCAAGTCCGACATCTCGACTACGACCAGACATGCCAGGAGCGGCGTACCGTAAGTCTTCCGACCGTCTTTGACGAAGAAGTTGTCCCCGTTGAACTCGGACTTGAACGGGAGATACTTCTTCAAGAAGTTCAGGACCCCGTTTTTCGACGGATCCATTTCCTCGTCCTCGCCCTGTACGGCGAGTTTGTAGGCGGTGTAGAGGAGGATTGCGCCGAACACGTACATGACCCAGTGGAAGTAGTTCAGGAGCGAAACGCCAACCGTGATGAAAAACGCTCGCGCGAACAAAGCACCTATAATCCCCCAGAACAGGACTTTATGCCGACTTTGGTCGGGAACCTTGAAGTAGGAGAAGATTACGAGAAACACAAACAGGTTGTCGACCGACAGACTCTTTTCGAGAATGTAGGCGGTCAAAAACTCGGTAGCGGGTTGTGTACCTTCTAAATAGAAGAGACCGCCGGAGAAGATGAGCGCCAAAGCCATCCAAAAAGCGCTCCAGACTAGAGCTTCTTTGAATTTTATTACGTGGTTCTTCTTATGGAAGACGCCAAGATCCAAGATCAGCATACCGATGACAAAGACCAAGAATAGCTGTCTCTTATACACATCTGACGCTGCCGACGAATAGA
>ENA-ORBV01014205-ORBV01014205.1-microbial-mat-metagenome-genome-assembly--contig:-NODE-14205-length-11963-cov-5.635622_pt1 | contig 11963 bp, 11 predicted proteins | sample MGYA00237777_ERZ505514 | MGnify/ENA primary metagenome ERZ505514 (study PRJEB26160, sample SAMN06269048) | microbial mat metagenome | isolation source: Oligotrophic lake microbial mat | place... | reverse complement strand
CTTGGACATCGTCTATTCCTATCGCACCCTTGGGTGCTCTGTCGAGATGTCCACTTTTTCGGGGCAGGGTCATCCCCCAAGGGGAGGCTTCGCGCTGGCCCAAGGCCAGGCTACGCGCCCCTTCTGCCACGCAGGCTCCTAGGAGCCCGTTTCGGCAATGACTCGAGTCACGCGATGAGGCGCGTGAAGAGTCGGAGATAGGCGGAGGCGACATTCTGGACGTCGTACTCCCCCACCACTCGCTCGCGTGCCGCCTGGCCGAGTTGCTCTCGCACGCCGGGATCTTGAGCCAGGGCTCTTAGTGCCAGGGCCATGGCCTCTTCGTCACCACAAGCCACCAGCCACCCGGCACTTCCCTTTGTGATGCCTCCTGGCGGGGGAGGGGCTTTGCTCTCGGGAGACAGGCAGTCGGTGTTGCCGCCCACGAAAGTGGCGAGGCACGCGCACGAAGCAGCCATGGCTTCGAGAAGCGCGTTCGACATACCCTCCGCGTCCGAAGCGAGTACGAACACGTCGTACTCTCGCAAAAGGGCTCGGGATTCGGCCACGTTTCCGAGGAAGCGCGGGTTGATATTGAGTTCGCGCGCCAGTGATTCAAGGCGGGAGCGCAACGGTCCGTCTCCGGCCAGGGCCAGTTCTCCAGGCGCCCCTGCCCGCGCCCAGGCGCGAAGCAGCAGGTCCACCCGCTTTTCCGGCCGCAGCCCTCCCACGTAGGCGAAGCGGGGGGGTCGCCCCAAGGGCCGCGGAGCCGCTGGCGGCCCAGGATCAAGACCGTTCGGAATGCGTTCGACTTTTGTCTCTGGAAATCCCCGGGCGAGCGCTTCCTGCGCTCCTTCCCGGTTGGTGACGACGATGGCGTCCGCGGCTCGGCGAAAGGTCCTCAGAACCGGCGGCGTGATGAGGCCCCACGCGCGGTAGTCACTCGTAACGCCGGTGCTTGCGTTTCGCAAAACGAGGGGCCGAGGGTTGAACCTTTTGGCGGTGGCCGCGATCAAAGCGGGATAAAGAGTCTGGTAGGCCATGACCACATCGCTACGGGAGCCCGCCCGCAGAAGGCGGGTGAACAGAGAAAACGCAAACGTCGCTTTTTCGATCCGGTTTACGAGGACGGAGCGGGAACCTCGGGCCCAGCCCAGGCGCCGGACCACCGCGTGGCCCTCGGTTTCCTCTCGTGCATCCGAAGGGTCCAGCCGTCGGGTCCAGATCTCCACTTCGTGGCCTCGGTCCGCCCAGAGGCGACCCATCGAAGCGGCATGGGTTTCGGTGCCTCCGACCAGAGGACGGTAAGTACCGATGATCGAAACGATCCTCACGGTGCCTCGGAGGTCCCGTCCGACTTCCGGACGTAGACCTCGTACGGTCCAAAGGAGGTCAGCAGGCGGCAGCACGAGTCGAATCTCAATCGAGCCGCGGACGCCCCCTCCCGCCTCACCGCGACTGAGTTCAGGCCATTCGGGTCTCCCAGGTTTGCGGGGAGCGAGGCCCCACCATTCGCGAAGAGGCGGTCTTGCTCCAACACGAAAATTCCGAAGGCCGCACCTGCGGCTGAGCGTTCCCCGAGTGCCGCGCCTTCGATGGCCAGCGGCTCGGGAATGAGGACCCGGCCAAGAAGAGATCGACCGTGGCCGCCGTACTCCCTCCAGACCCCTGACATCCGTCCCCGCTCCGTAGCCCGTTCACGCTCGCGCTCGAGATAGTCGGTGACACTGAAGGACCAGAGCAAGGGGGAAAGTGCTGGAACCAGCAGGATTCCCGCGAGGAGTACTTGCGGCCGGCGGGTCGCCTTGAGCACCAGAGACTCGACAAGAAGGGCGGCCACCATGGCGGTGATCGGGGTTAAGAGGGCGCGCCAGGAGAGGTACCAGCGAAAATTGAAGAGCAGCATATAGAGATAGGCCGATGCCTGACTCGCGAATCCATGCAGCAGACAGACCCCGAGGCTGATAAGGGCCGCTCGGCGCTGAGGATCCGAAAAAGAGCGGGGAGGACGGAAGGCGAATCCCATGGCCAGGATGAAAGCGAGGGCAAGGAAAAATTGTCCGCCCAGCATCCGCGACGCGAGGAAGTCCAGCGAGGGCATGGGCTTCGCGGCGGCCAGGGCTAAAGGCGCCGCGTTCAAAAACTGCCCGAGCCATTCCCATGCGGACTGGCGACGATAAACGCGCGAGGCGAGGTCCCCCAGAATCCCCGAAGCCAGCAGAACAAGCACGGCCGCGGTGAGAGTTTCGCGCCGCCTTTTGCGCATGGCTTGGTCTCCCGCGCCCTCGGCCAAAGCCACGATGCCGAGGGCGATGACCGCGGCGAACCCCATGTAGGGATAAATGGCGACGCTCAGCAGGAACAAGCCGCAGGGTGCGAGCAGGGACGGAGGCTTGAGGCTCGGCTGGAGGCGACGGTAGAGCAGGCCGAGGGCGAGCCAGAAGGGCACGAGCCCCGCCTCCCGCGGGTAGAACGGTGCGGAAGAGAAGTAGGCCGTAAGTTCACTGTAAGGACCGGTGAATTCGCCCAGAAAACGCGGCTCGTGAAAGTCGGTGTCGAGCAACCGGAGTGTCCCCGAACTGAAGTACGCGGGGATTCGCTCGATCGCCCACGCCCAGAAGCCGAGCCCGCCCCAGGCCCCCGAAATCCAAGTGGTCAGGAGAGCGGTGGTCAGGCGACCGGTGGCGATCCAGGCCAGGGCACCGGCGCTCGACACCAGAGCCAGAGTCCCGATCGCGGAGGCCCAGGGATAGGCATCGATGGGATGAAGTCCGAGCGTCCGCGACAGGCCCGCAAGGGCCAGGGGATAGGCGGAATAGCGCCAGTTCTCCAGGGTCAGCGCGGCATCGAACAGGCTTTCGGTTCGGAGGAAACGGGAAGCCGCCGTGACATAGAACAGGGTGTCGTCGGTGTCCGCTGGATACCAGTCGGGGATCGTCCTGAGCCCCATCCAGGAACTGGCAACCGCCACCAAACAGAAGAGAGCGGCTTGAACCCTCAACGGGCGGCTTGGCTCACAAGTGCGCGACGCCCAAGCGATTCCCAGTTGGACCAGGGAGAGGGTCGGTGCGGCCAGGAGTGCTATCGCGACGAGACCAACCAGGGCCAGGGCTTTATCTCCCACCCAGGAGCCAAGGAAAAGAATCGCCGCCTGAAACACGACCAGGCCCGCCAGAAAGGCCGGGGTCAGACGCCTTGCGACCAGAAAAGCGAGTACTCCGAAAAGCAGTCCTTCTCCGCACAATCGCAGAGCCAGAGGCCGGGAAACCTCACCGTAACTCCACGCGAGAGCGAGGCGCGAGGCTGCCGTATCACGGACGATCTCAACCTGTTCGCATCCACGGTTTTGAGGACACACGACAAACAACGACTGGCTCTTGGCTTCGCGAAGATAGGCATAGAGCCTTTGGGGGTCCAGTTGGTCGAAGTACGGCTCCTCGGGTCGCCAGGCGGCCGGACGGCCATCAATAAAGACCGCGAGCGGCCGGACCGCGTCACCGTCGCGGCTCATCCATTCCGCGGGATAGGGCAGCCGGAAAACATGCGGGAGCGGTCCGGGTCGCGCCTGGGTTTTCACGTCATAGTGACGGATCGCCGACGGGAAGGAGGCGAACTGAGAGGGTGCCGTCAGGACAAGCTGCTCTTCCAGACCCGCGATCTGAGGCCCCGCACTGGCCAGGAAGAGCATGCTCCAAACCGTGAGCCCGGCGACGGCCCGGCCGACGAGCCCCACGGTTCGGGCCGGTGCTTTAAGTCCGAGGCGCCCGACCTTTCCACCCTGGTTCGAAGGCTCACCCATTCCGGTCATGATAATGCTCGGCCCTTCAGAGCGTGGCCGCCCAGGCAATGCAGCCGGGAAACCGATTGCGGCTCCTGGAGCGCGCGTCAGCCTTCAGTTCCCCGCCAACCAACCGAGGTAAACTGCGCGGTCTAAGGCGCTCGCCCTCAACCGGCAAGCCCCCCTCACCAAACTATGAAACGCAAAGGCATCATCCTCGCGGGCGGCTCGGGAACCCGGCTCTATCCGGTGACCAAGGTTGTCTCCAAGCAGCTCCTGCCCATCTACGACAAGCCGATGATCTACTACCCGCTGAGCACGCTCATGCTCGCGGGAATCAGAGACATACTGATCATCAGCACCCCTCAGGACACTCCTCGATTTGAGCAGTTGCTCGGCCGCGGACAGGACTGGGGCATCAACATCGAATACGCGGTGCAGCCGAGTCCCGATGGTCTGGCCCAGGCTTTCATCATCGGCCGGTCCTTTCTGGCCGGGGACCCGTCCGCCCTGATCCTGGGCGACAACATTTTTTACGGTGCCGATTTCACGGTTCCCCTCGATCGGGCCATGGCCCAGACCGGGGGGGCGACGGTGTTTGCCTATCGCGTGCAAGACCCCGAGCGCTACGGAGTGGTCGCCTTCGATGCCAGGGGCTCGGCGACGTCGCTTGAGGAAAAGCCCGCCAAACCCAAGAGCAACTATGCGGTGACGGGCCTCTACTTCTACGACCGTGACGTGGCCGACATCGCCGCCAATCTCAAGCCATCGACGCGTGGAGAACTTGAGATCACCGATCTGAACCGCGTGTATCTGGAACGTCAGAGACTGACGGTCGAGATCCTTGGTCGCGGCTTTGCCTGGCTCGACACCGGCACTCACGAGAGCCTGATCGAAGCCAGCAATTTCATCGAGACCATCGAACACCGGCAGGGACTCAAAGTCTCCTGTCCGGAGGAGATTGCCTTCCGACGCGGCTTCATCGACGCCGCTCAGCTGGAACGTCTCGCTCAGCCTCTGGCCAAGAGCGGCTACGGCCAATATCTTCTACAGTTGATCAAGGATGGAGTGGAACCGGCTTGATCGTCACCAAGACCGCGATACCGGATGTTCTCGTGATCGAGCCCAAAGTCTTCGGGGATTCCCGGGGGTTCTTTTTTGAAAGCCACAACGAGCAGAGGTTCAGAGAAGCAACCGGTGTGGATGCCCGATTCGTCCAGGATAATCACTCCCGAAGCGCCCGGGGCGTCCTGCGTGGAATGCATTACCAGATCGCCCAACCCCAGGGAAAACTCCTGCGTGTGGTGCGGGGTTCGATCTTCGATGTGGCCGCCGACCTGAGGCGTTCGTCAGCGACTTTTGGTCGCTGGGTCGGCGTGGAACTGACCGAAGAGAACAATCGGCAGATGTGGGTACCCGCGGGTTTCGCCCATGGCTTCATCGTGACCAGTGACACCGCGGATGTGCTGTACAAGACCACCGACTACTACGCGCCGCCCCACGAGCGCTGCATCATGTGGAACGATGCCGATCTCGGAATCGCCTGGCCAGAGGGGCTCACCCCCGTGCTCTCGGCCAAGGATGCAATCGGCCTGAAGTTCAAGGACGCACCGGTCTTTCCCTGATGACGGTTTCCGAGCCCCTGACGGACCTGCCCGAATCGCCTTCGACGAAAAAATCCGCCGTCGTCTTCGAATACGACTCCGCCATCCACCGTCCCACGGTGTTGGGAGAGTTGCGCGAGTTGATCCGGTACCGTGATCTTCTCGGGCTGCTGGTCTCGAAAACCATAAAGACGCGCTACAAGCGTTCAGTCCTCGGCATCCTCTGGACGTTGCTGAACCCTCTGATCAGCATGATCGTCATGACCGTGGCCTTTTCGGCCATGATGCGGAGCACGGTCCCCCGCTATCCCGTCTATCTCCTGATCGGACTGGTCGTCTGGGGATACTTCAGCCAGAGCACCGCGTACGCCATGGGCACGTTCGTCTGGGGCGGGAATCTTCTGAAGCGGGTCTACATGCCACCCACGATCTTCGCGGTCGCCTGTGTGATCAATTGCCTGATCAACTTCTTCTTCTCCCTCGTACCCCTGGTCGTGATCATGCTGCTCATGGGCCATCCTTTCTATGCCACGTGGTGGTTCGTGCCCATCGGCGTGATCCTGCTTTCGTGCTTCTGCCTCGGGGTCTCTCTGTTCATGTCTGCGCTGGCCGCGTTCTTCGTGGACATGCTCGACATGTATCAGATCGTGATCCAGGCCGGCTTCTTCCTGACCCCCATCATCTATCCAGCCGAAATGCTGCCGCCCCAGTACAGCTGGATCCTGACCATCAACCCCATGTATCACATGATCGAACTGATTCGGGTTCCGATCTTCGTGGGCCAGCTCCCCGAGGTCTCCACCATGATCCTGTCCACGCTTTGGGCCTTGGGCGCGCTGATGGGCGGGGCCTGGTACTTCGTACGAAAGTCCGATGAATTCGCCTACAGCCTCTGACGCCGCGGCCACCGGCCTGATCCTTGAAGTGAAACAGGATCCGAAACTGGGCGAACCAGTCATCCGGCTCGAGAACGTCACGGTGCGCTACCGGGTTCCCCGGGAACGGATTCCTTCGATCAAGGACTACGCCATCCGCAAGGTCAAGGGCCGGATCGAGATCGACGAATTTTTGGCCCTCAAGAACGTCAGCCTCGAGGTGCGGCGGGGCGAGACCTTCGGGATCATCGGCCACAATGGTGCGGGAAAGAGCACACTGCTCCGACTCATTGCGCGCGTCTTAAGGCCCAGCGAAGGCCGGGTCTGGGTGCGCGGTCAGGTCGCCCCGCTGCTGGAGCTGGGTGCGGGATTCGACCCGGAGCTGACCGGCCGCGAGAACGTCTTCCTGAACGGTGCCATGCTCGGCCAGACCAACGCAAGCATTGCCGAACGCTTCGAGCGTATCGTTGATTTCGCCGGGGTGCGCGACTTCATCGACATGCCCTTGCGGAGTTATTCCTCGGGAATGCAGGCACGGCTTGGATTCGCGGTGGCCACCGACCTCCAGCCCGACATCCTCATCCTCGACGAGTTGCTGGCGGTGGGCGATGCCGAGTTTCAAAGGAAGTCGGCGGCGCGCATGGCCTCGCTGGTTAAAAACGGCGAGGCCATCCTCATGGTGTCGCACGGACTGGACTCTATCCAGGAGATGTGCCATCGGGTCGCATGGCTCCACCATGGCGAACTGAGGGCTCTTGGGGAGCCTGCGGAAGTGATCGCCGCCTACACCCAGGCGAGCGCCGGCTGATCGGCTACCGTGAGGGAACGGTGCGCAGTGTGGGCACCGGGCTCGCGGCGGCTATGACCACCCTTCGTCCGCCCCGCAACGTCTGCGGGGACAAAGGCTGCGCTTCAGGATAAAGAGGCGCGTTCTCCATCGGGGGAACGAACGGATGCTGGACCGCTCCGCCAAGGTCTTCGAGGCCTTCCTCCGGTTCGGGCTCGACCGCCGCGTCCGGGGGACGGAACGGCATGATGCGGCGAGGTGCGGTGGTTCCTGTCGGAGGTCGAACTCCCGAACCTCCAGTCGAGGCGCCGGGGGCCGATGCCAAGACGGCGGCGGTCGATGCTCCGGTGCGACCGGTGATCATGAGCATCAGGAGACGGCCCTGGGCGGGCTCGGTCGAAAGCGCGTAGTTGAGAGTCAGACCCTCAAGAATGCTGCCCACCGACTGGAGGGCAGTCTGGTTCTGGAGTCGAAGGGTCACGGGTTGCGTGACAGGGATTCCGGAATCAATGATGAGCCTGAAACCGGCCTCGTCCGACAGGCAGCGGAGCACGCTCGACACCGGGACGTTCTTCGCCTCAACGTCGAACGTCCGGTCGGATACGGTGCGGACACTGACGCCCGGTGCGCACGCAGCGGCAACCGCAACACCCAATAACATCGTGCTGATCATCGAAGGCCTCCTTGTTCGGCGGACCCAGGAAAGGATCGTATCCGGTCCAGCAGGCCCAGGGCCACGGCATCATCCGGCCTCAAGGCAAGGAGCCGGTTCAAATATCGACTCGCTGCTTCGAGGTCTCCGCGGGTCATATGGGCGATGCCGAGGTTACCAAGAGCGTTCGCGTTGTGTGGCTCCACCGCGATGAATTCTTCGAGCAGCCGGACCCCTCCACTGACCCGCCCCATCCGAATCATGGCGGACGCAGTGGCGAAACGGGGGTCGACCCGGCCCGGGTTGAGGTGTCGCACCTGGAGGCCCTCCCGAATGACCGCAGGCCAGTCCTGCAGCGCCTCGGCCTGGGCCATTTTGAGGACGTGCCGGTCCGCGCGGATCTCGGCAAGACCCGTGGTCAGAAGGATCACAAGCACTGCGGCTGCTCCAGCCACGCCGGTGGAACGGAGCCAGGGACCAGGGTCCCGATCGGAGGAAGCGCTGGCCAAGCGCCCCTCCCTTGACGCACAACTGAGAATGACCCCTACGAATACCGACGCAGCAGCCAGAGCCGCCGGCTGGTTCGCTAAAGGCGAGACAAAGGCGGCGGCGAACAGCCCGGTAAGCCCCAGGAGACTGAAGACGACGATGCGGGCCGCCTCATCTCCCGGGCCTTTCATCACCGCCCACGCCGCTCGGACCACCACCATCAGAAACCATCCCGACAAGACGACACCGATCACTCCGGCCTCGGCTATGAGCTGGAGGTAGTCGTTGTGGGCCGCGTCCACTCTCTCGTCTTTTCGCGTTCCGTCTCCGCCTGCCTCGGTCGCGAATCGAGGGTAATGAACCTGAAAATTGCCAATCCCCACACCCTCAACGGGTGCCGACCGAATCATCTCGATCGTATTCCGCCAGACCCCGAGACGGATGGAGACGCTCCGCTCGGCGCGGACCGAGGCGGCCGGCTGAGTGGGGTCATCGGGGGCAGGCGGCGCACCCTCCAGCAGTCGCGCAAAGGGGCGGGTGGCGCCGGTCAGAAGTTGCTCGGCCCCCGGCCGGTCGGTCCGGGCCATCGTGGGTTCGATGGTGGCGAGCCCTGCGAAAGCAGACGCGCCGAACATAGCCGCCAAAGCCCTCGCGAATGTCCACCTCGGAACGAGGCGACCGGAGGGAAGCAGCGCGGCGATTCCCACCCACTGAGCAATCAGCGCGACCCACGCTCCCCGACAATCGGAGTGGAGCACAAAAGCGAGGGCCACGGCCGAGCCGGCCATCAAGCTGAACAACTGGACCGTCCCGATCGGCAGAAAAAGGCCGAGCGCTCCGCTGACCGCACCTGCCACCACAAACTCCGCCGCCACGTTGCGGTTTCCGAGCGTGCCTCCGGGAGGGTAGGACTGGGGCACGAGATCGAAGCCCCAGAAATACTGGAGAAGCCCCACCACAGAGACCGCCACGGAACTCCAGAACACTGAAAGGAGCAGACGGCGAGCCTGACTCAACGACTCCACGGTCACGGAGATGAGGACGGTCAGGCCAAAGGCTGAGCCCCATCGCAGCAGAGTTCGTTGGGAGGCGTAGAGATCGGTGGCCCAGAACATCGAGAGGGCGAGCCAGGCGAGGACCGCCGTGCCCGGGGCCAGGATTCGACTCACCACGGAAGTCCGGAATTGCCGCGAGCCCATGAGGCCCACCAACCACAAGAACGTCGTCCCCACCTGCAACCAGACCGCCTGCGGCAGACTCGATGGGTCATCGTTCCCCGGCAGCACCACCAGGGGCAAGGTGGCCACAAAAACCGCGAGTGCGGTGGGCATCGACTTTTAAGGTTCCTTGCGGCCGATTCCGAGGGAGCGCAGGCCGCGAATCATGGCGGATCGCAGCTGCGCCGACGTGACCCTGCGCTCGCGGTGGATGCCCCGACGCGCGCGCAGCATTCGAGGAACGCCAAGGAGGGCCGCCCATTTGGCACGGAGCGCGGTGCGAAGCTGGCCGCGAGCGGCCAGAACGCCGATGCTCGCGAGATTCATCAACAGGTGATGGGGCAGGTATTGGAGGAGGAGGGGTCCCGGCATGTCCTTGACGAAAGTCCACACCATGTTCCGCTGCCCATGAAAAACCGCGAAGTCACTGCGGAAGCCGGTCAAGGCGGATCCGACGTGATGGACCACGGCTTCAGGAATATACAGACACCGGTATCCCTTGAGTCGCAGTCGAAACGCAAGATCCACGTCCTCGAAGTAGCAGAAGTAGCTTTCGTCGAAGCCGCCGGTCTCGAGAAAGACGTCGCGCCGATAGAGCCCGGCCGCACCACAAGGGCCGAAGACCTCTCCCCTTTCGAGCCCCCGGTTCCGTGCCGGCTGACCGTGATGACGCCTCCACGCGAGGCCGGCTACGGTGTAGAGGTCGCCGGTCCCGTCCAGTGTGTCGGGGTCGTCGGCCAGGACCTGACGGCTGGCCACCGACGCCACCAGCGGGGCGGCGCCGACCCCACCGACCAGGGCGGCCAGCCACCCGGGTTCAGGAAAGGCGTCCGGATTGAGCAGCGCGATCCACTCGCAGTTGCCCAGATGCGCCACACCGATGTTGTTGGCGGCGGCAAAACCGAGGTTCGCCGTCATGGTGAGCAATTCGACGCCGTCCCGCTCAAGCGCTGCTTGTTCGGAACCATCGCGGCTTGCATTGTCCACAACGAGAACCCGCGTGGGTCCGAAGGACTGTCGCCTCAGGGCATCGAGGCAGCGGATCAGAAGTGGACCCGAGTTCCAATTGACGATCAGAACTCCGACGGTCGTCGGACGGCCGTAAACGCGATCGTTGGATCCAGTGATGCCGGAGGATACTGAAGTTTCTTCCAAGGGACCGTTGTCTTCCCGCACTGCCGAGGACCCAGAAGGGCACAGATGGGGCTGCGCGCGAGGGCCCGCCGGACGTCGTGGGCAAGCTTAGGCCTCTCAATCATCCGTGTATTCTGAGCGACGCCTGCTCAGTTTACAAGGATGCGAAAGTGCCCCCTTGGGCTTCGGAACTTGGGCGCTCGCTCTGCTTCGCCCGAGGAACTCTGCGTGGCGTTCATGCGGAACAGGGGAAGTGCAAATGAATCTCTTCCAAGGGACCGCTTGGTTAGAGAAGATTCCAGCCCCACTTCTGAAAGTACCGGATTCCGTTCCGGATGAAAGCAAGGGCCAGACTCAGCCTTCGATGGTGCGCGCGTCCCCACAAATGAATCACCGTGGCGGTGGGCAGACAGACGGTGCGGAACCCGGCCTTCTGCACCGACCGGCTCAGGTCCACATCCTCGAAATAGAGGAAGTAGCGCGAATCGAAACCGCCCACGCGTCGGAGGGCCTCGGAACGACAGAAGAGGAACGCCCCCGAGACAAAGGGGACATCAGAGATCTGGTCGTACGCCACATCGCGCATCTCGTAGTGATCGAGACGGCGCTGGAACAGAGGCCGGAAGTGCCCTGGCAGGAAGCGTCGCAGGAATAGGTCGAGAACGGTAGGGAGACGCTTGTTGAGGTGCTGGGGAGTCAGATCCTCATTCAGCACCATCGGAGACAGCAAACCGATATCCGCGTGCTGCGACAGGTACTCCCCGAGGGTTTTGAGCGGATTTCCCCTGAAGACGATGTCGGGGTTGCAGATGACGTGGAACTTGGTACTCACGTCCTGAAACGCGAGATTGTGTCCTCGACCAAAGCCGAGGTTCTCCGGAGCCTGTTTCAAGGAGACGGTCAACTGCGGTGGCGCGCTCCGGGCGAACCCTCGGGCGATATCCAGCGTCTCGTCGGTGGAACCGTTGTCCACGATCGTGAGGTTCACGGTCTGGCCGGGCTCGAGGGAAGCCGCCAGAGAATCGAGACAGCGCCCGATCACATTCCCGTTGTTGAAGGTGACAATCGAAGCGCTGATCACGAGCGAACCCGCACCCGTCCCAGGTAGTACTCGACCGAAAACGCGAGGGCCGCCACCAGAATGCCCGGCCACGCGAGGTCAGGCCGCTGGTAGACAAGAGAACCCACGGTAGAGAGAACAAGGCCGGCCCCCACGAGAGCGAACGCCACCGCTCCATGCGGATCGCCAGGCCGCAGGAACTGCTGATACACGTGCTCGCGATGGGACTGACCGAGCGGTGCGCCGCGACGGAAGCGCCGCCAAAGCGTCTGAATCGGATCGAGGAGAAAGAGGGTCAGGCTGATAGCGGTTACAAGCTGTCTCTTATACACATCTCCGAGCCCACGAGACTAAGGCGAATCTCGTATGCCGTCTTCTGCTTGAAAAA
>ENA-ORBV01014204-ORBV01014204.1-microbial-mat-metagenome-genome-assembly--contig:-NODE-14204-length-11963-cov-8.832913_pt1 | contig 11963 bp, 11 predicted proteins | sample MGYA00237777_ERZ505514 | MGnify/ENA primary metagenome ERZ505514 (study PRJEB26160, sample SAMN06269048) | microbial mat metagenome | isolation source: Oligotrophic lake microbial mat | place... | reverse complement strand
GGTGAACGGGATGTCCTTCGACCCGCAGTCCACACGGCTATCGCCGTGGGCTTGTATTGGGTTGGGGACGAGGCAATCGTTGTGGCAAACACCAATAAAAGCCCCTCGCGATAGCGAGGGGACGGCGGGCTGTTGGGCGAGCCCGCTCGTGATGGTGAACGGGTTGTCCTTCCACCCGCAGTCCACACGGCTAGCGCCGTGGGCTTGTATTGGGTTGGGGACGAGGCCTGGAAGGCCGGGTTGAATTCCGGGCGGAGGCCCGGCAAGCGAAGCGGGGCCATGGATGGCCCGCGCCGCGTGAAGCCAGTCCACACGGCTATCGCCGTGGGCTTGTATTGGGTTGGGGCCATGGATGGCCCGCGCCGCGTGAAGCAAGCTACTTCGGCGGGTCGTGCGGCGGCGGGAGGTCGGCCAGGCTCTCGAGCTTGAAGACATCGAGAAACTTTTGCGTGGTCACGTAGGCCGGCGCGGCGTCAGGATCCTCCGATTTTTCAATCGCAAGCAGCCCGCGTCGCACAAGCGTGCGGAGCGTGGCGGGTCGGGCGTCGCACCCAAACTCGACGATCTTGTCCCGCGGCACAGGCTGATGCCACGCGACCACGGCGAGCGCATCGAGCGATTCCGCGTCGAGCCTCACAAGGCGGCTTCGCTGCTCGAGCACCGCCCCAAAGCCGGCGTACTCAGACCGCAGCCGCATCACCCAGCCGTCGCCGCGTGAAGCTATTTCATACGGACGCTTCTCCTCCTCGTAGACCCTCGCGAGCTCCTGGGCCAGATCGTCCACTTCCTGCGGCTGCACCCCGCGCATGAGCCCGGCGGCGACCTGGCTCGACAGCGGCTCACCTCCCGGCAAACCCACGAACAGCAGCGCCTCGAGGATGGAGCGAGGGTTCACGCGGCCGTCGTCGTCGCGCACGCTTTCCTCATCGAGGTCGGGCGACGCATCGACCTGCACGACGGCAGCCGGCGTCGCTGAAGGAGCCGACGAGTCTCCCTGGCCCATCATGGCCGCGAAGGCACGGGCGAGCCGGTCGATCGACAGGCCGCCATCGGCCGGTGGCGACGTGAAACCGGGCGCGTCGTGTGAATCGTCGCGGGCCATCGGTGCGGGCCTCGGTGGTGGAAAAGCCCCTCACGATAGTGAGGGAGTCGTGGAGCGTATGCCCCTCCATCCCGGATGAGGTGGCAGCATCACCCGTTGCGCTACCCCACAGCTATCGCCGTGGGCTTTTATTTTCGCTTGGCGACTTCCCGCTTCATGAACGCGAGGGCGTCGGTCGCGAGTTGATCTTCGGACGGAAACATCTTCCTCCAAATTTTGGTGGCGGCCACGATGTTCGGCAGCGCCAGCCCAAACGCCTCGACGACCATCCAGCCGTCGTAACCGACTTCGCGGAGCGTATCGAACGTCTCATCCCAGTGGACATGCCCGGTGCCCGGGATGCTGCGGTCGTTCTCTGAAATATGGACAAGCGCCGTCCAGGGCGCCGCCGCCCGGATCGCGTCGGGAATGTTCTTCTCTTCGATGTTCGCATGGAACGTGTCGTACATCATGCGCACGTGCGGGCTGTTGACCGCCTTCACGAAGGCGACGGTCTGCGCCACGCTCGTCAGGAAGTAGTTCTCGAAGCGGTTCAGGTATTCGACGGCGATCGTGACGCCGGCGGTTGCGGCATACTCGCCCACCTTCTGCATCGTCTCCACGCCCCACTTTAATTCGTCGGCGGTCGGCCCCGTGCCGGTGAACTCGCCGATCGCCGAGTGGGTGGGGCCGGCGAGTGTCTTGACGCCAGCGGCCCGGCAGCAGTCGATCGTCTTCTTCATCGCATCCACGGCGGCCGTGCGAACGGTGGCCGAATGACTGATCGGATTGTCACCAGCGTTGCGGACCGTGACGGCCGTGCGCTCGAGGCCGATGGCATCGAGCCGTGTGCCCCACTGGGTGTAGAGCGGCTCGTTGAGCTCGAAGATCGGCATCTCGACGCCGTCGTAGCCCATGGCCTTGACCTTCTCCACCACCGGGACGATGCCCTCGTGCATGCGGTCAGTCCATAGGAGAAGGTTCAGGCCATACTTCATCGGGAGGCTCCGTGACGTGGTTCAGGAATCGGGGACGCGATTCTAGCGGCTCGAGGCCAGGGGACTCCATGGCAGTGCTTGCGTGGTTGGTTGGTGCCGGCCACCCCGCGCCTCCGCTGGGCGACGTTACTCGGCGTCGGGGAAGAGCGGCGCGGCGGCCGTCTTCTTCCGGCGTCGCTTCACGCCGCGCTCGGCTTCCGGGCGGAGACGGCGGCCTTCGGCGGTGGCAGGGGAGCTCTTGAGTGGCTCGGGGGCGCCGTCGAGCGGGTCACCAGGGGCGATGCCTGTGAGACGGTCGCGGATCCTCGCTGCGTATTGTTCCGAGAGCTCGAAGCCCAGAAAGTGTCGGCCCATTTTCTTGGCGACGGCGAGCGTCGTGCCGCTGCCGCCGAAGGGATCGAGCACGGTGTCGCCCTCGTGGCTGCACGCGCGGATGATGCGACCGAGGAGCTGCTCGGGCATCTGGCAGCCGTGCCAGCCGGACCGTTCCTTGAACGTGCCGCACACCCGCGGGAAAAACCACGTATCCCCATCCGCTTCAAAACCTTCGGGAAGATCCTGCGGCCTGAGGATCCAGGTGTCGTCGGGAAGACGGCCGGGCGCGTTGGCCCGCTTGTCGCCGTAGACCAGCTCCCGTGCACTCGGCACGCGGATGGCATCGACATTGAACGTGAAGGTCTTTGGGTCTTTCACGAAGTGGAAGAGGTGGGCATGTGAGCGGCTGAACTTGTATTTGCAGTTCACGCCAAACGTGTAGTACCAGACGACCCAGCTTCGGCAGACCAGCCCCAGCTCCCGCGTGGCCATCACCTTGAGCTCGGCGGCATACTCGTCACCGATCGCCAACCAAAAAGTGCCGTCGAGGCGAAGCACCCGCTTCACGCCCTCCATCCATCGCTTGCACCAGGTGAGGTAGTCGTCGGTGGATCGCGTGTCGTCGTAGGTGTCGTAGTCGTAGCCGATGTTGAAGGGAGGATCAGCGAAGGCGAGATGCACACTCTCCGCCGGCGTGCGGGCGAGCAGGTCGAGGCAGTCGCCCTGGTGAATGTGGTCGAGGTTTGGCGGTGGCGTGGTGTTCATCGGGAATGAAGAGCAATCGGAGGCGGGAAAGGCGGTCTCAGCCGCCAGTAAAAACACGGGTGACGACGCCGGGTTCCTCACCAATCGGTGTCTCGAGAATCAGAGAGAGGTAGTGGAGCATGGCAGGGGGGAGCAGGACAAGGCTGTCGAAGCGATCGAGCACGCCACCATGACCTGGGATCAGCGTGCCCATGTCCTTGATGCCGGTGTCGCGCTTGATGGACGAGAGGAGCAGGTCGCCGAACTGCCCGAGAATGCTCAGCCCCGCCCCCATGACGATCAAGTGAGCCCAGTGGTCGGCCTTCGTTCCGGAAAAGACGATGTGACCGAGGAGCGAGAACGTGATGGTCGTACAGACGAGCGCGCCGATGCAGCCCGACCAGGTTTTTCCTGGGCTCGTGTGGGGAATCGCCTTGGGGCCGCCGATGAGCTTGCCGCAGCAGAAGGCGTAGATGTCGTTCAGCTCGACGCAGAGGATGATCAGGATCACGATCGGGCGAAACGCCGGGCTGTTGGCGAAATAGCCGAGATACCCAAGGCAGTACCCGAAAAGCATAAAGCCGAGGATGCCCAGCGAGGTTCGTTGCAGATAGCCCTCGGGCTGGTCCTTCAGGATCGAGACGATGGCGATCGTGGCAACCGTGAGCGGCAGTGTCGATGCATAGAGGCGGAAATAATTGTCGAGCGATGCGAACGTAAGAACAAGAATGCCGAGCACGACCACGCTTCCGATCGCTCGTTCATGAACGACGCCTGTGACCCTGGCGAACTCGCGGTAGCAGAGGATGCTCAGCAGGCAGACGCCCAGGATCACCCACCCTGATCCCAGGAGAATCGGCGCCAGAACAAGGAGCGCAATCCAGACCCACGACCGCCACCGAAGGACGAGCTCCTGCGCCATCGCGTCGTCTATTCTCTTGGTCGCGCGCACGGCTGCGATCAAGGCACCGCTCAGCGCGATCGCAATAACGATCATGGCGACGGCGCCGACGGTGAATCGCTCGTGGAGGGCTGGCGCAAGGTTCCAAAAACGATCACGAAGGGCGTCGATCATGGCGCGCCCTCGCGAAGGGCTGTGGCAATCTTGCCGAGGCGGCGCATGATCGTCACAAGGCAACCCAGTGCGATGATCGCGAGCGTTGCCGCCATGATGCCGGCGCCGGGAACCAGATCACACGCTGGAATCCATGCCGGTGGGAGGCATGCCGCCAGCACGCATCCGCATGTGCCGATCGCCATGCGGTGTGGCTTGGCCATCGGCCCACAGTATTCCTGATGGGCGCCAGCTACGGCACCTTCCGACCGGACATACGCAGTCATGACGGCGAGGAGCGCCGCCGAGTACCCCAGCTCTGGAATACCCCCGATCGCGTACCCCATGCCGATAAAAAATGCCGCGTCACTGACGCGATCCGGAACCTCGTTGTACAAGCCACCGATCGGCGACGCTTGGCTCGTCTGAATGGCCACCATGCCGTCGAACATGTTGGCCAGGAGCCGGATCTGCATCATGGCTGCGCCCAATAGGAACAAGGGCCAGGCGGGCTCCAACGACCGTGTCAGAGCCAGCGCGATGCCACCGGCCAGGCTTGCGAGCATCCCGGCCGTGGAAATCGAATTGGGTGAAACTCCTGCGGCCGCGAGGCTGGTCGCCACGCGTTTGGCGAGGATGTGTTCGCGAGACGCGATCGGCCGCCGCTGAGGTCGATGATCCGTGGGCCGCATGAGATGTACTTCCCGAATGAGCCGATGAGGTGCTCAGGCCGGCGCTGCGGTCGCGAGCAGAAGCGCCGCGCGGCAGGCGTTGTCGTAGGCGACGAGGTCGAGCGTCTCGTTCGTCGTGTGGATGTCGCGTTGCCCGCATCCGAGCGTGACCGTCGGGATGCCGTGGACCGCCATCCAGTTGGCGTCGAGGCCGCCGTTGGAGATATCGGGGCGTGGCTCGAGACCGATCGCCTCGAGCGCGGCTGTTGCTGCCAGCACACAGGCCTCACGGTCGGGCAGCCGAAACGCCTCGTAGTCGAGCCGGCCCGCGATCGAAACCTTTCCAGTGCGGCCGTCCGACGCCTTTACTTTCTTGGCCGCAACGCCAAAGGCTTTTTCGATGGCCTTGATGATGCGGCCGCGAAAAGCAGAATCGTGGCCGCGGGCTTCGGCGCGGAGGGTGGCCCGCTCGGCGACGACGTTCGTGGCCTCGCCGGCGTGGATCACGCCGATGTTGCTCGTGCCTCGCTTGCCGGCCTTCTCGACGAGGCCATGCCAGCCATCGTCGACCAGCGACGCGATGGCGAGCGCGGCGATGGCGATGGCCGACACGCCTTTCTCCGGCGCGACGCCCGCGTGGCTCGGAATGCCCTCGATCTCGATATCCATCCGGTAGCCGCCGGTGGCACCGATGGTGAGCTTCTCAACCGCGCCGCCGTCGAAATTGAACGCGAGTTGTGGTTTGCCGAGGTCGGTGGCCTTCAAGAATCGCGCGCCGTAGAGGCCAACCTCTTCTTGGATCGCAAAGAGAAAGGTCAGGGGCGGGTGGGGCAGATTGTGCTTCAGGATCTCGAGGGCTGTGGTGAGGACGACGCCCACACCGGCTCGGTCGTCGCCGCCGAGGCCCGTCTTCGGGTCGGCGCTCTTGATGACGTGCCCCTTCACGACGGGCTTGGCACCGCGACACACAGGCACGGTATCCATGTGGGCCATGAAGAGCCGCCGTGGGCCGGGCAGCGTCCCAGGAAACTTCACGATGAGGTTGCCGCAGGTGCCCTTGATCGGCGTTTTTTCATGCGCGCGATCGAACATGATCCCGCTCGCCGGGCAGCCGGCCGCTTTCAGCCGCGTGACGATATGGTCGGCGATGGTCTTCTCGTCCCCCGACACGCCGGGGATCGCGAGCAGGTCGAGCACGGTACGACGGGCTGCGGCGAGGTCGAGCGAGGGCAGGGCGGATGGGGTCGCGGCAGGCTTGGCAGCACGGGGCATGAATCGGCTCCGGGGAGTGGCTCAGAGTGTACGGGAGTCTATGCGAATTCCTCGCCGCGGCGGGTGAGGGCGGCGCGGCAGATGGAGGCGATGCGAGATGGGGCGTCGGCTGCATCCGCGGGCCATGTTTCGAATCGGGTGAGCGCGTCGGGGTCACCACCGGTCCAGGTGTCGCAGAGCCGCTCCGCTACCTGTGGATCAGCCGCGACGATGCCCGAGCTCGAACCGATTGCTGCTGACACGAGCCGTCGCAGCGACGCGCGTTGTTCGGCCGCCAGGAGGTCGTTGGCAGAAACATGCACGACCACCGGCGCACCCGTCTCCACGGCGAGGTCGGTGAGGATGCCGGCGTGCAACACGAAGATGACGTCGGGATTGAGCGAGTCGGCAGCTTCCGCGATGGTTTGTCGAGCCGCTTCACGGGCCAAGCCGAGGAGCCGCGAGGGCACCGTCGCCACCGCGGCGAGGAACGCGTCGGGAGAGCCGGATTGGACCGCTGCAAAGAATGATCGCGATCCGGCTGCAACGTCATGAAGATGGATGCCGAACATGCCCGCAGGCTGTTCGTCGAGGCGATGTCGGCTCGATGGTCCGCATACCGCAACCGTGCAGCCCTCCGCCTCGAGCCCTTTTCGAAGGCGATGGATGCGGGTGTGCGGGTGGTCGCAGCAGCCGTGGTCGATGATGAGTATCCGCATAGGCCGTCCGCCAAGGCGACTCTCAGCATGCGCTGTCATAGCCAATCATTCCAGCGGGCGAACGCAAGGCAGGCGGCCCCGTAGATCGCCGCGGCCATGTCGTCGGCCATGATCCCGAGGCCGTCGGGGAGCCGTTCGAGCTGCCGGCAAGGGGGCGGCTTCAGAATGTCGAAAACGCGAAAGAGCACAAACGCCGCTCCGAGGACGAGCCAACTGCGGTCGGCTGGTGCCACAACGACCAGCACCAGCGGCACGGCAATCACCTCGTCGATCACCACCGGCCCAGGATCTTTTGTTGCCAGCAGCCTCGCCGCGCGGGTCGCGATCGGCACGCTCACCATGAAAAGCAAGGCGATGATGGTGACCTCAATGCCAGCCACGCCGGCAGAGATCGGGAGGCCGGCTGCGTCGGCAAGCCATGTGGCCATCGCCCCAGTCGCCACCGCGAGCGGCACGCCCACGAGTGACCCAAACGTGCCGGGTGCCCAGGGAGCCCAGCCGATGCCGCCGCAGGTGGCTACGACGAGCGAGGGGTCTAGGTGGTTTCTTCGCGTGGACATGGATCGCCAGCATTTCCGAGGAGGCAACTATAGAGGTTCGCCGTGTCGCGCACCGATTGGCTGGGGTATCATAATTCCGGTCCCGCGAGCCCCCATTTCTATCCCATGCCCGACGCCTCCGCCCCGCCCGACGCCCACGCCATCGGACCGCTCGACCTCGTCGAGTACCCGCACCCGGCGCTCCTGCGTCGCGCCAAGCCGCTCGCTCGGCTCGACGACGCCATCGCCGACGCGGTCGAGCGGATGTTTGAGATCATGTACACCGCCGAGGGCATCGGTCTGGCGGCCAATCAGGTGGCCCTGCCCTACCGGATTTTCATCGTCAATTGCTCGGGGCGACGGGGCGAGGGCGAAGAGCATGTCTTCATCAATCCGGTCCTGAGCCGCCCGCGTGGCACCGCCATTCACGAGGAGGGCTGCCTCAGCCTGCCGGGCGTGCGGATGGATGTGCGGCGGCCGTCGAAGGTCGTTGTCGATGCCTGGACGCTCGACGGTGAGCCGATCCACTTTGACATCGACGGTCTCATGGCCCGAGTCGTGCAGCATGAGTTCGATCACCTCGAAGGACGCCTCTTCACCGACCGTCTCCCCGAGGCCGCCGCGCTCGAGGTGCGAAGCGCGCTCGACGAGTTTCGCGAGGTCTTTGCCGGGAAGCAGTCCCGTGGCGAAGTGCCGGTCGACACCGCACTCGTTGCCGAGCTCGACCGGCTGGAGGCGGCGCGGTGCCGAGCGTGAAGCCGCTGCGAATCGTGGTGATGGGCACGGGGCCGTTTGCCGGGCCGATGCTTCGGGCTCTCGTGGCATCGCAGCACGGGGTCGTGGCAGTGGTCACGCGGCCCGACCATGCACCGCCGGGCCGCAAGCCGCCACCCAATCCCGTCCGTGATGCCGCAGCGGCAGCCGGGCTATTGATTGTGGACCCCGAGAAGACTTCAGCGCCAGAGGCGATCGCGGTCCTTCGCGGCCTCGCGGCTGATCTCTTCGTCGTCTGCGACTACGGGCAAATTCTGTCCCGCGATGTGCTCGCGATTCCGCCGCTCGGCGGCATCAATCTCCACGGTTCACTCCTGCCGAGGCACCGCGGCGCGGCGCCCGTGCAGTGGGCGATTCTCGAAGGCGATGCCATCACCGGTGTGAGTGTGATTCGGATGACGCCGAGCCTCGATGCGGGCCATGTCATCACCGCTCGTGAGACACCGATCGGCCAGCGGGAGACAACCCCCGAGCTCGAGGCCCGCCTCGCCGACATTGGCGCCCCTGCCGTGCTCGACGCCATCGATCGGCTCCAGGCCGCGGTCGCTGCCGGGCACTCGCCTTTTGAAGTGGGCATCCCGCAAGACGACGCAAAAGCCACGCGTGCGCCACGGCTTGCGAAGGCCGATGGGCTCATCGACTGGTCGCGCACCGCCATGCGCATCGAGCGGATGCGCCGGGCGCTCGAGCCCTGGCCGCGGGCGGCAACCTTTTTTGTAAGAGCCGACGGCGTGCGACAGCGGCTCGTTGTTGCCGAAGCCGATGTGGCCCTGCCCGAAGAATTCTTGGTGCCGACGCTGGCCCCTGCGCCCGGCACTGTCGTTGCTGCCGAGCAGAGCCCCGACCCCGGCCGCATCGTCGTGGCCTGCGGCGACGGCACGTTGCTTTCCATCACTCAGCTCGTCCCCGAAGGCAAACGCCCCATGAAGGCTGGCGAGTTTTTGAGAGGCAGCCCCTTGCGCGTCGGTGCGATGCTCGGGTGACGCGTCCCCGCCGCACGGAGGACTCGGCACGTCACCGAAAGTTGTTGCTCGATTTTTACTCGGTGACATGCACATCGACGGCGCGCATCGTTGGGAGGCGAACGCCATACAAGCCCCTCACGATAGTGAGGGGACGGCGGGTCATTGGGCGAGACCGTTCACGATGTCAGACGGGACGAGGGGCCACCCGCCGTCCCACGGCTTTTCGCCATGGGCTTTTCGCCATGGGCTTTTCGCCATGGGCTTTTCGCCATGGGCTTTTCGCCATGGGCTTTTATGGAGGGAGATACAGCGCTCGGCCTGTCGTTGCGGCCGACAGGACCCGTTAAGTGGGATACCCGGTGACTGGCGAGACCGTGAAGGCCGTGCCATTCGAGACGCCCCGTTCCCACACCAAGCTGCCACCCTGCTGGGTACGCGTGAGGACGCCGGTTCTCCCAGACGTGATATCACTCGCCGAATAAAGCCCCGCGAAGGCCTGGGCCACAGTTGACTGCGGCCAGGTCCCGAAGTTCCGCACGGCGTAGCTGCCTCCGTTTGGCAAGCGCTCGAGCACCGACCACGAGAGCGTTCCGTTCGACTCCTTGAGGCCGGCGATGCCCACCGTGCCGTTGCCGGAACCGAAGAAGTCGCCGGTCAGAACATTGGAGTAGGTCGATGTGTGGTCGGGCCACGTCCCCATGAGGCTCGGCGTGTTGTTTTGGGGACTGATCGAGGCGTTGTATCCGATGCTGTACCAGGCATTATTCCCAGTCTTCGCGGCGATCAGGTCGGGGCCGTTCGGAACCCCGTCGAAGTTGCCGACGCGGTAGTCGGTGTAGGGTTGATGCCGCCCCCACAGGGTCGTCATCTCCGAGTGGATCATCGATCCCGGCGTTCCGTTGTATTCGGAGATCCACCAGGTCGAGTTCTGGAGGCCGGCGATCTGGGCCTTGCCGCTCGGATCATCCAAGAAATTGCCTGCCAGCGTCTGATCCCACTGGATCCCCGGCTCGCTGCTCCACGCCCCGAGATAGACGTTCTTGGCCCCGTAGGTCGCCAGATTCGCGGTCTGCGTGGCGTTGGCGAGCATCCACCATTGGCCGTTGAGGGAATTGCGTCCGGCGATGTCAACGTTGCTGTCGCCGTCGAAGTCGCCGTGTACCACGTCAAGCCACTGACTTCCGTTGGAAAAGTCCCATGAGCCCACGAAGTTCGTGCTGAAGTTGCTGGCGGCTGTCCCGTTGGCGGGCCCGTCGTACGACAGCTTCCACCAGCTTCCTACGGTGCCCGGCGTGTCGGCCCGAGCCACGATCATGTCGCGGTCTCCGCTCCGCAAGACGGACCACTCCTGCCAGATCACGGTCGTCGCCCAATGATTCGCGGCGTTCAAGGCGACGAGGCTGGCGTTGCCGGCGGCCTGCGTGAAGGACACCTGCCAGTTGCCGTCATCAAGGAGCGTGGCCACATCGGTGAGCCCGTCGGCGTTGAAGTCGCCCGAGAGAAACGTGAGGCTCGATTCGGTGTACGCGAAGGTGAGATTGTTGGACGCGAGATTGGCCGCCGTGGCCCCCGTGGTCTTGTAGACCCCGAGCGTCCAGTCACCGGGCGCCCCAACCGTTGGCGTCGACAACGAGAGCGTGGTGCCGTTGACGACCGCTACATTCGAGGCCCCCACGGTCACCCCGCTTCGGCTGAAGAAGACGCTCACGTTCGTGGCGTTGCCAAAACCGTGCTGCTTATCCGACGCGGTGAGGGTGAGGCTGGTGTTTCCCTCCACGGGCCCGTTGGCCGGCGCCACGCTCGAAAGGTTCACGGCCAGGACATCAAACGACGTGTTGCCAGTCGTCGTGGTGTTCGTGCTTAAGAAGCTGAGATTCGCGAAACTGGTGTTGCCGTACCCTGCCCAGAGAGAGACAAGCGACGGCACCGAGACGTTCAGCGTGTTGTTTCCCCACGCGGTGCCCGTCGCGTTCACGCCGCCGAACGACAAGGCGTACGACGCATTCTGATTGAACGCGGTGCTGTTGTTGGTCGTGGTGATCGTGATCTGGTCGGTACCGCTGCCGAAGAGCGACCAGCCGGCGATGCTCTGGCCGCTGAACGTCACCGAAGCGATATCGTAGGTCACGGCGACCGGGGCCGAGTTGAACCACGGCTGCATCGTCACCACGAGCGTCGCCGCTTGCGTGGCAGGGGCGCTGGCGGTCGTGGCGGCGTTGACCGAAATCGTCGAGCTCAGCCCCATGAAATCGCTGAAGGCATAGCCGTAGCCCAGGCCGTCGATGTTCACCTTCTCGAAGCCAGACCCGTCCCAGACCCCCGCCGCAAAGTCGCCGCGGCTCTGGATGAACGATTCGTACATGTTGTAGGGAATCGGGCCGGCGCCGTTTGGATACACCGTGCTGCTGTCCGCGAACTCGACAAACTGCAGGTTGTCGCGGTTCTTGCCAGCGGCGATGACAATTGAGGCACCGCTGACGAACGCCGTCACGTCGATCACGGTGCCGAGCACGATCGCCGCGGGTCAATCGCTCACCGTCTCGTACACCGTCGCCAATCAGGGCCCAACGGCGACCATTATCGGCAACTGGTCCGATTCGATCTACCTCTCCTCGACCCCGACCCTGAATCTTGCCACGGCGACCCTGCTGGGCATCCGCTCACGCAGCGGCATCCTCGATGCTGGCCAATCCGAAAACCGCTCATACACGTTCAACCTCTCGAACACCCTCAGCGGTACGTTCTACGTCATCGTCTGGTCTGACAGCGCGAACCAAGTCGTCGAGGCCGACAACGCCAACAACATTGTCGCGGCTGCCAACACCACCGCGGTGGCTTTCACTCCCCCGGAT
>ENA-ORBV01014202-ORBV01014202.1-microbial-mat-metagenome-genome-assembly--contig:-NODE-14202-length-11964-cov-4.589299_pt1 | contig 11964 bp, 10 predicted proteins | sample MGYA00237777_ERZ505514 | MGnify/ENA primary metagenome ERZ505514 (study PRJEB26160, sample SAMN06269048) | microbial mat metagenome | isolation source: Oligotrophic lake microbial mat | place... | reverse complement strand
TCGCCTTAGTCTCGTGGGCTCGGAGATGTGTATAAGAGACAGGTGCTACCCGGGCCGGGCCGGTTCATCCCCGCGTGCGCGGGGGACACTTGGCTGATCTGCCCCCGGACACCCCGGCACGCGGTTCATCCCCGCGTGCGCGGGGGACACGTCACATCGCGGGTCAATTTGCCCGCGTCCATCGGTTCATCCCCGCGTGCGCGGGGGACACTTAGCCAGATATCCCGCGCCTGGCCCAGATGACGGTTCATCCCCGCATGCGCGGGGGACACTTGGCCTGGCTTTGCCGTCTGAGCAGGTGGGCCGGTTCATCCCCGCGTGCGCGGGGGACATTAAATGCTGCCGACCACGAACGCCTGCCACGACGGTTCATCCCCGCGTGCGCGGGGGACACCGACGTCATGTGGTCTCCGCCTCCGGCCATACCGGTTCATCCCCGCGTGCGCGGGGGACACCGCCCTTTTTTGATGTACACCTTTTGGCAATTCGGTTCATCCCCGCGTGCGCGGGGGACACACCCTCACCCGGATTCGCGGGTCCTCCCCCCGCGGTTCATCCCCGCGTGCGCGGGGGACACTAAATGCTACCGACCACGAACGCCTGCCAAGGCGGTTCATCCCCGCGTGCGCGGGGGACACGTGCGGTCGCGCGCGCAGGCCCTCTTCATGCTCGGTTCATCCCCGCGTGCGCGGGGGACACCACACCGCTGCCCGCGCCGCCGCGCGCGCTCACGGTTCATCCCCGCGTGCGCGGGGGACACCTTGCCCACTGTTTCAAGCTCGAACTGCAAATCGGTTCATCCCCGCGTGCGCGGGGGACACTACAAAATTCGTGACGTCATGGACATCACCCTCGGTTCATCCCCGCGTGCGCGGGGGACACGTTCGCCCAGGCGGTGCACGCCTTGAGCATGCCGGTTCATCCCCGCGTGCGCGGGGGACACCCATCCAGCGCGTCGCTTCGGCGGCCAAGCCCCGGTTCATCCCCGCGTGCGCGGGGGACACTTTCATGGTGCATCCTCGGCCGCACGTGCGGCCGGTTCATCCCCGCGTGCGCGGGGGACACGGCCCTTGCAAAGGCCAAAGGCGAAATTGGGACGGTTCATCCCCGCGTGCGCGGGGGACACCCCACCGAGCCTGAAGTAGTTGAGGTCAATGTCGGTTCATCCCCGCGTGCGCGGGGGACACTTTGCCTGGCCATCCTTCTGGTGCTCTCATGCCGGTTCATCCCCGCGTGCGCGGGGGACACCTCTCTCTCGCTGCGAACCGGATGGCTTTCGCCGGTTCATCCCCGCGTGCGCGGGGGACACCACTCGGGCAAGCATCAGCGCGAGTGCATCCCCGGTTCATCCCCGCGTGCGCGGGGGACACGTCAAATCGTACCCGTCGATTGCGGTTTGCTCCGGTTCATCCCCGCGTGCGCGGGGGACACCCCAAAGGTGTGTAGGTGTGCTGGCCGGCTGCCGGTTCATCCCCGCGTGCGCGGGGGACACGAATGTCCACTTCCGACGCACAATACCGAATGCGGTTCATCCCCGCGTGCGCGGGGGACACTATTTCTTAAACGTTATGCGGGTTTGCATAGGCGGTTCATCCCCGCGTGCGCGGGGGACACGCCAGTTGGGGGGCCCCGTGGCGTTCGGCGAGCGGTTCATCCCCGCGTGCGCGGGGGACACCGGATGGCGACCTACACCCAGCCCACCGGGTTCGGTTCATCCCCGCGTGCGCGGGGGACACCAAAATGACAAAAATGTAAATTGGTTTGTCACCGGTTCATCCCCGCGTGCGCGGGGGACACTCTCGCGTGGCGCGCTCGACCGGCTCACAGTACGGTTCATCCCCGCGTGCGCGGGGGACACCCGACCGAGACGGAGACCACTGCAGGACCGATCGGTTCATCCCCGCGTGCGCGGGGGACACGGCCCACCCCCATATGCGGCAAACACAACACCCGGTTCATCCCCGCGTGCGCGGGGGACACACGCGTGGTGCCAATCCGGCGGCGCATGGCGGCGGTTCATCCCCGCGTGCGCGGGGGACACGCCAGCGCCAACGGCTACACTTTTTCGGCGATCGGTTCATCCCCGCGTGCGCGGGGGACACCTCGGCATGCGCGGAATGAATGTCAGGATTGGCGGTTCATCCCCGCGTGCGCGGGGGACACTCTTGGCAGAAGTGCTTGATATTCAAGCATTTTTAGCCACAGCTTGCGGCTACCGCCAAAAATGCCGGTTCAGATTGTTAAGGAGCGGTCTACGGTTTTTGCGGTGTAGTGTCTTGATCCGGTTGAAATGACACTAGCCGGAGTCCGTCGAAATCCACTGGAATCCTGCGGTTGGCACCGAGGGTTACTAGCTCAAAGCCGGCCTCGTTCGGCGCAGCCCACATCATGACGACATTGCCTTCGTCGGCAAGCTTCGATACCTGATCCCAGATCATTTCACGTACCCTGCGCGATACGTCGGCGACGTACACACCCGCGCGTGCTTCCACCATCCAAATGGCGAGCCGTCCGCGCAAGCGCGCGGGAACATTCTCGGTGACGACAACGACCATCGTCATGCTTCACCCCCTGTGACCAGCGTCGCCAAACGGCTCCGCCGCGGGTATGGCCGGCGGTACGGCTTCTGGCGGCGGTGCGGGTGGTTCGACACCTCCTACCGCGAGCACCGCTTCGATATCGGGGATGATCTTCGCCAGCAAATTGGTTTGTCTGAACAAGTCGCGGCAGCGCAGACGCACTTCCCGTTCTATCGACGGAGCCCCTTTTTTGGCTGCCGCGAATGCCAACGGTACGACCGTATCGAATTTGTACAGATCGGCGATGTCATAGACGAAAGAGAGAGGTTTGCCAGTATGAATAAACCCGATCGCAGGCGCGTATCCCGCAGCCAGCACCGCGGCCTCGGTGATGCCATACAAGCAAGATGTCGCCGCGCTCAAGGCGCGGTTGACCGGGCTCGCGGTGTCCCAATTGTTTGGGTCGTAGCGCCTGCCATCCCAGCCCACGCCGTGCTGTACCGCCAGCCGTTTGTACAACTCGCGCACCCGCGCTCCTTCGATGCCGCGCAACTGCTCGATAGAGCGGCGGGCGGGTGGTTCCTGACCAAAGCGCAGGCGGTACATCTCCCGAACCACTTTGAGCCGAAGTTCGTCCTCGAGCGCCAGACGCGCCTGGTAAAGCAGTTTGTCTGATCGCGCACCTCCGGGCTGACCGGAGGCATACAGGCGGACGCCGGCCTCGCCGACCCAAACCAACAAGGTGCCGACCTGCGCTGCTAGCCGAACTGCCGCATGCGAAACCCGCGTACCGGGTTCGAGCATGATGCAGGCAATGCTGCCGACCGGTATCTGGGTGCGAATGCCGGTCTTGTCAATCAGCACGAAGGCGCCATCCACCACGTCCAGATTCCCGTACTCAAGGAAGATCAGGGACACCCTGTCCTTGAGGGGAATAGGGCGCAGTGGAACTTCGTGGGGCAGCATCGGGTATAGGCGTCGCGCTATGGCCGCGCAGGCGCTTCTTCCTCTTCATCGCCTTCGTTGGCCTCGCTTCGCGGTGTGACCTCCGCAATGCCCTTTCGCGCAAACAGCAGCAAGCCATACCCCAATGACTTGCCCCGGCCGATGCCACCAAAGGCGACGTGGGCGGCCAGCTTCGCGTCGACCACGCTCGCTATACCGCTGAATTCCGCCACGCTGAACGTAATGGCATCTTTGGACTTCCGGCCCTGATGCATGGCCGGTTCGTAGGACACAATGCGAGTCGCAGAGGGATCGACCGCGAGCCCATGACGTAGCAACTTGGGGACAAGCCAGCGGGGCACGAGCAACGGGGGCTCTCGCTTGGACGCCGCTTCGTCCGAGTCGCCCAGGAGCCACCGGCGGCGCATGGCGCGCCGCTCAGCGGCGTCTTCTATTCCTGCCAAAGCATCGGCAACCGGGTCGACAACCTTGCCGCGGCCTTTCAGCGGTACTCCGGAGCCCGTGGGTCGCTCGACCGGCTGCGCGGAAGTGACGCTCAGCCGCACCGAGAACCGCAATCGATCACCGTTCTCAAGCTGCGGAGCGTAGTCGCGTGTTTCAACCGTCAGGCCGGCTGCGGGCTTCGGATGGCGCGCGCTGACGACGAGAAAACGCCTGGGCGCGCCAGCCGTTCGGCGCGCCGGTATCTCCTCACGGAACAGGAAATCTCGGGTGTCCTGGTCCACAAACAGGCGCCAGAAAGTGCGATGTTGTTCGTACGGGGTGCGCAATTGCCAGGCCTGGCCTGGATCCCCGGCGCAGGTAACGCGGCTCATGTAGCCACGCGCGACGAGGGTGTCGTTGCTGTTCTCAAGCATCGCGCGCCTCCTTGGAATCGGGTGGCGTTGCCCGTTCCCAATGAATGCGCTGTTGATTGGCGAACAGCCAGCGTTGCCTGTCGATCGGAACATCACGCCGGATGATCTTGCGTGCGTCTGTCGGCAGGGCGCCCTCCGGCAACAGTGCGGCGAACGCCTCGTCGGCGACGAACTGGTCGCGCGTATGGGTCCGCGATCGGCGTTTTGGGGGCGTCCAGCTCACAGGCACGCGTGCCTGTCGGCCGCTTGGCCAGCCGCCCAGCTTGTCGGCGCACATCGCGTCGTACTGATCGCAGGCGCTCTCCAATGTGGCGGCTTCCACGATTTGGGGATCCAGGGGCCATCCCAATGGCGCCGACTTGCGGCCCAAATACAGCATCCACTTAGGCCGCCGCAAGGCTTCGGCAACGGCTTCGAGAACAGTCGGGTCAGCCTCACCCGCAGTGGCGGCCACAGCCACAGTGGCATGGTAGTCGCACCGGTACATCCGGCTTGACAGTATGGTCGTGAGCTCGTCGCGCCGCACATCGAGTTCGTCGCCGCGCACCCGCACGGCGCGGCGCTTCAAGTCCTTGCGCTTGGCGACCTGGGCAGTGTGGAAGTCGATCTCCGGGCTGCCCGTGCGGTCGAGTCGTGAGGCGAACGCAAGTCCGTCCCGCAATCGATCCAGTGCGGCCGAGTTCGACCTCGCGCAGCCTTGCGCGGCGGCGATCAAGCCGAGCAATGCCGAACGTGACGGGGCTTCCAGGGAGTCGCGCTCGTCGCCCGCGGCGGCGGAGGAGCCGAAGCTCGCCCTCGGCGCGGCGAGGGTGAAAAGGAGCATGCGCATGGCGGCCTCACAGCTCCGAGGTTGCGAACGCCAGCAACTCATCGAGCGTGCCCTCGCCTTCGAGCGCGTTCATCGCGCGACGATCCTCGCCCTTGCCGTACACCTTGTCCATGCCTTCCTGAACGCCTTGCAGTGCCTTGATCGCGTCGCGTGCGAGATCGCCGTCGTTGCCGCGCGGCGTCTTGAGGAAGGCCACGGTCAGCTGGCGCGGTTGCGCGTCACCAAGCTCCGCCTGGGCGAAGTACGCCCGCGAACGACTGGCGAACGAGTTCTGCTTGCCCGTGGGAGCCACCGTGCAGGCGGTGGAAACCAGGGCACGGATGGCTCGCGCAGCCAGCGCCTTGTCGCCGCCAAGGTTTTCGAGCAGCAGGTCGCGGCTGATGCAGATGTAAATGTAGAACACGCCTGCGCCAAAACCGGATTCGCCGATATGGCTGGACCCGGATTCGTCGCGGCGGTTCAGGTCGTCCACGGCGGTGAAGTAGTCTTCCTCGGGCTCGGCGGGGTGAATGGTAATAGCATGCGCCACTTGCGCCGCGGCCTCGACATTGAACTCGGGAGCGTCGGCGAGCATGCGCCCGAACAGGGCGATATCCACCGCGGCCGGTTTGGCGCGCAAGAGTTTCAATTGCGCCGCGGTCGGCTCGGCCTTCTGCTTCATGCATTCGTCTGCCAGTGCTTCAACAGCGGCGATCTCGTCCGGGCCGACGAAGACCAGGGTTTCCACTTCGAGTTGCTGCAGCGGGTTCTTGGTATCGGCCTTCTTGGGTTTCCCGAACTGCGCGGCGACTTTTGCGGCCCAGGATTCCGCGGTCTTCGCATCGCAGCCTTTGGCGATCACCCGGTCGTAGAAATAGTTGATAGCCAGGCGCTTGGTGCGCACACCATGCGCGCCGACGAAATCACCCTTGAACGCCTCGCGCCACGCGCGTTTTAGACTTTGCGAGGAAATGCGCAGCCGGGTGGTGTCGCCGAAGGTGGCGGTCTTGGGGCGGCCGAGATCGTCACGGTTCAGGTTGGCGGGGCCGTAGGCGATGAGGCAGTGCAGTTGCAGAAAATTTTTCATGATGATCCTTTCGGGTATCGATTCGATGGTGCGCGGCAATCAAGCTGGCAATTCAGAGTTGGATTGCATTTCCTGCGCGTCGGGCGTGCTTTGCTCGTTGTTTAGTGGATCAAAATAGCCGCGGGCGAAGGCGAACTGAACACGTGGCTGGTGCCAGCGTAGGAAGATTTCGGCAAGTTGACGGCGGTCGAAATCGGTTTTCTCCTTGATTCCTAGCAAAGCCAACAGGTCGCGGAAGCCACGCAGCCGATCCTCCGGTTTGTGGGCCCGGAGCATGCGGCCGAAGCGGAGGCGTGCAAGCCTCGGGGAGCCGCCGCTTTCCTTGTCCTTGCCGGCCATTTCGCCCAGCCGGCGGGCGGACTGTGCGACGCCTATGCCGCGTGCTTGCTTGGCCTCGCTCGCATCATCCCCAGTCTTCTCCCCGACTTCGCCGCGTACCCGGGCCAGAAGAATCGCCAGGCAACCGATCAGTTCTTGTGCTTCGTCATCAAGTTCGGCGGCGCTCCCGGCCGTGACCGGAAACAACAATGACGTAGCTTCTAAGGCGTACGCCTCGGGGCCATTGCGGGCGCGCTTGAGGCGGGCGCGCTCGCCGGTATCTCCGGGAATCGTTGCGCCGCCATCGCCGTCGCGTACCCAGCCGTGCACCTTTTTCAGGAAACCCGGCACCCGGTTCAACACCTTTTCCGCGGATTGGTCGTTCATTCGATTTTTCCTTTTTTGCGGCTCTTGGCCGACGTTTCTTGCCCGGCTTTCGGGGCGGTGGTCAAGCCGAGGGCCTTGGTCAGCCTTATGCGTAGTGCTTTGACGAGATCAAGATGTGCACGCGCCTTTCGCTCGAGCCCTAGTAGCAGAAAGCGTGGATTGTCATCCCCGGCATGATTACCTGTGACTGACGAGGCGGATTCGAACAAGCTCATGCTCGCCTTGGTCAGGGTGAAACGCCAGGGCTCACGTACATCTTCACCCTCCACGGCCCGCCTGAGCGCCGCGTAGAAGTCCCGCTCGGTCGCCGAATACAACGCCTCCGCGTCGAGCCCGCATTGGGCATCCTTCAGCGCGGTGCGAAGCGAGATGTGCGCTGCGCTCGCCGCTTCGACCATTTGGCGGGCGAGTGCGCGCAGCGCCTGCCGTTTGCCATCGGGAAGATCGGGAAAAGCCGGCAGTGTCCCTTCGCGCCAGACCAGCACCTTGGCGTTGTCCATCGCGTAGCCGAAGGCCCAGATCGTCAGGTCGGCGCCGAAATGATTCGCCAACGCCTGCCCGCGACTCCCGGAGACCGCATCGACAACTCGCGCCGAAAAGCGGGTTCCATCGACCCCGTCGGATGCGGATGCGCCCGCTGCGAGTGCCAGCCAGTCCCGATAGGACAAGGACTGCTGGCCGGGATGTACGGGAAGCCTCGATACATCGGCAGGTTTGACCTTGTAGTAAGGACTCAAAGGGTGCTCGAACTTGTCGCTCGGGTAGTTGTTGCCGTAGTTGCGCGTTCGATATGCGGATATCAACGGGCCGGATGGCAACGTCGGGTCCAGTTGGCAGGTTCCATCTGCTACGGCCGGTTCGAGGCGAATCGGCCGCGGCGTTGCCCAAAAGCACCAACTCCATTCATCCGGGCCATCGATCGCCATCTCGCCCTTGGTGCTGTAGCGCGTCGGGATCAACCAGGGGAAGCGCCGATCTGGTGATCCAACCAGCGCGGCCTTTGTTACCGGCAGCACGTTGCTCCAAACCTTCTCGAACAAAGTGGTGGCATCACCGTCAGGACGGCGTTCTGGCCAGACCAGCGTGGTGAGCGGTCCGCCGCCACGAATGCCCGTGCGGTGGCCTACGCCGCCGCTCGGCGCGTTGACCTGGAGCGTCGCCAGCATGGCGGCGGCCACCGGCAGGCATACCGACAACTCGTCGTAGACCTTGATGAACAGCGCGGCGTTGTTCTCCGCCGTGTTGCCGCCCGGCATGTTGAGAAGCAAACCGCCGATATTGCGCGCCTCGCCACCTACACCGCCCAAGGTGGGGTCGAGATCCTGCATGAAGGCCGGTGCGGTCGCTTCGACGAGTTCAAAGGCGCCGGCAACTGGCGCGAACACCCCGGCGATCTCGTGGCCGGTCGGCGGATTGGTCAGGATCGCTTGCCAATGAACGTCCGATTCCGGGGCCGCCATGGTTTGCAGTGCGCCGATAAGCCATTGGGCGATCGCGCCGTCGAAATCCGGACGTACGGAAGCCAACGAGATCGGCGGGTCGTCAGGCTCGGTAAGCTCGGTGGGCCGGATGAGTTTCCGAATGCCGCTGCGGGTCCGGACGGGAATCCACGGGTCGTGGACGAGGTTGAACATCACATCTCCTTTCGCGGCCACCGAATCAAGCAATTCGGGCAAGGCCACGCGTCGCATCGTATACGAGGGTCGTTCCGGTTTTTCTGGTGCGTGATTGTGATGCATCGCCGAAGTCCAGATTAATCTTTGCGGAGCCGGAATCGATGACCCCTAAAACCTTGAATGCGAGCTGCGGCGAGCCATCCATGACGACGGCGTGACGTTCAAGTTCAGGCGATTCAAGCGCCCGTCGCCGAGTTCCCCATTCTTTGCGAACTCGCAAAGTCGAGAATGCCCATCGCGCCGTTTCCGATTCACCTGCGCTTGAGTACGGAACGATTTGGCCATTGCGCACCTTCGCCAACGCAAGTTCCATAGTTTCGTCACCCAAGCGCGTTGGCGCGCGTTCCTCCGAACTCCAACCGGCATCGCGGACGAACTCACGCAGGATGGGTGCTGTATAGCGTCCCGCCAGCGCTGCATCGGCGTATGCAGCGCCTTCGACCTTGTCCGCCATGCGATCAAAGACCTGAGGCCAGCCACCTTCAGCGTAAACCTCTTCGATCGCTGCGCGCGGGTTGGCCACAAGATCTAGTAAATCACCCAAGACGTTCGCGGTCTTCCAGATTTGCCCGTGGTGCGGGTAGACCAGCGCGGTCCCCGGCGAGAATCGCTTGAGCCAGTTCGGGTCGTCAGGAATCACGTCGCGTGCCGGACCCACGACATTGAGCACCAGTGGGCCGCGTTGATCGGGACCGCTCGCGAGCCGGTCGCCATTGAGGGTGCGCGGATGACGGCGCAAGCGTCCAGCGCGCTGGATGATGAGGTCGATGGGTGCGATGTCAGTGAAAAGCTCGTCGAAGCACAGGTCGAGAGACTGCTCGATCACCTGTGTGGCGATCAGGATGCGGCCGCAGCGTTGGACTGACGTGGAGTCTTTTCCGAATGCGTTCAAAACCTCGTTTTCGATGCGGATACGGTCTATGAATGCGAAGCGTGCGTGGAATAGCCCGAGCCGGATCGCGGTGTCTCCCGCGCTCAAGCGGGCGCGGATGTCGTCGTAGGCGCGAACTGCCTCGCTCACGGTGTTGCGCACCCATGCCACGCAGTGTCCCTCGCGAGCCAAATTGATGATGCGATCGGTCGCGTCGTCAACACTGGTGTGATAGACGACCTCGTAGCGCCGCATCAATCCAGGCAATTGGGGAATTGCCAATTCGCGTGGTTGGCCATCGCCGCTGAGGTGGGTGAGGCAAGGGTAGGAAGTTGCGGTCGCTGGCCATTGCAGCGACGCGGGTGTGTTCGAACGTTGGCCGAATCCGGGCGTGGGCGTCAGCGACCGGCGGGTCTCTTGAAATCCTTCGGCGAAAGCGCATGTCAGATCACGTCGCGTCGCATTGGGCAGGGTGGCCGAGAGCAGGATAGCGGCTCCTCCCATGCCGGCGTGGGCGCGCAGCAACTGCTTCAACAGCGCGGTCTGGTAAGGGTCGTAGGCATGCACTTCGTCGACGATCAGTACTTTGCGAAACAGGCCGAAGAAACGCAGCGCGACGTGCTTGACGCGCAGCGTCGCCATCAGTGCCTGGTCGATGGTGCCGACCCCAAGGTGGGCGGTCAGCGCGGCCTTGCGATGATCGTTGATCCATGCCGATGCCATGCTTCCGGCGTTGTCGGTATAGCCCTCGTCGGCGCGCAGGCGCGCGATCTCGTCGCTCAGGCTGGCTCTTCCATGTGTTAGCACCAGACTGGCGAGTTCGGGTTGTTCGAAAAAGCGCTCTGCGACCAGCTTTAGTCGCGCATGCATGCCATTTGCCGTCGCCATGGTGGGCAGGGCGAAGAAAAGGCCATCGGCGCACCCGGCCTGCATCAGGCGCGCGGCGAGGATGAGTGCCGCTTCGGTCTTGCCAGAGCCGGTCGCGTCCTCGAGTATGAAAAGCGGCGGCGCCGGAGGGTCGATTGGAATGTCGAGAAGCGCCTGCTGTGATGGACGCAGGCTCGATGGGGCCATGCCACCGAACGCGATTTCAAGCGGAGCTTGTGTGCTGGGGCGTGCCGCGCCGGTGCGCGCGGCTGCCACCGCGCCGATGGCGACGCTCCGCGTTTTCTCCCAGTAGCTTTCGATGTCGATATTGCGCGGCTCCGAGGTCAGTGTGGCGCAGGTGTAATGGAAGCGCTCCGCATCCGAACCGATCCAGTCGGCCAGGGTGATGAAGCCGTTGATCATCCATATGCTTGCGCTGACCGCGTGGCCATTTTGGCCGTGACCGATGCTCAAACCGGCTTTCGGCTTATGTGGGAGCCAAAGCGCCGCGAATGCCCATTCCGCATACGCCTTCGCCGCAGCCAAGGCTCCCGGACCAAATGCATTTTTCGCGGGATTGCTGTCGGCCACGGGAAGGCCGTGGTGCGCGCTTGTGGCATGCAACAACTGGCGAAGGAGGCCGGCATCGATGTGGCTTCGAACAGCCCAGGCGTCGATGCCCAGTTCGCGCCACATCGCGTAACCAACTTCACTGTGATGGAGGGTGCTGTCCTTCCAGTCGCGCCCGAGCGATCGTGCCAACTCCGGGATCTTCCATTGGAAGTTCTCCGCAAATTTTCCCAAGTCGTGGATGGCTGCCAGCCATGTCAGCATGGCGCGGACTTGCGCGTCGCGCAGGTTCAGCGTGTGGCCGATAGTGGCCACGAAAGCCGGGCGCTGTTCCGCGAGCGCGGCCGCGACGGCGGCGACATCAAGGCTGTGCAATACGACCGGATGCCATGCGATTGTGCCATTCACCGGACGCGCCTTGCCCCAATACGCAAGCGAGTCGCTACTGCCAAGCCCGGCAAATGTATCGTTTGTGGCCAACTGTTGCCTCCGTGTAAGCGAATCCGATCTTGCGGAACGCGGAAACGAGCTGCGAATATGGACTATCCCGCCAAATCTAGACCTTGTGAGGCTCGCCAGATGAGCCTGTCGAGTTATGGATTGAAAGCGACGTTACCTGAATTCGACGGTGGGGGGAACGCCGAATCCGGAACATGCGGCCAGTCAAACACGGCTGACCGCCGATTGTTCGGTTGACCGTCGCGCCCAAGTCCTTCACCACCTTGGTGCAGCGCTTGATCTCGAAGTTCATGTGCGCATCGAGTTGTTCCGGGGCCGCCCCGACGATGTCCTAGCCGGCGGCTTCGGTCTTTTCCTTTGCCTCGGGCGAGCGCATCGCCTTGATGATTTCGGCGTTGGGCTTTTGCAATATGGCCGCGGGCATGCCGCCGGCGGCGAAAATGCATGGTGAAGCATCCTTGCCACCGACTGTGTCGGGCTTGCTAACATCGGGCTTCTCCCTTTACCGGAATTCGACATGGCCGATACCTATGCTTCGCTCAAACTCACCCACGCCGCCGCGCTCAAGGCAATTGCCGC
>ENA-ORBV01014201-ORBV01014201.1-microbial-mat-metagenome-genome-assembly--contig:-NODE-14201-length-11964-cov-6.722554_pt1 | contig 11964 bp, 9 predicted proteins | sample MGYA00237777_ERZ505514 | MGnify/ENA primary metagenome ERZ505514 (study PRJEB26160, sample SAMN06269048) | microbial mat metagenome | isolation source: Oligotrophic lake microbial mat | place... | reverse complement strand
TTGGGGTCGAAAATAGGCCGGAAATCTGCGTCATCTGCGGATAAAACGCCCGGCGGTCGGACTTTGCATCAGCTCTGTAGCAAGGCCATTTGCACCTGTTGCGCCGCCCCGAGCCGTGCGATAATACATCCCAGCAACCGTGCGCCGCCCCACGCGCCAGGGCAGCGCACAAGGGAGTCAGCTATGGTAAATCCGTCAACCGCACTTGATCAGGCTCTGACGCTCGCACGTCGCCTGCCGACCGACGAGCTCGCCCGCCTATCGCACGCCATCCTTCAGGATCTCCTCGTCGCTTTGCAGCGCGGTGGCACTTCCATGGTGGACGCCGACACCTTCGATGAGCTGGCTGCCCTCGCCGCCGAAGTACACGGGCTCGCACATCAGCCTGAAGCCACACAGCGGGGAGAGACCACCCGTGAGCCGCTGCCGGTGATCACCTCGGGCCACTGGTCCGCCGATCTGCCGCTGCGCCGCGAGGAGCTCTACGACGATGACGGACGCGCCTGATCCGAGCGGGGCCGCTGATCCCTTTGCACCTGTTGCGGCAGAAAATAGCCCGGAAATCGGTGTCATCTGTGAATACATCCCCGGCGCGCAGCCTGATGGTACAATGCGCGCAGATAACCCCCGGCGTAGCACGGGAGCAAGACGATGAGCGACAGCACAGTTGCCGTTCAAGTGCCAGCGGCCCTTTACCGGCGGCTGGAGCGTCTGGCGCTGCTCACAAATCGCCTGCTGGAAAGCCTCGTCGCGCAGACGTTGAGCTCTGGCCTCCCGCCACTCCCCGATGATCTCCCGCCAGTCATGCATCAGGCGCTCCTCGCGCTGGAGCAGCTGAGTGATGCGGAGCTGGAGGTGGTGGTGCGTGAGCGGATGGCAGAGGCGCAGGTAGAGCAGTACAACGAGCTGCGCGAGCGGCAGCGGGCTAACCTGCTCGCCGAGACCGAGCAGCAGACGCTTGCCGAAATGCTGCACCAGGCCGATCTGCTCATGCTCCGCAAAGCGTATGCTGCGGTGCTGCTTAAGTGGCGCGGCGGGCGCGTTCCCACACTGGCCGAGCTCGAAGCCTAGCCGTGGCTCCAGCCTATATTCCCGCAGAGCTACGTCGCCAGGTGCGTGCCGATGCTAGCGCCCGCTGCGGCTACTGCCACACGCCTGAGGCGCTCGTTGGCATGCCCCTGGAGTACGACCACCTGCGCCCCGTGGCGCTGGACGGTTCGACCGTGCGTGAACACCTCTGGCTCGCCTGCACTCGCTGCAACGATTTCCAGGGTGATCGGATCGAAGGGCTTGACATCGAAACAGGCGAAACCGTCTCACTCTTCAACTCGCGTACGCAGCGCTGGCTTGATCATTTTGTCTGGGCGACGACCGGCACACGGATTTTAGGCCTCACAGCTACTGGCCACGCTGCTTGGAACGGTAACGAGTAGCCTCGACACGCTCGTGCTTACCCAGCTCGTAGGGCCGTTGGCTGCCGGGCTGTATGCTTCAGGGCAGACCCTCGCGCTGCCGATTTCGCTCCTCGGCGGCGCCGTTGGGGCCGTGCTGCTACCCAGACTAGTACTACAGTGGTAGTCCGTGAATTGAGCGGACCGGAGCGCTCAAAGCCCGTTCAACAGCAAGGAAAACCCTACTTCGACAGTAGGTTTTGAGCCCTCAAACCCCCGCCAGGAGCGGCACGAAGACGGCCTACCACTGTAGTACTAGGCCGTCTCGCGGCGCACGAACCGATTGGGGCATTCGCTCGGCGCGTCAGCCTTTATCTTGCCGCAGCGATCGCCGCGTTGAGCATGTTCATTGTCATAGCGGCGCCACTGCTACTTCCGCTCGTTTTTGGCCCACGCTACACGCCCGTAGTGCCGATCTTCCAGCTGTTGGTGCTGGCCTACGGCGTGCAGGCCGTCATTTGGCCTGCGCTGACGGTGCTGATAGTCCTCGATCAACCTCGAACAATAGTCGGCCTGAACGTGGTTATGCTGATTGCGGTGGGCGCGGGGTATGTCGTGTTCGTACCGCGCCTCGGCGCTGTCGGTGCAGCTATGGTGCCGCTCGGAGCATATACACTCCTGCTCATGCTCTCCCTATTGGTGGCCAGGCGAGCATTGCACAATCACGACCGCAAGTTCACGTATCTGTTAGCACCATAGCGTGGCTGAGCGACGCTTATAGCGAGGACCGGCTGTAGTGTGCATCCCTATCGCCGCAACAGCGGCAAATACAGGCGCCCGCTGACAAGCTCCGCCGACCAAACGCTGCTCCGTGTGAAACTTGCCCCCCCCACTGTCCCTGTTGCTGTCACCACTGCGGCGTATACGCCGTCGGCCTGCGCAGAAACGGTTGCGGCATAGACCCCGTCGCCAGCCGCTCCGTCGCCACTGGCCCCATCATCGCGAAGCGTGAGGATAAGCTTGCCACCAGACGGCGGTTGCACCACGGCGCTCAACGCTGCACCAGGAATAGGAGCCGCGCCATTGCGCAGCGTGGCTTTGATCAGCCCGGCCTGGCCTGCAGCCGGATCGCCCACAGCGACCGTAAGCTGGATCGCATTCTCCATGGCCCCGAGCGCGGCAACGATAACGCCATTCACAGGCGCTTGGGCTGTGGCATCTACCAGAATCTGCCATGTCCCCGCCTCGGGGCTCGGCACCTTGTAGATCGTCATCGGCACAAAGCCATCAGTGAGCTGCGCGTACTCGGCGCCGCTCAGGCTTGCCGGTGTATACTCGGCGCCGCTGGGGGAGCGCAGCCGCACGGTGACCTGCGCCGGCTCCCCCACAACGATGAACGTTGCTGGACCGCCGGCCTCAACCGCCTGAGAAAGCGTCACGGGCGTGCCCGCGCGCACGGTCGCCGTCTGGACCGTGGTGTACTGAAGCGGGTCTGCCGGAGACTCAGTCTCCGCCTGTTCGAGTTGAGCGATCTGTTCCGGGGCGTTGGTCGGCCCCACGCGCTTGAGGATCGGCGCCACATAGAGTTCGAAGATCGACCCGCCGCTCTCGCTACTGCTGCTGCGCATGGCCCGATGGTCGCCACCGCAGCCGGGCGAGGCCGGGCCAGGGTATGTCCAGCGGCCATCCAGGCGAATGGCGAAGACGCTGCTGCGCGCCACGGCGATGTCATCTGGATCCTCTTCAAGCGGATTTGCCGCTTGAATGCCATTCCGTGGGCAGAAGTAGTTGCCGGCAACAGCGTAGAAGCCCACACCACGACGCTCGCTGTTTGTCAGATTGAAGAGCCTGGCCGAGCTTTGCGTCAGTTCTACAATGGCTGGGTAGCGCACTGGAAAAATCCCATCGAGCCACTGGCCGGCGACAGCCGAGCTCAAGATCGCTGCGGTGGCGCTGCGGGTGCCCGCATTCGGCGTACCGAGCATGATCAGGCGCCCTACGTCTGCCGTTGAGCTCATGTAGCGGGCGATGTAGCGCCTGCTGATCAGCCCGCCCATGCTGTGGGCGACAATATCGATCTGCTCAGCTTTGTACAAAGACTTCAGTTCTGTGATGGCCGTCTTCAGCAGTTGGGCATTTTGGTCGATCGTCTTTGTTAGGACGAGGGGGCCTTTCCTGCCCGTATCAAAGGTAGGCGCAACTCCCGTCAGCCCGCTACGGGCGAGCAGCCGTGTAGAATTGGGATTCTTTGGATCAACATAGTCGCTCCACCCTGTCTCATCGTCGTTGTAGCCGTGAACCAGCATCACGGGCCGCGGGCTCACCTGAAGCTCAACCGCAGGCGAGCTTACCACCACACCATCGGACGTTTGCAGACGCGCAACCAGCGGGCGCTGGGCCGTGCGGTCGCCTGCCGCATTCCACGCCATGCGCTCCACACGGAAGCTCAGGGTCAGCCGCTCGGTCTGCCCCGCTGGCACAGTGGTTGAGACGGTGGCGAGGGCAACTGGTGAGGCTGGGTATGTATCGAGCAGCTGCACGGTGAGCTGAATTGGCTGGCTGCCACGATTGACGAGATCGACCAGGGCCGTCACATGGTTGCCGTCAACCGTGGTCGCCGTTCCGCTCAGGCTGTCGCGGAGCTCGGCGACGGTCAGGGCAAGCTGATCAGGCGGTGGCGCCACAGCGAGGCACGATTGGGTGGCCCACGGGGCGAACGTGATACCGTTACCGACGGCCTGGCCGTTCCCATCGGGGTTGCTCGGATGGGTCGGCCCGGCGGGGCTGCCCCACCAGTGGCCGGTGGCGCCCACAACAACCGACGGCGTATCATTGCTGATGCCAAGGCTCTGGTTGCCCAGAATATCGTTGCAGGCGAGCTGGGGCAACGCGCCGCCGACAAGGTCGATGCCCCGGTAATTGTCGGTGAGCAGCGTGCGCGCGATGCGCGGCGCAGCCTTCTTCAACACAAGCGCGGCCGCGCGCGGATCGTCGCAGCAGCCGAAGCGCTCCAGCCCCGCATAGCGGATCACGGCCTCCTCAATGCCGCTTGCCGCGTCGTTGCTTACATCCTCGAACTGGATCCAACCCCAGTCCTGCGGGTTCGGCGGGGTCGCGGCACCATCGGCATCACTGTCGCCACCCACAGAGTCATCCTGGAGCGAGGTGAAGGTGATCGGGGCGGAGGCTGTTCCACGGGCGGCGAATGCGCCGCTCACAAAGATACCTGTGCGACTGGCAAACTTCACAACCACACCCGGACTGACGCTCAGCGAAAAGCCCTGCGGCACAGTTACATCACCGATGATGGCGTACGTGACCGTCGTGCTGCCCCATGTCTCATTTGCTGTCCGTGCACCACCGGCAATACCTACAGCACTCACATAGTTGGTTGCAAAGGTGAGGTTCGCAAGGGTTGGCTGCGCGTTGACGAGCGTCAGCGCCGCGCTCGTGGGGTCATCACAACAGCCAAAGCGCTCTAACCCGCTGTAGCGAAAGGTCGCGTACTCAATGAAGCTTGCCCCATCATCGCTGCTATCGTCGAGCTGAACCCACCCCCAGTTGTACTTCTGTGGCGGGGTGAGTGCGCCATCATTGTCGCTATCACCGCCAGCGCTATCGTCTTGCAACGAAGTAAAGGTGATCGGCGCCGCCGCCGTCCCACGGGCGTCGATGGAGCCGCGCACAAACAGGCTTGTGCGGCTCTCGAACTTCACGATCATACCGGGCACAATGGTAAGCTTCACCGCAGGGTCGATGACCACATCCCAGAGCACAACATAGACTACCCCAGGGTTCGCCCAGCGCTCGTCCGCCGTGCGCGTGCCGCCGGCCACACCTACGGCGCCAATATGGTTCGAGGCAAAGGTGAGGTTAGCGAGCGTCGGTTGGGCATTCACGAGCGTGAGGGCGGCGCGACGGGTGTCATCACAGCAGCCGAATCGCTCCAGACCGCTGAAACGAAAGGTGGCGTGCTCGACGAAGCTCGTCGCGTCGTCGCTCGTATCCTCGTACTGAATGTAGCCCCAATCATCTTTCTGCGGCGGTGTCGCCGTGCCGTCACCATCCGTATCGCCGCCGTCTGCATCGTCGTTCACTGAGGTAAAGACAATCGGGGCAATAGCCGTGCCCCGTGCGTCCAGGGCACCATGCACGAAGATGCTGGTACGCCCGCCAGCTTTGATAATCATGCCAGGTGCGATGGTGAGCTTGAAGCCCGGCTCGACGACAACATCGCCGAGCAGCACGTAGACCATCCCCGTGTTCGCCCAGGTTTCGCCAGTTACCGTCGCGGTGGGGGCCTTGGTGCCGCCAACGATGCCCACGCCATTGAGATAGTTTCCGCTAAAGACGAGGTTCGCCAGGGTTGGCTGCGCGTTTGCAAGATTGATCGCACCGCGCAGGGTGTCGTCGCAGCAGCCGAAGCGCTCCAGCCCACTGTAGCGAAAGGTGGCGTGCTCGACGAAGCTTGCCGCGTCGCTGCTGCTGTCCTCAAACTGGATGAAGCCCCAGTCCTTCTGGGCGGGCGGGCCCTGCGTCCCATCACTATCGGTGTCACCCCCAATCGCATCGTCGTTCAGCGAGGTGAAGGTGATCGGGGCGGCGGCGGTTCCGCGGGCGGCAAGTGCGCCACGGACAAAGAGACTCACCCGACCGCCAGCAAACTTGACAATCATTCCGGGCGAGATGTTCAAGGTAAAGCCGGGATCGATGCCGAGGTCGCCGAGCACAACGTAGACCATCCCGGAGTTGCCCCAGGTTTCGCCAGAGACTGTCGCCGATGGCGCTTTCGTGCCGCCGGGAATGCCGACGCCGTTGATCAGGTTGCTCTCAAAGGTGAGGTTCGCAAGGGTTGGTTGCGCGTTGCTGAGTGTAATGCCGCCGCGCAGGCTGTCATCGCAGCAGCCAAGGCGCTCCAGGCCGCCGTAGCGAAGAATGGTATGCTGTACAATGCTGGCCACATCATCGCTGGTATCGTCAAATTGCACCGAGCCCCAGTCACCGCGCTGCGGGGGCGTCGCGGTGCCATCACCGTCGGTGTCGCCGCCATAGGTGTCATCTTGAAACGAGGTGAACACGACAGGGCTGCCGGCTGTGCCGCTCGCGTCGAGAATACCGCGCACAAAGATACTGCCGCGACCCTTCAACTTGACGACCGTACCAGCCTGGATCGTCAGCTTGATATTCTCAGGTACGTACAGATCGCCGTTGATAACATACACGTTATCGGATGTCCAGGTCGTATTCCCTGGCAATGTTCCGGTGACCTCTACCGTCGCAGCAACCGCCGTTCGGGCTGGTGTGAGCAGTGCCAACCCGATCAGGAGAACGGCGATCCCAACTAACGACAGTGTTCGTGGATTGATCACCCGCTGGCCCCCTCTTGCTTGAGACACGCTTGTGCGGAATAGTCAGAGGAATGTTGACCACTACTGCGTCATTCGATGCAAAGTAAAGCCCTAAGTTTATTGTAGTTTGCGTCTATAATGGGGCGCCACAACCAGCGTCGCTGGGCAAGCACGAACGTTGGGAGAACCGCCTGCTGAGCGACGGCAGCGGCTCACAAAGGATGTGGCTCACGCTCCACCACAAGGGCGGCTCGCAGTAGTATTACAGGCTGGTGTAGATCCATTCTGTCATATCCACTGTTGAATGTCAATGAGAAGTTCCGACCGCATGGGCGAGGAGCAGCGGCGCTTCGTCGAGTTCTGGTACTGGGCCTCGGTCTTCGCCAATCGCTACAGCACCGCCACGAACGAGGTGATTATCACCGATAGCCAGGCCCTCACCCAGATCGCCCACGGCGAGCGGATCGTCGCCCGTGGCTACTTTCGGCGCCTGCGCTCGCTAATCGCCGAGCCCTCCGACCTCTACAGCTTTACGCGGCGGGCGAGCCTGACGTATCGCGGCGTGCTCAACCTGCTCGCCTACGCCGCCAGCGGCCTCCACGACTGGAGCAGCACCCGGCGCATCGGCCTGGCCACAAGCGACCTCGACGATCACCACATCTACCCGCGCGCCTTCATCGCCAGTCGCCCCGAGCTAGACATCGACAACGATGAGATGGAGTTTGACGAGCCAACCCGGTTGAGCGGGCGCGACCGTCTGCCAGACATGCTCGCCGACGGGCGGGTTCAGCTGGGCGACCGTGTCTACGCAGTGGGCCACCCTGATAAAGTGGCGACGATTGCGAGCAGCAACGAGGTCACCTATGAGGGTCGGCGGCTTGCGATCAACGCCTGGGGCCAGCAGGTGACAGGCTGGGCGTCGATCAACATCTACGCCAACGTCTACCTTGAGCGCACAAGCAAACCCCTGGGAACGCTGCGCGCGCAGCCCGACCAGCCCGAATAAGCGCCAGCGTTAGAGCAGGAAATAGTCCGGAAATCTGGTCATCTGTGGACAACATGCCCGATACGCAAAGAAAGCGGCTGAAGGTTATATACCTTCAGCCGCTCGTGTGTTTGGTGGGCCCCCAGGGGATCGAACCCTGAACCAATTGATTAAGAGTGCATCCAACAGGCTCAAAGCTCCACATACCCGCCCCGGCGCCGAGGCGCGGGCGGCTCAGAAGGTAGAAGACCAGTACGGTTGAGGCGAACACCGTGCAACTCGCGGCACCACTCACGCGGCACGCCCAGCACTGCTCAGCGATAAAGGTGCGCAGTCGCACATCGTACTGCGCGCTCCAGACGGCGTCGAGCGCGAATTGATCGGGGCGGCGAGCTAAGCATGCTTCTATTGAGACTCGACCTCCAGAAGGGTGTTCGGACCGATCCCGATCACAGTTACACCTTCGAGAGGGGCGGTTGCGCCTGACTCAAGCTGCTGATCATGAACCATTGTACCGTTCGTACTCTTCGCGTCTCCTACGAGCAGCCGGCCGTCCTCGACGCGGATCTCGGCATGGAGACGCGAGATTTTTGGATCCCCTGTGATCGCAAAGCTCACTTGCTCACGTCCGATGGTACACGGCAAATCGATAATTTGCTCTCGCATCTGAGCTTGGTCGACAGTCTTGAGCACCTTGATCCGCACGCGGGGCTTGCGCTGCGCCGTGTGGAGCACGGTCGGCTCGGAGGTAGCGTGGATGATCGTTGCCGCAGCCGGGGCCGGGGACGACCGTAGCTCTGTGGGCGGGGCCATGGGGATCTGCTTTTTTACCGGTGGCGTGATCTTGACGGCGGGCGGGATCTTCGCCTGAGCTGGGGCAACCGGCGACACAGGAGCGAAGTCGGGGGTGAGCTTCGCCTTGTCGGGCGCAGGCTTCGACAGTGCGGATGGCTGTTGGGGGAGCATCGTCGCCGAATTGTAGGGCAGCGGGATCTCGCGCTTCTGGGGGCGGCTGCGCACGTAGAAAAGGCTGCCAATCACGCCAACAATGACCACGCTAAGCCCAGCGAGCACGAACAGCAGGATCGGCGGCGACGGGGGATCTGGGGGCGTAAGCGTCACCGGCTGTTCGGTTCGCTGCTCCAGCACATTCTCACCCTCTTCCAGGCGCAGAGTAAGCTCATATTCGCTTGGTCCGCTCGCTTCGCGCAGCATCGTCGGCAGCGGAAAGCGGAGCCGCCCGTCGCGGAAGGTGGTGAGCTCGAGCGCCTCTTTCGCACCGCCGTTGCGATTGATGATCTCGCCGCTAAAGCTCAGGTCGCGCTGACCCGCGCCGCGCACATTTACCTCAACCACCAGAGGCCCATTCTGCCACTCGGGCGTGATGGCGCCAATCGTGTAGCTGAGCTTGGGCTCGTAGACGAACGGGTAAGTGATGAGCAGCGGAGCGCCCTGCTGATCTTTGAGCGGCTCCTCATTCGTGCCGGTCGCACTGATGCGCAGAAAATAGTTTTCGCCCGACCTGAGCCCATCGGTAGAAAGATCGAATTCGAGGCGCTCCTTCAGGTTGTCGAAGCGCTGCTCCTGCCCAATCAGCGTGCCGCCGCTGTCGAGGTTGTACACGCCGGCGACCACCTGACCAACGTTTTGCGGGTTGACGACCGTGAGCGTCACCTTGTAGGTGTCGCTGTCCGAGTCGTAGCGTTGCTGGGCCACAGTGAGCTGTGGGGCAAGCACCGTGGTGATCGGCGACTCGAACGGGGTAGCGACCGTCAGGGGGCTGCCACCATCTTCCAGACGCACCTCCAGGGTGGCCGTGTTCGCGCCCGCGATGGCGCTCACGTTGGCCGTCACGAGCCACTGGCTGTTGAGCAACTCCATAACGCGCTGGAAGAGCGAGCTAACATCCTGGAGCGAGCCGATCGCCGAGGCGCCCCTGGTCTCGCGGGCGAGGTTCTCCAGCCCCACGCGCTGGTTCTGGTCGCAGGGCTCGGTGCATGGCCAGATCGTATAGATGGGAATGATCGTGCCCGAGGATAGCTGGGCGTTGCGGATCACGGAGCCGAAGTCGGCGTTGGTGCAGTTTGTGGGCCCATTGGGCTTGTCGGCCTCTTTATCGAGGCCGTCGGTGAAGAGGATCACCGCCTTGCGCTCGACCGTCTGGTCGCCCTGTGTATCTGCCCCGTTGAGGGTTTTGATCGCCTCTAGAGCTGCGTCTGAGATACAGGTGTTGCCAGTGCCAGAGGGGTTGGTGGTGAAGCGCCGGATCGAGTCCTCGATCAGCTGGGACTGGTCGGCCTTGCGCAGGAAGCCGTCGCTCTGCAGTTCGGTGCGCTCGGCGAAGCTGAAGACGGCGAACTCGGCCTGCTCGGGGGCCAACTTGATACTTTCCACGGCGGCGTTGCGCACAATCGTGTCGAGGGTCTGCTTCTCGCTCACGTTGCTATCGCCGACGAGCTGGTTCATGCTGCCGCTGCGGTCGATCACCAGGGCGATCTTGATCGGCGACTGCGGCGTGCCGACGGTGATCGGCACCGGTGGGAACGCCTGCGCGCCAGTGGGCTTCACCGTAAGCTCGCCCTCGGCGCCGTCGAGGCTCACGGCCGAGCGCGGCACAATGTTGCCGTTCTGGTCGCGCAGCGTAAAGAAGACGCTCAACGGAAGGCTGGCGGGGTCGGTCTGTTGCTGGATCGCCGTATGCAGCACCGCGATCTCAGGTGGACGCTCCTGGGCCCTGGTGAGCGGCGCGAGGAGCATGGCGCCCAACACGGCGCCGATCAGGAGTGCGAGACGCAGGCCGGCACTGCTACGCGGGCCGGGCCGCGCCGATTTCGAATGTGACAGCATCTGACACAACCTCCCCTTGCCAGGCACGCTCGGACCCACGCTCATAGTCTTGCCGGTTGCTGTAGACCGCCGCCACGCTGTAGAGGCCAGCCGTCAGCCCGTAGTAGCTTCCTACATGATACACTCTAGTGATTTCCTGGCCCGCCGCAAGCAGCTGGAAGCTCTCGGGCTGCGGCGCGCCGATGTTCACACGGGCTTGGAAGGGCAGCGGCGCGGCGTCGCCCCCGCGCGTGATGCGCAGCTCGACCTCGCGGAAAACAGCCGGCGCCGATGGGGCATTCAGGGCCAGGCGGGCGTTGACGAGCAGCGGCGCGGCGCCCGTGTTCTGCAGCGCGGCGGTGAGCGGCAGGGTGTCGTCGGGGGCGAAGCTGCGCTGCGGCAGGCTGAGCGTGAGCGACAGCATGGCTATTTATCACCTTTCGCCGGGGGCGTATAGTCGCCATTGTCTACCCGGTCGCGCGCGGACTGCGGCAGCTGCTTGTACTCGGCCTCGCGGCGGGACGTAAGCTCGGCGACCTCTTTGTCGCTGAGGCCATTCTGGCTGGCGTTGGCGATCTCGTAGTCGTAGGCCTCGACCTCGTTCAGGCCACGGCTCTCGGGATGGTCGTTCCAGCGACCGTCTTGCAACTGCGCGGCGTGGAGCGCCTCGTGGCCGATCGAGGAGGCCAGCCACCCAGGCGAGGAGAACGCATCATCGCCAATCGTGACTTTGCCATCGGGCGAGGTCAGACCCTCGCCGCTTACAAGTTTATCGTAGGCCGGTGTGCCTTTGATCGCGCTGACGTCGAGATTATACAGCTCGATCGCCTTCAAGATCGCGCCGTTGCGGTCGCCCGCCTTGATCAGCTTTAGAATCTCTTCTTCACGGCTCAAGGCTTTCTTGGCGCCGCCACCACCGCCGCCGCCTTTGTTCTCAGCGGCGACTGGCGGCGAACGAATCCGCGGCAGCCCGAGATAGAAATGGTCCGAAACGAAGCGGGTGAGGTCATCGTGGTTTCCGAGGGTTCGATGAAGCGAGGGATACGGTGGTTCCTCGGCAGGGCCCGTCGACAGAAAAATGAGAGCAAGACTCATGACTGGACGGGAATGGCTGACGGGAATTGACCCACGCCCTCTGCTTCTCCACATTGGCCCTGTGTCGAGCGATCGTAAATTGCGTCTTTTGTTGTGGCGACTTGCCGGCTGGTTTGGTCCTTACGGATCGCATCAGATGCGGGCACGGAAACGGGATGGTGTCCGATGCCATCGCAGGTTCTCCAATTGAGTGCTGACCGCTCCCTAAATAAAATGTTTACCTGATTATTTGACCAACTTCTGTTTGAGGATTTCGATGAGAAACCTGTCTCTTATACACATCTCCGAGCCCACGAGACTAAGGCGAATCTCGTATGCC
>ENA-ORBV01014200-ORBV01014200.1-microbial-mat-metagenome-genome-assembly--contig:-NODE-14200-length-11964-cov-19.006225_pt1 | contig 11964 bp, 7 predicted proteins | sample MGYA00237777_ERZ505514 | MGnify/ENA primary metagenome ERZ505514 (study PRJEB26160, sample SAMN06269048) | microbial mat metagenome | isolation source: Oligotrophic lake microbial mat | place... | reverse complement strand
TTCAAGCAGAAGACGGCATACGAGATTCGCCTTAGTCTCGTGGGCTCGGAGATGTGTATAAGAGACAGGAGCGGCACCACGCCACCCGCGTGGGTTGGATGTCGTACACTGGGGGTTGCATGACAACGCAGCAGATCATCCGGGTTCTGATTTTCTCGTTGATCTTCGTGGTGCCGGTGGTGATCCGGCTCGTGAAGGTGGCGCAGGACGCCAAGGAGAAGCGTCGGCTGGAGCAGTTTCGGCAGTACCAGATCAACGAGGCGATGCGGACGGGGCGGCCGGTGGAGCCGGTGATGATGGCGCCAAGCCCGCAGGCGATGGTGCCTGTGCCCTTCAAAGCGCAGCAATCGGCGCAGGATCGGCTGCGGGAGATGGCGGCGCGTCGGCAGGCGCAGATTGAGGCGCTGCGTCGGCAGAAGTCGGGGAGTTCGAACACGCCCGCGAGCATGTCCAAGCCGCCGACGAGGTATCAGCAGACGGTGGGCGAGAGCGCCCCGACGGCGTTCCAGCAGAAGCCGGGGGTTGCGACGGGGTATCAGCAGCAGGCGCCGGTGGCGACGGGGTATCAGCAGCAGGCGCCGGTGGTGACGGGGTATCAGCCGACGCCGCAGCCGGCCAGGCAGCCGGCTCGGCAGCAGCCGAAGCAGCGGCAGCAGAAGAAGCCGCAGACGCGGGATCCGAGGCGTCAGCCGCCGCAGCAGGCGGCGTCGGCTCCGCCTGCGCAGGAGTTCCCGGCTCCGACGGGGGAAATCGGGGGTCCGTACCACGAGCACGACGGGGATATCACGCACCGGCTGCTGCCGGACGGGCCATCGATGACGCCGGTGGCGAGGCCTTCGTCGGGTGATCGTGGGTCTGTGAAGGTGAACCTGGCGGACCTGCGGCAGGCGATCGTGCTGCGGGAGATTCTGGGCAAGCCGATGGCGCTGCGGGAGGCGGCCGAGGGTTGAGCGAGATGGGCTCAGAAGGCCGGGGCGTTTTTTGGCGCGAGCGCGAGTCCCTTGGCGTCGCGAGGCGGCGCATGTCGCGTGTCGGCAGGTCGTACGATCATGCGGTTGGTTGCCGCGCGGGAGCGATTCCGTGGCGCGTGGTGAACGCGCGATGAAAGTCGGCGTAGGTGGTTTCCCAACACCGCGTGTACCGCCTCCTGGCGCGGGTCGGGCGGTAGAACGGAAGGCGGGCGGGCGGGGTATGGGGAGTCGGCGCGTGGGGCGCTGGTCCCTGGGTCCGAGAACGACGGAGCCGACGCGTGCTGAAGTGGGCGATCGGGATCATCATCGTGCTGGTGCTGCTGGGCGGGATCGGCGGGTTTGTCATGACGTCGACGCCGCTGGCGGATCAGTTGCGCGGGATCAAGCGTGAGCCGGAGTCGATCGAGGTGAGGGTGGAGAAGGCGGAGACGGGGGACCTCGTGCGGACGGTCAATGCGCCCGGGGCGATTGAGCCGCGGGTGCAGGTGGAGATCAGCGCGAAGGTGTCGTCGCGGATCCTGGAGTTGCCGCTGCGCGAGGGGGCGGAGGTCCGGGTTGGGGATGTGCTGGCGCGGCTTGACCCCGAGGACCTGACGGCGCGGCTGGCATCGGCCCAGGCGCAGTTGCTGGCGAGCCAGGCGTCTCTTCGGGCGGATGAGGCGAGGCTGACGGGCGCGCGGGCGAGCCTGACGCAGGTGACGGCGGAGTATGGTCGCCAGCGTGAGCTGGCGGACAGCGGGGATATTGCGAGGTCTTCGCTGGAGGCGACGGAATCGAACTATCACCAGGCGGTGAGCACGGTGGCGCAGCTGGAGGCGGGGATCGAGAGCGCCAAGGCGCAGATCGCCATCAGCCAGTCGCAGATCGACGAGGCGCAGAAGAACCTGGATAACGCGGTGGTACACTCGCCGATGGACGGGACCATCACGGACCTGCGGGTCGAGGTGGGCGAGGTGGTGCTGGGGACGCGGGAGAACATGGGCACGGTGCTGATGGTGATCGCGGATCGCTCGTCGATGCTGGTCAAGGCGCAGGTGGATGAGTCGAACATCGCGCCGATCACGCCGGGCCAGCGTGTGCGGGTGTACATCAACGCGTACGAGGACCGGGAGTACACGGGTGTGGTGGAGCGGGTGGACCTGACACGCCAGATCGCCCAGGGCGGGACGGGGTTCTTCGAGACCGAGATCGCGCTCGACATGAAGGAGGGCGAGCGGCTGTTCAGCGGTCTGACGGCCAACGTGGATATCGAGGTGCAGACGTTCGAGGGGGTGCTGCGGGTGCCCAGCCAGTGCGTGCTGGATCGGCGGATTGACGAGCTGCCGGCGGAGGTGGTGAAGGACAACCCGCAGGTGGACCACAGCAAGACGTTCTGCCGGATCGTGTTCCGGCTGGTGGACGGCAAGGCGGTGGCGACGCCGGTGGAGATTGGTTCGAGCGACCTGACGCACACGGCGATCCTGGCGGGGCTGAGCGAGGGCGACACGATCGTGAGCGGGCCGTACCGGGTGCTGATCACGCTGAAGCATGATGATCGGATTCGTGAGGAGGGGATGGTGCCGGCGTTGCCCGGAGCGGGAACGCCGGCGCTGGCGGAGACGACGGAGGCGGAGGCCACGGAGGCCGCGGGTGGATCGAGTTGAACGCAAAGGTCACAAAGTTTGCAATGTGAAGGGGGGGTAGAGACCGGGCCGCGCCCTTTGCTCGAGCCCAAGCATATGGAGTTGTCGATCGGGCCAGTTGCCTCGCTCCTTCCGAACCCGCCCGGTGAGTTTCCGCTCGACTTGGCGGACTTCGCGGACTTGGCGGACTTCGCGTCCTTTGCGTCCTTTGCGTTTGAATGAACAACCGGAAGCCCCTGAACTTGGGAATTGAGATCCGCAAACTCGAGAAGGTGTACAAGATGGGCGTGGAGAAGGTCCACGCGCTTCGTGGGATCGACCTGACCATCAACGACAACGAGTATGTGGCGATCATGGGGGCATCGGGGTCGGGCAAGTCGACGCTCATGAACATCCTGGGGTGCCTGGATCGACCCACGGGCGGGACTTACCTGCTCGACAAGAAGCCGGTACACAAGATGGGCCAGGCGCGGCTGGCGCAGATCAGGAACGAGAAGATCGGGTTCGTGTTCCAGTCGTTCGAGCTGCTGGCGCGGGCGACCGCGCTCAAGAACGTAATGCTGCCGCTGCTGTACTCGCGCAAGGGGTGGCTCTCGGCGCGGCGCCGGGCCAAGCGCGCGCTGCAGAAGGTCGGGCTGGGCGACCGAATGCGGCACAAGCCCAACCAGTTGTCGGGCGGGCAGCGGCAGCGCGTGGCGATCGCACGGGCTCTGGTGGGGAATCCGACGATCCTTCTGGCCGATGAGCCGACGGGCAACCTGGATTCGCGGACGACCGAGGAGATCATCGCCCTGTTCAAGGCGCTGCACGCCGAGGGGCAGACGATCATCATCGTGACGCACGAGGAGGACGTGGCGGGGTACGCCGACCGGATCGTGCGGCTGCGGGATGGGAACATTCTCTCTGACATGCCGACCAACCAGGACCCGATCCACCGGGCGTGGGCGGAGCGGGTTGCGGCGGGGCTGGGGGCGAGTTCGGTCGGCAGCGGGCACGGAAGCGCGACGACCGGCACGAACGCCGCGGCGCCGACCTCCCCCGGTGCTCGGACTGCGACGGCGGGCGTCGGCGGGCACCGGCACGAGAACGGGACGAGCCTCAAGCCGCTGGGCGCGCTCGCGGTCGGGCCTGTTCTTAGCCCGTTGGAGCAGTCAGTCGACGACGACGCCCCGATCATCCAGACGCTTCCGGGTTCGCAGCTTGAGGTTTCGGCGGAGGGCCACGACTGATGTTCCTCATCCGCCTGATCTTTCAGACCGTGTTCCTGGCGCTCGGGCAGATCTGGGCGAACAAGGGTCGCGCGGTTCTCACGTCGCTGGGGATCATCATCGGCGTGGCATCGGTGATCGCGGTGGTGGCCGCGCTGGATGGGATGCGGAACTATGTGCTGAAGGAAGTGGCGACGTTCGGCGCACAGAAGATGTGGGTGTGGGGCAATGTGCCGCGCGAGCTCAGGACGACGATCTCGTGGGATTCGGTGCGGCTGAACCTGAACGAGGCGAGGCGTATCCAGGAGAACTGCCCGTCGATCTCGGCGCTGACGCCGATCACGGACGGGCGCTGGGACGTGACCAACGGGCGGATCACGCAGCAGGCGGTGCGGGTGACGGGGATCTGGCCCGAGTGGCACGACATCGAGGACCGGACGGTGATCCGCGGTCGCCCGTTCTTCCGGATCGATGAGGACGAGCGGCGGCAGGTGTGCCTGATCAACGAGAAGGCGATCGACGAGCTGGAACTGGACGTTGACCCGGTGCTGGACTTCATCCTGATCGACGGGCGACGGTTCCTGATCGTGGGGATCGTGGAGACCAAGGAACTGGGGCCGATGTTCGGCGGGGGCGAGAGCCAGTCGGAGATCTTCATCCCGTTCTCGACGGCGTACACGATGAACCCGTACGACTGGCTGGTGTTCATGGCCAAGCTGCGGACGCCCGACGTGGCGGAGGAGGCGCGGGAGGAGATCCGCTTCGCGCTGCGCAAGGCGAGGAACCTGGGCCCGGAAGACCCGGATACGTTCGAGATGGAGATCCTGCAGAACCTGATCGATCAGTTCAACGATATCGCCAGTGTGATCACGCTGATCGCGGGCGGCGTGGTGTCGATCTCGCTGCTGGTGGGCGGGATCGGGATCATGAACATCATGCTGGTGTCGGTGAGCGAGCGGACGCGGGAGATCGGGCTGCGGAAGGCGGTGGGTGCCAAGCCCAGCGTGATCCTGCTGCAGTTCCTGGTGGAGGCGGTGGTGCTGTGCAGCTTCGGGGGGGCGATCGGGGTGTCGATCGGGCAGGCGATGGTGCTGGCGCTGACGCTGATCCCGGACTCACCGATGGGGGACGCGCAGGTGCCCCCGGAGGCGATCATCCTGGCGTTCGGGTTCTCGGCCGGGGTGGGGATCGTGTTCGGAATGTTCCCTGCGATCAAGGCAGCGCGGCTGGACCCGATTGTGGCGCTGCGGCATGAGTGAGTTCTGGGTTGATCGATCAGGGACATCACCACAGAGGCACAGAGACACAGAGCAAGGCGGAGGTTGTGGAGGGGAAGTGGATGGGGGAGGGCATGAGTAGGGTGAGGGGTCGCGCCTGAAGTGCCCATTGCCCAAACCCGCTTCCATCCTGGACCCGGCGCCGCACATGGCTGCTTCGGCATTCTGATTGGAGTCTGGGTTTCTGGAACAAGGTGCTCTCGACGGGTCGATCACTGCCCTCGAACTCACTGCCCGCGGGTCCCTGACTCTGGCTTTGAATCCCTCTGTGTCTCCGTGCCTCTGTGGTGAACTCCCTCTTTTGATCCAACAGAACCGAACGACAGCGGAGTCCTGAACGACATGACCCGACGCCATCACCGCCCGATCGCCCGACTGCTCCTGGCCGCCGGCGCGCCCGCGGGCGTGATGCTGGGCGGTTGCGCGTCGTCTTCCAACCCATTCACGACGGTGGTGTCGGACTATGGCGAGCGGGTGGACCTCGATCGGCTGCGCAACATCAACCCGATCGATCCGGCGGGGTTCCGGCACGCGGACCAGGAGATGCCGGCCTCGGCGCGGGCGTATCTGGAGCGATTCCGGGGGGTCGAGCGTGCGGACCTGAGCGTGGAGGAGGCGCGGGCGAGCGCGCTGGTGAACAACCTGGACTTGTCGGTGTCGCTGCTCGATCCCACGATCGCGGCCCAGAGCGTGGACGAGCAGGAGGCGGCGTGGGAGTCGACGTTCAACCTGTCGGCGTCGTACAACAAGTCGGACTCGCCGACCGGCTCGCGGCTGGAGAGCGCGCAACAGGACTTCGGGCGGGTGGAGCCGAGCTTTGATATTCCCATGCGGACGGGCGGGGCGATCACGGTGGGGCTGCCGATGACGCGGAGCGAGACGAACAACGAGTTCTCGACGCTCAACCCGGCGTATACGAGTGATCTCGAGGTGTCCCTTACGCACCAGCTGCTGCGGGGCGCGGGGCGACGGGCGAACACGAACGCGCTGCGGATCGCGAGTTACAACAGCCAGATCGCCGGGGCGAGCACCCGGCTGCGGGTGATCCAGCAGCTGTCGCAGGTGGATCGGCAATACTGGCAGGTGTATGGGCAGCGGCAGGCGCTGACGGTGCGTGAGGAGGAGTATCGCGTGGCGCAGGCGCAGCTGGATCGGGCCCGCCGGCAGTTCAACGCGGGCGCGGTGGCGCAGATCGAGGTGACGCGGGCCGAGTCCGGGCTGGCGGATCGGATCGACAGGATCATCCGGGCGCAGACGGATCTCCTGACAGCCCAGCGCGAGCTGAAGCGGGTCATCAACATTCCGGGGCTGGATGTGGACTCGGCGACGGAGTTGATCCCGACGAGCCTGCCGGAGCCGGCGCGGTTCGAGTTTGACCGGGGTGCGCTGGCGGCGGCGGCGGTGGACCAGCGGATGGAGATGCTGGAGCTGGAACTGCGGCTGTTGGCGGATGCGTCGCAGATCGAGTTTGCGCGGAACCAGACACTGCCGCTCCTGACGCTTCAGGCGCTGTACCGGCTCAACGGGCTGGGCGCGGACATGAACGAGTCGATCTCGACGACCGCGGAGAACGACTTTGAGGACTGGTCGGTGGGTGTGAATGCGTCGTTCCCGATCGGCAACGAGGTGGCGCACGCGCGCGTGCGGTCGGCGATCCTGCAGCGGGTGCAGCGCCTGAACACGCGGTCGGCGCGGGCGCAGTTGATCCGGCAGGAGGTGTTTGATGCACTGGACGAGGTGGAGGCGGGTTGGCAGCGGATCATGGCGGCGCGGCAGAGCGTGATCCTGAACCAGCGGTCGCTGGAGGCCGAGCAGAGGCAGTTCGATGTGGGCACGACGACCACGACGGACGTGCTAGATGCGTCGGCCGCGCTGGCGCTGGCGCGGCTGACGGAGATCCAGGCGATCGTGGATTACCAGATCGCGCAGGTGAACCTGGCCGCGGCGACGGGAACGCTGATCGGGGCGGCCCGGGTGCGATGGGAAGCCACGCCCTATGACCCCGGGATGGCGGAGTTTGTGCCGGAGAGTTTGAGGGAGCCCTGGGCGGCGGGCGGCGACGTTGCGGAGCCCGCGCCGGCGGTGGAGACGGCGCCGGGGTCGTGACCAGCAGAACCGATCGCGCGAGCGATCGGCTCTCGTGGTTCGGTGGGTGGGTGCAGAGTCGCTGGGGCGGCGTGCGGAGGATTCTGGCGAGTTCCGGTTAGCGCGGACGGCTGTGCGGCGGCCGGCCGCTCGCGCGGACGGTTCTGTTCTGGCGCGGCCGGTTCTGTTGGACACACGCGGAGCGCGGCTTGGTCCACTATCCTCCCGCATCGGCAAGACTGGTGCCATTTCGCTTTCGACGCTCTTGGCGGAGGTGCCGGGGATCACGCCGCGCATGGCGGCGGACCTGTCGACGCTGGGGCTGACCAATGTGGGTCGGCTGATCGCGCACCTGCCGATGCGGCACGAGCGGCAGGAGGCGGAAGGGGCGATCGCGAGTTTGCAGATCGGGCACATTGTGTCCGCGCGGGGGCAGATCACCGCGTGCCGGATCGCGGGGCGCGGGCGCAAGAGCCGATTCGAGGCGGTCCTGATGGACGACACGGGGCGTCTCGACCTGGTGTGGTTCAACCAGGGTTTCATGCAGAAGAAGGTGCATCCGGGGATGCGGGTTCGCGTACAGGGGACGCTTCGGAAGTTCGGATCGGGTGTCCAGATCGCCAATCCGAAGCTGGAGGTCTTGAAGGAAGAGGGGCACGAGCCCGAGGAGCGGGATGAACGCCTGCGCCCCGTGTACCCGGCCAGCGAGCAGGTGCCGTCGGCGCGGATCGAGTGGGCGCTGACGCGGGTGCTGCCGGTGGGGCTGGCGCTGCTGGAGGACCACCTGACCGAGGCGTACCGACGCGAGCGGGCGCTGCCGACGCTGGGCGAGGCGTATCGGATGCTGCACGCCCCGACGACGGCCGAGGAGATCGCGAGCGGACGCCGGCGGCTGGCGTATGACGAGCTTCTGATGCTGCAACTGGGGGTGCAGATGCGGCGGGCGTATCTGCGGACGCATCTGCGGTCGCCCGCGCTGGCGGTGAGCCGGCGGATTGATGAGCGGATCAGGAAGCGGATTCCTTTTGAACTCACGCCGGGGCAGGAGGCGGTGGTGGCGGACCTGGGGCGCGATCTGTCGCAGGCGGTGCCGACCAACCGGCTGATCCAGGGGGATGTGGGGTCGGGCAAGACCATTGTCGCGCTGTACGCGATGCTGCTGGCGGCGGCGAGCGGGCACCAGAGCGCGCTGATGGCGCCGACGGAGCTGCTGGCCGAGCAGCACTTCGCGTCGATCTCGAAGGTGTTGGGGGCGACGGGGGGGCGGGGCGGCGAAGGCGGTGGAGGCGGCGGAGGACTGGTCGAGTCACGCGTCAAGATCGAGCTGCTGACCGGGGCGATCAAGGGCGAGCAGCGGGAGTCGATCCTCACACGCTTGGCGTCTGGGCAGATCGACATCCTGATCGGAACCCACGCGTTGCTCACCGAGTCGGTGCGGTTCAGCAGCCTGGCGGTGGCGATTGTGGATGAGCAGCACCGGTTCGGCGTGCACCAGCGGGCGAGCCTGCGGGTGAAGGCAGAGGATGAGACGTCGACGCCGCACCTGCTGGTGATGACGGCCACGCCGATCCCGCGGACGATCACGATCTCGCTGCTGGGCGACCTGGACGTCTCGGTGATCGAGGGGATGCCGCCCGGGCGCAAGCCGATCGCCACGCGGGTGGTGCCGCCGGAGAAGCGGGGCGAGGTGTTCGAGTTCGTGCGGACGCGGGTCGAGAGGGGCGAGCAGGCGTATGTGGTGGTGCCGTCGATCGAGTCGGAGGAACTCGAGAGCGTGGAGGCGGTGCGGGCGGAACTGGAGGCGGGGGCGCTCAAGGGTCGGCGGATCGCGGCGGTGCATGGGCGGCTGTCACCGGCGACGCGGGCCGCGGCCATGGAGCGGTTCCGGGGCGGATCGGTGGACGTGCTGGTGGCGACGACGGTGATCGAGGTGGGCGTGGATGTGGCGAACGCGACGACGATGGTGATCCTGAACGCGGATCGGTTCGGGCTGGCGCAGCTGCATCAGTTGCGAGGGCGGGTCGGGCGCGGCGAGAAGGGGTCGGTGTGCGTGCTGGTGGCGGAGGCGACGACCGACGATGCGATTCTGCGGCTGGATGCGGTGCGGGACACGAGTGATGGGTTCAAGCTGGCGGAGAAGGACTGGGAGATCCGGGGGCCGGGCGAGCTGTTCGGGACAAGGCAGGCCGGGGCGTCGACGTTTCGCGTGGCGGATTTGACGCGGGACTTTGAGTTGCTGCAGATGGCGCGGCGGGATGCGACGGCGTGGGTGGAGAGGTCGCCGACGTTGAGCGGGGAGGGGGAGGGGGTTTTGAAGAGGCGGTTGATGAAGCAGTTTGGGGAGAGCCTGGGGTTGGTGGATGTGGGGTAAGTGCGGGAGAGGGAGTTCACCACACAGGCTCGGATACGGAGGGGGAGTGGTGCAGGGGGAGAGGCGAGCCCGTTCGCGTGGGATTGATCGGCACCGACGAACCCCGAAGAGCCGGGGTGAGTGTGGGCGGCACGATGGAAAAGGGCGGGCCAAGGTGGCCCGCCCTCAGAGGTTGTGGATGGTCGTGGGTGGAAGACGCGAGGTCGAGGTGGGGAGCAAATCCGCGGCTCCGAGAGCCGACCTGCCTACGCCTGCTCCGGGCAGCAGGCACGCACAGGCTGCAAGCCTGTGCCACCCCGATCAGTTGAACCGGATCTTGTCGGTGCCCATGGCTTCGTGGTCGTCCATGCCGCCGCGGCCTGAGGAGGACTTGCCGGGCTTGCCGCCGCCGGTGCCTGGGGCACCGCCGCCGCCGGGAGCGCCACCACCAGGCGCGCCGCCGCCGCCACCTGCGCCGCCCTCGGGGCCGGCGTTGGCGCCGTCGATGCCCGAGGCGTCGCCCCACTGGGCTCGCTTGAGCGAGAGGCCGATCTTGCGATCGCTGGTATCGACGCGGAGGATCTTGACGTCCACCTCGTCGCCGCTCTTGACCACGTCCTGGGGGTTCTCGACCTTGTGGTCGGCCAGTTCGCTGATGTGGAGCAGGCCTTCGAGATCGTCTTCGAGTTCGACGAAGACGCCGAAGTTGGTGATCTTGGTGACCTTGCCGCGGACGACCATGCCGGGCTTGTAGGCGCCGGGGATGGCGGTGAGCCAGGGGTCTTCGGTGAGCTGCTTGACGCCCAGGCTGATGCGCTGCTTCTCCTGGTCGACGTCGAGCACGACGCACTGCACGTCGTCGCCCTTCTTGAGCAGCTCGTTGGGGTGGGTGACCTTCTTGGTCCAGGACATGTCGGAGATGTGGAGCAGGCCGTCGATGCCGGGCTCGATCTCGATGAACGCGCCGTAGTTGGCCAGGTTCCGCACCTTGCCGGTGATGACGGTGCCGCTGGGGTACTTCTCGCTGACGAGTTCCCAGGGGTTGACCTCGATCTGCTTCATGCCGAGGCTGATTTCCTGCTTGTTCTTGTCGATCTCGAGGATGACCACGTCGACCTCGTCGTTGATGTTGACCATCTCGGACGGGTGGTTGACGCGGCGTGTCCAGGACATCTCGGAGATGTGGACGAGGCCCTCGATGCCGTCCTCAAGGCGGACGAACGCGCCGTACGACATGATGTTGACCACCGCGCCGCGGACGCGGGAGCCGACGGGGTACTTCTGCTCGATGGCCTCCCAGGGGCTGGCGTCCTTCTGCTTGAGGCCCAGTGCGATCTTCTCCTTGTCGCGGTCGATGGAGAGGACCTTGACCTCGATCTCGTCGTCGATGCGGACGAGCTCGCTGGGGTGGTTGACCCGCCCCCAGGACATGTCGGTGATGTGCAGCAGGCCGTCGATGCCGCCCAGGTCGACGAACGCGCCGAAGTCGGCGATGTTCTTGACGGTGCCCTTGACGATCGCGCCCTCGACGAGCCCTTCCATGAGGCGGCGCTTGGCGGCGTCGCGCTCCTCCTCGATCAGCTTGCGCCGGCTGATGACGATGTTCTTGCGTTCCTGGTCGATCTTGAGGATCTGGGCGCGGATCTTGCGGCCGATGAACTCGCCGATCTCCTGCGGGCGGCGCACGTCAACCTGCGACGCCGGCAGGAACACCGGCACGCCGATGTCGACCAGCAGGCCGCCCTTGATCTTGCGCATGCACACGCCCTCGACCACGTCGCCCTCGCGGGTGGTGTCGATGATGCGCTGCCAGTTGAGCTGGCGGTCGGCCTTGCGCTTGGAGAGGACGATGTGCCCCTCTTCGCTCTCGAGCGACTCGAGCAGCACGTCGTAGCGGTCGCCGACCTTGAGGTCGGTGCCCTCGGGCCACTCGTTCTTGGGGATCAGGCCCTCGGACTTGAGGCCGACATCCATGACCACGTCGTCGCCGGCGATGCCGACGATGCGCCCCTTGAGCAGCTTGCCGGGCGAGACATCCGTGATCGCCTGCCCGAGCAGGGCCTCCATGTCGGGACCCTCCTTGGTGCCGAAGGCCTCGGCAAAGAGGGCGGCCACGTCCGCATCGGCCTTGCCGAGCGTGTCCAAAAGCATCTCATCAACCATGAGGTCATCCATTCCCCGCGACTTGCACGCGGGAGCCGCGAATGAGTGTGTCGCCCCGTCCGGGAAGGGGAGAGACGCTCACCCGCCACGCGATCCCCCGTGTTTGAGGGGGGAACAGCGCGAGCCCATGTCGGGCCAGTCACGAGGTTTGTTCGAAGCGCCGCCGCGCACGCGACGGGAACGCTCCCGGCCACCAAGGGGAAAGTCTAGACGGGTTGTGGGCGGGGGACGAGGGGCTGTCTCTTATACACATCTGACGCTGCCGACGAATAGAGAGGTGTAGATCTC
>ENA-ORBV01014199-ORBV01014199.1-microbial-mat-metagenome-genome-assembly--contig:-NODE-14199-length-11965-cov-4.482503_pt1 | contig 11965 bp, 13 predicted proteins | sample MGYA00237777_ERZ505514 | MGnify/ENA primary metagenome ERZ505514 (study PRJEB26160, sample SAMN06269048) | microbial mat metagenome | isolation source: Oligotrophic lake microbial mat | place... | reverse complement strand
GACGGCATACGAGTTTCGCCTTAGTCTCGTGGGCTCGGAGATGTGTATAAGAGACAGCCGCCAAGGAGTTCCAGTGCATCAAAACCACCCTGCTCGCCAGCATGCAGGGCTACAACCCGTCCACCGCCATCGAGTTCGGGCGCAAGGTCCTGTTCTCCACCGAGCGCCCGAGTTTTGTCGAACTCGAAGCGCACGTGCGCGGCAAGAAGTAATGCATTTTCCTGAAACGCACTGACATGGCAACCGACGCCAAGAAGCTGCAGCCGATCATCATCAAGCGGGTCAAGAAGGGTGGCCACCCGGTGCACGCCGGTGCCTGGAAGATCGCCTATGCCGACTTCGTGACCGCCATGATGGCGTTTTTCCTGCTTATGTGGTTACTCGGCTCTACCTCGGAAGGTGACAAGAAGGGCCTGTCCGACTATTTCAGCGCGCCGCTGAAAGTCGCGCTGATGGGCGGCTCCGGAGCCGGCGCCAGCAACAGCGTGATCCAGGGCGGCGGCACCGACCTGACCAAGCAGAGCGGGCAGAACAAGCGCGCCGAATCGACCGATCCGATCATGGCCAAGAAGGCCGCGCTGGACTCGGCCAAGGCCGAAGTCGCCAGGCAGGACGCGCGCAAACTCGCTGCACTCAGCGCCAAGATCAGTGCAGTGATCGCCAACAATCCGCGGCTCGCGGAGTTTAGCTCGCAAATCCGCCTGGAGACCACGCCGGACGGTTTGCAGATACAGATCGTTGACGACCAGAACCGCGCCATGTTCGACGTCGGCAGTGCCCTCGTCAAACCCTATATGCGCGACATCCTGCGTGAGATCGGTACCGCCCTGGGTGGCGTCGACAACAAGATCAGCCTGGACGGCCACACCGACCGTTCGCCCTATGGCAATGGCGACCGTGGTTACAGCAACTGGGAACTGTCGGCCGATCGCGCCAACTCGTCGCGACGCGAACTGGTGGCGGCCGGCATGCCGGACGAAAAACTGGTACGGGTAACCGGTCTGGCGTCCAGCAGCCTGCTCGACACGCAAAACCCGCTGGGCGCCAGCAACCGGCGTATCACCATCCTGGTCATGACGCGCGAGGCCGAAGAGCGGCTGCTCGGCACCGCAAGGAGTGCGGTGCTGCCAGCCACCGAGGCCGTTGTACCCGCTGCAGCGGCGGCGCCACCCGCGACACGCTGACACGCCAACAGGCGCTGCATGGGTGTGTGCTGCTCAATCGTTGGGCAATAATTGTCTTATGGCCAAGGCATTGCGGTTTCTGGTGGTGGACGATTTTTCGACGATGCGGCGCATCGTCGTCAACCTGCTCAAGGAAGCCGGCTACACGGAAGTCGAAGAGGCCGAGGACGGGATGGTTGCGTTGGAGAAACTGCGCGATGGAAAATTCGACTTTGTCGTGAGTGACGTCCACATGCCCAGGCTCGACGGTTTGCAGTTGCTCACCGAGGTGAAGAACGATGCGTCCCTGTGCCACATCCCGATTCTGATCCTGTCGGCCGATGCCCGCAAGGAGGACATTTTGCAGGCAGCGCGTCTGGGTGCGGCCGGTTACGTCGTCAAACCCTTCACCAAGGCAATCCTGGAGGACAAGGTCGAGCGGATACTGCGCAAGCTCGGTCTGCAGTGATTCACGGCCGCGTGGCGTCGTTGCGCCTGCCGTCACCAGCGCCGTCAGGGTGGCGAAGTGGCGGGTGATAGGCCAGCTTTTCAGACTTTAGTTTTCCGGGTGGCCACGCACAATAGCCGCAGACCACACAGGCCCGTAACATGGAATCCAGCAGCCAGGACCGCAACCTGCCGGCGTCAGAGCGCAAACTCCAGCGCGCGATCGACGACGGGCAGGTCACCCGAAGCCAGTACCTGTCGCACCTGGCAGTGCTGGGCGTGGGAGCTCTTGCGCTGCTGGGCCTGGTGCCAACCCTGTTCGAGCACATGCGCATGGGTCTGGCCCACCAATTCCGCTTTGATTCCGCCACCATGGCGCATCCCGCAACCATGCTGACGCGGCTGCAGGACATGGTGCTGCCCGGCCTGCTGATCTGCGCGGCATTTGCGGTCATTGTCGGCATCGCCGCTGTGTTCAGTGCGGTAGCGGTCGGAGGCTGGGTCAGCAGCCTCAAGCCACTGCTGCCCGACCTGACCCGACTCGACCCGCTGGCGGGCATTGGCCGCATCTTCACCAAGGATAAGCTGGCGGAAGTGGCGAAGATGGTGCTGGTCGTCTCGGTGCTCGGTGTGGTCGCCGCCTGGTACCTTGTTTCGACGGCGCAGCTTGTGGTGTCGCTGGTCATGCAACCATCGGCCGCTGCAATCCTGCATCTGAACCGCTGGCTCCAGGAGGGCATGGCGCTGATGCTGCTGGTGATTTTGGTGGTGGCGGCGGTCGATGTGCCTTTGCAGAACTTCCTGCACCGGTCGCGCCTGAAGATGTCGTACCAGGAGTTCAAGCAGGAAAACAAGGAGTCCGAGGGAAGCCCACTGCTCAAAGGCAGGCAGCGCGCGCGCCAACGCGAGCTGTCCCAAAGCAACAGCATCTCTGCCGTGCCGCGGGCCGACTTTGTGGTGATGAACCCGACCCACTTCGCCGTGGCCATCCGATACGACGATGCCACCATGCGCGCGCCCCAGGCAATCTCGCGCGGGGCCGATCTGCTGGCACTGCGGATCCGCGATGTCGCACGCGCCAACAAAATTCCGGTATTGCAGTCGCCAATGCTGGCGCGCGCGCTGTACGCCCATGCCGAACTCGGCCAGGACATTCCAGCGGGTCTGTACACCGCCGTGGCACAGGTTCTGGCCTACGTGTACCGGCTCAAAGCCGCCATGCAGGGTGTCGGGCCGATGCCCGGTGATCCGCCCGAACCAGCAGTTCCGGCCGAACTCGATCCGCACTTTGGCCGGGCGGTTGGCGTCTGATGGATCCGTTCAAGCCACTGCAACGCTGGTTCGGCTCCAATGCGGCGCTGGCGCAGGGGGCGGCTGCCCCGATGCTGGTCGTGGCGATCCTGTCGATGATGGTTCTGCCATTGCCGCCCATCCTGCTGGACGTTTTTTTCACCATCAACATCGCGGTCGCCTTGATGGTGATGATGGTCGCCGCTTACATGTTGCGGCCGCTGGATTTCGCGGCCTTTCCGGCGGTACTGCTGCTGACCACGCTGATGCGCCTGTCGCTCAATGTGGCGTCGACCCGCGTCGTGCTGCTCGAAGGTCATACCGGGCCGGGCGCGGCGGGGTCGGTGATCGAGGCTTTTGGCCACTTCCTGATCGGCGGCAATTTTGCCGTCGGCCTGATCGTGTTCTCGATCCTGGTCGTGATCAACTTCATCGTTGTCACCAAGGGCGCGGAACGCATCGCCGAGGTGTCGGCCCGTTTTGCGCTGGACGCAATGCCGGGCAAGCAGATGGCCGTGGATGCCGACCTCAATGCCGGCACCATCGACGAGAAGGAGGCCAAACGACGGCGCGCAGAGGTGGCCGAGGAGGCCGACTTCTTCGGCTCAATGGATGGGGCCTCGAAATTTGTACGTGGTGATGCCATCGCCGGCATCCTGATCCTGCTGATCACTATCTTCGGTGGTTTTACCATTGGCATGTTGCAACACGGTCTGAGCGCCTCGCAGGCGGCAGACACCTACATCCTGCTGGCGGTGGGCGATGCGCTGGTGGCGCAGGTGCCGGGCCTGCTGATCTCGGTGGCGGCAGCCATGGTGGTGTCGCGTGTTGGCAAGGACCAGGACCTGGGGCGGCAGATCGTGCACCAAGTGTTCGTGTCGCCACGGGTGCTGGGTCTCAGCGCCACCATCATGGGGGTGTTGGGCGTAATCCCCGGCATGCCACATCTGGTCTTTCTCGGCATCGCAGCGGTGCTGGGTTATGCCGCCTGGGTGCTGGCGCACCGGTCTGCACCACCGCCAGCGGCCGCTGCAGAGGTCGTACCAGCCGCTGATGGTGACGCCAGCTGGGATGACTTGCAACCCGTCGACCAGCTCGGGCTGGAGTTGGGCTACCGCCTGATTGCATTGGTCGACAAGAACCGCCAGGGCGACCTGCTCAACCGTGTCAAGGGCGTGCGCCGCAAGTTCGCGCAGGAGGTCGGTTTCCTGCCGCCGCCGGTGCATGTGCGTGACAACCTGGAGCTCAAACCCAGCGGCTACCGCATCACCCTGCGCGGTGTCGTCGTCGGCGAAGGCGAGGCTTTCCCGGGCATGTTCCTTGCCATCAATCCGGGCGGCATCACCACACCTCTGGCGGGAACGCCGACGACCGATCCGGCATTCGGACTGCCAGCGCACTGGATTGACGAGCGGCAACGGGAAACAGCGCAAATGGCCGGATTTACGGTGGTTGATTCCGAGACCGTGATGGCCACGCATTTGTCACACTTGATGCAGGTGCAGGCGTCGCGTTTGTTAAGCCGCACCGAAACCCAGCAACTGGTCGACCACGTGAGCAAACTGGCACCCAAACTGATCGAGGAAGTGGTCCCCAAGATGGTTTCCATCGCCGTGTTCCAGAAGGTGCTGCAACTCCTGCTCGACGAGTCGGTGCATATCCGGGACATCCGCACCATTGTGGAGTCGCTGGCCGAACATGCCGCCAACACGCAGGACCCGGTTGAACTGGCCAAGCGCATCCGCGTCGCCCTGTCGCCGGCCATCGTGCAGCAGATCTACGGTCCAATGCGCGAACTCAACGTCATCGCCATCGACCCAACACTTGAACGCCTGCTGGTGCAGGCGCTGGGCGGGTCGGCCGGACCGGCACTGGACCCGGGCGTGGCCGACATGTTTACCCGCACCGCGGCCGAAGTCGCGCTCAAGCAGGAAGAGATCGGTGTGCCGCCGTGCCTGCTGGTGCCCGACCAGATCCGGGGCGCCGTCGCGCGACTGGTGCGCCGCGGTTCGCCCCGGCTGCAAGTGCTGGGACACAGTGAAATTCCGGAAACCCACACCATCCGTATCGGCCCCATTCTTCGAGGTGCAGCAGCATGAATATCCAACGCTTTACCGGCGCAACGTCACGCGAGGCCCTCGCCAAAGCGCGCATGGCCTTTGGCGAGGGAACCCTGATCCTGTCCAACCGCCCCACGGCACTGGGCGTGGAAGTGATGGCGACGACCGAAGATACGCTGGCCGGTATTGCCCAGCGCGACCGTCTGCCGGAGCCACCCGTGTTGCGCCCGGCGCAGCGCGCAGCCGCAGCGCCCGCAAAGGAGCCGACGGCCCAGCAGCAGGTCGAGGCAGATGCCACGGAACTGGCCATGAGTACCCTGTCGTTCCAGGACTATGTGCGCGAGCGCATGCTGCGCAAACGCCAGACCGAGTCACCGGCGCGGACTGACGAGGTAGCACGCCAGCCACAGCCGGCGCTGGCGCTGCGAGCGAGCGCTGCGACGGCCACGGCGGCGCCGCTGGCGGCATCACCCAAACCGGGCACGGCGCCGCTGCACACCACTGGCAGCGCAGTCAGCCGCAGCATCGTCGACGAGCTGCAGGCCATGCGTGATCTGATCGAGGATCGCTTCAATACCTTCGCCTGGTTGGGCCAGGCGCGCCAGCATCCGATCCAGTCCAACCTGATGCTCAAGCTCATGCGCGCGGCCTTCTCGCCAACCTTGTCACGCGCCATTCTGGAGCGCATGCCCGAGCCCCTGGACGCCGCCGAAGCTGTCCATTGGATGATCGATGCGATTGAACGCAACCTGAAGACCCATCCGCAGGCGCTGCACGATGAAGGCGGCTGCCACGCCCTGGTCGGCGCCACCGGAGTTGGCAAGACCACTACCGTGGCCAAACTTGCGGGGCAGTGCGCGCAAGCCCATGGGGCGGCCAGCGTCGGCATGATCACCCTGGATACCCACCGCGTGGGCGCCCACGAGCAGCTGCGCGAGCATGCGCGCAGCCTGGGCCTGGTGGCGCACCTGGCACATGACCGCGCCGCTTTGCAGGATCTGCTGGGCCTGTTTGCCAACAAGAAAATGGTGTTGATCGACACCACCGGCCTGGCGCCGCGCGACCCGCGCAAGGACGACTCGCTCGACGTGCTCAACCTGCCGGGTGTCAAACGCCTGCTGGTGCTCAATGCCGGAGCGCAGGGCGATACCCTGGATGAGGTGGTCGGGGCGTTCAAGAACGGCGCGGCACAACACACCGTGTTGTCGAAGATCGACGAAGCGGTGAAACTCGGTCCGGCGCTGGATGTGGCGATCCGGCACCAGCTGGTGATCCGCGGCGTGACAACAGGCCAGAAAGTTCCGCAGGATCTGGCCTACGCCGATGCAGCGGAACTGGTCCGCATGTCGATGCGCGCGAGCGGCAAATCGGCATTCGATCCAAAGGCGTCGGACCTTGGCTTTTTCTTCATCCAACCCGATCACCGCCCACGCGGCACCGGCGTGCTGCATGCGTGACCGGTTCGTCACCCGGACTTCCCGGCACCCACCCAAGGGGTTTGTTACCATGACTTGCCATGTTGCCGATTCCCGGCAAACGCGCGCGGAAAGCAATTGATGTACACCGCCAAAGGGCAGCTCGACCGCGACGCCCTGATCCGCCAGTACCAGCCGCTGGTGCGCAAACTGGCGCACCACATGATGGCCAAGTTGCCAGCCAGCGTGCAGGTGGACGACCTGATCCAGGTCGGCCTGATGGGGCTGTCCGAAGCCTTGTCGCGTTACGAGGTGGCACAGGGTGTGCAGTTCGAGACCTTTGCGACACAGCGTATCCGTGGCGCCATGATCGACGAGCTGCGCGAAAACGACTGGATGTCGCGCAGCTCACGCAAAAGCCAGAAGGATATCGAGAAGGCGCTGCGCAAACTGGAGCACCAGTTTGGCCGCAGCCCGCTGGAGTCGGAGATCGCCCGGGAGCTCGGTATGGAACTCGCCGACTACCAGGCGCTGCTGGGCAAGGTGCGCGGGACGCAACTGGTCTATCTGGAGGATCTGGCCAATGCCGGCGATGGTGACGATGGGTTCCTGGAACGTTTTGATGCCGACACCAACGCCGACCCAATGCAACTGCTGCGCGACCAGCGGCTACGCGCTTCCCTGGTGGAGGCGATCAAACTGTTGCCGGAACGTGAACAGTTCGTAATGGGCATGTATTACGAGCAAGACATGAACCTGAAGGAGATTGCTGCCGTGCTGGGTGTGACCGAGTCACGCGTTTGCCAGTTGCACAGCCAGTCGATTGCACGCCTGCGCGCCAAGATGCGGGCGCATTAGCAACAAACTGCAAGGGCCGATGCGGGACGCCCGGTTCGAACGCCTCGGCTCAGAGGCTGAGGAAATTTCGTCGCGAAAGCGACAAGCTGGGGTTGGGGAGCGCAGCCATACAGGCGTACGGTGACAACAAAGTTGCGGCGCAGGCTGACCGCTGCGCGAAGCGCTTGTTACGCCGGAAGCAACACCGCAGACCCCAGATTGGCACGCGCCGCAGAAATATTCCCGGTCTCTCAGGCCGACAACACCTTGAAAGCGCCACTCTGGCGCGCCTGATTGCCATACAGGCCGGTGCCAGACCCGTAGGTTGCTGTGCCGGTGGCCGTTGGCAAGATTGAGTGCAGCGCGCGCTGCACCACCGACGCACGGCGCAGGCAGGCTTCCCGGTGCATCCCCAGCGTTTGTGCCACCTGCAGCAGCCGACTGCGCAGCGACGGGCTGGTCGCAGCGTCTCGCGAAACAGCCTGCAACGCCAGCACCAGGGTTTGCGTCACAGCCTGCAACTCGGCCGCTGCAGCGGCCAGCAAATCGGGTTCACCCTGCAATAGGGCCGTTGCGACTGCTTTCTGGCAACGGGCGCAATCTTCCAGCACTGCATCCAAGGGCATCCGCGAAACGGGTTGGTTCATGCTCAGGACACGGTGCGGTTGAGCAATTCCTGCGCGTTCAGCAACAACTTGTCGGCGATCGCCTCCGGATTGACCCGGTAGGTCTTTTGCTCGATCGCCTGGCGCATCGCATTCACTTTTTCCATGTCGACGTCGGCGCTGTCGGCAACGCGGGACTGCTCCAGCACACGCGCCATGTCCGACACCTTCACATCCACGGCGGGCGTCTTGCGTTCGCCGCGTGCAACCGCGCCCTGGGTCTGGCCGGTTTTGCTGGCGGCGGCACCCAGGCCTTGGGGACCGCTGGACTGGAAGTCAGGTTGCTGGCCGATTTTCATTGTGTTTCCTAGCGCCATTGCAGACATGGCATCGTATGTTGTCTATCGGCTCGGCCTGTGGAAACTTGAGGCATGCGCATCTTTATGGCGAAGACTACATGTCCACCCGTACTGTGCGCATGTCCAGCACCACGCCAGACAGTATGCGCCCGTTGTCGATCCGCACTCGCGCCAGGGCGCCAATGACCCCGGCCGACAGCGCCTGCCCATCCACACTCACCACAAAACCCGGCCCCTGCGCCAGCACCCGGACGCTGGCGCCTGCCTGGAACACCTGCGCCGGGCGTACCATGCCCTGGCGCAGCGCCTGGCCGGTGGTCAGGGTCCGGGTGGCCGTCTGTCCCAGCCACATGGCCGGGTCAGCCAGGATGGCCTGGTTGTCCAGGGCCCAGTCTACTTCGGCCTGTACCACGTCGTCCTCGGTAAGCACCTTTCCCGGCGCCACGTCGCCGCGTATCACCCAGGCCGGGCCAAAGGCGCGGACTTGCACCGGCAAAAACACATTCCAGCGCGCGCTTCCATCGATGCAGCGCACGCCGATCCGGGTTTTTCCCCACAGGCGCATGCCAGCTGGTACATACGGTTCTACCGCAGCGCACGGCGCCAGCACCAAACGGCTGTCCAGCGCACCAACCGTCACCGACAAACGCAGTGGGGCCGCACCCGGCGGACGGGTTGCCGCCAGCGCCTGATCCAGCCAGACCTGCGACTCTTTGACGACAGCCGCGGTTGCGTCCACCGCCTGCGCCCTGGCGGCGCCGCCAACACCGCCGACGCAGACCAGAACCAGACCGATGTTTCGTATTGCTGTGCGCAAGAAATGGGTTTTCAAAGTTGCACCTGATTAATTGCCCTAGCGTGAATGTAGTGCGGCTGCAGACCGCCGAAAGCCTCCAAGTGAACGCCCAAATCACCGCTATTCCCGTGATTGAAGGGCTCAAGTATTTCCATAATCGTTTCACGTTTTGGGCTCCTGTCGGCCCGGCGCAGCAATAAACATTGGAGGTGAAATCGGATGTTTGCCCAGATGACGAGTGGACTGGATCTGCACGCGAACGCCCTGCTGGTGCGCGCCGAGCGCCAGCGTGCCATCGCCAGCAACATCGCCAACGCCGACACACCGGGCTACGTGGCGCGTGATGTGAACTTCAAGGACGCCATGGCTGCGGCCGGCGGCAACCGCACCCTTGCGAGCCCTGCCCAAGGCGGCGCCAACAACGCCCCGGCCCACCTCAGACACATTCCGATCGGCAATGCAAAGACCGCAGAGAGCCTGTCCGCCGCGGGCCGCGCCTACACCGTGCAGACCCAGGCAGCAATGGACAACAACAGCGTGGACCTGGACCGTGAACGGGCCAACTTCGTCGACAACGCGGTGCGTTACGAAACCACGTTGCGCTTCATCAACGGCTTCTCCAAAACCATGCTGAGCGCGATCCAGGGCCAATGAGCCCGTTCTTTGAGGCCACCACACCATGTCCATGTTTTCCATCTTCGGGGTCTCTGGCAGTGCCATCAGCGCCCAGTCGCAGCGTCTTAACGTGGTGGCCAGCAACCTGGCCAACGCCGATGCGGTTGCCGGCCCCGATGGCAAGGCCTACAAGGCGCGCCAGGTGGTGTTCCAGACCACACCGGTGGGTGCCCAGGCCTCCCTCGGTGTGCGCGTCAGCGCGGTTCAGGAAAGCAACGAACCGATGCGCAAGGTACACAACCCGTCACACCCAATGGCCGATGCCCAGGGTTATGTCACCCATTCGAACGTCAACCCGGTGGAGGAAATGGTCAACATGATCTCGGCCTCGCGCTCCTACCAGAACAACGTCGAGGTCATGAATACCGCCAAGACGCTGCTACTCAAAACCCTGCAAATAGGCCAATAAGCCGCCCCCCCACACCATGATCACCGCCACCAACTCCGCCAGCACCGCCACCGCAGCGGCCAGCGCAACGGCAGCCACCAGCAACGGGGCTGGATCGGAAGACCGTTTCCTGAAGTTGCTGGTGGCGCAGCTGAGCAACCAGGACCCGCTCAACCCGATGGACAACGCCCAGATGACCTCGCAGATGGCGCAGATCTCCACCGTCTCCAGCATCGAAAAGGTGAACACCACCCTGGGCAGCCTGGCCGCCCAGCTGGCCTCGCTGCAGATGCTCCAGGGCGGCTCACTGGTTGGGCGCAATGTACTGGTCGAGGGCACACACCTGGCCCTGCACCAAGGCCAGGCCGGGGGCGCCATCGATCTGGCCACGCGGGCCGACAGTGTCAAGGTCGAGATCCTGTCTGCGGGCGGGCGTGTCGTCGACACCCTGGACCTCGGGCGCCTGGAGCCGGGGCGCCATACCTTCGACTGGACCGCCGGCGCCAACTCGGGCCTGGTGTCGGCCAGCTACCGGGTCACGGCGGGCAGCGCTGGCAAACCGGTGGCCGCGGTCGCCCTGGTACGCGACCAGATCGAGTCTGTGAGTTCGGACAACGGCGTCATGCACATGCAACTGCGCGGCCTTGGCAGCATCCCGTACAGCACGGTCAAGGCCATCCTCTAGCACCCCATCGCTCACCCAATAACCACCCCGGAAACACTACCATGTCATTTCAAACAGGACTATCGGGTCTGAATGCCGCCAGTCGCAACCTGGACGTGATCGGCAACAACATCGCCAACGCCAATACCATAGGCGCCAAGGTGTCGCGCGCCGAGTTTTCCGAAATCGTCGCCGCATCCACAATTGCGGCGAACGGCCGCACCGAAGGCATCGGCGTCGAAGTCGCCACGGTGTCGCAGCAGTTCACCCAGGGTGGAGTGAACGTGACCGGGGGCAACCTCGACCTGGCCATCAACGGCGGCGGCTTTTTCCGGGTCACCATGCCCGATAACACGGCGGCTTACACCCGCGCCGGTGAGTTCAAACTCGACCCCCAGGGCAACATCGTCACCAATGCCGGCGCCAACCTCATGGGTTATCCCACCACGATTGCGGGCGTGGCCACCAGCAGCACTTTGCAGCCGCTGAAACTGCCAACCGGCACACCGATCCCGGCCAGCGCCACTACCTCCATCACAGCCCAGTTCAACCTCGGCGCGACGGCGCCGATCTGGAACGTGCCACTGCCGCCGACGGCGTTGACCACTTATGGCACCTCGCTGGTGACCTATGACTCGCAGGGGACGCCGGTGACTGCATCGTTTTACATGCGCAAGTCGGCCAACGACACCTGGGAGGTGTTCAGCGACCCGACCTCGGCGGCGACGGCTACCGCCACAACCATCGCCACCCTCACTTTTGGTGTCAATGGCCAGTTGCTCGGATCGGTGCCGGCCAGCCCGACCCTCCCACTGACGTCGCCGAACCCCAGTATCGGCACCTTCTCTCCCACCATCGACATTACCGGATCGACCCAATACGCCACTGCGTTTTCCGTCGCCGACCTCAAGCAAGACGGTTTCGGCCCGGGTGACTTCGTGGCCCTGAAGATCGGCGAAAACGGCGTCATTTCGGCGCGTTATTCCAACGGAGAGATCCAGGCTGCGGGCCAGGTCGCCCTGGCCGACTTCCGCAACGCGCAAGGACTGCGCCCGTCAGCGGCTGGCGGCTGGACCGAAACGGTGGCGTCCGGCCAACCCGTGCTGGGGGCGCCCAGCCAGGGAAAATTTGGCGCGCTACGTTCCGGCGCACTGGAAGAGTCCAACATCGACCTGACCTCGGAGCTGGTCAACATGATGACGGCGCAGCGCACCTACCAGGCCAACGCACAGACCATCAAGACCCAGGACCAGGTGTTGTCGACCC
>ENA-ORBV01014198-ORBV01014198.1-microbial-mat-metagenome-genome-assembly--contig:-NODE-14198-length-11965-cov-5.578819_pt1 | contig 11965 bp, 13 predicted proteins | sample MGYA00237777_ERZ505514 | MGnify/ENA primary metagenome ERZ505514 (study PRJEB26160, sample SAMN06269048) | microbial mat metagenome | isolation source: Oligotrophic lake microbial mat | place... | reverse complement strand
GGTGTCGGGGAGCCAGCACTCACCGGGACAAGTCCGCGGCCCGGGGCACCTCGGCACGGGACGGCAGCTCGAGATCGGCTCCGCCGAGGTCTCCGAATCGGGCCAGGAGCGCCTGAGCCAGGCCATTCGGATCCGTGGGCGCACTGACGGCATCGGTGGGGATCGCACGGATCTCGGCCTCCATCGAGCGGCCATGCTGAGCTGCGCGGACGCGCAGCCGCTCACGCACCGTTTCGTCAAGGTCCCTGACACTGACGGCAGCCATGTCGATCACCCACTGCTATCAATGCTAGCAAGACTGACCGGTGAGTGATCGCTAGCCGAGCGTCGCGCGCTGAGCGACCCTGCGTTGTCTATACGCCCGAGCGTGGGCATATACTGCGGACGTGGCGAAGCACCTGGTGGACCTCGACGAGGAGGCGCTCGGCGCTGCTCGCGCCGAGTTGGGGACAGCGACGATCAAGGACACCGTGAACGAGGCCCTGCGACGAGCGACCTCCCAGCGCGCCCGACTCGTTGCCGCTGCGCTCGACCGCCTCGCCACGGCGGAGCTCCCGGACCGGGATGACGCTTGGCGCTGACCTTCCTGGTGGACACCAGCGTTCTCAAGCGCCTAGGTCGCCTCGAGGTTCGCCATGTCATCGAACCCCTCGCAGTGTCCGGGCAATTGGCTCGGGCCTCGGTCTCGGACCTGGAGGTCGGGTACTCAGCGCGCAACGGCCAGGAGTGGGATGCCCTGGTGGGTGCACTGAGCGCCTTCGACCTGGTCGAGACGTCGGTGGCGCATGTACGCCGTGCGCTGCAGGTTCAGCGGCTGCTCGCGCAGGCCAGTCAACGTGGACGCAAGATCCCGGACCTGCTGATCGCCGCCGCCGCCGAGGAGCGCGACCTGATCGTCCTGCACTACGACGCCGACTTCGACCGCATCTCCACGCTGACGGGTCAGCGCACGCACTGGGTCGTCCCGGCCGGCAGCATCGAGTAGACGACCTCTGCAACAGGCTGCTCCGGTTGCCGATCGTCAACCGGAGCGCGGAGCCGCGGAGGAGTTCTCGGTCCTACCGCAGCGGCAGTCCCGCCTGACGCAGGACGCGGTCTGCGGCCGCGTCGACCAACTGCCGGGCGCGTGCCGGCGGCATCCGGCCGGGTTCGACAGCCGAGGCGATAGCAAGACCGTCGGCGAGGGCCAACAGCTCGGCCGCCGCTTCCCGGGACCATGGTGAGGGTTCTCCGGTGCATTCGTCCGCCGCTACGTTGTCTACCGCAGTCGCCGCATCGCTTGTCGTTGAGTTCTCCTGCACTGCCTCGTTCCTCCCGTCGGTGCCTGTTCCACCCCAGCGGGCCGAGGACGGGGCACAGCGCGTGATCAACGTGGCGATGCCGTCTTCGGCACGCTGCCACAACAACCGGTGCTGGGCCGCGGTGGCATCATGGACCGCGGCGCGCGCCACGAACGCCAGCCACAGGAACGTGTCCGCTCGCTCGGTGGGGAAGCGGGGGACAAGGCTGCGCAGCATGGCGCGCAGTAACATGTCGGGACGGTCGGGCAGCTGGGCGGCCTCGTCGGCGAGGCGGCGACGGTAAACCTCTTCCACCCGGGCCATGGCCGCGGCGAGCATGGCGTCCTTGTTCGGGAAATGGTGCTGGACTGCACCGATGGACACACCGGCCCGGGCGGCGACCTTCCGCACTGAGGTCCCCTCGAGCCCGTGCTCGGCGATGACGGCGACCACGGCGTCCTCCACCGCCGCCGACGGGCGTGAAGAAGACGTCACCGGTAGATGGTGGCACCCATACGATCGTATGGCACTCTCTAGGCATGGATTGGGGATCCCTCGTCGCGTTGCCGGTACTGGCGCTGGTCGACAGCACAAGTGTCGGCACGTTGCTGCTCCCGGCGTGGCTGCTGCTCGCCCCGCAGGTCCGGCCGCGCGCGGTGCTCGGCTACCTCGCCGTCGTCGCGGGGGCCTACTGGCTGCTCGGACTGGCCCTGCTCCTCGGGGCCGACGTGATTCTGTCCGCCCTGGACGGGGCTGACGACGGCAGCGCCCGCCCCGCACCGTTGCTCTGGGCCCAGCTGGTCCTCGGTCTAGTTCTGCTGGTGTGGGCGCTGCTGCCGGATCGGTGGCGACGACGGCGGCGAGCCGCAGCGTCGAACGGGACCCCGCACGATGGGGAGGGCAGGGATCCAGCCCGGCCGGGGTTGCTCCTGCGGTGGCGGGACCGGGTGGCCCAGGGCGAGGCCCGTGGGGGACTGCTCGCCCTGGCTGCTGTCGCGGTGCTGCTTGAGGCGGCGACGATGCTGCCCTACCTCGGGGCGGTGACCCTGTTGGCCGCCGCGGGCCTGCCAGAGGGGGTGCCGGCGTCGGCGCTGGCTGGCTACTGCCTGGTGATGATCGCGCCGGCGCTGCTGCTGGTGCTGGGGCGGACGGTCGCGGCGCAGCGGGTTGAACCGCTGCTGCAGCGCCTGGACCGCTGGTCACGACGCGCGGGCGGTGAGGCCCTGCTGTGGGTGGCCGGGATCGCCGGCTTCCTGCTGGCCCGCGACGCCGCCACCGCGCTCTACATCCTGTAACGCGTCGGGCCAAGTGGCCTCACCTCGTCCCCAACCACACTCTCGGTTGCGAACCTCAGCCTCGATAGGCGATCGCTAGCGGGACTCCTCCTGTCCACATCAGCGGAACCAGGCGCGGCTTATCAGGCTCATCGCAATTGAGGGTGTAGTCCGGGTCCAGAGCCGCTGGCCTCGAGCGTCGTGAGGTCGCGGACCACGTAGCGGTGGTGGGCCCACTCCTCCTCCAGGATCATGTGCAGGCACGACAGGGTGGTCTCCGCGTACTGCGGGGCCGACGGGTTCGCCCGGGTCGTGGCGAGCTCGTCCGCCGTGTTGGTGGCGAGCAGGTCTCGCATCATGGCGAGGCGACCGGCCCGCGCCTCCAGCACGTCCTCGTACGGCGGGGTGCCGGGCGCGAAGACGGACATGTCGTGGCCGTCGGTCTCGTACTCCGCGTTCGGTTGACCGAGTCGGTGGTACGGCTGCTCCAGCCCCAGCACCGCGCCGCCCAGCCAGGTGTCGGTGGCCATAACGAGGTGGCGGAGCGTCTGCGCGAAGGACCACTCACCGGCCACGGACACGTTGACTGTGCCCGCCGGCATGGCGGCGACGCGTTCCATGGTGGCTGCCCAGGTGCGTTCGAGGTCGGCCCACGCGGCCCGCAGGCCGGCTGGGTCCTGCGCCCGTCGCCCGGCCCGGCCCGGGAAGCGCCGGTCGAGCTCCGCCTCCACAAGGGGCACCACGTCCACCCCGTTCACCAGGAACGTCCCGCCGTCGGCGAGCCACGGCGCGTCGAGGTCCGCTCCGGCCAGGTCGACGGCACGCATGACCACATCCGATAGGTCGGCCCGGACGAACCGGGCACCGCGCAGGCTCACGTCGACGAGCTCAGCACCCTGCAGGTCGTCGAACGGGCTCGCGGTGGCCACACGGCACGTTCTCACGGGTGGCCCCGGGACGGGAGTGCCTCGGAGGCGACGGCGCGCCGCAGCACGAGGGACGGCAGCACCGTGGGCCGCGTCGTTGCACCTGCTGGTCGGACCAACCGCTACCCCGACTCGTCTGCCCCGAAGGCGAGCGCCGAGCCGCGCTACACCCTCGATTGCGATGAGCCGCTTATCAGCCGGTTGTCACAGCCGGTGCACCGCCATCTTTGAAAGGACGTCGGCGAGGCGCCGGATGGCGTCGTTGAGCAGGTCGGGGGTGTGCGCGGCGTAGCCGAGGACAAGGCCGGGCGGTCCGGGTCGCTGGCCATGCCAGGACAGCGGGTGCACGAACACCCCGGCGTGCCGGGCGGCGTCGGCAAGGTCTGAGTCGCTGAGATCACCGGGGAGGTCGGGCAGCGTGATGAGCAGGTGAAGTCCCGCGGCAATGCCTTGGACGTGGGCGCCAGGAAGGTGCTCGCGCAGCGCGGCCAGCATCGCGTCGCGTCGCCGGCGCTGACGGGCGCGAAGCAGGCGGAGGTGGCGGTCGTACGCGCCGCTGGCGAGCAGATGGCACAGAACGAGTTGCGGCAGCGCGGGACTGCCCAGGTCGCTGGCGTGCTTGGCGGCGACCAGGTCAGCGCGCAGGTGGCCGGGAGGGATCAGCCAGCCCAGACGCATCCCAGGCGCCAGGGTCTTCGACGTGCTGCCGGTGTGGGCGACATGATCGGGAGCGGCGGACTGCAGGGCCGGCACCGGTGCCCGGTCGTAGCGGTGCTCGGCGTCGTAGTCGTCCTCGATGACGAGCCGACCGGCCCGCCCCCAGTCCAGCACGGCGCGGCGCCGTGCCGGGGACAGCACCACACCGGTGGGGAACTGGTGCGCCGGGGTGAGCAGCGCTGCTTCCAGGCCGGACCGCACCAGCTCGTCCACCTGCACTCCGTCCTCATCGACCTGGACCGGTACGGGCTCCAGACCCCAGTGGCTGAGCTCGTCGCGGGCACCGCGCGAGCCTGGGTCCTCCACGGCGATCGCGGTCGTTCCTCGGGCTCGCAGGGTCTGGGCGAGCAGGGCGAGTGACTGGGCGACGCCCGCGACGACCACGATGTCGTCCGGACCGGCGCGGACGCCTCGGATCCGTGCCAGCCAGCGTGCGAGCTGTTCACGAAGCTGGACGCTGCCTTGCGGGTCGCCGTAGCCGAGGTCCTTCGCACTGGCGTTGGCCAGGACGGCCCGTTCGGCGCGCAACCAGGCTGCGCGAGGGAACGCCGCCAGGTCCGGCACGCCCGGTGACAGGTCCAGACCGCCGCTCCCGGGCCATCGCGGGGCAAGAACCGGAAGGCGGGGGGCGTCCGTCGGGCCGAGGTCGGCCGGCTGCTGTGCCGGTCGCGTGCTCGAGGTTGGTGGCCCCACCAAGGGCAGTACGACCGTGCCGGCCCCGACCCTGGAGGTCACCAGTCCTTCGTCGCCGAGTCGCTGGTAGGACTCCACGACCACGCCGCGGGCGACGCCGAGGTCACCGGCGAGCGTGCGGGTCGCGGGCAGCCGCGCCCCGGCTGCGAGGCGATCCTCCACGATCGCAGCCCGCAGCTGTCCGGTCAGCCATGTCGTCAGCCCGCGGGGTGGAGCGGACCCCGCGTGCAGGTGCAGGAAGTCCGACCCGCTCCGGGCCTCGTCCTACCCTGGGTCATTGGTCCTCTTGGACGTCGCGTCGGTGGTCCTGTTCGGCGGACCATGTCCCGACCAGGATGGCAGCCATGTCCCAAGCCGCCGTGCCCAAGGGCTTCGACCCTGCCGCCGTGGGAGCACTCGAGCCGAGCAGCGGTGCCGCGCCGGGTGCTGGCGTCGGTATCGCCGCAGGCACGACTGCGATGGTCTTCGTCGGCGGGAGCGTCTCGGTGTCCTCGCTGCTGTCGGACGCGCCACTGTTCACCGCCCAGGCCGTCCGGTACACGATCGCCTGCCTGCTCCTGCTCGGCTTCGCGCGAGTTCTGCACCGGCAGGTGGTGGCGCCTCGCGGCGCCGAGTGGGGGTGGCTCCTGGGAGTCGCCGTGACCGGCCTGGTGGTGTTCAACATCGCGCTCGTCCACGGCTCCCGCCACGCCGAGCCCGCGGTCCTCGGCGTGGCGGTGGCCTGCGTCCCGCTGATCCTCGCGGTGGTCGGGCCGCTGCTGGAACGGCGCCGACCCAGCCCACTGGTGCTCATCGCCGCGCTGGTCGTCACCTGTGGCGCGGTGCTGGTGCAGGGCGTGGGCCGAAGCGACGGGACCGGGCTGGCCTGGGCGGTCCTGGTCCTGTGCTGCGAGGTCGGCTTCACCCTGCTCGCCGTGCCCGTCCTGATCCGGCACGGACCCTGGGGTGTGTCGGTCCACGCCACCTGGCTGGCCGCGGTCGTGTTCGCCGCAGTCGGCGTCATTCACGAGGGCCCGACCGCGGCGGCGCAGCTGGAGTATCAGGACCTGCTGGCAGTCGGCTATCTCGCTGTTGCGGTGACCGCCGTTGCTTTCGTGCTCTGGTACTCCGGCGTCGCGCGCCTCGGCGCCGGCCGAGCGGGCCTGCTGACCGGTGTGGCCCCCCTAGCCGCCGCGGCCAGCGGCATCGCCCTGGGCGCGCCAGCCCCGCAGCCGTTGGTCTGGGTAGGCATCGCCGTCGTCGTCGGCGGCCTCGCCCTCGGACTGCCCACCAGCCGAACCCCGGCACCGCAGAGACCCGGATCCGGCCTTCGGGCACCGGCGGGGAAGTCGTGACGATGCACTTCCAGCACTCGGACGACATCTGGCGCACCTTCCCCGAACTCGTGGCGGGGGTCCTCCTGGTCCAAGGCACCACCTCCGACGCCGACGTGGAGGCACCCGTCACCGAGCTGAGCACGCAGTACCGCAGCGCCGCGGAGTCACTGCTGCGGCGCTACCGGAAGGAAGGCTCTCTGCCCCACCTGCATCCCCTGGTCGACCTGTGCAACGCGGCCTCACTGGCCTTCGCCATCCCGGTCGCCGCCTTCGACCTGGCTCGCATCACCGGGCACCTCGAGGTGCGCCGCGCTGCTGGTCACGAGAGCTACCTGACCTTCACAGGCGAGGCCGAACACCCCAACCCCGGTGAGGTGATCTTCGCAGACGACCACGGACACGCCCATGCCCGCAGGTGGACCAACCGGCAGAGCGGCGCCTCAGCCGTACGTGGCAGCACCAGCCGCGTCCTCATCGTCACCGAAGCCCTGCACGACACGGCGTCCACCGACGTTCGTGCCCTGCACGCAGTCCTCGCCACAGCGATCGGCGCGGCCTGGTCCCCCACTCCCACGTCCACCCGGGTGACCTCGTCTACCAGGACCTGACAGACCTGCTCGGCTAAGGCCCTGTCGAACCGCTGTCTGCTCGGCGGGATTCAGTCGGGTGCTGTCGGGCCCATCGCTGTCGGCCTTGCTCGGCTGCGGTGGGGTCGTCCCAGGGTTGCGGGACGTAGGGCGGGGTCTGCCCCCAGCCCCACTGCGGCACGGGGGCGTGTGCGATGACCGAGACCCCGGGCCGGCTGTTGAACACCGCAATGCGGGTGCCCCACTCCAGGTAGGCAAGGAACGTGGAGCGGAAGTCGGGGTCGGTGGGCAGGCCCACGGCGTCCGCGGTCGCCTGTAGCCGGGTGATCCACCGCTGCCGTTGGGGCTCGGTCAGACCCAGCCCACGGTGCGCGGCCACCATGTGCTCGTATCCGCCGTGCTCGGCGGTGAAGGTGTCCGGACCGCCGAAGGTCTCCCCCAGCCACGCAGCCACATGTTTCGGGTGGGCCGGGTCCATGCCGCGGAACACCGGCTCCAGGACGGGGTCCGGCTCGCCGAGCAGGTCGGTGTAGAAGCGCTCGGTCAGCGTTTCCAGGGCGGTGATCCCGCCGCACCACTCGTACAGCGAGGGCACTGCGGCGGGCTCGGCCGGGTCCCGGAAACCGGCGTAGAAGTGCGAGCCGTCGCAGAACGGCCGGTTGCGGGAGTGCCCGCACCGGCACAAGGCCTGGCGCTCCCGGGGCTCGTAGGGCCGCCCGTCCGCGCCCACCACGTCGACCCCGCGCACCCGGTAAGGCCCGTCGGTGACAGGGGTGATCGAAGCCGTGTCGGGCCGCTCCACGAGCTCGCCGTTCACCGAGTACGCCAGCGCCCCGGACGGGCAGTCCGCCACAACCGCGGTGACCTGTGCGGGCGGTGCTGCCGCGGGGTCGACGAACGGCTCGGCCTCGGCCCGGAACACCGCGGGCAGCCGGGCGGTGCACTGCCCGAAGTGCGCGCAGCGGGTGCGGTCATCGTGCACGGTCACCCCTTCGCCGACCGGGTAATCCTCCCGCCGCTCGGCGATAGGTCCGTGGTCGGCGATCTCCGGTCCGCTCCAGCCCTTGAGCCCGTGCGTGGCGTCGCAGAACGGCTTGCTGCGCGACCCCCCGCAACGACACAGATACCGCACGCCATCGGTACCGAGCACAGAGCCGTCCATGGCGTGCAGGGTCACCGAGCCCTCGACCCGGTAGGGGCCATCCTCAGTGACGACAATCCGGGCGGCTGACGTGATCATAGCTTCCCCCGACGACGACGGAACACCCCGCAACGTAATCATGTAATCATGTAATCATATCTAGCTGGGCGACGGAAGGGTCCGGTCGCACCACGCTCACACCGGTAGCGGACACGGAGTGTCCGCGCCGTCGGCGATGATCGACCCATGGCCACGACCTCCGCACGTCTGCTGACGCTGCTGGGGGCCCGCAGCGGTTGGCGGGCGATCGAGCTGGCCGGCCGGCCGGCTGGAGGTCAGCACCCGCACCCTGCGCCGCGACGTCGAGGCCCTGCGCGAGCTCGGTTACCCGGTCCAGGCAGGCAAGGGCCCCGACGGGGGCTACCGGCTCGGCGACGGCGGGCGCCTGCCACCGCTGTTGCTCGACGACGAGCAGGCCGTCGCCGTCGCCATTGCCCTACAGACCGCCCCGCTCGGCGTGGCCGACATCGGGGACGCCGGCCCGCGCGCCCTGGCCAGTATCGCCTCGATCATGCCCGCGCCGCTGCGCGCCGAGATCCAGGCGATGCACCTGACCGCCATCCGCAACGCATGGGAGTTCCCCGGCCCCCCCATCCCCGCGGCCACGCTGCGCGCCGTCGGCTCAGCCGTCCGCAACGGTCACCAGCTGCGCGTGGACCACCTCGCCCCCGACGGGCACCGGCCTGAGCCGGGCGATGTCGACTTCGCGCCCCCGCTGCGGCTCGACCCCCATCACCTGGTGGCCTGGGCCGGACGCTGGTACCTCGTCTGCTATGTCCCGGGCGAACAGCGGTGGGGCATCTACCGCGTCGATCGCCTCTACCCCTACGCGCCCACCGGCACCGCCTTCGCCCGTCGCGAAGTCCCCGGTGGCGACGTGGCGAGCTACGTCATGACCAGCCCTGAGCGCGGCGACACCCCCGCCCGCTGGCAGTGCATGGGCACCGCGGTCATGGCCTTGCCCGCCGACGTCGTCGCCCGCTGGGCCCCCGGCGGCTCCCTCGTCGAGCACGCCGGCCCCGGCAAGACCCGGCTGACCCTCGGGGCGTGGTCGTGGGCTGGCATCGCCGGCCTGCTCGCCACCTTCGACGCCGACATCGACGACGTCCAACCCGAAGAGCTCAGAGCCGCCTGCGCCACCATCGCCCGCCGCTACCAGCGGGCCAGCCGTCGAGGAGCAACGACGCAGGGCGGCAGCCCGAGACCAGGGTGATCAGCGCGGCCAGGGCGGCGGCGATCATCGGGCGAGGACGGAGCCTCTGCCGCGGTGGGCGCTCGGCGCGGCGCAGCCCTCCCTGTCAGGCTGTAGTGAGACATCCCGGAGCCCCGGGTCCACCGTGGAGGGTGGTGACAGGAGACAGGTTTCATGAGCAGCAACAGTCCAGTTCTTCCCGGTCCCGGTGATCATCCGGAGTCCGATTCGAGACAACCCGTCGTAGACCCAGCGCCTCGTCCGGTCCGGCGCTCGTTCACCTCGGCCTACCGGGCCAAAGTGGTCGCCGAGTACGAGGCGGCCCCGCACGGCAGCAAGGCTGCGGTGTTGCGTCGTGAGGGCCTTTACCAGTCCCAGGTTCGGGAGTGGACGAGCGCGCGGGACGCGGCGACCCGGGGCACGGCGGCGCCTGGACGGCCGCATCGCGTTGCCACGGGCGGCACGGATGATCCCGCGCGGTTGCGTGTTGAGAACCAGCGGCTGACCCGCGAGCTGGCCAAGTCGGCGGCGGTGGTGGAGATCATGGGAAAACTGCAAGGGCTCTTGGAGCACATCTCCGAGAGCACGGACACGCAGACATCGTCGAAGCCGCGGTGAGCGTCACATTCACCGAGTTGCGTGCGGCTGCGGTGCCGATCAACCGGTCCTGCGCCCTGCTCGGCCGGGCCCGGGCCACCCACTACCGCCACACCCGCGGTCCGGTGCACGGTCCACGACCGGCGCGTGCAGTGCCCGAGAACGGCCAAGCGTTGTCGCAGGCCGAGCGGGAGGCGGTGCTCACACTGATCAACACCGAGGCGTACGCGGATCTCTCGATCGGCCAGATCTGGGCCCGGGAGCTCGACGAGGGCCGCTACTGGTGCTCGGCGTCCACGATGTATCGGATCGCCCGGGCGGCCGGGCAGAGCCGCGAACGACGGCGCTTGGCGACGTATCCGGCGAAGGTGAAACCCGAGCTGCTGGCCGACGGCCCCTCCCAGGTCTGGACGTGGGACATCACCAAGCTCCGTGGCCCGGCCAAGGGGATCTGGTTCCAGCTGCACGTGCTGATCGACATCTACTCCCGGTTCAACCCCTCCTGGATCATCTCCCCGGTCGAGGAATCCGCCCTGGCGGCCGACTTCATCGCCGAGGCCATCGAGCGCAACGGCGGCGTCCCGCACACCGTGCACGCCGACCGAGGCACCTCGATGACCTCCACACCCGTCTCGGCGCTGCTCGCCGACCTGGGCGTGACCCGCTCGCACTCCAGGGCGCGGGTCAGCAACGACTGCGAGTATGAGTCTGTCGCCGCCAGCCCGGGTCTGGCCCGTGTAACGACCGGCCCCTCGGGTGCCTTGGGATTGATCTGTCGGCTCGTTGCTGGTGGCGACACGAAAACCACCGGCCTGGCGGGCAGTGACCTCATAGGAGCGTGGCCCTGCTGGGCCTCCTCGCAGTCGTGTCCGCCCGCCCGACCGGCGGTGACCGCACCCGCCTGCCAGCGAGGAGAAGGCCATCACGATCATGCACAACACCACCCCTGATGTCAGGGTCACGGTCGGGGTCGACACCCACAAGGATCTCCACGTCGCTGTCGCGATCGACGCTCTGGGGCGCCGACTCGCCGAGCTCGTGGTGCCCGCCACTGCCGCCGGTTACCAGCAGCTGCACCGTTGGGCCCACGACCAGGGACAGGTCGACGCCTTCGGGGTGGAAGGCACCGGCTCCTACGGCGCCGGGCTCGCCCGACACCTGCGCCGGGCCGGCAGCCGGGTCATCGAGGTCAACCGCCCCGACCGGGCCACCCGGCACCGCAAGGGCAAGTCCGACCCGCTCGACGCCGAGGCCGCCGCCCGGGCCGTGCTCGCCGGCACCGCCACCGCCACCCCCAAGGACGGCGACGACCAGGTCGAGGCCATCCGACTCCTCAAGCTGACCCGTGATTCTGCCGTCAAAGCCCAAACCCAAGCCGTCAACCAGCTCAAGGCCATGCTCGTCACCGCACCGGCCCAGCTCCGGGAGTCACTCGCCGGCCTGGGTCTGATCACGCTGCTCGAACGCTGCGCAGCTGCACGCCCCGGGAACCCCACCACCCCGCAGTCCGCGGCCAAGCACGCCCTTCGGCTGCTCGCCCGCCGTGCGCTGGCCCTGCGCGCCGAAGCCAAGCACCTACGTGAGCTCCTTGACGGTCTGACCGCCGCCGCAGCCCCGACCCTGGTCGAGCTGACCGGCGTCGGCCCTGACACCGCCGCCGCGCTCCTGATCGCCGCTGGTGACAACCCGCACCGGCTCCACAGCGAAGCGGCCTTCGCCGCGTTGTGCGGCACAAACCCCATCCCGGCGTCCTCGGGGAAGATCACGCGCTTCCGGCTCAACCGCGGCGGTAACCGTCAGGCGAACGCGGCCCTGCACCGCGCCATCATCACCCGAATGCACTGGCACGAACCCACGAAGGCCTACGTCGCCCGACGCACCGCCGAAGGCAAGACCAAGCCCGAGATCATGCACTGCCTCAAGCGCTACCTCCCCCGACAGGTCTACCACTGCCTCGTCCCACGCACGCCTCTCGACCCCGTCGTCCAGCAACCTCGTGACCCTCGCGACGATCTCGCTAACGCCGCTTGACGAACATAGGAGCATCAACCCCTACAGCGAGGCCTGGTTGAAAACACTCAAATACGCCCCCGTCTTCCTGGGGAGCCTGCTTTCTCCCGGACAGGGGCCCCCAGTAGCCTGGGGTAACCGATCGGAGAGATAGTGACGAGTAAGCGTGGGA
>ENA-ORBV01014196-ORBV01014196.1-microbial-mat-metagenome-genome-assembly--contig:-NODE-14196-length-11966-cov-6.090588_pt1 | contig 11966 bp, 5 predicted proteins | sample MGYA00237777_ERZ505514 | MGnify/ENA primary metagenome ERZ505514 (study PRJEB26160, sample SAMN06269048) | microbial mat metagenome | isolation source: Oligotrophic lake microbial mat | place... | reverse complement strand
TTTTTTTCAAGCAGAAGACGGCATACGAGGTTCGCCTTAGTCTCGTGGGCTCGGAGATGTGTATAAGAGACAGACTTCTTACCATTCCAAAACTTTCGCCAAGACCCGGTGTGCCTAGCTTGGAACTATGTAGCACCAACAGGTGAAGCAAGAAAGGACCTGCCACTCCTAAAAGCAGACATGGGTTCTCCTGTGGTCCTATGCCGATCAGTGACGTGTCCACAGACACAGCCGACAACGCCTTGAGCATCTCCATGCACACAAGAGTTGTCAATGCAAGGGTCTGCGGGAGCATGCGGCCTTGACCTAAAAACAAGTCCTGGCACATAACTCCCATTGGTGGCGACCAAAATTGCCCGCACTGACTCCATCTTGCAAGCTCCGAAAGCGAAATTCCCTGTGACATGTGATGTCCAGCAAAGACGCCAATCGTAGCGAATCCGACGCAAAGTCCAGTCAAACAATAACGTGTCAGAAGCCATTTTGTCATGATTGGTTTGTCTGTTGGTCGCGGAGGCTGTGTCATTAGATCCGGTGCTGGTGGATTGAAGCCGAGCGCAGTTGCCGGGGGCCCATCAGTCACCAAATTCACCCACAGCAAGTGCATGGCCGTCAGTGGTTCTGGAAATCCTGCCAGCGTGGCAAAGAAGATAGCACAAATTTCTCCAATGTTGCAGCTGATCAAGAAACAGATGAAGGCCTGCATGTTTGCATGTGTCCGACGTCCTTCTTCAACAGCATTGACGATTGTCGAGAAGTTGTCAAAATTCTGGTTCAAATGAATGATGTCCTGCACGCACCAGTCCACAAAACTGTCTGCAAGTGACTTCAAGTTTCATCACAATTTTGATGTCAACTTCTTTTTTTCTGGTGCCGGGAGCGGAAAGATCGCAACATGATTTGTTTTCAGATCAAACATCATGATCATCCTCCGTTCTTCTGCAAAAACAACAACATTGCAACACTTTTTTCGTTCATGCTTTAACAGTCAGGGCGGGTGGGCAACCGTTGCTGCAAAAACACCATTCATCCACTCTTCTTCAAACATGCTTCACCCCAACTCTAATATAAATGCAGCATCACCCCACTGTCACATCAATCACTGGGTCCACTAACTGCCACTCAGTGTGCCTGTACCAGTTTAATTGATCTCCATCTAGTAGCTAGCCATTGCTCAGCCTTTTGCAGAACAGTGTGCGACTATTTGGTTTGCAGGTGATCCACTTCACGGGTGTCAGACAGACTTCATGGACCCATGCACCATGATATGAGGACATCATCAGGGGCGCTAAATGAATCAAATGAATCAATGTTCACAACATCTGCCGACCACATTCATTTGACTGACGACACCTTACTAACCATCACCAACACAGCGTTCCTTCTGCTAGCAAAGCAAAAACATAACTAAAGTAAAGTACAACGATCCAGCTTTACCACGGCGAGTAACAGACAATTATGATCACCACGACAAGACTTGGTTTCATTTCATTCCTCTCTTTTTTCCTTTGTTGTTGGGTCAGTGGCGTCCATGCTCTTGCCCCACAACAACCGCAACCCTTCGTGAGTATTAGTCGACGTTCCTGCCTCGCCACCACGGCTGGTTTATGCTTTGGCTTTGTTGCCGTCAACAGCAACAAGGCATCCGCGGCCGAAGCTCCCGTGTACGGTCCGTGTCTGGAAAGTTGTGTGAAGGAATGCACCGCTCTCGCTCCTGGCGAAGCCAACAAGGCGTACTGCGTTTTATCCTGTGAAGACTATTGTCGTGCCACAGCAGAAGAGGGAGCACCTTCCGGGAAAGGAGACGTGGGTCGACAAGATCGATCATAAACAAATAATGGCATACAGTATATTCATTCTCCCAACAGCAACCTTTTTCTTAGTCGCATCGAGTCCTTCCTGTGGCACACTTTGTGAAACTGTAAACTAGCCACTTAATCAGATGTAAGACCAATTTTGGTTCCATCTTCGTTGACCCCCAATGGTCTTACCGCTTGGTTGGTACTGCTTGGGTGGAAAAATGATCAACTACTTTTGTTTGCAAGTTGGAAAAGCTACACCCTTTTGAAAGTACCATTCCATCATTTATATCTGTGGCTGATTGTGCAGTCCCTAACTGCCGGCCGCTTCGTTACGACTCGTTAGCTTTGACTAGGCCGTCGACTCCCTTGCTTCAGCTGTGCTGGTGGAGTGGTTCCAGACGACACTGGTGTGGGAGAAATTTCATGGAGCAGCAACAGAGGTATCCTTGCCAGCAGCACCAACTCTACAAGTGCGACCAAAAGCGTAGCTGAGGCCCGCCGGATGGGCACTTGGCTTCTCCAAAAGCGTGACTGCTTATGCCTGATGGATGTTCTGCATCGTAGTTAGCTAGCTCCAGTTAGTCTCTTGCCCATCCGCTGTCGAGTGACCCAAGCAAGATTTGCAGAGGGGGATCTGCGCCATTGATTTCAATCACTGATTCCCGTTGCCGCAGCAGACGGAAGTTTCTAATTCTGTACTCGGGGTGAAGGCACCATGACTCTCTACAGCGTCGTCTAGAGGAGAGAAGATTGATTATCTAATATGGAATGAGCCGGTAATAGCTACCGCATATAATACATCTAATGTCCAGTAATATAATGTTACAATGGTCGTTCTGCTAAACTAAACGACAGGAAGAGGGGTAGCAAGACTGCATTTCTAGAACTCCCGCACTGTACTTCGTTAGCGTTGTAGTGGTCATTTTTCGGAGGGAAACGCTCATACTTGTACTCGTTTCCATGTTTCCCGCTTGATGGGATCATGATACCAAAAGAATAGTTCAACGATTCATGCCGACAACATCGTTAGTTAGCGAAACCTCCTCCGTTTGGTGATCCTCGTGGCCGCTGCATTCACGCAGTACTCCAACGGCGCGCATGGTTGCTGGATGGACTGGATACATGGATACAATTATGACCCCGAAACAAAAAGTTTGTTCACGGCATTGACATTGAGCATCGCGCCTCCAAAAACCCACGGCAAGGCCTCTACATCTTCGACTGTAAAATCGCGCAATTCGGGTGGTAGTTTGAGAATTTTTCGCTTCATCACGTCCTTGGAGGGGTTTCCCATACGAGCATACCACATGAGCATAGAACGACCTTTATCTTTGGTCAGCGTGTTGTTGTGTTTCTTCTTTGTTGGCTCGGTAGGTTTGGATGGTTCTGGCGTTTCTGGTACTTCTTCAGCAGATGGCGGTGGTGTTTCCTCTTGCTGCTTTTCTTCGATGGGCTCGTCTTCGTCGTCTGACAACGGCAGTGTCACCTCGCTCGGTTCTACGAGAGGCTCACTGCTTGACTCACTGTTTGATTCACTGCAATCTTCGCTTGCTGGGTTGACCGGAGTCGACATGTCCTTAGTATTACAACTGCTGAGATCATCCACCACTACTAATGCAGGTGATGACACACTTTGTAATTTGTTCTTCCTTTCGTTTTCTTCTGTGTTGTTTTCCTGAGTGTGCTGATCAACATTAGCAAGTACATGGCTACTGTTGGCTTGGATAGTAGGATCGGCCTCACCATCGCTGCTACTGCTACTGCTGACGCTACTACCGCCACTGACACTCATACTGCCATGAGTAAACCAATCCTCGTCTACATCCCGTTCTTCTTCCACAATGGTTGGCAAGTGCCTCAATTTGAGGGATTTGATGCGATACCGCCTCTTTTTCTTCCTTTTCGTCTGATTCGTACGGTTGTTGATGCTGCTTCTACTCCTGTTGGTGTTCGAGGTGGTGGTGGCGGACATGTTGTTTAGGTTGTTGCTGCTACCAGTAGTAGTGGTAGGGGTAGGAGCAGAAATGGATCCCTCCGAATCCGACCCAGAACCTCGCCGACGCGGTCGGGATGGCATTTTGTCGACTTTGATCAAGGAGGACGGATCGGGCGTGGTGGGATCCCTATGCTGCTGGCTGGATTCTACCACTCGTCGTCGTGCTGGCATGCGTGGTGCTTGATCCTTTTCGCGGAGCGCAACTGGGGCGGAGGCAGCTTTTGGCGGTGGTGGTTGAGGCTTGTCGGCGTATGTGTCGTCTTTGCCTTCGTCTTTGTTGTTCGGTTCATCTTTGCCTACTTCTTCTTCTTTGACACCAGGGCTGGAGGAAGTATCTTTTGGTAGTGGCGGTGGCTGAAGTTGAATGTCAGCGACGGTCACACCCTCTTTTTCTTCGTGGTTGTACTTGTCTTCTTCTTCCCCTTTGTCCTCCTCCTGTTCCTGTTGATCCGTACCTAGTAGTTGTGGTGCTTGTTGCTGGTCTGCATCAGTAGTATCATCCGTGTCGTCATCCATGGCACTGTCTTCATATTCTGCAATCGTGGGCAAGACATCGACGACATGTTTCCATTCCACCATCAAGTTTTGTTCCTGCACGTCCAAATCTTGAAGAATGGGTTCTTGCGTTTCGGGATCCATATAGGCCAATTTGATTTGAAATTGGGAATGATCGGCATCGACTCGCTCAAGGTGTCCCAACTGAACTTGCATCAACACGGGATGTTTTCTGGTTGGACTACTCGACGTGTCGTCCGTAGTAGTGGGATGCAGCAACAGGGGGATGGACACGGACGTTTGGGATGTGATTTTCCGCCGCATGGGTCCTCCCGCACGACAAGGAATGAGGGCCACATGACGGAGCTGCAATTCAATTTCCGATGGCGGATTTGTAGTATCCGTGTTGTTGTCATCATCATCATCATCATGTTCCGGTGATTCCTCGCAACCTTCCACCACATTGGGCACCAGCGGCATGAATCGATCGGCTTTCAATTTGAGTTCCAAGATGGAACGGGGTCCTTTTTGAATGAGACCTGAAGGAATCCATTGAGAGGAGTTGTTGTTGGAGTCGGTCTTCCAACTAGTAGCATTACTCGTAGCCGAATTTGGATTCTGATTCAAATCAATTTGATAGGTCCGTGTTTGTGGCCCGCCTTGCTGCTGGTACAGGACTTGAGGCAAGGGTTTTAATCGCGTTCCAAAGGACGTTTCGCTGCTGTCACCTGCCTGTGTTGTAATTGGTGGCGATGATGATGGAGACTGGAATTGATAGTCCAAATCAAAATAATATTGTCCTGCTTCATCTGCTTCTTCCGTTTCTTCTTGAACAATAAGAGTTCCATTCGTCGTAGTGTTATTGTTCTCTTCAGTAGCATCCTTCGCAGTACTCGGCACGGCGGCAGCTGCCTTGAGTACGATATGAAAGGTGGGTGTAGGACAGACATGTCGTGCATAAGGAGTTCTTCCCTTGACCAAATTCATTTTGTTGGGGGGCATGGTCCTGGCCGGCAACTTTGGTAGTTTGGGTATGTGCTTGAGTTCCGCCCTCCGTCGTGCCAATTCCTTGGCGGCAGCATCCTTTGTAGTTGTGGTCAAGAGAGATCGGTCGCTTTGCCATTTCTTCTCCAAACTGCTCCGACGATGCTGCGTGACGGGTCTCAAACAGATACCAAAGGGATTACTGCTGCTGCTGCTGCTGCTCATGATGCTTGCCAGAGAGGTGGATTGCTGCAAGACTACTAGCTTAGCAGTAGCTAGCTTGCTGGTGTCTCAACTTAGGTATATACGTAGTTGTTCAGTTCTTTGGGCTGTCCTGCTCAAAATAATAATGCTGGAGCAGTAATAGCCATGCAAGGTTCGGCTCCGAAATTTTGACCAGCAGATGGCTACTGTACTACTCTAGTAGATTGAGGTTCCTGGAAGACGAATGAATGAGGGGAGCGTGTGGATATGCAGGGAGGGATCCAATTGTTAACTTTTTAGTTTAGACAGTAAACGTAGGTGTACAACTACAGAGAAAATCGTAAGAATGTTTAATCAAGGGGAACCTTTGAACGATAAACATCACCTGAGTACTAGGTAAAAAGTACTCACTACGACCAACCTGGTACCGCTTTCTTAATTACCTGTGGCAATCACTTAATCGATAAACGATGATGGCCGGCCTAATAGTCAAACCGTATGTCGTACATACCCGGAGTAAAGTATTGCCGAATTTCGGGAGTATTAAACTCAGTATCATCCGGCAAATATTGGCACTATTGCAACACTGTACTATCGGGGTGATCAAAATTCAAAACGTATGTACTTAAATAGTGTACCCGCGACGCGAGCACGTGACCCTATCCTTCGGCTGGCATCGCATCGGTGGAGGGAACGAATGAGTCAAGGAAGTGACGTTTGGCATGAGATTGCACAGTGCGCACAGGAGATCGGATACCCCCGGATTGCCATGGCTAGCTAGCTAGTAGTAGTAGGTCATCGGAAAAGATTTCGTCCACCTACTAGTCTACTGAGGAGGCTATCAGCACTACCGGCACATAGACTAGTACATATACTGTCTTTGGCGCGAGCCCCATTTCTTTATTTGTAGCAAGGCCATACACAGACATGATTCTCGGAGATCCGTCACTGAGTTCTGCCTGGGTGCCATATGATGTGAATGGCAAACCTACCATGCCGTGCTGCAGTTCCGACGGAAGCTCGATCGGCGAGGCAAAACTGTGGTGTGGCTCCGTCCTGCCAGTGCTGATTGGCTGGCATCAGGCAAAATGGCAAATCCGTAAGTGTATTCGTAAGAAACGCAACAAATTGCAGGCCCATTTCTCTCTCGGCTCACTGGGCAGCAACAGGACGTTTCCTATATATCTTTACAACGAAATGTCTTGTACCTAACGTGTAGGAGGCTCGTAGAGAATAGGAACTGAATTTTAGGTTTAGAATATTGGTAAGTATAGTTCTGCAATCTAGCTAGATAGCACTCGTCCCCATTCCAATGCAAAAGCTCCATCCTACCAAATCATTTTTCACTCGAGATCATCTACTTAACTACGCAGCACGAGGACCACAAAGTACTACAAGAATAAGGCTTCCGGATGTCCAAGCGACAATCCAGAATGGACGCATGGGCATCAGCGCGCTAGTTGTCATCAGCAATGCAGTGCTGAATATACATAGGGCACTCGTTGCCGAGGAAGTTGGGCTCGCGTCTCCTCCCTCTGTGCTCGCAGCGTCTCCTTTTTCTGGACTGTCGTTGTCCGACGTAGTATTGCTTGCATCTCCACCGTCATTCACAGCTTCGGAGGATGTGGAGGCGGTATCCTCCAACGACGCCATGAAATTGGTGGAGAGTGAACTGTCTGGAATTTCCACTTCCGAGACTGGACACTCCTCAATGTCCTCCTCGACACTCATCGCGGTGGGTCCTACCATGGGACAGGGTAGTTCGGCGCCATTTTCATCGGGCATGGTACAATTGTGTTTGGCTTTCGAGTCGTATTGGCAGTTGGACGTACTCACAAGCGTGCAATTTCCATCGTCCGTTTCCGAAAAGGAGCAGCAGTAGGCAGGATCGTCAAAAATGAAATTTTCGTCAAACCAATCGGCACAACTCATGGTGAAATTTTCTTGACAGCGAGAACCAGGACAAAGATAGGCGGCGCCATCGACTGGATCGATATTTCCAACCGATAGAATGGCTGCCATCCAAGCCACCGCCAAAGAAACATATCGAAAAGAATTGTTGCCCTTGTTGTGAAGCATGATGGGAAGCATCATTTTGTCTCTGACTACCAGGTTTTCTTAAATCAATTTCAAAAGAAGATGATTGTGTTGGCACTACTAATAATATTGTGCTAATCGGAGCTGCTATTACCAGATAGCCGCTGAATGTAGCATTTGTATCTAGCTAGCATGTGCCGAAGCAGCTGGCTCCTCTGAACCCAGATGGTTTGCTTACGAGTTCATGCATGGGCTGGTCAGAAGTTTGGTACCGGTACGACTTCAACACTGTCACCGTGTCACGATACATGATGGATCGAAAGATTTCACGGATCCCAAGTCTCCTGAGAGCGCGTCCAAACTCAAATATCGGTAGGACGAAAACCCAAATCTCACCTTTTTTAGGCTTTAAAACAATGACGCACTTGCACGGTTCTCTTCTTTTCGGCCTAAATTTCACCAGACAGGTGCGGATCGTGTCCAGGTTTTTTGATATGCTGGACGCAGGTTTTTGCACCAATGTTTTAGCTTCTAGTTATCTGATTGGCTAAAATCAGTCCCTGCACTGCATTCCCATTTCATCTTGGCTGAAATCGAGAAAGCCGGCATTTTTGTGAAGAACAAAAAGGTAGCAACGTGGTTGATTTCAATGACAATGTTGAAGCAATCATGCGCATTCTTTAGTTTACATGCTACATCACAGCTAGCTAGTGGACCAGCTGCTTTCTCTTGCTGAAGAACGCTTCTCCGCGGTCCAAAAGATCGCAAAAGATTCCAGTTGTTTGTGTTGTTGTTTGGACGAAGCAGCTCAGTTTGTTGTCGCAAAATTTCAGTTTTGTAATGACTGATCCGTGGGAGGTTGTACACAGATCAGGTCCCTACGCAGAAAGAGAGATCACGATGGCCAACAGGCATGCAGTGGCTGCTGTGCCAGCCGTGGATTCCCCCGAGGTCGTGTGGAATGGAGAAACACCCCCGAATTCAGCTGCACGCTTTGTTCTTACTCAGTTCAGCCGGAATGATGACTCGGATGATGACAACCTTGAGACTCCAACACCACCAACGCCGGAAGACGAATTCGAAAGCCTCGGAAGAGAACTGGGCATCTCTGTGGGTGTGGCTGCCAAATCTGTCGCGCAAGACGTACTTCAAGTTCAAGGTGACTGTGAAAGGCTCTTTATTGCTGTTGACAAATGCATGAAGACGCTGTTTTCCATGGCGCTCGGATTGAAAGACAGCAAGGGGAGGCTCCTTGCCGACGTCGAAGACCATTGGCTTTATCAGAACATGGCCAACAAGAGTTCAGTTGCTCCAACCGTAGAACTAATGAGAAAAGAGATGAAACGTCGTGCTGTCAAAGCCGGATTGACAAAGTTTCGGAAGAACTCTTGTTCTAAGCAGGAATGTATCAAGTGGTTGAAGTTGAACCCTGTCACAGATTTCAAAGATATATGCTTCCTTCAACGTGAAGAATTCAAGATATGTGTGGTGGTTCTTGAAGCTCACAAGGAAAGTCAGAAGTTAAAGGAGCAGAAACGTCTTGTGGCCAATTGGACTGGTAACAAACCATGGCTCCGTTTGTACTGCTGTGTGTTTGCTGATCAGGCCATTACGGCATTGAAGTGCAGAGATGATAAGTGGTCTCGCGAGATGCTTGACGGTCGGAACTTGAAGGATCGACCTCCTACTTATTGGGAAGTTGTCGCTGGACTCTACAACGATGACGACCTCATCTTCTACACGGAAGCTCTTGGCGACCTACATCACTGCTTCAAAGAGAGCATCCGTCTTGTTCTACACAAGATGCCAGGTGGCGAACTGTCGGTGGAAGATTGCAAGAAAAAGATCTCGCAAGCCAAGACAATTCTTACAGTGGTAAGTTACGGGGAAGCATTAAACTTCAAGTGATGCTTAATGTTTTTGTCACTTGCTTCTTTGCTTTAACCACTATCTTCTAACCACTATCTTCTACTCTATTGCCAGATTGTCGCAAATTGGGAAGCCAGTGGAAATGGCACTGGCCAACGTCTGACCACTGACGAGTTGTACGGCCACTACGAATCATCGGCCGATGGTGACAATCAGGCCAGCTTTGTGCAGTTACATTTGGGACACCGTCCCCATCACTTGTATCTCTGGCACATGGGTGACAAGATGGGTGTTCTCAACACTGTTTTGAGCCAGTTGTTGCCTGCTGTAGGCTGCAACAGTGACGCCGTTCATGTGGACACGGCCAATGTTCAACAAGGCTTGGGTAGACGTCGCGATGATGCCGAAGAACGAGAAGACAGGAAACGATTCAGAGCGTCCTTAGGTGCCTCTATGTCTGCAATTGCCATTGAAGGTAAAGAGAACAGCATCAGAAAAGAAGAGGCGAATTGTTTCAAGTACGAGATGCTTGCCATCGAAGAGACGGACCCTGACAAGACGGCCTTGATGGAAAAGTACATTCGCTTGGCAAAGGAACGTTTGGCCCGGTACGAGGCTGAGCTTGTGGTGATGAAAGCGGGCCAATTGGAGGAAGCAAACGCTGTCAACAACAACAACGGTGTTCGTGTGGCTTCTGCCAACCAGGATGATGAGGATAACGAGTAGCAATAAGAAAAGAATTGTCAAAAGAATAAGAAGGCCAGTGAAGTGTACCAAATGAAGGTTTAAAATAGGCAACGTCATTTGTTATCTACGACTTTCTTGTAGCATTGTAGTGTTTTTTCTCTAGAGACGGGTTGCTGTTCAGACTTGGCTACTTCCATCCTCTTGGCACTTTGCGCTGAAAGTCCCCCGTCTCTACCATAGCAAGCAGTCGGTCGCGAGGAATCTTTTCGGCTTGTTCCAGCCCACGACGAGCAAACTGCTTGCGTTGTGCTTCTCCCACTTCGTCAAAGTGTTCCCCACAACCAAGAAGTTCTTCTGGGCGATACTCTTCGGATGTAGTGGGCACATCAATTCCTCCGTGGATTGCCCTGCAAAACCAAGCTCAGTCGGCATTGTGACGAACAGGATGGCGGCAGTCATGGTCAACAGACGCGCTTTGTTGGAAACATCCTCCGTTGTTGATGTTGGCGCGCACACAGCCGCATCCACAAATGACAAGAGAAACAGACACAGAGCAGTCAGCCACTTCAGGCAGCCCCTTTCAAAGGACAACACCATCGTAGCTGTTAGTCATTGACAAGACTTCAATGATTTCTAATAGTTTAACTTGTCAAACAGCATTGGTTGATGCTTTGTGTTGATGCTTTGTTCATGTGCGTTGCTGGAAAATGGCGGCCAAAACAATGCCATCTGGCCGCAAAGATGATTCTTGACTTTGGGGTCACGGGACTACTTTTGGGACTTGTTTGTATTAGTTTGTTCTTGTCAAAAGATCAATGTAGTTTGGATGATGTGGCGTGTTATTGAATCAAATAGCCTCGGGACTCGTGTGACTCACAAGGTATTTACCAGAAGTCGATTTTCACATTTGCGGCCAGCTCAGTAGTTTGGACGCTGCCTGAGTTGTCGACCACCAGATGGAATGTCGTTTCACCTTCTCCTGCGTCTTTCTGGTGCAAAAAGGGAACATACAGTGCGTCGTCCTTTCTACTCTATGTAAGTAGGCCGGATAAAATCCGAATTTGTCAGGAGCTTTTTGTGTTCCTTACTGGTCAAAGAACAGTCCGACCATGACTAAGTTCCTTTCGATCGTCTTGCTTTGAAGCTTAAGGTGGACCCAAAAAGAGAAACGATTCTCCGAATATATCTTGTAGCATTTTCCTTTGAATGTTGGGTTTTTTCTTGTTTGCTCGGAAACAGAAATTTGAACCGCCTTTGATTGTTTCTTTGCTGCTTGCTCAGTTCAGCTGGATAGCATTTTCCCATTTAATGGAACTCTGTAAACACCGTACATAGAAGCTAACCGCACTCCTCTGCCGCTCTGCGGCATCACACGTTTAAGCCGGATACCTCCTCCAAGTAAGTGGAATGGTTGAATGCGAAGCGAGAGATTCGACGCCTTATATAAATGCTGACACGAGCCTTTTAAGCGGTCGCTATCTTCCAATCAAAGCGGAAGAGTTCGGTGGTCTAACTAACATAGTTGTCCCTTCGGTTTTGGGTCGCAGCATTCCGCCGAGAAACGAATCCAACCAATCGGAATGCTTTGCCTGTACACGTACTACAGTAGTAGTAAGTACGCATCCGGTTGCTTTTTGGACAGTGGTGGCCACAGCTAAACACTATCGTACCGTAGTACTGAGTACTTGAAGTAGTCAGTAGCTACGTATAAATGGACTGCTGGTACTTGCTAAACGGGGAAACTACTGTACAATGGTACAACGTTAACACGCCGTAGAAAAGATACTGTAGTTCGCTTCAGTAGCGCAGTACAACTGTACAAGCTGTCTCTTATACACATCTGACGCTGCCGACGAATAGAGAGGTGTAGATCTCGGTGGTCGCCGTATCAT
>ENA-ORBV01014192-ORBV01014192.1-microbial-mat-metagenome-genome-assembly--contig:-NODE-14192-length-11967-cov-6.120521_pt1 | contig 11967 bp, 7 predicted proteins | sample MGYA00237777_ERZ505514 | MGnify/ENA primary metagenome ERZ505514 (study PRJEB26160, sample SAMN06269048) | microbial mat metagenome | isolation source: Oligotrophic lake microbial mat | place... | reverse complement strand
TTTTCAAGCAGAAGACGGCATACGAGATTCGCCTTAGTCTCGTGGGCTCGGAGATGTGTATAAGAGACAGGGACCACGCATGCCAGCGGATGCATCTACATCGGCGATACGGGAGACAACAACGCCGTCTACATCCAGCGCACCATCTATCGTGTTCGCGAGCCCGGGGCCCAAGCGACGGGATTCATCGGCGCTCTCGCGGCGGAACGGCTCGACTATCGCTATCCGGACCGACCGCACGACGTGGAGGCGATGTACGTTGCTGCTGACGGGACTGTCACTCTGATCACCAAGCGGCCGTTGGAAGACGCGCGAGGCCACTTGCGGCCTGCGCTGGTCTTCATCCTGCCCAACGCTTTCTGGGGGAGTGATACCACAGCGGTCGCCCAGTTGGTTGACAGTTTGCCCATTGTTCCCGGATCGGCGCCGCGGCGCCTCATTACCGACGCGTCGCTCTCGCCGGATGGCAGACTCCTGGCTGTGCGCACCTACGCACAGATCTACGTATTCGCCACCGATTCGTCCAACGCGCGCGTACGTTCTACCGTGCGCCCCGCCATCTGCAACATTGCCCAGATCGAAACAGTTGGTGGCGAAGGCATCACATGGTACGCGGACTCGTCGCGATTGCTCCTGACGAGCGAGGGATGGAACACACCGATGCACGTCGTCAACTGCCCGCTTCCTTCCAGTAGCCGGGAGGCCGTCGTGCGAGGGACAGCCTGAGGCATGCGCATGAGACAACTTCGATCGATTGTAGTCGCGGGTGTGCTCGGGGCTGCCGTTGTCGGCGCATCGAACGCGGCTGTCCGGTTTGACCTCGCGCCATATTCGCCGCGTTGGCGAGACCAGCACATCTCGTTAGGTCAAGCGACTGTTCGTGCTGCCACGGCACGCGACACATCAGCGCGGTTGGATGCGATCACGCTCCGCGCGACGCCGTCGCGCGGAGACGCACACGTCGTCGCGTCAGCTCATGGGAACGAATGGCAGGGTCCCGTTACTGCGAGCGACCGTCAACCCGCCCGGGCGCTCGCGCCTGGCGGCGCTGCCAGCGGAGAGGCGCAGGGCACGCTCGCAACACCCCGCATCTCCGTTCCGCCCCACTCGGCGCGCATCGAGCAAACGAGGCCCGGGACGCGCGCTCCGGCCACTCTCGTCGCGAGTTTCGACGGACTCGGCGAAGGTTTCACGGGCCCGCAGGGCACGGCCGCGATGCGCAATCCGTCCGACAACAGCGTGGCCGTCGGTCGCGATCACATCGTGCAAACGGTCAACACGAGAATGGCAATCTTCACCAAGAAGGGCGCGTTATTCGGCACTACCGGCACGGTGTTGTACGGACCGGTGCCATCCAATAACGTGTTTCGCGGATTCGGTGGCCCGTGCGAAGCACGCAACAATGGCGACGCCGTGGTGCGCTACGATCAGTTGGCCGACCGCTGGCTGATCGTGATGCCGATCTTCTCCCGGGCACCCGTTAGGCAACCAGGGCCTCCCACGCCTCGCGCCGGGGAGCCGGCCGCGCGAAGCGCACTCGGCCAGCCGCAACAGCCCGGAACCGCTGCTCGGCTCTACCAACCGCCACCCCCCGACACAGCGGCGACCGTTGTGTCGGGGCCTGTCGCTCCCCCGGTATCCCCCGACACGCAGGGCGTGTACGCGATGTGCTACGCGCTCAGCGTCGACGCAGACCCCTTCGGCTCGTACTATCGCTACGAGTTCGTGCGTCCGCTTTTCCCGGACTACCCGCGGCCGGCCGTCTGGCCCGATGGGTACTACGTTCCCAGCAGCACGGGTGACGACGTGATTCAGAAACACGCCTGCGTGGTAGACCGGGTCCGCATGCTGGCTGGCGAGGCGGCGACCGAGCAGTGTGTGATTGTCGACGACGTGAACTTTCTCAATAGCGTCGACCTGGACGGCAGGACGCCGCCGCCCACCGGAGCGCCTAACGTGATTTTGGCCGCGGGTGGCGCACAGCTTCGCAACGATTTCGACGACGACGGCATTTACGCGTGGAGCTTTCACGTCGACTGGAACGACCCGTCCCGAACGCAGCTAACGGGCCCGACGAAAATTGCGGTGGCTCCCTATCACTACTTGTGCGATGGGCAGCTGACGAGTTGTGTGTCACAGCCGGGAACGGACCGCCGCCTGGATGCGCAGGGCGACAAATTGATGCCGCGCGTCGTCTACCGCCGCATCGGCAATCGGGAGTCGATTGTCGCCGTGCATTCGGTCAACACGTCGGCGGGCGGTGGCGGTGTGCGCTGGTACGAATTCCGACTGGACCGCGCGCGCAACGTGCGCTTGCACCAGCAGGGGACCTTCGCCCCCGATGGTTTATTCCGATGGATGGCCAGCCCTGCAATGGATCGTTTGGGCAACATCGGCATCGGCTATTCTTTCGGCGGAGCGCCGCACTTTCCCGGACAACGCTTCGCTGGTCGCCGGGCGAGTGATCCTCGTGGGCACATCACGCTGCGCGAGACGGTGCTGGTGGAGGGAGAGGCATCGCAGCGGAACACGCTGCGCTGGGAGGACTACTCGCAGACGGCCATAGACCCGTCGGACGACTGTACCATCTGGTACGTCGGCGACTATCTCAAGCGAGGCGCCACCAACTACTCCACGCGGATCGGCGGGTTCCGGCTCCCGGGATGCCGCTGAGCTTCAGTTCCGGCGGACACTGAGCGCGGCTTTCCGCCAACGACGATTCTCGTGCGCGGAGTGCGTGGTGCAGCAGGGCCACGCCTAACGATACTCTTCCTGCAGGGCGTCCAGCGCCGCGCTGCCCGGACAGAGTGCCTCGTACGGCACGTCCGTCAGCGCTCCACTCACGGTGTGATTCTGCTCGTGCATATCGGGAGAGCCCTCGGCAATGTACAGCAGCCCCGTGACTACCTCGCCGCGCTTCTGGAATGCGCGCACATGACCGATGGCTGCGTCTCGATCGGTCGGATCGTACGCGTCGTTCACCGAGCGGAAGCGAACCGTGCTCCCGTCGTGCATGGTGACCGATATCATCCCGCTCGCATCGGGCTCGGGGGCACTGATCTCCCGTTTGAGGGGCACGAGGCCTACTGCGGACACCTCGTGTGCGTGTTCGCGGGTGAAGCGATAGCTCTTGGTGGACCCCTCGTGGTCGTTGAAGGTGACGCACGGCGAGATGACGTCGATGAGGGCAAAGCCCTTGTGCAGCAATCCGGCCTTGAGCAGCGGAACCAGTTGTGCCTTGTCACCGGAGAACGCGCGCGCAACAAATGTCGCGCCTAACGTCAGAGCGAGCTGTACCGGATCAATGGGCTGTTGCGCGTTGGCTTCACCACGCTTCGACTTGGACCCCACGTCGGCCGACGCCGAGAACTGCCCCTTGGTAAGTCCGTAGACGCCGTTGTTCTCGAGCACGTAGAGCATGTTCACGTTGCGCCGGATCGTGTGGCAGAACTGTCCCAGTCCGATGGACAGGGTGTCGCCGTCACCGGATATGCCGATGTAGGTGAGCGTCTGATTCGCGGCATTGGCACCGGTGGCGACGGCCGGCATGCGCCCGTGGACCGTGTTGAATCCATGCGACGGCTTGAGAAAATACGCCGTCGTTTTCGACGAGCAGCCGATGCCACTCATCTTCGCCGCCCTGTGCGGCGGAACGTCGAGTTCGAAGAAGCACTGTACGATGGCCGCCGTCACCGAATCGTGGCCGCAACCGGCGCAGAGGGTGGACATGAATCCTTCGTAGTCGCGCTTGGTCAGCCCCAACGCATTTCGCTGCAGGCCGGGATGCACGACAGGTGGCTTGGCAATCGAGGTCATGCGCTTACTCCCGCGAGGTGGGACGTGACCGCATGCACCACGTAGCCCGCCGTGAGCGGCAGGCCGCCGTAGTCCAGTACGGACGTCATGCGGTCACGCGGCACGCCCGTTTCGATGGTGAGCAGTGAGCGTAACTGCGCGTCGCGATTCTGCTCGACCACGAAGCAGCGCTCATGCGACTCGAGAAATTCCGCCACCTCCCTTCCGAAGGGAAAGGCGCGGACCCGCATGTAGTCCAGCCCGATGCCCTGCGCTGCAAGCCGGTGTACCGCCTCTTGTACCGCCGCATGGCAGCCGCCTAACGACACGATCCCCGCTTCGGCGCCCGGCGTCCGAATGATCTCCGGCGCGGGAACGGCGAGCGCTGCTGTGGCGAGCTTGTGCGCCAGGCGATCCATCACCTCGCGGTAGTCATCGGAGTCTTCCGTGTACGCCCCGTGCTTGTCGTGCCCGGAGCCGCGGGTGAAGTAGGCACCCTTGGGATGCACGCCGGGAAGGGTACGGGCGGCAATGCCATCACCATCTACATCGAGATACCGCGAGAACTTCTTGATCTTTTCCAACTCCTCGGCGCCGAGCACCTTTCCGCGATCGGGGCGATATGCGTCGTCCCATGTGAGGCGGCGGCACATCCAGTCATTCATGCCAATGTCGAGGTCGAGAGCCACGAATACCGGCGTCTGAAAGCGCTCTGCCAAGTCGAACGCCTGCACCGCCAGATAGAAGCACTCCTCGGGATTGGCCGGAAAAAGCACGATGTGCTTGGTATCGCCATGCGAGGCATAGGCGAGCGAGAACAAATCAGCCTGTTGCGTGCGCGTCGGCATGCCGGTTGACGGGCCCGTACGCTGCACATCGAAGAAGACCGCCGGAATCTCGGTGTAGTAGGCAAGACCAACGAACTCCTGCATGAGTGAGATACCCGGTCCGGCCGTCGGCGTGAAGGCGCGCGCACCCGCCCAACCCGCTCCGATCACGATACCCGCCGCCGCCAGCTCGTCTTCCGCCTGCACGATGCAGAACTTCTTCTCTCCCGTGGCCTTGTCAACGCGAAATCGTTGGCAGAACTCCTTGAACGATTCCATGAGCGAAGTCGCGGGCGTTATCGGGTACCACGCTCCCACCGTGGCCCCGGCATACACGCAGCCCAACGCCGACGCCGCGTTGCCTTCGATGAGAATGTGGTCGGTGGTCGCGTTCATCCGCTGCAGCTTGAATGGCAGCGGACAGGTGAAGTTCGCTTTGGCGTAATCCAGCCCAAGTCCGATGGCGCGAAAGTTGGCGTCGAGCAGCGACTTCTTCTTCGAAAACTTCTCCCGCAGCATCTCGCCAATCACATCCATGTCCATGTCCAGCAGCGCGGCCAGCACCCCGACATAGGCGATGTTGCGCAGCAGCGTTCGCTCCCGGTCACCCGTGAAGGACTCCACGCACATCTTGCCTAACGGTACTCCGAGCACGGTGATACCGTCGCGATCCAACTCGTCGTCCATGGGCCAGGAGGAGTCGTAGAGCAGATAGCCCCCCGGTCGCACCGCCGCGACGTCGCGCGCATAGGTCGAGGGATTCATCGCGACGACCAGATCGAGCGCCTCGGGACGCGCCGTGTAGCCGTCGGCGCTGACTCGAATTTCGTACCAGGTGGGAAGTCCCTGAATGTTGGATGGGAAGACATTCTTGCCCGATACCGGAATTCCCATACGGAAAATAGCCTGCATGAGGAGGGAGTTGGCGCTGGCCGAGCCGGTGCCATTGACCGTCCCCATCTTGAAGGCAAAATCGTTGATGCCGCTCATTGTTGACGCCCCGCGTACGGAATAAGCAGGTCGAACTTCTTCATGTCCCACGCGGCGGTGGGGCATCGCTCGGCGCAGAGTCCACAGTGCAGACAGACATCTTCGTCCTTCACCATCAGACGCTTGGTCTGCGGCAACTCGGCCGACACGTAGATGTCCTGCGACAGATTCGCCGCTGGCGCCGAGAGGTGGGTGCGAAGGTCGATTTCCGCGCCGCCGTTGCTCGTGATCGTCAGGCAGTTGGTGGGGCAGACATCGACACAGGCGTCGCACTCGATACACAGGTCGGCGGTGAAGTCGGTTTCGATGTCGCAGTTGAGGCAGCGTTCCACCTCGCGCGCGGTCTGCTCGGGAGTGAAACCCAGCTCCACCTCCACGTTGAGTCCGGCAAATCGCGCCACGAGTTCGGCGTGATGCATTTTGGCGCGCGAGGCCGCGTTGTAGTCATTGCGATATCCCCACGCATGCAGCCCCAGCTTTGTGCTGACGAGGTTCATGCCGAAGGGCGGACGCTCGTCGACCGACTCACCAACGCAGTGTTGGTGCATGGAGACGGCTGCTTGATGCCCGTGCTCTACCGCCCAGATGATATTCTCCGGTCCCCACGCCGCGTCGCCACCGAAGAAGACGCCGGGAAGGGTGCTTTGCATGGTGGTGCGGCTCACAATCGGCATGTCACGCTGGTCGAAGTCGATTCCGATGTCGCGCTCGATGAAGGGAAAGGCATTTTCCTGCCCGATGGCGAGAATCACGGTGTCGCAGGGGATGATGACCGTCTCGATGGTCGTGCTGGACTGCTTTCCTTCGGTTGAGGTGGTCCATTCCAAGCGATCGAATTCCATCCCGGTCAGGATCCCGTTCTCGATGATGAAGCGACGCGGCGCATGATTTTCCACGATCTCGACCGTCTCTTCCTCGGCGTCGTCCAGTTCCCAGGGCGACGCCTTGAAGTACTGCCGTGAGCGGCGGGCAATGACCTTCACGTCCGTACCGCCCATCCGCTTGGCTGTTCGGCAACAGTCCATGGCGGTATTGCCGACGCCTATGATGAGCACGCGAGGCTCGATGCGCTCCACGTGTCCGAAGTGGACCGACTCCAGGAACTCTATGCCGATCACGATGCGATCGCTCTCCCATCGCCCAGGGATGTCGAGTTCCTTTCCTTTGGGCGCGCCACTGCCAACGAAGATGGCGTCGTATCCTTCGCCCCGAAGCGCCTGGAGACTGGTCACCGGCGAGTTGTACCGTACGTCCACTCCTCGATCGAGAATGAAGCTGATTTCTTCATCGAGGACCGAAGCGGGGAGACGGAAGGAGGGAATGTTGGTGCGAATCAGCCCCCCGGGGCTGACTCCTTTTTCAAAGATCACGATCTCGTATCCCAGCGGAATGAGGTCGTTGGCCACCGTGAGCGACGACGGCCCGGCCCCGATGAGCGCCACGCGCTTGCCGTTCTGCTGCTGTGGCGGCTTAGGTAGCAGGTCACGAACGTCGTCGCGATTGTCCGCTGCCACTCGTTTGAGGCGACAGATCGCGACCGGCTTACCGTCCACCCGCTCGCGACGACAGGCCGGCTCACAGGGTCGGTCGCAGGTGCGACCCAGGATGCCCGGGAATACGTTCGACTCGCGATTGAGCATATACGAATCGGTGTATCGCCCCTGGGCGATGAGCCGGATGTATTCGGGGACATTCGTGTGCGCGGGACAGGCCCACTGGCAGTCCACCACCTTGTGGTAGTGGCGTGGGTTGGAAACATCCGTGGGTTGCATTGCGCCTCATGGTGCCAGGAAGTATTTGCACGATCATTGTCCCTGTTTTCCATTTGGGCAAGAAGGGAAGACGGAAAATCTCGTGGGCGAGGCGATATCCTTCGTTGACGCGTGCCGCGTTTGCGTCGGGTGTGGTGGCTCGCACGTGGTGGGCGGGATGGGGGGCGAGCGCGCCGTGATCTCGGCAACCAGACCCCGGCGCCGCCTCCTCTCGTCTTCTCGTCTTCTGAGAACTGTTTTAGCTACGGTACGACCGTCGGTTTGGGCTCGATCTTTACGACCCAGAGGCCGTTCTGGTTGTCGTTCACGTACGCGAGGCCGTTCTTGTAGATCACGCCCCACACTCGGGAGGCGTTCTGTACCTTGCCGTCCATGTCGGCGGTGTTGACGTGGCCGATCTCGCGGCCCTGCGCCCGTAGGTCACCCCGCAGATCGCCCGAGATGTCGAAGGCGCGGAAGCCCGCCTCGTAGGCGCCCATGAACAGGGTGTCGCCGGCCACCCACACGTTATGCACGCCGCCGTACTCTGGCTCGTAGTAGGCAACACTCTTGGGGTGCGCCACGTCTGAGATATCAACCACTTGCAGCCGGCCGTAGGCTCGGCTGGCCGATGCATCCTTGGCCCCTTTTACATCGTGTGCGGCAAAGACTTCGTCGGCAATGAAGACGTAGTTCTTGTGGCGCCACGCCGTGTGAGTTCCCCGAATGAACCCGGGGCCGCCCACCGCTTCCACGTCGCGGTAGAGAACATTGAGGTCGTACTTGAACGTTGAGACCAACTGCGGATTGCTCGGGCTTCCCCCCTTTGACCCGTTTCCGACATCGAGAATGACGAGCCCGTCATTCCAGTAGGAGGCGTAGAGGAGCCCGTCCTGCACGTCGATATCGTGCAACGACCGGCCGGCATCGCCGTGCGGCTTGGGGGTCTTCCACTGGGCGACCTCTTTCGGCTTGTAGGGGTCGCTGATATCGATCACGTGCAGCGCCCCGGTTCCGTCGTTGGTGAGGAAGACGTGTGTACCATACTTCTCCTGCCTGAAGACGAACGCCGAGTGTACGCCGGCGGTCACGCCATCGGTGAACTCGGAGATGACCTTCGGGTGCGCAGGATCTTCGATGGAGCAGATGACAATCCCGTTCTTTCGGTCGCTCGCTCCCTCGCGCGTGAAGACGAGGAACTTCCCGTCCGGCGTTGTCATGATGTCGTTGACGCGTCGTGTGTTGGCCACGATCGAGTCGGTCACCACTGGCTTGGCCGGATTCGAAATGTCAATGGCGTACATCACATCGCCGCCTCGACCCGTGCCCAGATACGCGTGCCGGCCGTCGGGGTGGAGCCAGAGCTCCTCTGTTCGGAAGCGGGTGCGCGGCAGTCGTCCCACCACCGTCATGGGGCGGCGGACGTCCCGCGGCGCGGCCCTGACAACGGCTTCGGTAGTGCGCGTCCCCTGCGAGGCTGTGATGACGTACTCGCCCGGATCGTACGCCACAAAGTTGCCGTCTTGATCGATCATCCCCGACCCACCGCCGCTGGGAGCGAACGACCAACTGGTGGCCAGCGCGTCGAGCGCCCGTCCCTCTGCGTCACGCGCCGTGATAGCGAAGTGCGTCACATCACCCTGCCGCACATCACTCATCGGCGGTACAAGCGCCACCGACGCCACCCGCCGCGGCACCACGTCTACCAACACCGACGCCTCGGCGTCGCCCACCCTGGCACTCAAGGTGGTGCGCCCTGCCCCCACGGCGCGCACCATGCCGTAGGTGTCGATGCGGGCAACGTTAGGCGCAGCGGATGACCAGCGGACGCGGTCGCCGATGCGTTCATCCCCCGAAATGGACAATGCCTTCGCCGTGAGTCGAAACTCCTGGCCTAACGCAAGCCGTAGCCGCGTCTGCGATGGTTCCACGCGAGCCGCCGGACCCGGAACTATACGCACATCCACCCGCGCCACCACCGGCCGCTCGCCTGCGACCACCGCCGTCACCGCGACAGGAATCGTCCCCGTCGCCCCCGATCGCACCAGTCCGGTCGAGTCCACCTCCGCCTCGAATTGCCCCCCCGACGCCTGGAAACGAAGACGTACCCCAGCCACCGGTCGCCCCGCCGAGTCGAACGCCTGCGCGCTCAGCCGCAACGTGTCCCCCGCGTTCATGACCGGCTTGGCCGGTGTGACGACGAGTCGGGCAACAGATACCGTCGGCGACTGCGCCGTCGCCACACCACTCACCGCCGACACCACGACCACGGCGACTACAGACAGACAACGACGCATTTTATAGTCCGGAAAGTATGTAGTACGGATCACGAGAAGTCGCGCGAGACCACCACACCAACCGATCGCGACAAACCCCTCGTCCTCTCGTCTTCTCGTCTTCTGTTGTGATCGTCTTCTCGTCTTCTGTTGTGATCGTCTTCTGTTGTGATCGTCCTCTGTAGTACAATCACGGCACCACCTGCTGCTTCGGCTCCAGGCGTACGATCCAGAGCCCCGAATTCATGTCATTCACGAAGGCCAGGTTGTTCTTCACCACCACCCCCCAGGTCATCGTCGCATTGGGGATTTTGCCGTTAGGCGACTGGGGCTGGAAGTGGGCGATTTCTCGCCCCTGCAGGCGCAGATCTCCTTTGAGCTCGCCAGAGATGTCGAACGCATGGAGGCCGGAGTTGTAGGCACCCATGTAGAGCGTGTCGCCCGCCACCCAGACGTTATGCACACCGCCGAAGTCTGGTTCGTACGACGCCACACTTTTGGGCTTGGTAATGTCCGTGACATCGATCACCTGCAGTCGGCCATAGGCACGGCCCACTTTTCCGGCAAGCGCGCTCTCGACTTCTGCCGGATCGAACACTTCGTCGGCGATGAAGACATAGTTCCGATGGCGCCAAGCGGTGTGCGTGCCGCGGATGTACCCCGCCCCGGCGTCTGTCTCTACTCGGGTACGATAGATGGCGTCGAGATCGTACTTATACTGCGACACCAGCACCGGATTGCTCGGTGTTCCTCCCTTGATGCCGTTGCCGACGTCGAGAATCACCAGGCCGTCGTTCCACCAGCTCCCGTACAAGAGGCCATCCTGTACATCCACGTCGTGCAGGGTGCGCCCTGCATCGCTTCCACTGGGGCGCGGCGTCTTCCACGACGACGTCTGGCGAGGCTTGGCCGGGTCATCGATGTTGATCACGTGGACCGCGCCGGTGCCGTCATTCGTGATGTAGACGTGGCGGCCGTACCTCGGGTCGGTGTAGATAAAGGCGGAGTGCACGCCCGACGTAACGCCGTCGGTGAAGTCGGCAACTTTCCTGGGGCGGAGCGGATCTTCGAGTGTGGCGATGACGATACCGTTCTTCCGGTTGTCGGCCCCTTCGCGCGTGAACACCATCACCTCGCCCTTTTCGTCGGTCATGATGTCATTCACGACGCGGAAGTTCTCCACGACCGAGTCGGCGATGAAGGGCTTCGCGGGGTTCGAAATGTCGATGGTGTAGAAACGATCGCCACCCGCGTGCGTCCCCAGATACGCCACCTTTCCATTGGGATGGACCCAGACCTCCGACGTGACGAAGGCCGTGCGCAACACCGAACCGACCACCGTCGTTTTGCGTCTGACGGCACGTTCGGCGAGATTGATCGACGCATCACCGGTAAGGCGTCCGAAGTTGGCGCTGACCAGATAGGTCCCGGGCTCGTAGCCCACAAAGGCGCCGTCATTCCCGATCTCCCCTTTGCCGGGCGAAAAGGTCCAACTTGGGGTAAGCCCGTCGATCACCTTGCCCGACGCATCCTTCACTAACACGGAAAAGCGCAGCACATCGCCCTGGCGCGCGCTGACGGCGCGCGGTGTTACGGTCACGCTTCCGCCCGTCACGTTGAGCACCGTGAGGTCCAGTACCATCTCGGCCGCGCCGGCGCTCGCGGTCACCCGTGAGCGACCCGGCCCCACTCCCGTGAGCACGCCACTTTCGTCCACCCGAACGACGCTGGGCGCCGACGACTTCCACGTCACGCGCTCGGTCGCCGAATCGCCATCGGCCGAGCGGACAACCGCCGTCAGATGCAACCGTTGGCCGGCCAGGAGGCGCGTCGGTGATGGTGACACGCGCACGACCGCCGCCACCCCGGGCACCATGGCTACTTCCACGCGCCGGGTGAGGGGTCGGCTTCCTGGCACAAGGGCCGAGATGGTTACCGGAAACGTACCGACCGCGCCGGAGGTGATGAGCCCGGTCGAGTCGATCTGCGCCTCGAACCGTCCCCCGGCCGCGAAGTAGCGGACGCGCGCTCCGGGCACCGGTTTCCCTGACTCATCCACGGCCTGCGCCGTCAGCCGCAACGTATCCTTGGCCGTCATGCGTGGGTTGGCGGGCGTGACGACGATGCGCGTCGGGGTCTGGCTCTCGGCCCACGCGGCGACGAGCGGCACCAGCGTGAGTGCGGACAGGAGGCGGCGGCGGGCGCGGAGAAGGAAACGCATGGAGACCTTTGGCGATGTTCGGGGATGGGATCGGTCGCGGCAGCGGCGATGGCTGTAGCGGCGCGTGGGGGAACGTTGAGGGGTTTGCGGGGGGGGCGTCAATGGCC
>ENA-ORBV01014190-ORBV01014190.1-microbial-mat-metagenome-genome-assembly--contig:-NODE-14190-length-11967-cov-8.674180_pt1 | contig 11967 bp, 10 predicted proteins | sample MGYA00237777_ERZ505514 | MGnify/ENA primary metagenome ERZ505514 (study PRJEB26160, sample SAMN06269048) | microbial mat metagenome | isolation source: Oligotrophic lake microbial mat | place... | reverse complement strand
TTTTCAAGCAGAAGACGGCATACGAGATTCGCCTTAGTCTCGTGGGCTCGGAGATGTGTATAAGAGACAGAAACAAGATAGACAACTGATCTACTTGGAACGCATAATTCACTTTGAAATCACCTGTTTGAATCCAAGTAAACATTTCAATAATTACTGGTTTTTCTAAAGGATGGCTAAGCATTTGAAGAAATAGATTAAATGCTATAATGAAGCCACCAAGCACAGTTGATGTTGCAATCAACCCAATTATTTTTTCATTTTTAATTTTACTACCAAATAAGCCAACAAAAAGAAATCCAATTAGTGGCAATAATGGTATAAGTTTTATCGATTCGTACATCTTTGTAAAGCCTTGTTTACTTAACTATCTGACAATATGTTTTTGTACTTTAAGGAAATTTATCCTTGAATAAAAAGCAAAATACAAAACAAGTTTCGAGAAAACAACTAAAATTAATATAAGATTTCCAATATTTTCAGCTATTCAAGGCAAAGTAAAAATAATATTTATTCGTATATCTTATCTTATTAAAGAAATTACAAAAATTACTATCTTTGTAATCGCAATTAAATTGTATTTGAAAATAATTTAACAAAAGCTAAAAATGTTTGATATTTACTTGAAGTCTATTAATTCTGATTATGAGAATCAACCCTCTCCAAGCACGGAAACGCAAGAAGTTTTACTGTTAGATGAGGAAAAAGAAGTAAGTAACACTCCAAAAGTGATTTTATTTAACGATGACTGGCACGAATTTGATGAAGTTGTTAATCAAATAATTAAAGCTATTAAGTGCGATTTGAAAAAAGCAGAAGAGTTAACATGGGAAGTTCACACAAAGGGAAAAACTTTGGTATTTGATGGTGAATTAGATGAATGCTTGAAAGTAAGTGCAATTTTAGAAGAAATTAAGCTACATACGCAAATTGAATTTTAAACGAAATCAAATTCCATCATTGAATCAATATCGAATTTATCGTCTTTTCTATTTGATTTTTCTGCTTCTTTTGTTCCATCTTCATAAACTTCGTCATCTTTAAATATATCTGAAACTTCTGGTGCGGATTGCTTTGGTCTTGAGTTAAAAATAGAGTAATCCAAGTCTTTAGTATTTTCGACTATCGGATTGTACACTTCAGTTAAATCGAACTTTTCAGCATCGCCAGCGAATTCAAACTTTATATAAGTTCTTTCTCCACAACGGCAAACTACTTCTATACTTTCCACTTCGCCCAGTTCATCTCTATTTACAATTACAGTAGCTGGTTTATTTAAATGTGAACTAACATCAGGATCGTCAGAAATTTCAATTTTTTCACCTCGAACTTGCACATATTCCGAAGGCAATCTTTGAGAATGTGGAACTTTAGTGTTTGTTCCAGAAATTTTGGGCAAAACAAGATAATCTAAAAAATCTTTATGCGGCAAATGTGGTGCTGTATCTTCAGAACTTGCAGTTTCATCAATTTTATTTGAGAAGTGCATATTCCTTCTATCATCTTCACTAAAATTAATAATACTATCAATATCGCTTTCAGATAGCAATCCTCTATGTCTTTTTGGAGGATTAAGTTTACTTTCGTTAAAATCAGCAGCGAATGGATCGGTGATATCTATTTCTCTATTGACAACGTCAGCAGAGTCAAATTCTTCACCAAATGGAGTAACTTCTCCATCGCTAAAATCATCATCAAAGCTAAAATTCTCAATTTTATCACTCATCGTAAATCCTACTTATGTCAATTTGAATTAAATTGACTAATATTCAACAAATTCTGTTAAACTAAATATCTAACAATTTTCGTGCTAATTCTGTTTTTTCAAGTTAGAAATAATTTCATCTGCAATAAATTTACCACTTAAAGCAGCCCCTTCAATTGTTGAAGGGTACTTTGTATCAGTATAACATCCAGCTAAGTAAATATTTTTATTCAATGTTAGTTGTTTTGGTCTTTGTGTTTCATTTTCATGACTTGCAAGAATAGTAGCATTTTTTTCTTTAAAGACTCTATAGTGTTGTGGTTTTGGTAAATTCGGTAAGTTCAGACTAGTTTTCAAATCATTATAACAAAGCTCTATAATTTCGTTATTGCTTTTTTCAATGATTAGATTTGCAGCAGAAATTGTGATACTAATTAGCCCATCATGCTTATTATCTTTAATAATTCTTCTTTTATTGAACACCCATTGAATACTTGTACCTATGAAAGCAGAAAAATCAAAATTGAAGTAATCTTTATCGAACCATAGATAAATTGATACAATTGGCGAAAATTCAACTTTTGGCAAAGTAAGATTGTCTTCTGCCATCGTAGCAATAATTTTCTCAGTTGAAACAAATGAACTTGCAAGAATTATTTTGTCAAACTCTTGATTATCAACTATATACTTATCACCAAGTTTCTGAATGGCATCAATTTTTTTATTAAAAACAAAATTTCCTCCTTTCTGAATTATAAACTCTTTTTGTGGTGTTAATAAATTTAACAAAGGTACATTGCCAAAAATCAAGTTACTTGAGCTTCCACTTGCTAAAAATCCTTTCTTCAACACATTTGTAAGTAATTCCATACTTGCTTTATCAATATCTGTGTTAAGAGTTGCTAAAGTTAATGGTTGCCAAAGTAAAGCAATAATTTCATTATTTTGCTTTGTTGAGTTTAATACTTCATAAACCGTTTTATTTTTGATAGTAATTGTATTGCTAAGTAATCTGAGAAAGAAAGCAAATGTCTTTAATTTTGATTTTTTGCTGATTGTTTTCAAACTAAAAAGTGCAAATAGAAATCCAATTGGGCTATTTCTGATATTTGATGAAAGCAAATCCATTTTACCATCAGCATAAAAATATGGGATATTAACAGATTCCATTCTATTTAATTTGCTTAGCTGACCACATTCTGATAATATATCAAGAAACGTAAAATAAGCACCAATTAGTAAGTGTTGACCATTGTCAATAACATCTTGTGTTTTGCTATCCACAAATGAAGTTACTCTTCCACCAACTTCGCTTGTAGCCTCATAAATAGTAACATCTAAGCCATTTTTTGTGAGATAAAATCCAGCTGATAATCCAGCTACACCTGCACCAATTATTGCGATTTTCATTAATAAATTTGAAATTTGTAGATAATTTCTTTGTAATTTACAAGAAAAGTCGTAATTTTGTAAATGTTCTTATGCGGATATGGCGGAATTGGTAGACGCGCTAGACTTAGGATCTAGTAGGGTAGCCTGTAAGAGTTCGAGTCTCTTTATCCGTACACTTAAAAAAAGCAAGATTGCAACAAATCTTGCTTTTTTTTTATCAAAATTGTAACAAAGTAATATTTTAATTTTAAGGTAAACTAAATTGGAAAAAACAGTAAAACCAATTGACGACACAATTCAAGAAGTGATTTTCACTTTCACAAAAGAAGAATTACACCCTATCTATGAAGCAGCTTATAAACTACAACGACCGAAAATAGCTCTTCAAGGATTTAGAAAAGGGAAAGTGCCTCTTCCTATGGTAAAGAAATTTTTTGGTGAGTCTATTGAATCAGATGCTGAACAAGACCACTTCAATAAAGTATTTTCTGACTTTGTGAAAGAAGATAAACTTACTGTGATTGGCACTCCAGCTATGACAGACGTTAAAAAAGAAAACAATACTCTGGCGGTAACTATCCAATATGAAGTTTTACCATCATTCGATGTGGTTGGATATAAAGATATGCAAATCAATGAACCAGTTCACGTTGTTACTGATGAAGAAGTTGAAGGCGAAATCAATATTATCAAAACTCGTATGGGTAAATTAGAAATTGCTGATTCAGCTGCTGATTTATCTCACGTAGTGAAAATTGAAATTTCTGAAATTGATAAAGAAACTAATACTCCAAAAGAAGAAAAACAAGAAAACGTAATCCTTTTAAGTGATGTTAAAGTAGATCAACAATTGAAAGATGTTTTGCTTAACACAAAAGCAGGTGAAAAAATAACCTTCATTCCAACTGCTGAGTCGAATCCAAATGATGCACATTTCAATATTGCTATTTTGGAAGTGCAAAAACTTTTCCCTGCTGAATTGACTGAAGAATTAATTTCACAAATTACAGGTGGCAGAATGACTACTGAAGATGATTTGAGAGAAGATATTAATTTGCAATTGCAAGGCGAATGGGATAAAAAAGCAAGAAACTTGATGGAAAATCAAATTGTTGACAATTTAGTTGAAGCAAATCCTGTGAAAGCACCTACTGAAATGGTGGAAAGAGTTATGCAACAACAATTCCGTAACCTTCTAAGTAGAAACGGTATTAACGAAAAACAAGCTAAAAACTTGAAAATGGATATGTTTCGCACTCAATTAGAGCCAGGTGCAGTTCAAGTTGTTCGCTGGGAATTAATCAGAGAAAGAATTATTGAACAAGAAAAAATTGAAGTTGAAGATTTTGATTTTGAAAATCTTGCAGCTGAAGAAGCACGTATCAATAATATGGAAAAAGACGCAGTTCTTGCTGATTTGAAAGGCAATGAAAATGTGAAATTCTATTTGCTTAGTAAAAAAGTTATGGATTTAATCCTTGACTTCGGAACTACTAATGAAGTAGATTTTGCTTTCTTTGAAAATAAAAAAGATACTTTGACTGAAATGTATGGTGGCGAAGATGATCATGTTCACGATGAACACGAACACCATGATCATGATGGACACGATCACAAACATTAATCATTATAAATAAAGAAGAAAATGGCTTACATAGATTTAGAATCAAAAGAATTTGAAACTGAATTAAAAGAGAAACCAGAAATTGTTTTAATAGATTGCAGAACTCCAGCTGAATTTGCATCTGGGCATTTGAAAAATGCAATTAATTACAATTTCAATAGTGGTGAATTTGAAGATATGATTCCACAGTTAGAAAAAGAGCATAATTACTTTATCTATTGTAGAAGTGGAGCGAGAAGTGCAGCTGCTGCAAACATTTTAATCAATAGCGGATTCTCAAAAGTAACTAATCTTTTAGGTGGAATATTGGGTTGGAATGGCGAAGTTGTTTAAAACTCAATTAATTAAATTTTAAATTAATTGAAATTATCTTTCGTCTATATTCTAACTTTATTAATTAAGGAAAACAAATGAATAATTTTTTAGTTCCAATAGTTATTGAGCAAACAAGTCGTGGCGAACGTTCTTACGATATTTACTCTCGTTTGCTAAAAGAAAGAATCATTTTCTTGGGAACTCCTGTTGATGACCAAGTTGCTTCTAGTATTATTGCTCAATTGCTGTTTTTGTCTTCGCAAGACCCAACTAAAGATATTAATCTTTATATCAACTCTCCAGGCGGTAGTGTTGATGCAGGTTTAGCAATCTATGATACTATGCAATTTGTGAAACCAGATGTTTCAACAATTGCTATTGGTATGGCTGCTTCTATGGCACAAGTTCTATTATGTGCTGGAGCAAAAGGTAAACGTTTTGCTTTACCTAATACTCGCATTATGATGCACCAACCTTTGGGTGGTACTCGTGGTCAAGCAACTGATATTGAGATTTATACTAAAGAAATGATGAGAATGAGAGATAACTTATTCAATATCATTAGTAAACATACTGGTAAAGATTTCGAAACAATCAAAAAAGATGCTGATAGAGATAACTATATGTCTGCTGTAGCAGCTACAGAATATGGCATAATTGACAAAACTTTGGAAAGAATTACAGAAGAATTAAATACTCCTAAATTATTAGAAGATAAAAAAGACTAACAAAAGCATAAATGTCAAAAAACAAATCAAATAGTGGTCCTTTTGGGGAATTAACTTGCTCATTTTGTGGGAGATCTTCCCGTGAAGTGGCTAGTTTAATAGAAGGTCCTGAGAACATCTTTATTTGCGATGTTTGTATTGAAAAATCAATTGAAATAATCGGAAAGAATAAGAAAAATAAAAATTCTTTCGATTCAGATTTTTCTACAAACAAGCCATCTAAATTGAAGATTAAGCTTGATGATTACGTAATAGGTCAAGAAAAAGCAAAGCAAATTTTAGCAGTTGCTGTTTATAATCATTATAAGAGAATTTCTAGTCAATCAAAAGATAATGAGTATAAAAATGTGGAACTAGAAAAAAGTAACGTACTTTTACTAGGGCCTACAGGAACAGGTAAAACTTTACTTGCTAAGACCTTAGCACGTGTACTTAATGTTCCTTTTGCAATTGCAGATGCCACAACAATTACTGAATCTGGTTATGTAGGAGACGATGTTGAATCTGTTCTTCTTCAATTACTTCAGAATTGTGATTACAATGTGGAGCAAGCTGAAAGAGGAATCATCTATATAGACGAGATAGATAAAATTGGAAGAAAAAGTGAATCTTCTAGTATAACTAGAGATGTTTCTGGCGAAGGTGTCCAACAAGCTTTACTTAAAATGCTTGAAGGAACCAGAGCTGGTGTGCCACCAAAAGGCGGAAGAAAACACCCAGAACAACCACTTATCTATATAGATACTAAGAACATTCTTTTTATTTGCGGTGGTGCATTTGAAGGATTAGAAAAAATTATTCTTCAACGCAAGAAAAGTGCTTCTATCGGATTCACAGCTCAAGCTGGAAATATAGTTGAAGAAACTTACGAACTTTTGCAATCTGTTGAACCAGACGATTTAATCAAGTATGGCTTTATTCCAGAATTAATTGGTCGTTTACCTGTTATTACAGCATTGCAAGATTTGTCGGAAGAAGCAATGCTCGACATTATGACAAAGCCAAAAAATGCTACTGTTAAACAGTATCAAAAGCTTTTAGATTTCGATAATGTCAATTTGAAATTCGATGACGATGCTTTGCTTTCAATTGTGAAAAAAGCTTTGGAACGCAAAACTGGTGCAAGGGGACTCAAGTCAATAGTTGAAGAAGTAATGCTTGAAGTGATGTTCACTTTGCCAGATATTGAAAATATAGATACTTGTACTATTACAAAAGACTGTGTTGAGAAGACTGGAAAACCAATATTCACATTCAAGTCCACTACAAATTCCGATGATTTGATAGACGAAACTAAAAGCATATCAAACCAAAACGACCACAATGTAGCTTAAATTCAAAACCCCAAACTTATTAAAAGATTTGGGGTTTGTTTTTATTTCTCTATTTATTTTTTATTTAATTAAGCTTCAATCTAAAAAACAGTTCATTAATGGCATAAGAAACAGATAGTTCTCTATTTATAGCTCTATTGTTGCCAAATTTATACATTTTAGCAATATTTTCACCTTCAATAGAAATTCCTATCCAAACAGTGCCGACAGGTTTTTCAGGAGTTCCACCATCTGGGCCTGCAATCCCTGTAATAGAAATCCCAACACTAACATTATGAAGCTTACGAACATTCTCACTCATTTGCAATGCAGTTTCTTGGCTAACTGCTCCAAATTTCTCCAATGTACTTTCAAGTACACAAAGTCTTTCTACCTTTGCTCTATTGCTATAAGTTAGTTCTCCACCTATAAATACCTCAGAACTGCCTGGCAATTCAGTAAATGCTGCTCCAAGAAGTCCACCTGTACAAGATTCTGCTACTGCCACAGTTAATTTCTTATCTTTTAAATATTGAATCAATGTTTCTAAATTATTCTCATCGCCAATACTTATGATACTTTCGTTTATTTTTGATTTAATAAATTCTAAGTATCCATTTAACTTAATTTGGCATTTTTCAAAATTAGATTCCTGTACTCCAAGTCTAATTTTAACTCCACGATAGGATGGGAGATATGCCAAAGATGATTTGTTATCTAAAAATGTATTAACATCGCCAATCATTTCTTCTAAGGTTGATTCAGGGACTCCACCAGTTTGAATTGTAAGATATGATACTACATTATGATTTTTATTTGCAATTTCATCAATAATTAGCTGTTTAAGGTGGTCATTGAAGATAGCATTCATTTCATATGGTACACCTGGCATTGAAACTAAATATTTGCCATTTGAAAGAAACAACATTCCAGGAGCAGTTCCTACAGAATTGCTTAATACTTTACTATTCTTTGGCACCAATGCTTGCATACGATGTACTTCTTTCAGTTCTCTTCCACGTTTAAAAAGAAGTGATTTTATATTCTCAAATGTAATTTCATCTAAATGCAATTCATCATTGAAATAATCACACAAAGTTACTTTCGTAATATCGTCATGAGTTGGACCAAGACCACCAGTAACTAAGATAATATCGGATAATACAAATAGTCTATCAAATTCTGATTTAATTATCTCTTTGTTGTCTGCAACAGTAGAATGAAGAACTACTTTAGCTCCTAATTTGGATATTTCAGCACCAAGCCAAGCAGCATTGGTATTTATAGTCTGACCAATTAGTAATTCGTCTCCTATTGAAAGCAATGATATTTTAAGCATAATTCAAGCTCTTCAAAAAAAAAGAGGGTAAACAAAATGTTTACCCTCTTGACGAATATAATTGGAATTATTAGAATTAGTTTTTCAATAATTCAGATAAATCATCTTTTTTCTCATTCAAAACAGCTGTTTCATTCATAAAGTCAGCTATTTCATCTGGAGAAGCTTGTACTATAGTGTCTGGCGAATATTTGTCAGCATTAGGTACAGGGTGGTTAGTGTTGTATGTATCAATCTCAGATTGATTTTTATTTCTTAAGTTTTCAACCACAGAAAGAACGATTTTTTTAGATTCTTTGTCGAATTCAACAACTTTCAAAGGCAATACATCACCAAGTTTGAAGAAGTCGCTAATTACTCTTACTGGAGCAAATGACAATTGAGAAACTGGTACGAAACCATCAACACCATCAGGTAATTCTACGATTACACCTTTTTCGATAATGCGTTCGATTTTAGCTTCTGTTTCAGCATCTACACCATATTTAGTTTCGAAAACATCCCAAGGATTATTTTCAATTTGTTTGTGTCCTAAGGCAATTCTTCGTTGGTCAGCGTCAATACTAATAACTAATACTTCGATATTATCGCCTTTTTTCACGAATTCACCTGGATGGCGAATTTTCTTTGTCCAACTCAAATCACTGATGTGAACTAAACCGTCAACACCTTGCTCTAATTCAACAAATACTCCGAAGTTAGTTAAGTTACGAACTATACCTTTATGTTTTGAATCAATAGGGTATTTTTTCATAAGGTCTTGCCAAGGATCTGGTTCTAATTGTTTCATTCCTAAAGCAAGTTTTTTAGAATCTTTATCAATGTTTAAAACAACAGCTTCAACAACTTGTCCCATAGAAACAACTTGTGATGGATGTTTAACGTGTTGAGTCCAAGACATTTCAGAAATGTGAATCAATCCTTCAATACCTTTTTCGATTTCAATGAAAGCACCGTAATCAGTCAAGCTAACAACTTTACCTGAAACTTTAGTGCTGATTTCATATTTCTCGCCAATGTTATCCCATGGATGTTCAGTTAGCTGTTTCATACCTAATGAAATACGTTTTTTCTCATTATCGAAATCAAGCACAACAACTTTGCAAACTTGATCCAAAGATACAACTTCAGAAGGATGAGAAACTCTTCCCCAAGATAGGTCAGTGATGTGTACTAAACCATCAACACCACCCAAATCAACAAACACACCGAAATCAGAAATAGCTTTAACAGTTCCTTCAAGAACCAAACCTTTTTCTAATTTAGAAATAATTGCATTTCTTTGCTCGCCAAGTTGCTCTTCAAGCAATACTTTATGGCTGACAACAACGTTTTCGCTAGGGTGATTAACTTTAACAACTTTAATGTCAATAACTTTATTAATCCAAGAATCGAAATCACGTACTGGACGTACATCAATTTGAGAACCAGGAAGGAAAGCTTCGATACCCATAAGATCGACAACCATACCACCTTTAATTCTTCTAAGGATTTTAACTTGTGTAATTTCTTGAGTTTCGTGTAATTTAAGAATATCTTCCCAAAGACGCATAAAATCTGCTCTTCTACGAGATAAAATTAATTTACCAGTGTTATCTTCCATTTTCTCAACGTAAACGTCGATTTCATGTCCGATTTCATAGCTTTCAGAATTCAATAATTCACTGCGAGGAACAACACCAAGAGATTTAAACCCTATGTCAACAAAGATTTCGTCTTTAGTTAGGTTTACAATGATACCATGTACCAATTCGTCTTCTTTAATGATTTGAGTAGCAGTATTAGTCATACCTGCAAAAATGTCATCTGGCATTTCCCAAGTATCAAAATTGCCCTCTAGGATTTGTTCAACAGTTGGTCTTGCGACTCTTTGAACAGGAGAAGCAACAGCTGCTTCCATTGGGTTTAATGTGTTTTCGTTATTATCTGGCATATAAGTCTCCAGCAGTAATTATGTGATAGTGAAACAAACAAACAACATTCTGTTGTTCTTGATTTAAGTATAGCTTACAAAAATAAGCATTTAATTTTAATAATAAAAATTATCAACTGAATTAATTGAAAAATGTAAGTCAATAACTCTATTTTATGATAATAATAATTTATTTTGTGAGATTTATTGCTAATTTTGGTTAAAATTATTTTGTACTTTTGTAATTTTGTTAAAATAACTTGACAGTGTGTGTAAAGTTGTCTTAAATAATGATTTTTTAAAATATTCTATCTAAATGGAGTTTGTGTTATGTCAGGTAAAATGACAAAAATAGCAGTGTTTATTGATGGGAACTTCTTCCTTAAAGTAAATACTTATTATAGATATCATCATGAGAGAAGAAGCAATATTAGTTTTAGAGGGCTTTTCGATTTTATAAGAAACGAAGTTTCTATATTAGAAAAAACAGAGGCTAATTATTGTCAAATAGTTGAATCTCATTGGTTTAGAGGTAGATATTCTACTGTGAATTTGGAAAAAAGATATCCAGATGAGCAACAAAGAATGACTCAAATGACTAATGAAAGAAAAATTGATGACACTTTTATGCATCAGGGTATAGTTACTCATTATTTCCCAGTTGCTTACGATTATAAAACAAATGAATACGAAGAAAAAGGTATTGATGTTTGGCTATCTTTGGAAGCTTATGAAATAGCTACTTTAAAGAAATTTGATGTTATGGTTTTAATTGCTGGCGATTCTGATTACGTGCCTTTAATTCGTAAAATTAATGGTATTGGCACAAGAGTAATGATTCTTGGATGGGATTTTGAATATGAATCTTATAATGAATCGCAAGCTAGAACTTTCAAACATTATACTCGCACAAGCCAATCGTTAATTGAAGAGTGTAGCTATCCTATAATGATGGATAAGAAAATTGATGATAGAACAAGTAAAAATAGTTCTGTTATAAATTCTATCTTTAACTTTGTACAGCCATATCAAACTGGTGGTTCAGGTGGTGGGCATTACAATAAGTCTGCTAACGCTAATATTAATGCAAATATAGGAAATACGCCTAGCGAAACAGTTTAGACTTTTTCCAAAGCCCAATTGAAAATCTGAATGTAATTGGAAGCTGATTTTGAAGATGAATAATCGGCTTCCATTGCGTTCTTTCTAACTTGCTCAAAACCTTTCTTGTCTTTATATAACTCTAAAGCTCTGTTTAATGCAAATTCAAAATCGTCGCTGTTATAGTGAAGAAACACAAAGCCATTTCCTTTTTTCGAAACATTGTCATATTCAAATATAGTATCAGCAAGACCACCTGTTGCTCTTACAATTGGAATAGATGCATATTTCAAAGCATACATTTGTGTTAAACCGCAGGGTTCAAAGCGAGAAGGAACGAGGAAAAAGTCGCTAGCTGCATATATTTTATGAGATAATTCATTGTTATAACCAATATGCACCAAAATATTTTTTGGGTACTTTGATTGTAAATAGCGGAATAAATCAATATAAAAAGTGTCTCCACTGCCAAGCAAGCAAAATCTGACTTTATTTTTTGCTACAAATTGTTCTAATTTATACTTAATAATATCTAAAC
>ENA-ORBV01014189-ORBV01014189.1-microbial-mat-metagenome-genome-assembly--contig:-NODE-14189-length-11968-cov-5.169288_pt1 | contig 11968 bp, 13 predicted proteins | sample MGYA00237777_ERZ505514 | MGnify/ENA primary metagenome ERZ505514 (study PRJEB26160, sample SAMN06269048) | microbial mat metagenome | isolation source: Oligotrophic lake microbial mat | place... | reverse complement strand
AATGATACGGCGACCACCGAGATCTACACCTCTCTATTCGTCGGCAGCGTCAGATGTGTATAAGAGACAGGTTATACGCAGCTCCTACATACCTCCTTTTCTACACTTAGTCCACAGCAGAGGCACGGAAAGTGAGACTGCACATTCTCCCACAACTGGATGCACATATGCTCCGCGATACAAGTTCTCCACCAGTACGACGTACCAGTACTTATCCATTGGCTACTCGATCTGCCCATGCCACACCACCAACATTCAAGTGCTCCCCAATCTCTACTAGCTAGTAGAGAAGTTAGTATGCCCCCGTACTCTTTCCAACCCTGCCTTATCCCGCTTAGATTCAAATTACATTCAAAACTAGCTAGTAGTACGTACAAGCCATAACCTCGCCAAGCCAAGAATACGAACAATTCGGCAAAAGGGCCAAGAACGCAAAAAAAGCTAGATTAAAGATGTCAGCCTATTACTTCCGAAACAGACGGCGAAGCTTGCCTTTCCTGTTCGACGAGGCCTTCCCTGGATCGGGAGATGACAACGTGCCGAATATTTGCGCATTGTTCAGCTCCTGATCCTGCGAGAATTGGTGTCTCATGCGAAGATTAGCTGTCAAATCTTCAATCTGCTGTTCTAGCTCTTCCATCTGCCTTTTACCTTGATCGTGCTCCCGAGTAGTCTGCTCGTGGATTGTCTTCAAGAGATCTTGAGCCACCTGTTGTTCGCGTAGCAGTCGTTGGGAATCAGACCGCAGGCCAGCCTCTTGTGCCTGTACCTCTAGTAATTCCCTCCCAATCAGCTCCGTTTCACCTCTGAGGTGACGGATTTCAGATTTCAATTTTTCAATCATTTCGGCTTCTTCTGGCGTCAGACTGGTCAAATCGACTTGTTCCGCAGTCAAGGCAGCTCGCAACCGCGACAATTCGCCCTGAAAATGTTGTGCCTGATCTTCCAGAGCACTCTGTAGTAATGCCTCATATTCTTCCCCAATCATGATAGCCTTTTTCGGGGACTTCTCATCGCCCCCCGGGTCATGCCAAAAGTATGGCTGTTGATGTGCCCACATTTCATCACCGCTCTTGTCCAGACTTGCGGCTCCCCCCATCGCTGCCGTTGCCATTGGAGGCGACATGTCGCCTGCTACTGCTGCGGCCACGAGCGCGCTACTGACAAAACCACCCGCAACACCGGCAGCAGCTGCAGCAACACCACCACCACTACTGCTGCCAGCAGCGCTGTCATGGAGCGAAGCTTCCATTTGTTGTTGTAATTGCAAGGCTCTAGCTCGCTGCTGCCGTCCCGAAGGACATTCAAGCAAATCTCCACGATGTGCAAATTCCCCATGAACATATTCCCAGATGCGAAGTGTGGCCAATTCCAACGAATAGTTATGTCCCGATTCCAGAAAATGTGCTTCCGCGTGCTTGTTGGAATATCGCCCACAACTCGCGTTTCGCAGCAAAAAAGAAGTCGAAAGAAGTTAGTTTTGTGGTGTGTTGTGATGCCAGCAGTCACATGTTGGAAATTTTTGGCTCCTTACCCCACAAAGCCGCAACGGTTAGTAAGACATACCCACAAAGTCTTCTGGAGGGCACAACGATTGCAATAGACGGTAGACATGAAATTGGCGGCGACGCCAACGGTTTGGTAATCATGAACGACTTGGCAGGCTATACAGTGTGAAGGTTCAGGCCATGGTCTCAAAAATCGTTGTTTGGGACAATCCGTGGGTGTTGTGGATGCCGCCGATGCAACAGCCGCTACTGGTGCTGTGTCAATAGACGACGGGCAGAATTTGCTGCAAAGATGTGTAGCGAGAGGTTTTGGTAGCCCCAACCGCACTGGATCAATCCGATGCAAGCAAACCGGGCACGTGGGAATTTCCAACGACGCCGAAGATGCGAGTAAGTTCATGGGCGATGAAGCAATGTGGACCTGAGAAATCAGGAGTAGCTTGAGAATGAAATTTGGATTTTCTGCCATACCATCGCCATTGGTCGCGTGCAATAATTCGGATGGATCAAACACAGATGCATCTCCACTAGTAGTGCTTGTACTAGTGCTACTACCAGCGGTACGCCGTTGTTGCTGTTGTACATGTGGCAAATCCAACAAGACCACATCTGCTGGAGATTGTTGCGTCATACTTGTGGTTGAGAAAATGGCGCGAATCATAATGGGTTGATGGTTGCTGGATTGTGGTGGTGACGGCTGCGATTGATACTGAAAAATAATCGAGAACATGCTGGTCGCAGTACTGGCAGCATTTGAGGTGGAGGAAGAACTCGTAGTGTTTGCTGTGGTATTTTTGCTACTATTACTGTTGGAAGCAAAGACGTGGTGAATCCTGGGCAGTAAATCTCGTGAAAGTCTAATCCGATCCGCTTGTTCCAACCATACACATTTGGTGTCCTTCGTCGGAGTCTTATTATTCCGTGTAGTATTACTATTCTGAGAAAACTTTCTGTCGTAGATGGTCCGTCGTAGGGATGATTCCACTGTGGAATGAGGGACCAAAACACAGATGAACTGCTGGGATCGAGAATCGTAAGTGTCAATCTGTTCCCTGGAAATCTTGATCGAGGTGGCCTTAGCAATCAGCGCGGAAGGGGTATTGCGACGACTGCTGTTTTCGGTGTAGCCATCCATAACTACTTCCAACGAGAACGAAGAAAACATGATTGGAAATGGTCTTCTGAACCTGTCGGTTATGAAGAACATAAATAAAGCGTACTAGCTAGTACTGTATTGCCTTAAAACTTACTGGGATTTGAGGTAAAACCCGGCTTCCGCGTGGTTTTCGAAGTTTCGGGAAAGATACCACCCCCAAAAAGAGTAACCCCCGAGTAGTTAATCCCATTATTATCCACTACTCGTACCAGTAGGAGTACGTACTTCTAGTGCTCTAGTAGCTAGTATTAGTTTTGCGTGTCACTACTAGCTGAAGCTACACAACGGCATCCTAACATTAGGTTGCTACTCTGATGCTAACTAGCTAGGCAGGCATCTCGTAAACGTTTCTGCTAATAGCACGACATTGAAAACTATGTAGTTAGTTCGCTGCACGACCTAAGCCACAACTATCCATCTCCATGTGAATGAGATTTGCAATGGCATGAAAGCAGATTCCATGCAAGTGAACGTCATGCCTGAAACGTTGCTGAAGCACTTCCCATTGTTTGAATCGCCTATTGATGCATTCATGCAGTGCTCTAGCCTTGCTCTGAGCACGCTGTTCGGGGTTGTTCAGCCCGGTGGGCGTGAAGAAGAATATTCTTCTGTCATTGTACCCACCATCTGCTACTATCATTTCGCCGTGTTCCAGCTCATACAAGATACGATCTCGTGCAATTCGAAGGTCACTCCATGACCCACAAGGGTACGGTCCATTAACCCAAACAATTTCACCACTCAAAATGCACACACCAACCTCGTAGCATACTCCAGCCGCTTTGAACTTGTGACTAAACCACTTTGGGTCGAAAGGATACGGCTCTTGTATGCGGAAGTCGGTACCATCTAGAGTGATGAGTGCGAATGCCCCACGGTCGTACTTGAATCGATTTTCCCAGCGCATCTTTACAATTAGAGCCACCTTCGGTAGTGTCAAATAATCAAGTAGCAGCTAAGCGTTAAGACGTGCAGTGCTAGTAGTGCAAATGCTCGTGCGCACTTACCCATTCCTGGTAGGCCATAGCTTTAACTATCCTCCAATTCCACTTTCTGAGTGTCTTGACGCTCCTGCCACAAAAAGCAGCTGCCGCGGCCTCTTTGCTATACACTCGAAGGAAATACAATGCGTCCATTAAGTATTTTGGTTTCCAACCATTTAAGTCGTAAAGATCGATGGTATCGGGGTTATCAAGTCTGCCCCACAAGATGGCGACTTCGAAATCAAACAAGCCAAAGCACGCCTTGAATTCTCGCATCGACCATGCCGACCGGGTCTTGGTGGATGGACTGTGTTTGTACTCACTGGCCCATAGCGAGTGAAATACTTCCTTGTCGACTCGCATGATTATGGTTTTATGTGGTCACTACATTCCACTTGGGTTGGAGGTTTTGCGAAAACAGAACTCCCATGTACAATGGTATCTTAGAGAACAATTGCTCCGACTTTGACATAAGGCCTCCTTCGGTTCAGCAGTTCGCGTTGTAACCATTGTAGCACAAATGTACCACAGTTACGTGTTACCAGTTCAACAGAAAGATCCAATTGAATGGTTGTGTTATATTGTGTACTTTGGGTTGGTACAACAAACTCCATACTATGTGGTATTCATCCAAACACTGCGCGAGGTGAGTTTCGAAACCAGTGACCTCGGTGTTGTTTCTCTGACACTTCGGCCGTAATTTGGCGAAGTGCTACGAAACCAAAACCGTAACGTTGACAGTGGCATAGCGGCATTAGATGTTGGAGATGCTGTAAACTCTCCAAATCCAGAACTAGGCTTGAACTTCAATACGACACGAAGTTTAACTACCTAGACCCTAAATGGAACGACCCAGTAGACTGGTAGTTAACTGGTAGCTACTGGTAATATCGAGGGCAGTTCTGTTGGGAATTTTGTTCCTCGAAAATATTTCGGCCATAACGCTACCCGTAATCTCGATCGCCACTGACATAAACTTGGCTCTTCTTTGCCCGAACAATAAGTTCTCAGCTAACACTTAATAGTCCGGGCCATTAATGATCTTCAATACGTCTTTTTCGTTGCATAAGGGCATGTTTCCCATGGTCAATTTGAAGCAACCACGCCTTCCACGAATAACGAATTATCGCAAAAAGTGAGCAGAAGAACATGACGTAGGGTACCAAATTCAGACGTGCTTTGTGTCACACTTGGTGACATGCGTCATAGCAGCACAACAAATGATTTGAACATCAATAGGCTTTAACTCATTGCTACAAAGCGAAGACATAAGAGCATGTTCGGTTCTATAACAGCACGTTCGGTGCAAAGCTCGGTTTAGTTACTTCCGGTTAGCTTCGAATGTAGGATCAGCGTTGTTTTGTACAAGGAATGGTACAAATAAAGATGAGATACGCTTTGATTTTCCCACAAACTCAGAATGTTTCCATCGATGGTTGGTCTCATAATACTAAAACCGTGACAGTAACAATGGGTCTAGGAAACAAAAACGTTGACAAATCCTTCAAGTTTACACAGGAGACGGAGGAGTATAAAACCCATCAGCGCATGATGGAGAGTGGCGAAGTGACGCCAGCCGCTAAGCCGGCTGAAGTGAAAGCAATGAAAGAAGAATTTCAAAAGATCGATGGCGATCGTTTCAGAGCACAGTACAACAAGCTACGCAATCTCACTGGACTAAATACACGCGAAGGTAAGGCACACTAAAGATTGATGGATTTCTTCTTTGATTGCCACTAAGACATTTCTGTTCCTACTTCAACAAAAGCATTCACCAAGGACAAAGATCCATCAAATTTACAAGAGGCGTTGAAAGCATTTGCAGCAGCTGCTCAAGGCGATGTTATTTTGAAGCCCCCGGCAGCTGCACCCTCCGAATGCGATGAGAGAGAAGAGGATGTTGAACGTGGCAATTGGGTTCCTCAAAACGTGCAAGGCTTTTACGAGGACACTGACGGAATCAAGCACGCGGCTGTAATTGTTGCATTGACGGGAGGTGTTGCAAACAGTGACACCAGCAAAATCGAAGTTTCTACTATTAATAATGGTCACAGCATTGTGGTGTCTGAGGACTGGAATGACGAGATGACAAATATGGATTTGTTTTACAGCAATGTAGAAAAGAAGGAAGACGAGACCGATGACGATGTGCATCTACGACGCTTTGCGATGATCAAGGCTGTGCGTCAGAAACTACAAGATAGCAGGTCGGCCGATACAATCAAGTCAGAGTGGTATACGCGACTTCCTTTTCAGGCCGACCCAACCACGTTGAAGCACGAAATCATTGGAAACGACGAAGGAAGCCGATTTTTGCACATTGATCTTACTGAGAGGAAACGAGTGAAGATCGGCACCATCAAAAGGATCAACAAGGCGAAAGAGTTCCAGACACCCAAAAAGCCAAAAGTGTCGTCGTTCTAGAGTAAACAAAAAGAAGGACGTGGCACTGACAGTCATTTGCATCAATCCCCAGTAGCTGTCTGTAAGCAATGCATTTAGTCGAACCCAGTTTAATCTACTACACAGTGCTTCTACGTTGTTGATATTTGATCGACACACATTTGAATAATCGATCAATTGTAGAAGATAGCAGTGTCACCGACTCAAATTAGGGGAACTATTAAGGGGTAAACGCTTCTTGAAGGGGTGCAGATTTCCCGAAACTACAAAACTAATGCCCGTACCTCCGGGAAACCAGTGAAAGCCGGGTTTTACCTCAAATCCCTGTTTGGTATTTACTCCGCTGAATAGCAGTCCGCTGCATAGCAGTGGCTGGATTCTGAGGAGGAGGTCAGCACTGTAGGAGGGGGGGGGTACTTTTTGGTTTTTTTCAGAAGATTATCCGGAACCACATTTGCCCCTAATCACTGGTAGCACATTTGCTCCATATCAATTGCTCCTGCCCACAGTTGTTCCATGCATCTCTCCCCTGCCCAGTTAGACAATCTGGAACCACAGCTGCTCCATTGTTTCAATTGAGTTGATTTTGGAGTTAAGGTTGCTTCGGTTGCTCTGTTTCATCATCATGTTTCACTGTGTTGCATTGTCAATCATTTGTGTCCCCAGCTGGCTAGTACTTGGTTTTGAGTTTCTGATATCTGCTGGGTTCAATGAAAATTGGTTAGCTGGGACAACAGGTTCCAGGGATTGATGGTTGCAGGGGGGTGTCACTGACAAGTTTGTGACTGAGAAGGGGGTGTTCAAAAAACTGAAGATTTTATGTCAATCAAGACAATGAATGGTTGTCATTAAACAAACAGTTGTTTCCACAAGTTTTTGTTGCATGTTGCGTCATTTCACTCAAAAGGGGGACATGGTCAAAATATCCATCTTGGCGGAGATCTTCAGCTCCGCTGCCTTAAGTCTGCTGCTAGGAGCTAAATGCTACAAGCTACAGCACTGGTAGCTAGCTAGCTAGCTAGCAGCATCTACTTGCTCTCATTTCTAGCTAGCTAGCACTGTTGGACAGCTAGCTAGCTAGCTAGCAGCAGCTAGCAGTAGCCATTAGAACGCAAAAGCTATGTGCTGCCAGCTAGCTAGTTAGCTAGCCAGCTAGCCGAAAGTAAAATCATAGCATCACAGTTTGCCATGGTCTTCAACTTCAAATGACATTGAGCAGCTTTGATTAACAGATGATTTAACATCAAAGTCAATCAAAGTCAATCACAGTTGCTCTTGTTTTAGCACACTTTATCGCTGTTTTTAACGAAGTTGGTCAAAGTTGGCCAACGCCAATCGAAGTTCATTAAAGTCCAATCAAAGTCGCATCAAAGTCGACCAAAGGCAATTGTTTTGGAGTTGTTGCTCTCATAATTTGATTGAGCAGGCACTCATAACTGTTGTTTATCATGCGTATGGAATTTGTATCAAATGTTCGAGAAGACAACTGTGGTAACCAGCCCACGATCTCGATGTTAGCTTTTTGTCTATTTTGAGACTCCAACGGTCGTAACCATCCCACGATCTCATCTACTGGCAACACAAGATGGCCAGGAAGTGGAACAAGTCGCGATCTAGAAGCACGTTGCCACAGGTGAATGCTCCAACTCAACGCACTCCAAGATCCATCAATGAAACGCTTGCGAGAGCAGCTCAGGCTATGAGCAATAGAACAAGAATTTTGCAGAGAGAAAACCGAAGTTCGGATGCTACTTACATTGCAACAAGGCGACTGGAGTCATGGTTCGGGTGCAACGGTGCAGCAAGGTGGTGCATCCGCAACGACAAATGTGTCAGTTGCTACCACTTCTGACCATAGCAACACGGGAGTTAATTCGACCCATCTGACGACGCTGTCGATTGCCACCACTCCCAATCCTAGCAACACAGGAGCCAACAGAATGCAGGAGTGCGGAGTGATGGATCCGGATGTGTTGTTGCTAACACTCCACTCGTCCAGGCCTCTCTGTTATTTTCACTGCACCCATGGTGGACCCTGTTGGTGTTTCATTGTGTGTGGCGTCGTTGGGAGAGTGAGAGAAGGGATGTTAATGTGTGGGGCATTCGCGGATTGATTGGGTGGTGTCGACATCTCCGGGCAGGGCGGCTGAATTTGAGTTGGGTTGGGGACCTTCATTGCGGACGGCCGAGTCAAGGATCATCATTGAGCATCATTGGATTGGATTGGTTTTGGATTGGATTGGTGTTGATATTTATCAGGGACCATGGACATGTCTGTGGCTCCCATCTCAGTGAATTGACTGATTATTTAGGAGAAAACCCTGGTGGGAATCTTGGAACAGCACAGGCAAACTCTTGCTGTTGGTTGACCCCAATTGGACCTGAATTGGCCAGTTACCAAGCTCCATACAACATCCTTTGGGATGCTGTATCTTCCCAATGGATGCACTCTCAGCAGAGCAAGAGTGCTGATTGAACGTTCCATTGACATAGCACTGGAGGGCAGGTTATTGCACTTATGCTTATGTGTGTGGTTGCTTTCAGAATTGGCAACACGAACTCCTTGATTCGGGTCGAACGTAACGAATCAGTTCTCTCCCATTTTAAGTCAAGATGTGACTCCACCTGCAGCTGGTCCATGAACTCCACCTAGATCTAACACTTCTGGGGTTAGTGGTGCAACCGGGGTCGGAACGGATCTGTTGGATGATCAAGGTGCAATGAACAATGATGCAAATCTCTTGGGAGATGTTATTCCAGCACCTTCTCCAAGACGGACTACGCAGTCTCACGAGACACATCAATCAAAGCAAACGTTGCAAAATGATGCAAACGAACAAGTGCGCATGTGTGGTTCACCAAGTGGAAGTGGTGCGGCAAGTCCATTTGATTCGGTCCAATCCAATGATGGATCTACTGGAAGCAGAGTTGGACCACCAAGCACGATAGCAGAGGCGGTTCTAGAAAACGGATTGGACGATGGTCAGGATAACGTTGATCTCGACGCGGACGCACGAGTGGATTTGAACACAAGATGTTCAAATGCATCGGATGAGGCCGACTCGACATATGAGTCTGGTCTTTGTGGACTTGTGACAGACACCAAAGATTGAGGTCAATCAAATTTTACCATGATGGTTGGAGCTCTTGGAAATGCAAGCGACATGCCATTGGACGGGACACAAAACATGTCTTTTGACGGGGATTATGTCGGTGACTTGATCGTGGATGGCAATGAAGACGAAGGACATGTGCCTGAAGGAACAGATCCTAGGACATTGGTAGGCATCGAACCTACGTGCTTCAGTGATTGCAGCGCTTCCCTCTCGTCGCAACAGCTCCAATGTCATTGCCTCAAACCTGACGTCAACTACATCAGTGCGATTCAGTGACACGGTTACCGAGCATCCTCCCGAGAATGCGATGGTTAATCTTGACGCAACTTCTTCTGCTACAACTGCGTCCATGGGCGGAACGGAAGCCACAAGTTCCTCTCCAAGTAGCTCACAATTGTCTCAACCCAATGCTAATGCTATGTCCGGGAATCCCAATGCAAGCAAATCGGGTGGAAGCAGCGGTGATCAAGGAAACACCGGCAGTGGAAATGATCCTCAAGGCCTGGATCCCGATGCAAATCCTCTAGAAATGATTGTGTTCACGCACCGTATAAGTGGAGGAAGGATAGAGCAATGGGGAATCAGGCGTAGACTTGCAGCCACGGAAATGGTGCAAATGGTGGGGCTGGTTTCACCAATCGGTCAAACAAATTGCTGGTCTTCGACAGCTTTTCCGAGCTGATTTTGTGGATCGGGTAGCGCATGAGACACATTTCTTGCATGCAGACAACAGAAGACCTCGAGTTCGGTTGATCATTCAAGGGCTGCCGATTTACATGTTGCAAGGGCCAACCTTGCAACAAACTGGACAAGCCGCAGCAGGAAACTACATCATGCTTGAAGACACAGTGGGGTCTGCGCCAGAAACATGTGCTGCTTTGATTTCTAATTTCAATCATGCTTCAACTTCACCACGAGAGGATTTACCGCTGGAAGTGCCTTTTATGTTGAACGGAGACAAAGCACTTGTGCATCAGTGCGGAATAGCAGGATTTTTCAAGTGCGTCAAGATTGTGGATAGTAACAATGCAGTTGCAACACCATGCGGGGCCAATGACACTGGAGCGCAAATCACTGATCCACCTGTGATGCAACCAATCCAGACACCGGTCACACCGCCTGCACCAGCGAATTCACCTGCAGGAGCGCCTGCGGCACCAGGTGCAGCTCCTGGACAAGATCCGAATGTGATTTTGCTGCAAGGTGTGTTAGCCGTGATCAACATGATGACGCAAGTGAATGCACAGTTGGATCAAGGGAACACACACATCACACAGCAGCAGATGCAACTTCAAGCGACCATGCTTTAATGCTCACCAGCTTGCACATTTGAGTGATCACATGAGCAACATCGGCATGGAAGTTGGAAAGGCTATCGTGAGTAACCTTACGCGCTCTACGATGCATGCAACCCTCAGCCAACAGAGTGCCATATCAGGGCAGTCCAATGATCCTACCAAGTTGGGGTCATTGGCTCGCAAACATCCTGTTGGGTTGAGCGTTCCGGGATTTAACTACGGTCCCCATGTGCAATTGTTTCAACCGCAACCGAATGACAAGAACATGAGACGCATTGATGAAGCGACACATCAAATCACACAGAGGCATTTGCCACCCGCTGTCCAGCGTTGATTGCATGCAGCACATGCTACCGGTATTGCACTCCCCGCAAGCAAACACATCAACGGCTATCGTTACGTGGTGGAACATTGACTCAATGTATGTTGGGACGTGAGTCTTGCATGCGCATTTCTGGCATTCCACTTTTGGCACTGGTGTCATCACCGCTAGTGGATGCATGCTTCAACCTAACATCCAAGAGCGTGATTTTGGGCGACATGCACCCACACTTGATGGATTGGACCCGGCAAAGGTCTGTCAATTCTATCGTAATCTTTGTCGCGGTGGCCATGACTGCGGCATTTGTCTTCCGGCGCATGAGGAATTTTGCCCCAAAACCACCTGCTCTGTAATCGAATGTGGTGACACTTAAACCGCTCGCTTGCCCAAACTCTGTCAGAGCCAAGTGCCACAATGGGAGGCAATCATTCACAACTTTCTCAAGCGTGACACGACCCTTCCTTCTGCACATCCGCAGCACAATGAGATGTGTTTCAATCCCAATGGATTTGATGCATCAGCGCTCTTGATATCACCGCATCATCCGGCACATACGGAAAACTGCATTTTGATTCAATCGCATCCTCAACAGGGAAAGCATGCGCTGGATGATCATTTTCGTCAATGTGAGTTCCACTGTTGTGGTCAGTTAGCACATGTGAACACAGTTCACAGCTGGAAAGATGACATTCATGTTGTTCGGTTTTTGGATTCATGTTGACATGCTGGTGTTCTCCGCACTCTGCACAATCAGGAGAAACATGTTCCCGACTGCCGGTGCAAGTTCACTTGGGAACGCATTGTAACCACGCTCAAGGAGTGCATTGCCAGTCCCGCCTTCCTTTTGCTTGGTGGGTGATGTGCTACGGCTGCCACTTCGGCGACAAGCAGTGCTGGGGCAACAACTTTGGTCCCGCACAACACTGCTTCCAATGCTCGCCATTGCGTTGCACGACCGGATGGTGGCAATGGCACGCACCAATCCAGCAATGCTGGTCATTCTCCGCGTGATTGCAATGTCCGTGCCATTGAGACCTTGAATGAATCTTCTCTTTTAGATGATGAGTCGTCTACAGGTGCCACCGAAGACATGATTTCATGCAAGTTGAATGGCAATTGCATTGCTGGGTGTGGCAAGGATCATGATGCCTACAAATGTCCTAACCTCACGGGTGATCGGGA
>ENA-ORBV01014188-ORBV01014188.1-microbial-mat-metagenome-genome-assembly--contig:-NODE-14188-length-11968-cov-10.755613_pt1 | contig 11968 bp, 8 predicted proteins | sample MGYA00237777_ERZ505514 | MGnify/ENA primary metagenome ERZ505514 (study PRJEB26160, sample SAMN06269048) | microbial mat metagenome | isolation source: Oligotrophic lake microbial mat | place... | reverse complement strand
ATCCCCAACACTGATAAAAATATCATCTGGTATGACACCGAAACCCATGTGGTCAAGATCGCTAAGCATGTGCGATTTGATGAAGGAATGAATGATCTCCCACCTGATCTCGTTCCCCCTAATGTTGTCCACCTGCAACGCACGCAAAATGGAGAGCCTCTCCCTGCTGAAACAGAGGAGACCTCAGTCGATCAGTTTGCCTTCCACCTCAACCCTTTCTCGCATGCTATGGTGAAAGGAGTCCAGGTGACTGATGATGATCCATCCCATGGACTCACTCTTGCGACTGATGAACTCAATCATCGTGCCTATGTCACCGACTTCAAGGAGAATAGCACTGCTGACAAGATGCATGCCACACACAAGTCGACTCTCAAGAATGTCAAGGGAGCCTACCTTGTCGGCATCAATGGCAAGCAAGTCTTTGGAAAAGACGACACTGTCTCCATGTTGCACCAGTTGTGTGACGAGCGTGCCAAAAATCTTCAGCTAGAGCTAGCCATTGAACGCAAGCTCTCCTCTGCCGAGACTTGGTGCGCCGTTGCGGAGCACAACATCATGGAACCCAGTGCCGTTCATGATGTTGATCACCAGCATCAACTTTCATTGGCTGATGTTCGCAGCATCTCTGCAATTCGTTACCCTCATCTCGATTTCTCTGAGTCCTCAATCTCCACCAAAGAAATGGAAATGGTCATGCAGGCCATTCAATCTCAAGCCATCACTCCGGCTGAGCAAGCTATTGGCTGATTCACCAGACACAAGCTTCGTTCTCTAAGCACATGGGAACAATGGCGCGCTGGTGAACACAAGCAGCTAGACCACCTCCACGACCTCAAGATGCATGGTGAACCTGTCAAGAGACCACCTGGCACAATTGTCATGCGCCCACATTGGCAGTGTTCAATCAAGCGCGATGGAACGCGTCGCTCTCGAAACTGCTGTGATGGCTCACCCCAATCTGCACCACTGCCACATGGCATTGCTTCAACATGTTCTTCCTGTGTTGAGCAACCTGCACAACGCCTTTTCTTTGCCCTTGCGGCAAGAGAAAACTGTCGAGTTTATGGTGACGATGCCCAAGATGCTTGTGCTCTTTCTCCGCCCCCGGAAACTCCCACTTTTGTATCCATTGATGACGCCTATGCAGACTGGTGCGAACACAGGTTCAAGAAGAAACTAGACCGCTCTCCAGTCCTCCCAGTCCTACATGCTCTCCAAGGCCATCCCAAATCTGGCAAGCTCTGGGAAAAGCACATTGCTGCCATCCTGCGATCGCCAAAGTTCGGCTTCAAGAGCACCACCCATGACAAGTCTGTCTGCTCCGCCACCTTTGAGGGTACCAAAATGCTCTTGTTGCGCCAAGTTGACGATTTTGCTGTGGCGTGCCCTACTGAAGACATTGCCAAGCGTCTGTGTGCACAGATTGGCAAAGCCCTGCAATCGCCATCTGAAGATGCACCCCCGTTCAAGCATCTCGGCCTTATCAAAGACTTCAACGGACTTGATGTTGCGCAGTGCTCTGACGCCATCAAACTCTCTTGTGAGAAGTGCATCGACCGTGTCCTAACCACTCATGGATGGTCCAAACCTCCTCCTCCTGTCCCGTCGAAGCCTTCTGCCCCTTTGCCTGTGGATGCAGTGACCTCCATCTGTGCCCATCCGGGCCCTCCAGAGAACACTGCCGAACATGCTGCCCCAGCAGCTAAGCATGGTTTTGCCTATCGCACACTCCTTGGCGAACTGTTGTGTGCTTGCGTTGCGTGTCGGCCAGACATTGGACACGCCACGATTGCGCTATCTAAGTTCTCCATGTGCCCACACGACCATCACTTTGCTATGCTCAAGAAAGTGGCGAAATGCCTCCGAGCTGCAAAAGACTGGGGCATCATTTATCGTTGGTCCCAACCAGACACATCCCTTCCACCTTCCAACTTCATCCGATCCGCAATGGACCCACAGCTACCTGAATTTCCCGCTGTGGACACCCAGGAACCCGTTGCATTCCTTGATGCCGCGCACGCCAATGACCTGCGCAACCGCCGATCAACTGCCGGTCATGCCTTCCCACTGTGCAGCGGCACTGTGTCCTACCGATTCAAGACGCAGTCCGTCACCGCTACCAGCTCCACTGAAGCAGAATTCCTTGCCGCCGTTGCTGCGGCCAAGCATGCTCGGCACATGCGTGCCATCATGACTGATCTTGGCTTTCTACCCAAAGGCCCTACCGTCATGCATTGTGACAACCAATCGGCCATCAATGTGATCAATGCTCGTGTGCTCACTGAGCGCTCTTGTCACATTGATATCCAACACTTCGCTACACAAGATTGGAAGGAATCGGGCGCAATCGTGATGGAGTTCATTTCTGGGGTCATCAATCCTTCCGATGACCTAACCAAACCCCTTGGTTGGGTGTTGCACGACCGACATGCCCGCCAAATCATGGGGCATTGCTAACTTGTGTTCATTTTGTTATTGTTTGATTTGTTGAAGACCTCCACCTGTGTGAGGTCCATTGCCTATTTTTTCAGTTTGGGCAATTCTCTTCTGCTTTTTGGACTTTCTGTCCGTTCTCTCACCTGCTGTCGCATCTCTTTTGATGACCCATTTTGTTCCTAAGATCCTCCATGATGTTATCTTCCAGTGGTATATCAAAGTAAGACCCGGTTGCTGCATCATTATGGAGCATTGCACCACAGACGTCTCGGATTGGACCAAAATCAGATTCGCCAAGGGGAGGGCATCGGTTGCATTGCGGACGACAGACAGACCCACAGCGCCACCCGGACGTGCCTAACCAACACGCCAAGAGACGCCGAGCCATTTTAGACTTTGAAGTGATTTTACAATTCAGAAGTAGATTAATCTCACTCTTTCTCTAATTTAACATTTGTTATCAACAACATTGGATTTCCTGGCAATGGCCAGACAGAAAGGGTCCGACGACAGCAGCATCAAGATTTTCTACAACAAATCTGCACATGAATGACAATTGTGCTAGTAGTCATTGCCTGAACAAACCCACAGTTAGTTTCTTTTGTGTCGGCTGTGGGTCGTTCATGTTGGGAAGAGCTAAGATGCAGTTGTGAGACAAGAGTGACACATGCCATCGCATCCCGGGAGTTCTCAATGCTAACATCAAAATGCTGTGTGTTCCGGTGTTCTGATAGCAAAGACATAATCCATGAGGCAATCCTGCAATTGAGTCTCAAGTCCATTCTGGGGTTGGTTCACTGAAATGTCAATCCTGTGCATTGCAATTTTGGTGTGAGGTGAAAGGCACCAGCTAGCCAGTAGGAAGTTTGTTCATTCTATGCCTATCCCTTTTGTCCGTATCGCCATGAAGCACCTCGCGGTAAAAATGGATTTTACTTTGTATAATTAACAGCTAAATTTTTGTTTTGTACCGAGGTGCTGCATGGTGCGGTGGACGTCGACAATTGCAATGATTTTTTTTGGTTCGCGTACTTGAATTTCGATTTTTTTCGCAACGTCACACCGCCGAATACGAAGGTCCACACAATTTCTGGTCAACTAAATCATCTTTGTCCATCGGTGCCGGTGCCCATGTAAGTACAATACCAGGTACTGGTATCCCGGCCTGTTCACTAAGTTATGTCTGGACAATACCGGTAGGTAGTCATACTCATCATCCTCATTAATTGGACCGAGCAGCAGTCCAATACCTCAGACAAGCCTTCGATATTTTAACCATGACGGCCAAGGTTGTGAACTCCCGCCAACCCCAAACATTGGAGCGAGATGAGGACAACTCTGTGGCGTCCAGTTCGGACGACTCATCAGAACTAAAACTAGCGGCGGCTGCTTCTCGCAGCGCGTCAAGGCCAAGCCATCATCTGCAAGAGAAGAAATAGCACCCAAGAAGAAGTTCGAAAGTCTTCAAGACAGGGCGAGAACCCCCACAAGTTTTTACGTAACGATGGCCTGCATCATTTTACTGCAAGGATGCAGTGGCATGTACAAGCTGGAAACCCTGCAAAGCTTGTGCTCCTCTTTTGCAACCTCTAGTCGGACCATCTTTGACTATCTCGACTACCTAAAGGTGTTGATGAACTCGGCCTACAAGGGCGAGCTTAGGGATGCGAAGCAATACATAGTGGCTGCAATTGTTACAGCTGTTGTGCTTTCTCTCGTGACAATTTTCTTTTTCATTCCATTTCGAGCTGGTGTATGGACTGGGCAAAGAGCAACGAAACACAAGGTTCACCGTTATATGGGCCTTTGCTTTTTGATTCAATATGCGCTGGTTTGGGTGGAATTCTTGACAAATGATATTGGAACCGGAAAGCTAGGCTTTATCCCGCACACCATGGCTCTGAATGGTATGTGTTGCGTCGCGAAAGGAAGGCACTTGTACATCGACGAGGCAGTCAAGAGTGTTACTAACCCTTTCTTTCTTTATCTATCTGATCTCTCTTTTCCTCAGGTATTATTCAGGGGTACTCTGCTTACTTTTCCTTCAAAGTATTGCCTCAATTGGAGGATGCTGGATACTATTCAGACAAAGGCGTCATCTCCAGAAACTTTGTGCATGAAAACATATTCTTTCAGTGCATGACTTTGTTTGGATCTGTTTACTACGATTCAGGTCTAAGAGAAAACCTTAGATCCAGTCTGCCAGGACGGATAACGGAGTTGGTATTCCTCTTCTTCCCTTACGTTGCTATACGGCCGTTCTTTCCAACCACTCGCTTCAGCAATGCCGGAAAGCAAACCAAGGCAAGAACAGAAAGACTGGAGAAATTTTATGAGGTGGGAACGACGATGATCAAGATTTTCTATCTATGGGCCAAATACTTCCTTGGCTTTCACATCAACTTTATGACCTATCTTGGCATCATCAAACCAGAAAATCTCATGTTTGTTAGAGGACTCTACTTGCTCAATGCTGGAAATTGGTGTTTTCCTCCATACCTTGCGATTCAAAAAGATTCTCCCTCCAGAGTTTACCTTTTCCTTTTACCTCTGTCAGATCTATGCGTAAGTGATTACGTTGTTTCTGCTTCGGCACTTTTGTTTTCACATACGGAGGAATCCATTGGGGTACGCGTATGTCTAACACGAAATCTTTTGATACAATTCATCTCGTCGGCGACAGTACGTTTACGGCCTTGCCTTACGCGGTCGATACACTGGCGTCCCATCCCAAACTTTGCGTGGTTTCCATGGCTGGGCTACTCTGTAACATGACCCGAAACAGACACATCCATGCAGTATGGTGTGTGGCAGCCATGCTTTTGCTTACTTGTTCCAACATTGATTGGTAGTCTGTACAACAATTCTACGAATGACAACCGGTCGGGTGGGGTCCGTGTTCTTTTTTTTCTGTCGCGCCTTACCTACTACCTGGTAGTGGCCTCGTTGTGTACTGTGACTGTGGCTCAATCCGAGCACTGGGTTAATCTCCTGTACCGGTTGAACAACCCCCCCGATTCAGGTGAAAGGGGTCCCTTTAAATTCGATGTGATCTTTAGCCTCCAAAAGTAATTGGACCACAGTGTAAAATTTGTTGTCATAAATCTAGCGAGCACATAGCGCGTCTACCCGGCAGCTAGAAATAATTTTATGTCGTGATTGCCTACAGCTGGCTACTAGCTAGACCCTGGTGCACATAACAATGCTGCACAGTGTTTACCTTGAACTGGCTAAACAGACATTAGTGATGTGGAAAGTAGAGGCAAGCTGGGGCATTTTAGCAAAATGCCAATTATGTGGTAACACTCTACAATGGGTGCACTTGGCGGCATTTTCTTACAATGAGCTTTAGAGTAATTATTTATTGGAGCTGGCACTGTTTCAGTGACACATTGTTTGTAAAAGCTTTAAATGCCCCAAAATTTTGCCTGATTGTTTTGTTGATGGTGTGACTGTTGTGAGGAGGACAAGTGGTGACAATCAGCACATGTCAATATTTTTGCATTCTTCTGATGTTGCAGGATGGATTTAGAAGGTGTTCCAGAAAAAATTGGCACTGTTAGATCGTGCTTTTATGTTGCACATGTGCCAAGTTTAAAATAAAAAACAGATAATTGTTCTCCGTGTGCAATGCTCCCTTTGCTGCCTAATGCTTGCTTTGAAGCTTAGACTGCTGTGTTGATGCATTCACATGCATGTCCTCAGATCCAATTTGATTTTTCTGCATAGAACTCATCTGCTCATGCATGAAATCTGTCAGTTTGCATTAGCATGCACAACCAATTGACTTTGAAAGTTACAATTTGCAGGGACACAACAAAGACTGAAAACATCATTGCGCAAATCATGATATGAGCATGAAAATGAAAATTGTATTTCTTAACTGGTGTTTTTTGTGTGATTGGTTTCCAAGAAGGCTGCTGCTCTCAAGCTACAACTTAACATTCTATCTACAAGTAGTCTAGCTAGTTAGTAGCTAGATGATCCTGCATTTGCATTCAATTTCGTTGCGAACTGTCCAGGTGGCAAAATTTCTATGTGCGTCCAATGAGGTCTATTGTAATTGGAAAGGGCGACGTCCAACAGAAAAATGACGTGTTGTTTTGGTAATAATTTGAAAAAGGCTGAAGAGGCTGGCGTCGGATACTAGCTAGTAGTTCCAATGCGCCCGACACAATTGAGAACGCTAGCTACCAGTACCGTAGATCCATGCTCAAGTAATGTAAGTAATAATAACGTCTACATGTAGGATTGCTTGCTTTTCCCGTGTTTGCAAAATTGAGTTCGCAAGGGCCGAGCCAATATAGCTATTTATGTTAAATGATAAAAATTTAGCTGCGGCCGCTGCGCACACGCGTGCCTTTGCATTCGCTACGTAGTACTGTTACAGGCTTCAAACACGTCTTTGCCGTGGGCGAAGAAAACGCTGTGGTTACTGCGGTGTCGGTCAACAAAATTACTGCAATAGCTTCTCGTCTACGCTGTAGCAAACCCAGCAACTTGACGAACCACACTTGAATGACGGTGACAATAGTTTAGTTGCCTTCGTAACTGTTTGTTTGGAGCCGCCGGTTTGTACTAGCTACTTGTAGCATTAACTCTCCTTTCTTCTACGGATACGAAGTCGTCGCGAGCACACCAATTGTTTAGTACAGCTATAGTTGAAAAAAGAATTGATCTCGCACCACTACACCTTTCGTCACCATGGCCAAAGCAAAGATACAGGCAGCCCACGCACCCGCCACCAAGGCATCGGAGCCGTTGTCGAAGTCGGCGGAATCTTCCGTCGCAGTTCCAGAAGATTTGAGTACATCTGACGAATCTGGCCCTTCTTCCAGTGTCAATTCCAAGGCAGACGACAACACAGGATCGCCTCCCAAGGTCATTGAATCACACGAAGGGCGCAGGAAGATGGAGTCCCTGAAAGAACGCGGGCGAATCCCTGCCAGTTTATATGTAACATTGGTTACCGTTTTCATGCTTCAAGGGTGCAGTGGAATGTACAAACTGGATACGCTGAAGCAATGGTGGAATGCATTGGCAGACTCAGTCAAGCTTAGCAAAGATATTATGGAATACGAGAAGGAACTAATGTGGTCTATTTTTTCGGGAGAATTTAGATCACCAATGGAGTATTTGTGGGCATCCGTTTGGACTGTCCTAGTTGGATCGATTTTGTGGGTGCTGATTGGCAAGCCGCTGAGAGCTGGAGTTTGGACCGGCCAGAGATCTACCAAGCACAAAATGCACAGGTACATGGGGTTGGCATTTTTGATCCAGTACACCTTGTCCTGGGTGCATTTTTTGACCTACACAGATGCGGACGACTTTAGTTTCATCCCCCATACTGTTGCGATGAATGGTACGAAACGATTGGCCTAGAGCTTGCCCCTACATGTCACCGAATCTTGCACTGGTATATTCTCCGCATGATCTCACACTTCTTTTTTTGCTCTTCTGTTTGATAGGAGTCATCCAGGGCTACTCTGCATACTTCTCTTTCAAAGTACTGCCGGAGCTTAAGGATTCTGGCTTTTACTCTGACAAGGGAGTCATGTCCAGGAACTTCCTCCACGAGAACATCTGCTTCAACCTCTTTTGCATCTGGGGTGCAGTGTATTATCATACCGGCTGCAGAGAAGCTCTCCAATCAAACTTGGTTGGTAGACTTGTGGAATTGGTCTTCTGTTTTTACCCATATGTTATGATCCGACCCTTTTTCCCAACCACGCGTTTTAGTGATGCGGGTAGCCGTGTCAACTCTCGGTCGCCGACGCATCAAAAATTCTACGAACTTGGGGTAACACTGGTGAAATTCTTTTACCTCTGGGCCAAGTACTTTTTGGGTTTCCACTTCAACTGGTTGATCTTCCTTGGTTTGACGACAAAGAATGACATGCGGTTCATTCAAGGTGTGCATCTGTTGAACACAGGAACTGTGGCAATTGCCATGTTCCTTCACACGCTGCGCTTCAAGAAGATCCTTCCACCCAAGTTTGCCTTCTCTTTTTACGTTGTGCAAATCTATCTGTAAGGCCCTCGCATATCTGGCTCTTTTAGAGCCCCCATCGGCTTATTGGAATCATCTGACCGATCTTTTTCTCTGCTTCTTCATTGACAGAACGTTCTCGGCACTCCCGTACGCGATACAAACTCTTTTCGGGCATCCAAAGCTGGCCCTGCTTACCTTTACAGGGATTTTGACCAACATGACCCGAAGTCGGCCGATGCATGCGGCATGGTGCTTTGCGGCTATGTTAATAATATTGTACGCAGACATTGCTTGGTAGATCTGTTGCACTGTTGTGTGAACTGCATCTTCCTGCTCCGTCTCCCCCTCCGAGCACGTTGCTTGTCATAACCCGGAATACATGTTTATGGTCGCTACGAAAGAATTTTCTAGTTCAAGCCACAATCACTAACGAAACATAACTCCCTTGAGAGATTCTACATATTCTGAAAGTTCTCCTACGATCTCCAGAGATGTTCTAAATTAATGTCGAAATTGTTTTGTGATAGGTCGTACCCGTCTGACTAGGGTGGGAGTACAGTATGTATCTAGTGATGACCGCTGGTAGGTCGCCAGGTTGGTCAAAAAGTAGGAGTAAGGAACCAGGTCACGCCATGTCCTGAAACTATGGACCCAGTTGGCACTCGAGTCATCTACTCGAGTAGTAGGCAATCAAGGAAGCATTTTTTGGGTAGGAGGGAAGGACAAGTACGCACCATTTGACCCGAAAGTTGGGACACGGTTGTCATGCATCTACTGGTTGGCACTCAAGGGAAGCAGTTGCTTGGGCGGGTTGAAGATCGATAAGAGGAACGGAACCAGGTCTGTTTTTTTGGAAATGGACGGCGCGGGCGTTGAAGCACAGGTTGCATCGACGCCGGGTGTGGAGGTCGGTGGGCCCAGCGTTGGTACATTGGATGAGGCTGTGTATACGGATCATGCAGGAATCCGGAGAACTGACCCGCCGCATCATCTTTCCTTTCAAACTCTGCTTCTACTCTGGTACGAAGACCAACACGAATGGAGACAGTCGTAGACTACTTGCTCGTCAACACACAAGCTTGCACCAAGAGGTCCTTCCTTTCTGTCTTCTTGCGTTGGCTTCCGTTACTAGGCAACTTCACCTACGTACTAGTATACTTGATTTTTAACCCATCTTATGTAATCTGTCTTCTTAAAAGTTCTATGTGTTAGTCATTTCTTGTGGAAGCGGCTAGCAATCACGCGAACAAGGCGTCGGGTGTGTGCCTCTTGCGTGCTGAGCGAGTCCGTATGCAATATGTATGTGTGTGTGTGTGTGCGTGAAATGGTCCATCGTTCGGATGAAACCCTCTTTGTGTGTGGCCTGACACAAGTAGCAGCATGTAGCGGCTGAATGAATGCGCAGATGAGAGTGTGTTACAGGTAGATACCTCCGTTGCGCTGGAAGAAAAGATCGATCTTTAAATCTTGAATAGACATGATCAAGAGCAGCATACGGTTTCTCCGCCCAGATTAAGGATAATTGCTGACCTTTCGTTTCCCGTCACGTTTTTTGAAATCGAGGTTCTTGAGACGGACTCCCCCCAAAATTCGTTCGGGAAGCGTTTCTTCGGACAACCCCTCCAACACCAGCATCATATCCACGACAAGTGTCTGGGCATATCCCAGACAAAGCCCTACGACGTTCCTGGCAATGGGATCTTGTCCAATGTCCACAATGAGTTCCAAAAATCTAGGATGGCGAATGTAATGCTGCTTGACCTTGCGTCCCAAGATGGTGGGCTGCGATCCGACCGCCTTTTTGACAATAAAGTTACCTTCCACAATGCGCGGAATCAACTTGAAGGTCGAGTCACGAAAGTCGTCAGAGGATCCAAAGAAGAAGGGGCGCGCCAATCGGCCGAGCGGCGTTTCGTTGGTTTTGAGTGCCTCAATATCGTCGCAGCCAAAATAAATGACCACGTGATAAAAGGGTGGTCCCGGAATGGCCAAATTAATGGCAAAGACAAACTCTGGCAGCTCGGCGACTCCCGTTTCTTCTTCACGGCGCAAAGCCCGCTGAATACGTTCGCCGGGGTGGTAGCACAATCCGCCCAAGATGGGTTTGTTGTCGGCAGTACGAACCGCGTCCACCGTGAGCAACGAAAAGACAGCGTCTTCCGACTGGACCTTTTTATGATCTTTCATGTAGCTTTGACCCCGTACAGTGTAGCTCAAGGTAGGAGCTTCCGCCCAGGCATCGACGCGCATGGGATGTAGGTCATTGAGAAATTGCGTGTACTCGGGCTTCGCCGGAGTGCTGAACTGACGCGAAAGACTCTTGTGGTTGATGCTGCTGCGGAGATTTTCTTCGCTGTGATTTCCATTACTATTCCTTCCGCCTCCCATCATGAGCTCATCGCGGTGCTTTCGTCTGTGCGAGTCAGACGTGCTAACACCCCGATGATGGTGCTTGCTGACGTGCTTGGGTTTGGGCGGCGATTCAAAACTTTGAAGTTGTTCGACCGTCATGGTCGGCCTTCCCGACACATAATCCTGCGGTGCGGAATTGCGGTCGGGTGTGGTCACAATGGCCGCGGAAAGCTTTCGTTGTTGGCAGACCGCACTGGGAGCGTTTGCCTTGCTGGGCGTTCCTGCTGGGGAGTCATTGTCTTCTTCCGAAATACTGTGATTATTGCTGTGGCGGCTGCCGTTGCCGTTCGTGTGGCCACCGTTGTTGCTCGTTCCAATGAACAGCGCTGCGGCAATCTCGTCCAGTGACGACGAAGAACTCGCAGTGCCAGGAATGGTTTCAGGCGTGGTCGGCCGGGTGTGCTTGTCGTCGTGTTGCTTAAGGTTGTCAGTCGTCATGTGTGATCGTGGTCCTTGCACAGAAATCATTGCTGCTTTCTCCAAAGTCAAGTCAAGTCAAGTCAGGTTTCTGGAGCAGTACTACGAGTAGTAGTGGAGTTTTTATGGAACCGAGGATTGTGTCGGGTTAGTGAAGGCAACAAGGTTGGCTCAAGTGCTGCACGAGAAAGGAAGAAAGAAAAGAAAGTTGCGCTGAATTTCAAAATGTAATCGGTTTGAAATTTTGAAACGGCTTGGAGGAAATCCTATTGCAGTCAAGAGAATGAAAGTTGCTTGTCTTCTGCTTGCCTGTCTGTCTTTTATAGAGTCACCAATTGTTGTAGCTTCTGACAGGGCGCTGATGATCCATCAATTTGCTACTATTACTGTAGTTGATAACAGGCGAATAGTAGCCCAGCAAACAAACCAAACATGGACATATTGCTCTACGGTGGGTCTCTCTACGTGCCTACTACTATCTACGAGTACTTAACTAGTCTAGTACAGTCAGTGGCGCGATAGTACGTTTTCTTCACATGTAACCAAGCGCAGTACCGGTACAGTCGTATGAGTACGACGTAGTACTACGAGTACTAGCCGCCACGATACTTGGGGAAGAAAAAAGCGTTCCCCTTATTCCCTGTCTCTTATACACATCTCCGAGCCCACGAGACTAAGGCGAATCTCGTATGCCGTCTTCTGCTTGAA